>MDTE01031270.1_pt1 | contig 28894 bp, 31 predicted proteins | sample 811231 | NCBI WGS metagenome assembly MDTE01 (sample SAMN05326651, study PRJNA326480) | marine metagenome | isolation source: seawater | place: Indian Ocean: Red Sea | collected 2010 | reverse complement strand
TGCCGCTTTCCTGAATGTGTGGATCTTCGAGTGCTTGCTGTAAATTGTATACTGGACCGACTGGAATGCGGTGCTCCTCGAGGATCTCCATCGCTTCTTCTGTGGTTTTGTCATCACACCATTTTTGCATGCGGGCGCTTATATCGGCACCGTTTTCCGCACGGCCGTCGTCCGTCGCAAATCGGTCTTCGGTGAGCCAGTTGTTGTCGCCCATGAGGTGCGCCCAACGCTCAAACATGGGCTGGCCGGCGCAAATTACGTAGATATGGCCGTCCTTCGTTTTAAAGAGATCCGAGGGTGCAGAGACCTGGCCCCGATTACCGGTGGGAACGCGGCCTCGTCCGATAACATGCTCTTCAGACATAATTGCATTGGTTGTCATCAGCGCGGTAGCCAACAGTGCACCCTGCACCTCCTGGCCTTCTCCGGTCGTATTGCGGTGCATTATTGCCGCCATGGTACCGAAGGCGCAGAGACCGGCGGTTCCATAGTCGACGTATGGACCAAATGACTTGGCGGGTTGCTCGGGCGATCCGCTCATAATCATGTTGCCGCTCATAGCCTGCGCTACCGAATCGAAGCCGACCTTTTTCGCGTATGGCCCGACCGTGCCAAAAGCGGTATTGGTAACAAGGATTATATTCTGTTTGATCGCTTTCAGACTTTCATAATCAAGCCCCAATTGCTCAAGCGCGCGTGGCGGCATGTTCGCGATAACTACGTCCGCTGTTACGATCAGTTTTTTCTGGATTTCGCGGCCTTCTGGTTTGGTTGGGTTGAGGGTTATGCCCTTTTTATTGCGATTGCATTGGAGAAACATACTGCCGGAACCGGGCTCATCACCTATTTCGTAATTAAAGCGGTCCTCGCCTCCGTCGACCTTCTCAATTCGGATCACTTCAGCGCCAAGGTCGGCGAGCAGTGCTGCACACCACGGACCTGCTATATAGCGGCCGAAGTCGAGCACCCGAATACCATCCAACACGCCAGGCATTATTGTTTTCCCCTCTAAATTATTTTCTGTCTCATGTGATCTACCTCGCCTCGGTGGAAAGGGAAGCGAGCTTGTTGGGGATATTGGCTCATGACCGAATGCTTTGGTGCTAATGGTCGTCGTTGATTGTCCGCATCATAATTTAGATGGGACTTGGCGGCTACGGGAAATATGGTGTCTATTTTAAACTAGGTTACGACGTGTGTAAGCTTATTTTGCTGGATTTCGATGAGATCCCAAAAATACCCAGTGTGTATGTTGGGTCTGCTCTCAGCGTCCCGGAAAATGTTTTCGACGTACATTAGACCCAATCAGGATAGAATGGGGTAATGCAATTGTGTATGGTGTCATCAGATAAAATTCAATCACCACGTTCCAAAACTGCTCTGTGTCCTTGCAACGGGCGATATGATTTAAAAATGGCCCGCGCGAGAAGGGGGTAGAAACTTGGCAAAATGCACGCATGCAAAAACCACGCGGCAACAAGCACACAGCTGGTGTAGCTCGCCAAACGTTAAAAACTCGTGGTCTTGGAACGGATGCCGTCAGGCAGCCAGGCTACTATCCCGCCAGGCCGACGTGCTCTTGCACGATTGACAGACACGTTCCCCAAAGTGACTCGACGTAAACTTCGTGCCGCACATTAAGCATTTCCGCTCTTTTTTCTCGTGCTTCCGGTCCGAAGTCGGTTTCTTGTAGTTGGATGACTGAGATGCCATTTCTTCTCTTACCTAAACTCAAAAAGAGCGGGGACCTTATAGCAACTGGAAATTTCTCGCAACAAAAATCCAACAATTATTAATTGATATTAAATTTAATTTTTTGCGTAAAGTCGCGTTAGTGCGAATAAATCTTACAAAGCTCTACTTTGGGGCTTTTGGAGATAGGCAGTTTCATAGCGAATGCGGCTTTGGAGCGCCTCAATAATCGCCCGCGGCACCTCCTCATATTATAGTATGTACACTTACCCATTCCGGGGAGGGTCCTTAGAAGCTCTGCAGGCCGCTGACAAACCAAAATGTGGTTGCTGATCCGGTTATCATCTCCGAGACACTTTTGCTACCGACCGACGGTTTCTTTGTATAGTGGGATCGTATTTTAGAATGAAAAAATTGTTCTGTGCCGCACTGCCCATATTCACAGATTTCTTCAGCGCGCGTATCTTCGAATACAAATAATACAAAGATGAAAGTGCGGACCAAGTTGTTTCCTTAAATCATCCAGGTCCATGACAGCGTAGTAAAGTCGATCTCCCGTTAAAGGTTACTAAGGCTCCTGTATTAGGCACGCTACGTAGAATAATTATGAGAATAAGTGCTATATACTGGGATTTATGGCGGGTGCGTTGAATGGAGATGACTATGATGAATGGCGCTAGGAAAACGCGTTCCTTGGTGACGGGGGGAGCGGGCTTCATTGGATCGCACCTTTGTGAGCGGCTTATTGAGCGAGGTCACGAAGTTGTATGCGTGGATAATTACTTTACCGGCGCGAAGGGAAATATAACGCATCTTCTGGATGATCCATATTTCGAGCTAATTCGGCATGATGTTACCTTCCCGCTCTACGTTGAAGTAGACGAAATATACAATCTCGCCTGTCCCGCATCGCCAGTGCACTATCAACGCGACCCAGTGCAGACGACAAAGACTAATGTGCACGGCGCCATAAACATTCTCGGTCTTGCCAAGCGCCTAAAGGTCCGAGTTCTGCAGGCTTCGACTAGCGAGGTCTACGGTGATCCAATAGTGCATCCGCAGACGGAAGATTATCAGGGCAATGTTAACCCTGTCGGACCCCGAGCTTGTTATGATGAAGGGAAGCGCTGCGCCGAGACACTATTTTTTGACTATCACCGCCAACATGGAATGCCGATCAAGATTGCGCGCATCTTCAACACTTACGGCCCCCGAATGATGCCGGATGACGGCCGGGTGGTTTCGAACTTTATCGTGCAGTCCTTACGCGGCAAAGACATCACGATTTTTGGCGACGGCACTCATACGCGGTCGTTCTGCTATATAGACGATCTAGTAGAAGGCCTAATCCGATTGATGGGGACGCCCGAGGAGGAAACCGGTCCGGTTAATTTGGGTAACCCGGTGGAGACGCCAATAGGGGAATTGGCGAAGCGAATTATAAAGCAGATTGGAGGCACAGTATCTGTCGTCCATCGTCCGTTGCTCGCCGACGACCCGCTGCAGCGGTGTCCCGACATTACGCGCGCACGGACGCTGCTTGATTGGGAGCCGGCCATCGCACTCGAGGAAGGCCTTGACAGGACGATTTCGTATTTTCGCGGGATTCTCTAGCGGCTAGAGCTCGATTTTGCCCAGAGGCCGCGCTTTGAACTTTGTGCATCTTCCTCGTCGACAACGTATCGTTTGGTTTGCTTGCGAATCGCTTTGGCCCAGCCGCTGCGCACCATGCTCTCATTGATATCTCGCTCACCGCTGTAGCAGGTTGCGAAATCGGCCTCGCCTTTGACCTTCAGCTCGATGTCGCAGGATAAATGCCAACCATCGGCAAGCTGAACAAGCTGCGACCAAGCGACAATGCCGCATTGCATTTTAACGGGTCCGATCTGACAGATGGCGTCGGTATCCGGAGCCCGGATGCCAAACAAACGGAAAATTTGTTTGCCAATCTGGATCTTATTTCCTGATTTGACCGAAGCGTAGCCTCTTACGTCCTCAGCGGCGAGCACATCGACGGGCGATACAACGAGTAGAATCCCTGCGATCACCCCTAAGATCCTCATCCCGAGCTGCGAGAAGAATTCGGTTCGGATACTGTGGATCCGTTGCGCTCTATGGCGCCTTTGCAACGAGGCGCCAAATTTGTCTTGCGTCAGATGCATTGAGCATACTCATGGCCAAAATTTCATCGATATTAGTGAGCTGCACCAAGAACATTAACATTGTTCAAGTTCGCTCAATTATGAAAGTTTAGCATAAATTTGCCTGTTGTGTCAGCTGACCAGTGATCCGACCATTTTGAGGGAAGACGGTGTTTTGACATTGTATTTTTCACAGTAATAGCCGATTAGGCGACTGACTTCTTCAGCACCCATAGCATCCATTGTTGCGCATGGCGCTTTACCGAAACGCAAGGCCATGCCGGCACCCATATCTATCTCCCCCGGGCTTGCGACATTTTCGTCAAGTTCTTGAAGAACAGGCAAGAAGATAGCTCCCCATAGCCTTTCGAGAATTTCAGCGTCAGTGGCTTCTTTCAATGAGTCGGTCTGGCCGATATCCCATTTGCTGTTGTTTGCGCCCATTTCCTTGACTTTACCTGTTGGAGCATAAAACGCGCCATGTGGCTCTAGATTTTCGGCTGCGTGAGCCATTGTTTGCATGCCCACTAAGTTCATTACAAGGAAGGGACCAGCTGCAATCCCCATCTCTGCTTGTGCAATTCGGTCGATATCGGCGGGAACTCCAAGCCCCTCCTCATAAATTCGTACCGCCTCATTGGAATAGGGCACGAAAAAGCGATTGAGCGCAAAACCATAGCTATCGCGGCAGAGAATTGGTTTTTTCGATGTCATTTTGCAGAACGCGATGGCCTTGTCGATGGTGTCCTGCCGCGTCTTGTCGCCCCGGACCACTTCGACGATAGGGTTAATCGCAGCAGGATTGAAATAGTGGAGGCCCAAAAACCGACCCGGATATTCAATTGTCTCGGCAAGGCCGTTGACGGTGAGGCAGCTGGTGTTCGTGGCGATGACCGCGTTCTGGTGAATGATTGGGTTCAGACGGCTATAGAGTTTAGCTTTGAGGTCGAAACGTTCGAAAACCGCCTCGATAACTAGGTCGACATTACCAGCGAGTGAAATATCAGTGCCGCCAGAAAGGTTGTCCTTCGCTGATGCGGCGTCTCCTTCGCTTATTCTGCCTTTTTCTGCGTTGCGGTCATAGAAGCCGCCGATGCCTTCAATCGCACGGGCGACTGCGTCCTCTGAGACATCTATCATGCTTACGGCGATACCGTGTTGGGCGATGTTCGTGGCGATTCCGGAGCCCATGGTGCCTGCTCCAATAATAGCAACGGTTTTGAAGGGCATAGCCATTTTATCCTGCTCAAGTTTTAGACTGAGGATGCTAGCCCTTTGCCTTAACTCGGCCAAGCCCCGATGTTTGGAAACGCACGATATTAGCATTCATGAATTTTGCGGTTCAACTTGTAGGCCAGAACGCTTATGAAATGTGGTCGTGGTGTGCTGTCAACCGACTTTTGGCAATTTGATAAATTGGATTCGATATTTAAAAGAGGTCCGACAAAGAGAGGTGGCAAAGTATGCAATATATATTTGTTGTTCTGACATACGTAATTATTACGTACTCCGGTGTCGCGCACGCAGCCGGATCAAGTGACGTGTCGGAGCCGAAAGGCGGTACCGAGATGGTCGGGGTGCGCAAATTGGTTAAAATGGAGCGTTACAAGGATGCAATAACGATGTTAAATAAGGTGATTTCAAAGCAACCAAAAAATGCTGACGCCTTAAATTTGCTGGCCTTTAGTCAGCGCAAGTTGGACGATTTAAAAGCATCTTTGGAGAACTATAAGAAAGCCCTTTTCATTGATCCGTCGCACAAGGACGCGCATGAATATATAGGGGAGTTATATTTGCGCATGGATGATATCGTAAGCGCGGAGACACACCTTAAGCGGCTGGAGAGCGTATGTGTTCGCGGATGTTCGCAGCTTGACGAACTGAGGGCGGCGATCGCAGATTATAAGAAGCAAAAGCGTTAATTAGGTTATGACTAAACCTTGAATTGGCAGATCATTTGATTACATCGGCAGATCGAGCGTAGCCATCAACATTTTATAAAGCGCGAAAGAGCTTTGCTCGCAATGGGGGAAACATGATCGAAGTCGATCATCTGACCAAGCAATTTGGGCCAATTATTGCGGTCGACGACGTGAGTTTTACCGTCGGGCGCGGGGAAGTGGTCGGCTTTCTAGGACCTAACGGTGCAGGTAAGTCCACTACCATGAAGATGATTACAGGTTTCTTGCGTCCGACATCCGGAACAGCGCGCATATGCGAGTTCGATGTCTTGGAGGATCCGATCGACGTCAAAAAACGCATCGGCTACTTGCCGGAAGGCGCACCGATGTGGCCGGATATGACGACAGGGGCCTTTATGGCATTTATCGCGCGGGTGCGCGGTTTTGATGGCGTTGAAGCACGTGAGCGGATTGCTGGTGCTATCGGTCAGACCCAACTCGCGAGTGTGTTGGAACAGCCCATCGACACGCTGTCCAAGGGATACAAGCGACGGGTTGGACTTGCTCAGGCGCTGCTCCACGATCCGGAGGTTCTCATTCTGGACGAACCGACCGACGGGCTTGATCCTAATCAAAAGCACGAAGTCCGTGAACTCATCAGCGGTATGGCCAGCGACAAGGCGATTGTCGTCTCAACTCACATTCTAGAGGAGGTTGAGGCGGTCTGCACCCGAGCAATAATTATCGCTAAAGGGCGGGTTGTTGCCGATTGTACACCTGAGGAATTATTAAGCCGCGCGCCCGAGCATAATTCGGTGACGGTTAGGTCCGACGATCCGTCTGCGGTGCGGTCTGCGCTTTTGGGCTTAGAGGGCGTCGCAGAGGTAGATGCGGTTGATGGGACACTCGTTCGGGTGCATCCGAAGCCGGGAGCCGTTGTCGTGGACGCAATTGCTGCTGCCCTGCGCGAGGCGGCTGTGGCAGTTGATGAGATCCATCTAGAGCGTGGTAGGCTCGATGATGTCTTCCGTCAAATCACCACGACGGGGTAAGTCATGAACAATACAGTGATCGTTTTTTGTCGTGAGATGACGGGCTATTTTGCAACCCCTCTCGCTTATGTGTTTATCGTCATATTCCTAGCACTTTCTGGAGCGCTGACGTTCTTTGCTGGTGGTTTCTTCGAGAGCGATCAGGCAAGCCTGATCCCGTTCTTTAATTTTCACCCGTGGTTATACCTAATATTAATTCCGGCGATTTCGATGAGGCTATGGGCCGAAGAACGCAGAACTGGGACGATAGAACTTCTTATGACCTTGCCGGTTACTTTGACCGCAATTGTGCTCGGAAAATTCTTTGCGGCCTGGGCATTTTCTGGGGTAGCTCTTGCTATGACCTTCCCGATCTGGATTACAGTCAACTATCTTGGTGAGCCGGATAACGGCGTCATCTTTGCTGCCTATTGCGGCAGTTTTCTGATGGCCGGCGGTTTTCTTGCGATCGGCTCGTTCGTATCCGCCTTGACGAAGAACCAGGTGATCGCCTTTGTTGTTTCGGCGACAGCCTGCTTTCTGTTCATTGCTTTTGGCACCTCGGTGGTGATCAATGCGATGACAGAGTGGGCCCCAGGTTGGCTGATCGACTTCGTGCGTTCGCTCAGCTTCATCGACCACTACTCGGCGATCGCTCGCGGTAAACTCGATGTTCGCGATGTGGTTTATTTCATATCCGTGATTGTGCTGTTCCTATTTCTCAATGGCGTAGCCGTCGAACGTTCCAAGGCCAGCAGTTAAGGGGAGGAAAGCGAATGTTCTCGAACCTTATTAACAGCCGCGGCGGGGCACTCTCTCTAGCCGCCGCTGCTATTGCGGGCTTCGTTTTTTTGAACCTCGGCACCTCTGCTTTGACCGGCGTGCGGGTCGACTTGACGCAAGATCGGCTCTTCACTCTTTCCGATGGAACGCGGAACGTCCTGGCCTCCCTGAATCGGCCGGTGACGCTCAATCTCTACTACTCGCGCGCACTCGGTGATGCGGCTCCACCGTTCGGTCTACACGTGACGCGCGTGCGCGATATGTTGAAGGAATTTGCAAGCGCCTCCTCTGGTAACATCACTATAGTCGAACGTGAACCGGAGCCGTTTTCCGAGATCGAGGACGATGCTGTAAAGGCGGGGCTGCAAGGCATTCCGCTCGACGAGAGCGGTGCGCGTGTCTATTTCGGGCTTATCGGTAAGTCTGGCGACGCAAAGGGCGTCATACCGATGTTTCAGATCGAGCGCGATCGCTTTTTAGAATACGATCTCGCACGAATGGTCTCGAAGCTCCAGAACCCCGATCCGGCGCGCGTCGGCGTGTGGACTAGTGCTCCTATGTTCGGCGATGTGTCAGCGCAAATGCGTGGTCAGCCTATGGTGCCTTGGGCGGTGATCTCGCAGCTGAAAAATAATTTCGCGGTGCGTCAGTTGGTTTTGCCTGAACAGCTCGGCGACGATGTGGACCTATTATTGCTGGCGCATGCGGCGCAGCTCAACGACGATGAGCTGTACGCAATCGATCAGTATTTGATGCGGGGCGGTAAGGCGTTAATCTTTGTTGACCCGTTCAACGAAGGGTCGGCAAGTCGTCGTTTCACTATGGGCGCGGTGCCGGAGTCATCGGATCTGAAGAAACTATTCGACGCCTGGGGTGTCGAAATTGCGGAAGACAAGCTGGCTGCCGACATGAGTATCGCTCGGCTGGTCAACGCTGGTAGCGACCAGCAGTTGATTCCGGCGCCTTATGTCACGTGGCTACAGCTCGGCAAGGCTAATATTTCCGGTAGCGATCTCGTGACCTCGAATCTCAATCGGCTGAATCTTGCTAGTGCGGGAACGATTAGTCTCAAGGAGGACACGCCTTTAAAGGGTGAGCCGCTGCTTTGGACCAGCACTCAATCTCAGATAATCGACGTTAAGAATGTGTCCGGTCAACGGCCAGACATCCGCGGTATGGTGGAACGTTTTGAGGCCAGCGGCGAGACGCAAGTTCTCGCCATGCGCCTGACTGGCACCGTCAATTCTGCTTTTCCGGACGGTCCGCCGAAACCGAAGGCGTCAGAAAAGCCGGTGAATTCGGGACTAATCAAGGAAGATACACATAATTCGGCTGAAGGATTAAAAACAAAAACGCTAGGGGAATCGCCCGCAACCGAGATGGAGAAACTGGCTGAGACAAAGGAAAACGACAAGCCGAATTTAAAACCGCACATTGCGGTATCGCAGGAGCCGCTCAACCTTCTAGTCGTTGCGGACTCTGATTTGCTGTCGGACGGATTTTGGGTCCAAAGGAGGCAATTCTTTGGCAGGCAATTTACCACTCCCGTGGCCAACAACGGTGACTTTGTCCTCAATGCTGTCGAAAACCTTTCGGGTTCGAGCGATCTTATCGGACTGCGTAGCCGCGGCTCAGCGCGTCGTCCTTTCACGAAATTGGAAGAAATGCAGAAAGCCGCGCAGGAACAATTCAAGGCTGAGGAACAGCGCTTGATACGCCAGTTGGAAGAGGTCGAGAAAAAGTTGGTGGCGTTGCAGGGGAGCCAGGGTAAGGGAAAAGAAGGTGAGCCTTTGAATGCCCTTACCGACGAACAAAAAGCTGAAGTTGAGAATTTCACTGACGAATTGCTAACCACGCGCAAGGCGTTACGACAAGTTCGGCATAATCTGCGTAAAGATATTGATAGTCTACGCAATCGTCTCAGCTTAGCTAACATCGCACTGGTGCCGCTTCTGGTTACCATCGCCGCAGTAGGGCTGGGTATGGGGCGGCTCAACCGCCGGAAACGGGCGGTTGCCCCGAGGGCTTAAATGTCAGGAGGCTCTCCCCACTGACGATTATGGGCCAATGTTTCTTTTTGATTTATGGCTTGTTACACCGTAAAAGGGTGCCGATTCTCGGGACAGGGCAAGAATAATGGACGCCACGCTTAGATCACTGGAGGAACTAAGGCACGAGATTGATATGATAGACAGCGAGCTGCATTCGCTGATTTGTCGACGTGGTGGGCTTGCAAATGAGATAGCTGAGATCAAACACCGCGCTGGTCTTGATAAGATCCGACCGGGACGCGAGGCGATCCTCCTGCGGAACCTAGTCGCCCGCCACGAAGGGGATTTTCCGGTTGGCGCGGTACTCCGTATTTGGCGGGAATTGATATCGTCCCTCATCCAGATGGAAATGTCGGACTACGCGGTTGCTGTATATGCGAAGGGAGAGGATCAGGGCTTTTGGGATTTGGCGCGCGATCAATTTGGTAGTCGCACACCGATGACCACGCATCCGAGCGCGCGGGACGCAATTTCCCAAGTAATTGATGGCACCGCAGCCCTTGCTGTGGTTCCTTGTCCGTCTGAGGATATGCCGGGCGACTGGTGGCCTAACCTTTGTGTTTTGACTGCACCGCGCATCGTGTACCGCCTTCCTTTTTTTGGCCGGGGTAATGCGCGTGGAGGTTCCGGTGATGCGCTGGCAATTGGCTGGATGTCTGCGGAGAAGACAGGCGACGATCGAACCGTTCTGGTGTTGGAGACCCGCGGCGATTTAAGTCGTACGAGGCTTTCAAAATTATTGAGTGAAACAGACCTGAAACCAACGCTGCTAGCGCCGAACGCTGCTGGAGCAAGGCTTTGCTACGCAGAGGTCGAAGGTTTTGTTGTGGATGGGGATATGCGCTTGAAATTTCTCCAAGATGACGAATCAATCGATCGTGCGACAATTATTGGAAATTATGCAACGCCAATGCTGGGCCCAATTACTGGTGGATTTTGACAGATGGCAAGGCCTAGAGCGAAGCCGGGAATTATGGCAATTGAGCCCTATAAGGGCGGGTTGCATGCAGTTGAAGGGGTCGACGAGGTTGTGGTTCTGGCCTCCAATGAGGGACCCCTTGGGGCAAGTCCGCGGGCGATTGAGGCGTATCAAAAGTGGGCGAAGAAGTTACATCATTATCCCGATGGTGGCGCTGACGAATTACGGGCCGCGATTGGCGAGCGCTTCGGCTATGATCCTTCACGAATAGTTTGCGGAGCCGGCTCCGATGAGATCATATCTTTGCTTGTGGCGGCGTATGCTGGGATTGGTGAGGAGATCGTCTACAGCGAACATGGCTTCCTAATGTACCCGATCAACGCTAAAGCCGTTGGGGCAATTCCGGTTGCCGCGGTGGAGAAGGATCTGACTGCGAATGTGGATAACATGCTCGCTCTCGTCACTAATCGTACCCGCATAATGTTCTTGGCAAATCCCAACAATCCGACCGGTACGTACATGCCGGTACAGGAATTACGCCGCCTGCACGCCGGTTTGCCCTCGGATGTCTTGTTGGTTATCGATGCCGCTTACGCCGAGTATGTCAGCCGGCACGACTATGTTTCCGGAGCGGAACTGGTCGAAGAGTTTCAGAACGTTGTAATGACACGGACATATTCTAAGGTGTTTGGTCTGGCAGCGTTGCGTCTAGGCTGGGCTTATTGCCCATCACATGTCTCCGATGTGTTAAACCGATTGCGCAATCCTTTTAATGTATCGGCCCCAGCTCAGGCGGCGGGTATCGCGGCTGTTGGCGACCTTTCGCATACCGATTCAGCTATAGCTCATAATGACGAAAAGATGCCACAGTTTGTGGATGACTTGAGAGATTTAGGGTTACAGGTGGCCCCGTCAGTGGGAAATTTTGTTCTCGTTCGATTTGGTTTGGAGGAGCGTGCTAAATCTGCCTACGAATACCTGCTTCGACAGGGTGTGATCACCCGGTTGATGGGCGGATATGGTCTGCCCGACAGCCTGCGAATTACTATCGGTCTCGAGGCCGAGCTTAAGACGGTTCTTGACGCCTTGACGGAGCATGGGAAAGAAAGTTTATGAGAGGCGATAAACCACTCTTCGAGCGCATGGCGTTGATAGGTCTCGGTCTACTCGGCTCGTCTCTTGCACGGATAGCTAAGCGCGAGGGTATAGTCGAACATATCGCGGGTTCGACCCGCAGCCGAAAGACTCTGGAGCGGGCTCGTGAGCTTGGTTTTCTCGATAGTATTCACGAGACACCCTTCGACGTAGTAAAGGGGGCCGATCTTGTTGTATTGTGTTCGCCGGTTGGCACATATGGGAGTTTATCGGCTAAGATGGCACCTGCATTGCGACCTGGTGCTATCGTCACTGATGTCGGGTCGGTTAAGCAAGCGGTCATCCGCGACGTTGGCCCACATATCCCAGAGGGCGTATTTCTTGTGCCGAGTCATCCTGTCGCTGGCACCGAGCAGTCGGGACCGGATGCCGGCTTCGCCGAGTTGTTCGAGGATCGTTATTGCATACTGACCCCGCCGCCCGGATCCGATGAGCGAGCCGTCGAAAAGATCGCGGAGTTCTGGCGCCGCGCTGGCAGCATGATTGAAATTATGGATGCGCATCACCACGACCGAGTTTTGGCTATCACGTCACACTTGCCCCATCTTATTGCCTATACGATTGTCGGAACCGCGAGCGACCTCGAGAGCCAGCTTATTCGCGAAGCGGCGGAGGCCTCCGATGTGGTGCGTACTCGCGAGGTGATCCGATATTCTGCCGGTGGGTTTCGTGATTTCACCCGTATTGCTGCGTCTCCACCGGAAATGTGGCGAGATATTTTTTTAAACAATCGTGATACGGTGCTTGAAATGCTCGGTCGATTCACCGAGGACCTGACCGCGCTGCAGCGGGCTATCCGTTGGGGTGAGGGGGACAAGCTTCACGACTGGTTTCAGCGGACGCGAGAAATACGCCAAGGTGTCGTAGATATGCGTCAGGCGGGAAGCTTCAATCCTGTTGAGCAGAAGGTCGACCCTGAATCACGTTGAAAAGAACAGGCAGTTCGGCAAGCTTGATTGGACCTAGATAGAGGGCACCTTCCTGAGCAGTTATCGGTACTGTGAGAACCGGCCGTGTTTCGGTTTTCACGGTCTTTGCAAGTAGATTTAGCGCTACGCGTGAAGCTGGAAGGATGTCTCTGGAGAGCAAATTTGCCTCAGCTAAGGCTTCTAACGTCTCCTCATAACCGCGGATATCAGCCGTTAGTGCCCCAAGGGGGCGCATTCGAGGGTCAAGGGCAACTGTGCCATTGGCTCGCAAATCAAGTGCCCCCCAGACCATGTTCAACCAATGTACTTCCAGTGTGCCGCCGTGTCGCCGCCATGTAGACAAGGCGTTTGGCACTGAATGGCCCGACAGGGGTCCGAGGAACTCTGCCTTAATTCGGATATTGTTGATAGTGTCACCGAGCACCACTGTCTGTAGCGCTGTCGTCTTGATGCTATTGGCCGCTAAGCTTACCTCGAGGGCAGACTCGTTATGCACAGTTGGCGGGCTATCTGGGTATTTCAGATCAGCCAAGATTTGAGAGGCTTGCAACAGCGGCCCTTGCCCAACTCCCTTCAGGTGAATGTCATTTAAAATTACTGAAATTGCGGCGAGTGATCCGAATTCATCTATAGCGGCGACAGCCTCGATATCGCTGGCATTGGCGGTGTAGCCGGCAGCCCTGGTGCGATCGCTATAACGAATTTTCTGTGGCCCGAATGCCTCAATACGAAAGCGCCGAAGGTTCCACGGCTGAAGGGAGAGTTGCAGTTTTGAGCTCTGCCAGGAAATTCCAGTGGCTGCGTTGGTGGCTTCAGGGGTTGCCAGTGTAATTTGGACAGTAAATGGGAATCCAGACGTTACCAGGGCGCCATGTGTGATTGTGAAACCGTTTGACCGTTGTTTTTCGATCCAGTCCTCTACCATAGATGTGCCGAATGCTGCCGAGTATAGCCAGAAGCTGGGATAACCGACTGCGAAGAGGGCAATTAAAATAATCGGACCGAGAAAAGCGTGTTTTGAAAACATGGACACTCCAAGCGCCAATACCTATAACGGGAGAAACACGGCGTAAAGCACAAGAGGAAAGTATGGCCGAGAGATGATTGATGGCGGGCCGTATTACGTCTGCCCCGGAAATTCAAATCTCCCCAAGGGTATCTGGCGTCGTCCTGGGCGAGAATTTTTTTGAGTTCACTGATCAATTGGACCCTAAATCAGGTGTATTTCAGAAATCTGTGTGAGCCGCAAAATCTGCTATCGTTAAAGCTGTATAAATCGGAGCAACTGCGCTTTGAACATTTCTTTGGCCGCATTCTCGTCAGCGACACGCATCCAGGGAATTGAAATTTTTGAGTGGACTAACTGGCACATGGAAATTTGGTGCCATCAGAGAGAAGTTGTACATTTAGCACTATCCTCAGAAGGTGGAGATCCGAAGCGGGTTTAATCTGGACCATAGGCTGTTTGGGCTCGTGGGCTAAAAGAACTCATATTTCAACTTGTGAATTTAAGCGACTCTAGACCCTCGTTTTCCAGGCGAGCAGTTTTACTTTCGACCGCTTCTTCCAACCGAGCCGCAAATTCACGTCGCGGAAGGCCCGGGTCGATCGCAGGCAAAAACTCGACTATAATCGTACCGGGACATTTCCTGAAGGTGCGCCGGGGCCAAAAAATGCCGGAATTGAGTGCAGCCGGGACGACAGGTGCGGCGCATTGAGTATAGAGCGCTGATACTCCTGGCAGATAAGGCTCTTGCGATTGTGGTGCGGTCCGCGTTCCTTGCGGAAAGATAATGATCGACCTGCCATCAGCCAGCCGTTTTTTGCAGGCGGTGACCAGATACTTGATGGTGTCGGCGCCTCCGCTGCGGTTGATTCCGATCATGCCAATACGCCATAGAAACCAACCGAAAAAAGGGAAACGAAATAGCTCGTGCTTAACCACATAGGCGCAATCCAGAATAATAACGTTGTATATCAAAGTATCCCAGGCTGACTGATGCTTGGAAGCAACAATGAAGGGACGGTCTGTTGGTAGGTTGTCGCGGCCTCGAACTTCATACTCGATACCCATTATTCTGCGTATCATCCAAATGCAGCTCCGGCACCAAGAGAGGCAACAACGCCAAAAAAAACGGCGCGTGCCAGACATAAGAGGCAAGTAGAATGGACATAAAACCGCCGACCAGAGGTAGAAGATAATGGCAAATGCGAAAGAGCGAATCATAGTTTGGACGTCTCTCAACTAGTAATATTTGCAAAAATATGGCGTGTGTGCGCAATAAGATACTTTGAGTATTCACCGAAAATTAGACCGGCTGTTCCTGGCCAGCGCCACCATGCATCTAGTTTAACCTGTACTGGAAAGACCGGATGTATAATGATTTTTATATTCGGCATGACATGACTAAATTCGAGCAGGCTCCGCGGCATGTGATAGGCCGCGGTAACGAGACGCATGCTAAGATATCCGTGTTTAGCCATCCAGATCGAGGTTTCGATAGCGTTGCCGGCAGTGTCATCCGCTTCGTGACCAAGAAAGATACAACAATTGGTGGCATTCGGTGACTGTCGCGCCATACGGAGAAGTTGCTGCACATCGACACCGCGATGGACGCCGGAGACAAATAGTTTTTCCGCGCGCTCTTCTTGCAATAAGGTCAATCCCGTCTTCAACCGCATGCTCCCGCCGGTCAAAACGACGATTGCGTCAGTTACTGTCGTCTTATCATCTATTCGATCGGGTAGCTCGTCCAAGAAGATGACGAGGCCGGCCAACCAGAACAGCAGTAAAGCCGCAGTGATACTTAACAGAAGACTTCCGTGCCGTCGTTTCCGACGTATCATATGCGAATCTTATCCCATCCGTTTTAAGGCCCGCAAAATTGTAATGCGTGCCGTGAACATCGCACCATAGGCCTCGCCCACTGGCAATGCTGCTAGCACCGGCCAGTGCCAATAGGCAAGCATCGTCGGAGGCAATAGGCTTGCCTCAACATCGCCGGTCAGTGAAGTGATGCCTAGCAATGTGGCGAGCGCACATGCGGTGCCGCCGATGCTTCCCTTAAGGGCTAGGCGAAAAGCATGTTTCTGAAACTGTTCGGCAATATAGGTGTCTTGCGCGCCGATAAGGTGAAGTAATTCAACGATTTCATGATGTACGGCAAGTACACTGCGTGTAGTCAAGACGACTGCAGCGAGTGCCACAGTAGAAATTAATAAAATTACGAAGATGGCGACTGCCTCGATTGACCGAAATAGTAATAATAGCGTTTTTCGCCATTTTTCGTGGGATTCTAACGAAGTGCCTGGAACTTCTTGCGCTAAGCGGATGCTGAGCGCGGCGAAATCTACCGAGGCGCCTGATTCGAGCCTTACATCGATGATGCGTGGCAGCGGCAGATCGGCGGTTGCGACGGGGCTGCCCAGCCAAGGTTCCAGTAGTTTACCAATTTCAGTGAGTGGCACTGGGCGAGCGCTATCAATGCCTGGCGTGTCCAATAGGATGCGGACTACAGCGACAATTCGGGTATCGGTCTCATCTGTATTTGCTTCCTCGGTAGTCGGAACCTGCACCGTTAGCGCCCCTTCGAGGCCGTCGCTCCATTTGTTTGCGACGTTTGAGAGAGCTAAGGCTGCCGCCAGAGCTAGAGCTGCGAGGTAAGCCATAACACCGACGATCCATGGAACGAGCTGTGTGGTAGAGTCTTTCGAAAGTGGAAGATCCCTGCGATGAACCATATCAGTCGCAGTTAGCTTGGCTTCGCGACTCGAGACGTTTGTTCTCGAGATGAAGTTGTGGGTGGCGGAATCGTTTGACAAGAAACTCGTTATGGGTGGCTATGACAACTGTGGTTCCCATGCGGTTTAACTCTTCGAAGAGATAAAGCAACCGGACGGCGATGCCATCGTCGACGTTTCCCGTCGGCTCATCTGCAAGTAGCAAGCGTGGTCGGGCGATTACGGCCCGTGCTATCGCCACCCGCTGCTGTTGCCCGCCAGAAAGAGTCGGGGGTCGTGCTTCGAGGTGGTCAGCTAGGCCCACCCAAGTGAGTAATTCTGTTACGTGGGTCCGAATTATGTTTTCCGCCGCTCCTGCTACACGCAAAGGCAGGGCAACGTTGTCAAATGTAGAAAGATGATTTATCAGGCGGAAGTTCTGAAATACTACACCTATTTGGCGTCTGACCTCGGGAAGTTCCGCTTTGTCAAATGATGCCGAGTTTCGGCCGAACAAGCTAATCAATCCACGGCTTGGCCGCAATGCAAGGTACATCAGTTTTAACAGGGAAGATTTTCCGGCGCCACTGGGCCCGGTTACAAAGTGGAACGAACCATCCGGTAAATCGAAGGTAATGTCGCTAAGGACTTCTGGGCCTGTGCCGTAACGGACGCCTACATTTTCAAATTGAACCACGCTACTAGCGTACTCCTGCTCCGCGAGGTGCAGATCACAGTATTGGGCGGCTGCGGAATCCGCCCTACAGAATCTGGTTTAGGACTAGCCGTCTTGCAAGTGGATCAAACTACTTTTAAATTTTATTAGCGTTTAAGCATTTATAACTTGAGCGGAAGCGGCGATGAATCTGACCTGTCCGAATTGCGGCGCTCGATTTAAGATTAACGACGATGTTCTTGGCACCAAAGGCCGAAAGGTCAAATGTGGGAAATGCGAGCACCGCTGGCGTGCCATGCCAAAAATGGAGGCGCCTTCTGCGCCGGCTGATCCAACAGAGGACTTTGTGCCTCCACCACCACCGCCACCGGTAGCTCAGGCCCCGGTATCGGAACAGAAAGAGACCGAAGAAACAGGCGTGCCGGACCCAATGTTAGGCGACCCGCCTCCAATTCCACCCAAATCTGAGGTTTTACCGGGCAATCGTGCGCCGGAGCCGAAGCGTGGCGGAACGATGAAGTATTGGATGCTGCTTCTGTTGTTAGTCGGCGTATCGATTGGGGGCTTCGTATGGCGCGATATGGTCGTGCATTTCTTCCCGCCAGCGAACAAGGTTTTCATGATGATCGGTTTTCCGGCCAATACGCTCGGATACGGATTGAAGATTTTTGAACCTAAAACATTCCTCGATATGAAGAATAAGAATCGCGTCCTTGGGGTCACCGGTCAGATAATGAATGAGACTGGCAAAAAAATCGAAGTACCGCTACTTAAGGCTATTTTGATAGGTGCTAAGGGTGAAGACATGGCAAGTTGGAGTTTCAATGCCAAGGCAGCACATATCCTTCCGGGCGAAAAGATCGATTACGAAACATCAATTGAAAAACCGCCGAGCGGTGTGACAGGACTCCGTATTACTTTTACCCGCGCCGAAGAAGAAGCGATGGGTGATAAGATGGCACCCAAAGACAAGTCAAAATAGGGACCATTATCAGAATTCTTTGAGCAAAAGGCACTTTTTCAATTGCGTTCGATTACTGGTCGTCAGTGATGCGCTGCATGACGGCGTAATTCGTTGCGATTTTTCCCGAGTTCGCTATCATCAATTCTTACGTTATACGTGTTAATGCCATCAATGCTTTTCGGTGAACGGCCAAATGGATCAGAATTTTGGAAGAGTTTGCCGCGACGCCAAGGGCTTGTGGTTTTATTAAACCATGCATTGCGATCATAGCGCCCGCTGTAGTTGGTAGAGGGCTTGGTTCTAATGCTAAATAGCTTCGCCCTCCTTCCTAATTTTTAGAAAATAGGATAAACTGTATATTGCTCTGTTGTTGAGTTCCAAGGGACGTAAGATTGGATCAATCACCTAGAGCAATTTTAGCATGATCTTGCTAAGCCTCTTGTACAAGGCTTACCACGAATCGGCACTATGTGGTGGCTGAGTTGGGCCAAAAGGCGGAAAATAGTCGTTCCTATAGAGGGTGAGCCTGCGACAAGAATAATCTCATTTACCCTGTTTAAGGTCATCGGAACTTTTCGGTGCAATGCTATAACGCGGCTGGCGATTGCCAATCTGCGAAAGATTCGGCACGCATCATATCTTCAATACTTTGGCGGGCGTGGATAATCGAATACTGATTTTGTCGAACCATCACCTCGGTGAGAATTGGACGGGCGTTATAGGTTGATGCCATCACTGCGGCATAGGCGCCCGCGCTGTCTATAACGAGTAAGTCGCCTGCCACCAGGGGTGGTAATTTTCTCTCTCTCGTGAAGGTATCCCCGGTCTCGCAGATCGGGCCGACTACGTCGACTGATTGCAACTTTACGGCGTCAGAGACTTCCTTGACTGGTCGAATTTCATGATGTGCGTCGTAAAGGGCTGGACGGATCAGATCATTCATAGCTGCGTCGACAATTATAAAATCGCGATCTTCGCCTTCTTTTATGTAAATCACTCGCGTTACCAAGACACCAGCATTACCGACGATATTGCGGCCTGGTTCCAGTAGGATTTGGCAACCTAGGCCGCCGACGCTCTCCTTCACCATCTCTGCGTAAGCGGCTGGAGTTGGTGGGGGCGTGCCATCGTAGTCGATGCCAAGTCCGCCGCCGAGATCGATTCGTCGTATATCGTGTCCGCTCTCACGTAACTCACCAACGAGCGTCGCTACACGCACGAAAGCTTCGCGGAATGGCTCTAGTGAGGTCAATTGTGAGCCAATATGAACGGCTAAGGAGGCCGGATCGATACCCGGTAGGTCGACCGCTCGCCGATAAGCCTCCTGGGCTTTATTAATATCTATGCCAAATTTGTCCTGCTTGCGGCCGGTCGAAATTTTTTTATGTGTCTTTGCGTCGATGTTGGGATTGACTCTGATCGCGATCTCCATCGTCTTACCGCTGGCTGCGGCGATTTCGCTCAGCGCTTCCATTTCGGGGAAGGATTCGACATTGACCTGCATTATCCCGTTATCCAGCGCCATGTGCAGCTCTTCCGACGTTTTGCCCACACCGGAAAAAATGATTCTGTCGGCAGGAATGCCAGCGGCGAGCGCTTTCTTCAATTCGCCTCCGGAGACCACGTCGGCGCCCGCGCCACACTCCGCGAGGGCTCGCAGAACGGCCAAATTATCGTTCGCCTTTATGGCGTAGCAGATACCGGCGTCTTGTTCCGCGAAAGCTGAAAGATAGGCGTTGAATTGGTGAATGATTGCTGTCTCTGAATAGCAATAGAATGGCGTCCCGACCGCATCTGCGAGTGTTTTGAGAGACACATCATCGGCATGTAGCTCCCTGTTTTTGTACTGAAAGGGGTTCATCGCGACTTCGGATAGGTTTGAGAAAGGGGCTCTTGACTTTCATGTTTTGGATCGCCCTTTTTGCCACATGCGGCCAGTGGCCCCAACAAGAACGCAGCAATAAATGTCAATAGAATTAATCGGTTCAAAGGTATAGCTCCCTTGCGGTCTTTATCGCCTCTTGGACTCGTTCTGGCGCGGTGCCTCCAAAGCTGATCCGACTTTTGGCGGAGGCATCGACGGAAAGCACGGAATATATACCGCCCGTGATGCCTGATTCCACCTCTTGCATCGCTTCGAGTGGTAATTCTTCTAAGAGGCAATTGCGTTCTTCCGCTAGGGCTACGATACGTCCGGTCGCGTGATGCGCCGAGCGGAACGGCATGCCAAGCTCGCGAACAAGCCAATCGGCCATGTCCGTTGCCGTTGGAAATCCATCACAGAGTGCTTTGCGCATGGCCGCTGGGTTCGGTTCGAGATCATCAATCATTCCGCTCATCACTGTGATAGCAAGCGAAAGGCTGTCTGCAGCGTCGAATGTTGGCTCCTTGTCTTCCTGCATGTCCTTGCCGTAGGCGAGAGGCAGGCCTTTCATAACAACAGCGAGTGCTGTGAACGCCCCGAGTATTCGCCCAAGCTTTGCGCGCGCCAATTCTGCCCCATCAGGGTTTCGTTTTTGGGGCATTATAGAGGAACCTGTCGAGAAGGCATCTGAAAGCCGAATGAAACCGAATTGAGGAGCCATCCAAATTACTAATTCTTCAGCGAGCCGCGAGAGATGAATTGCTGCAATTGCGGACGCAGCAAGGAATTCCAGAGTGAAGTCCCGCGCTGATACGGCGTCGAGCGAATTCGCCATCGGCCTGTCGAATCCGAGGGTCTTCGCTGTCTGATGGCGGTCGATCGGAAATGCTGTGCCAGCGAGGGCAGCCGCTCCTAGTGGCGATTCATTCATCCGCTTACGAGCGTCGGCGAGTCTTCCGCGGTCGCGACCGGCCATCTCGACATAGGCCATTAAGTGATGACCGAAGGTGACGGGCTGCGCCGGCTGCAGGTGTGTGAAGCCCGGCATTAACGTATCTGCGTGTGCTTCCGCTTTTTCGATTAACGCTCGCTGCAGGTCCTGCAGTTGCCCATCGAACGTATCGATAGTGTCACGAACCCAAAGGCGAAAATCGGTTGCAACCTGGTCATTACGGCTCCGGCCAGTGTGTAGCCGGCCGGCTGCTTTGCCAATCTTCTCGGCCAGAGCCGCTTCTATATTCATGTGGATATCTTCGAGTGAGGCCTTGAATTCAAAGGCTCCCATCTCGATGTCCTTAAGAACGGCGTCGAGACCGGCAAGGATGGCGTTACCATCCGCGGTGGATATAATTTTGCGATCAATTAGCATGCGGCAATGCGCCTTGGAGCCGTCGATGTCTTGGGCGTAAAGGCGGCGGTCGAAATTGATGGAGGCGTTAATCCGTTGCATGATTTCTGCCGGTCCGGCAGCATAGCGGCCGCCCCACATGGTGTTGCTGCTCATGACGGTGTCTCGGGGGAGTTAAAGTTGACCAAAGGACGTTACCTGTTTCTGCCGGTACTTGCGGTTTTTGCTTCTGTTCTTGTCCTACAAACGGCGCTTGCCGACAAGTGGCCGCCGCGAGAGGGATGGATGGAGAAATTTATCGTTATCGGAGAAGCGCCGCCAGTGCCATCGATTGTTGTGACCGATGGTTCGGGGCGACCAGTCCACTTATCTGATTTCAAAGGCAGTGTTGTGCTAGTCAACTTTTGGGCAACTTGGTGCGTACCTTGTGTTCGCGAGATGCCGGGCCTCGACAAGTTGCAAGCTAAACTTGGTGGCCCGGACTTCGCGGTTGTAGCAATTAACGAAGACCGCGACGGCGCCAAGGTGGCGAGACCGTTCCTGAAGAGACTCAATACACCCAATCTTGGTCTCTACGTTGATGATAAAATGAAACTGATGCGAGCCTTGAAGGTCCGTGGTATTCCAACGAGTTTTCTCGTGGATCGTAATGGCAAAGTAGTTGGCAAGTTAGAGGGTGTCGCCGAATGGGATACACCGGAGGTGGAGAGCCTGATCCGATACTATATCGAGCGCTCAGCTTCCACTCTAACTCTAGGAGTAATCAGTTTAATCTCTGGATGAGTGGTGGGGGATATTATGGTCAATGCTGCAGAGTTGGCTTGGGCCAACACAGCGGCCAGATGTGAAAATTCAGTATAACAAATTAACAGACATATATTTTTTTGTAGTATATTTTTTATTTTTGTTAAAAAACAGATGTTAGCTCTTAGAATAAGCGTTTCTTGTCAAAAAGTTTAAGGTTCAAAGGATAAATTAAGGGATGAGACTTTTTTTTGGGGCAGCCGTGGCCGTTTTTTTTCTCTCAATGGAAATTGCGGCAGCAGGTGGTGAGATCAAACGTGGTCATTTAACTGTCAAGGATGTCTGGTCGCGTGCCACGCCTGCTCGTAACGGCGTTGCTTATATGACAATACTCAACCATGGGGGCGGCGCGGATCGTCTGGTTGCAGCCGAAGTGTCTATCGCAAAAAAGGTTGAGCTTCACAGCCATAGTATGAAAGACGGTGTGATGCGGATGCGCCGAATTTCCTCTATTGAAGTGCATCCGGGTGAAACCACCGTTTTGGCGCCTGGGGGCAACCACCTGATGTTGATAGGCTTGCATCAAAGCTTGAAAGAAGGCGAAAACTTTTCCCTAACCTTGGTCTTCGAGAAGGGTGGTAAGATAAGCGTCGATGTTTTCGTGGGGAAAGCCGGCGCTGCGGGCTATTATGGCAAAAGGAACGACTATCATAAGACGGGTGATCATTACGGCCACAAGCATGGGAGTTGATGTTAAACTTAACACAGATGGTGGTGACTGGCTCCTTATTTGAATAGTTTTAGAAACCGCGTCTTAAATTTTAGGCCCAGCCAGCCGCACTCAACGTATTTCAACAATAGTGGACACGAACAGTAGCCGCTGTCCGTCAGTCTTTCTTAAAGCACTTGAATTATATAGAGAGTCCGGGCCGATGAAGCCGGCGAGTTCCAATGGCGCCAATGAATGATTGGCGCTGAATTTTTTTGGGAGACTGTGTGGACTTCCTCAAAAGTCTCGTGGTTTGTCACTAGTCCTCGAATTTGCTCGACGAGCTCCGGTGGAAAGCAGTTTACAACGTACCCAAAGCGCTAAATTCTCCTCCATCGTCGCGATCAAGGCTTCGAGCCATAATAAGCAATTCCATAGCCCATTTGGCCAAAGACATTGACACCAATTTTATCTATCAAGACGATCTCTCTTCTTGGCTTTGTACCGTCGCAGGCGTTAGTCCCTGAGGGCGTCCTCCAGCTCCGGGACGGCCTGAAACAGGTCCGCCACCAGACCATAATCGGCAACCTGGAAAATTGGTGCCTCTTCGTCCTTGTTTATCGCGACGATGACCTTGCTGTCCTTCATGCCAGCTAGATGCTGGATAGCACCGGAAATACCGACGGCGATATAAAGCTCTGGCGCGACGATCTTGCCGGTTTGACCGACCTGATAGTCGTTCGGCACGAAACCGGCATCGACAGCTGCTCGGGATGCGCCGACGGCAGCACCCAGCAAATCTGCAACTTTTTCCAGCATAGGAAAATTGTCACCTGACTGCATGCCGCGTCCTCCCGAAATGATAATCCGCGCGGAAGTGAGTTCCGGGCGTTCTAATTCACTAATCTCCGATCGAATATAGCTTGTCAGAGCACTGTCGCCCTGCGCACCGATGTTCTCGACTGCGGCGCAGCCGCCTTCAGCAGCGACCGGATCAAAGGCTGTGCCGCGCACCGTGATAACCTTTTTAGCGTCGCTTGACTGTACCGTTGTGATGGCATTACCTGCATAGGTCGGTCGATCAAATGTGTCTGCTGACGTAATGCCAGTGATGTCGGAAATAGGCTGCACATCTAGCATTGCGGCGATACGCGGCATCAGGTTTTTCCCGAAACTGGTTGCGCTTGCCAGCAGATGATTATAGCCCTCCGCGAGGGATAGAATTAAAGGCGTCAAGTTTTCAGCGATCCCGTGGGCATATTCAGCAGAATCGGCAAGGAGAACCTTGGCGACGCCATCGATCTTGGCCGCGGCCTCACCGGCCGTGCTGCAATTTTCACCGGCGACCAGCACGTGGATGTCTCCGCCAATAGCGCCGGCGGCCGCGATAGTGTTCAAAGTGGTGGCCTTGATTGCGGTGTTATCGTGTTCCGCGACGACCAAAATGCTCATCTTCAAATCACCTTTGCTTCATTCTTCAGTTTGTCAACCAATTGCTCGATGTTCTCTACCCGAACGCCCGCTTCGCGCTTTTGTGGTTCGACAACCTTAAGTGTTGTCAGACGCGGTGCAATGTCGACGCCGAGATCCGCTGGAGTCATTTGGTCTATAGGTTTCTTTTTCGCTTTCATAATATTAGGAAGCGAAGCGTAGCGTGGCTCGTTGAGCCGCAGGTCAGTGGTAACGATGCAAGGCATAGTGGCCTTGACGGTCTCAAGGCCACCGTCGATTTCGCGTGTGACATTGGCAAATTCACCGTTGATCTCCAGCTTCGAAGCGAACGTTGCCTGGCTCCAGCCGAGCAATGCGGCTAGCATTTGGCCTGTCTGGTTACAGTCGTCGTCGATCGCCTGCTTGCCCAAGATGACCAACTCGGGCTTTTCCTTGTCGACCACTGCTTTCAACAGCTTTGCGACGGCCAACGGCTGCACCTCGTCGTCAGTCTGGATCAAGATGCCTCGGTCAGCGCCCATGGCGAGTGCAGTGCGGATCGTTTCTTGGCATTGCTGTGGCCCGACCGAAACTGTGACGATTTCCGTCGCTGTACCGGCCTCCTGGAGGCGCACGGCTTCCTCGACGGAGATTTCGTCAAATGGGTTCATCGACATCTTAACGTTGGCGGTCTCGACGCCTGTCTCATCCGCCTTTACGCGGATTTTGACGTTGTAATCGATCACGCGCTTAACGGGAACGAGCACCTTCATCGTCAGAGTTTCCTTTGGATTCGAATAGGATGCATTTCTTAGGGACGCGCTGACACACTGTCAAGCAAGGTCCCGCGGCCCGCTCTGAGCTTTTTAGCAGGCGTTACACAGGCCGATTTGGCGACTGGTCAAATTCCGTGCTCTATTCTGCCTCAAGCGAGCTGCGTCCCCTCGAAATAGTCGAAGGCGCGCACCGTCATTCGTACTGCAAGGTCCGGGTGAACTTCACCAGGAGGCGCCACTTCCCAATACCAACTTCCTTTACCCTGCGGCAGAGTGAAGCCGTACAGTGAATCCCAAGCCGCCTGCAGGCTTCCATCTGGTTCAACGTAGCAGCGCTCAACATCCGTTACGAGTGCGACCGGGCAATCGCAGTTCGACAGCAGGTTGAGATGCCGCCGTACGATCGTTGCTCCGAAGTTACGACATGCTGGCTCCGGCACAATCTTGCGGTTGGTAAGCCAATTATATGGTATTTCCGGAAGTTGTGATAACAGGTTTGCTGAAAGTACGAAATCGGTTTCCTTCGAAAATGCTAGCGGTGGTGCCAGAATAGGTGTCGTTTCTGTGTTTCGCTCAAGATCGCCGAGGGTCGCGACGGCCCCCGAAATATCCTCAGTACGCAATTTGACATTACGCAAACGGGACGCCGCTCGTCTTGCCTCGCGTGGATGAACCAGGTCAACCAGTTCGACCCGGTCATACGCCTCTGCCAACAGCTCTATTGGCACGTCGTAAAGTGCGCCAGAGCCAAGCACCACGGCGCATTTTTTAGAAGCGGTGGCTAATGCGGCGCGTTCGACGAAGGCACGTGTTGCTTGGAGGTGTGGCTGCCAAAGATGTTGATGCCGTCGATACCGGGCTCGAATAGCAATTGCCTCATGTAGATATCCGAGTCGCCGCGCCGCTGGTGGGCAGGGCGTTAAAAACCATTCTAGCAGTTCGGTGAGCATTTGATTATCGGCTGGCGCCAGGTACCCAAAGCACGTCGTCCGTGCCACTGTTGTTGGCGTCGCGCGACAGGACGAAAAGTAAATCCGATAACCGATTGAGGTATTTGACTAGTTCCGGATTAATCGGCTCTGATGCCGAAAGTTCCGCGACTAACCGCTCCGCTCGCCTCGTTACGGTTCGTGCAAGGTGAAGGTATGCGGCGAGAGGAGTTCCTCCCGGAAGAATAAAGCTTTCAAGTGGATTGAGTGAGCCGTTAATACGATCGATCTCTTTTTCCAGACGTTCAACCTGTGATGCTATCACCCTTAGTGGACCCTCGGCGCGACGGCCGTCTTCCGGCGTGCAAAGATCTGCTCCAAGGTCGAACAGGTCGTTCTGTATGTGGTTAAGAACCGCGTCCGTCTCCAAATTTGGAGAACTCGCACGGGCGTTCTCCATTCGCGCTAAGCCAATGGTGGAATTAGCCTCGTCGATAGTGCCGTAAGCTTCGACCCGTGTGCTGTGCTTGGCTACCCTGCTGCCGTCGCCGAGTGAGGTTTCGCCTGCATCGCCGCCGCGAGTATAAATTTTCGTCAAGCGCACCATCAGCCGTGCCCTGCAACCAACATTAAGAAAGCGAAAACCAGAAGCGCTAATCCCTGCAGGATAACGCGGGCACGCATAATTTTGTTGCTATATTTTTGATTAAACTCACCGCCACGGGCCATTGTAAAAATGCCAAAGAATAGCACGCTAAGCGTGGCGAGCATCGCAATTATCAAAAGAGGGGCAAGAAAACCAGACATAATGGCGGTATAGACCTTTAAGAGCGTGAATTACAGAAAAATTACCGGTAGGAAAGAAAAATCGCTGTCATAGAGTTTGCAGCTGGTATTGAATTGTATTTCGAGCATTAATCAAAATGTCGTAATTCATGAACGGAGGCATGCGGAAAACCTAAATGAGGTATGTGCATAGCTGCCTGAACAGCTGGTAAGTTCAATTTAAAGGAAAAGCTATTTCCGCCGTTTTTGCTTACCGTTACGTGGACCGCGTGCAGGGCGAACACGCTCCGTCACGGGACGATTCGCTGAGGTAAAGTCCAGCACGTTGTTATTAAGATCGGTGGGAGCTTCGGTCACGGCGGTCTGAATTCCAATGGCCACTTGTGCTGAAACGCGGGAGCCGACGATCGGTTGTTTAAGCATCGGATAGATGGCAGATTCGCCACCATGACGATATCGGACTACTGAACTCGGCCGCCTCCAGTAGATCCAAAGGTTTGACATGACAAACTTCGCCTTTCGAGGATTTCTGGAGAAACTAATCTGAACGCCTGATGGAAACCGGTCAAGCGGCGAATTGTTTTGATTACGGCAACAGAGTTAACGTCTATACCTTAACAAACTTGAAACAGCCGCACTGTGGCACTCGATAGTGTGGGTACTGACGCTGTTAACTTTTAGAAGCCGCCTGGAATTGCCAGTGGGCGCGAATTACCATCCCGTGATTCTAGTTAGAGCCGGAAAAAACGGTTAGTTTAAATTTTAGAAATTTTGATCAGAATTCGCAATGTCGCCTCGACACTGTGCCTCGCGCTTGACATTTCTTTTTCAAGCGTAGCCATACATTAGTTCGAAATTGCACAGAGTGTTTCGGCAACAAGCCCACGATCAATATCTTCGTTTCCGGAATGGATGCTGAGCCGGCACCTTTATATTGGCGCCTATCTTTCAGAAATTTAGTTTGTGTGCAGGCAATTGTCGGTTCCGCTTGAATGAGAGGCTGCAGGCGCATACACCTCACCCAATGCCATGAGCTATCTCGACCATATCCGCGCCTGCAATAATTTAAATTCATCGGGCTTTGTACCGTTTGAGGTTGCGGGTTCGCGCGTCGGCTGGATACGCCACGAAAACATTCACTACTTAGAGGCTTACCGTGACGTGTTTCAAGCGGACGAAAATCGCATTGGGATGATTTCGTCTATCGACACGTTCGAAGATCGGACCACAGCTGTGGCGAAAGTCGTTGCTGAGTTGTCTGCGAGTGGTGTGGTTCCCATGCCTCGAGATGAGGCATATCCAGTGGCGAAGGACTTCAACCAGCCGCCATTGCTCGTTATAGAGCGCAGCGCAGTACCGTTTTTTGGCATACGGGCATCGGGTGTTCATATGAATGGTTATGTGCGGCGGCCGGACGGACTTCATATGTGGGTGGCGCGGCGAGCCTATGATAAGATGACATATCCTGGAATGCTCGACAACATGGTAGCTGGCGGACAGCCGCATGGCCTCGGCTTGAGGGAAAATATGATTAAGGAATGCAGCGAAGAAGCAGGAATTCCAGAGGCAATTTCTAAGCGCGTTACACCAGTGGGATTCATCGATTATGCTCATGAATCCAAAGATGGCGCAAAGCCCGATCGGCAGTATTGTTACGATTTGGAACTGCCTTCGGATTTCTTTCCAGTCGCGGCGGACGGTGAGGTCGACGGATTTATGCTTTGGCCTCTGCCGCGCGTGGCCGAGACTGTTAGTGCGACGAATGAGTTTAAATATAATTGTAACCTGGTAATAATCGATTTTCTAATTCGGCATGGCTTCCTCGACCCCGATACCGAGCCGAACTACACGGAAATCTGCCACGGATTACGCCGGAGCGGTGCTTAACGCTGCCGATCCTGTAGCGCCTTCCACAATCCGTAGAGGCTTACCAGAAGCCACATGCCTTCCATCAGCGCGGCCGAGAGATTGAACTCGAAACCGAGGGACAACAGGATAAATATTGCGCCTAGAGCGTTGAACGCAGAGAAGGCCGCGCAATCCGATTTGATGCGGCCTAATTGTAGCAAAACATACATGGCAACGATGAAGCCGACTCCAATTGTACCAAGAATGTCGTGCAGTTCCATTTTTGGATAGCACCTGATCTAGGCCTCTTCCATTTTGAGTGCGTCGATGAAGGCAGATTGCGGGATTTCGACTTTGCCAAACTGACGCATGCGTTTCTTGCCGGCTTTCTGTTTCTCCAGCAGCTTGCGCTTGCGGGTCACGTCCCCCCCGTAGCACTTGGCGGTCACGTTCTTGCGCAGTGCCTTCACGGTCTTCCGCGCCACGATCTTGCTGCC
>MDTE01107584.1_pt1 | contig 28895 bp, 22 predicted proteins | sample 811231 | NCBI WGS metagenome assembly MDTE01 (sample SAMN05326651, study PRJNA326480) | marine metagenome | isolation source: seawater | place: Indian Ocean: Red Sea | collected 2010 | reverse complement strand
CATTTAGTTGTATTTTTTTGGCAAGACTTTTGCGGGTACTGTAAAGATACCATCGAGAAAAACCTTACCCAACGATCCATTCGGGAGATATTTGATGAACATTTTGATGTGGTTGCACTGAACATTTGGGGCTCAAAAGAGGTCTTCGGGTTAGATGGTGAAGCAACGACTGAAAAGGAGATAGCGCGTGCACTCGAGGTCCAGTTCACGCCGACAATCATCTTTTTTGATTCAAATGGTAAATCGGTTCTGCGACTGAACGGCTATGTATCGCCCGCAGAGATGGGAGTCGCGCTTAACTATGTGCATACAGAAAGGTATCATTCACAGACGGTTTTTGAGTATCTGGCGACCAACAAACCTAAGTCAGTAAACGCTTCTTTAAATTCTCAACCATTTATTCAGGTTGACGCCAATCTGGATGCATCAAGCCAACCAAAAGCAATTTTGTTTGAACAGACGAACTGCCCAGATTGTGATCTTTTTCACCGCTGCGTATTGTCGCTTGATTCAGTGAGAGATCGATTCAAACCGTTCCACACTGTACAACTTGATATGTGGTCAAAAGCGCCTGTCATTACCCAGTCTGGTGACATAAAGACATCAAACGATTTTGCCCGAGACCTGAAGATCACATATGCGCCCAGCTTGGTATTGTTCGATACCGAGGGTCACGAAATTATCCGCGTTGAATCGCAACTCAGGAGCTTCCACACAGAAGCTGTCCTTGAGTATGTTGCCCAAGGTGTTTACAAACGCGAACCAAACTTTCAACGGTATATCGAGGAACGTGGCGACATCATCCGGTCCAAAGGTGAACTAGGTAAAACTTTAAGTACTCGCGATATATGTCCTGAACTATACGAATAACATTCTAGGCCCACCGCGTGTATACTTTGGCCCGCGGCAGGGGCGCACAAGCTGAGAAGTACCCTTCGAACCTGATCCGGTTAACACCGGCGTAGGAAGCCAATAGCGAGAAGCCTTCTTTTTGTTGACCTACTGCAAACAACTTTTAATCAGGAGGCAACAACATGCAAATCAAAACTTATTTTCAAATACTTGCCACCACGCTATCACTACTGACGAACTCAATGGGTCATGCCGCAAAAGACGAGATAACGGTACTTTTAGATTGGTTTATCAACCCAGACCATGCGCCACTGGTAGTGGCTGAACAGACGGGATTATTTGATAAGGCAGGTCTGAATGTAACTCTGGTAGAGCCCGCGGATCCATCGTTACCCCCCAAGTTGGCCGCCGCAAAGAAGGCCGATGTTGCCATCAGTTATCAGCCCTCATTGATGGTGGACCTAAACAATCAGCTTCCTTTGATGCGAATTGGGACGATCGTCAACAGCCCACTAAATTCACTGGTGGTACTGGCCGACTCCCAGATTCAAAGCATTTCTGACCTCAAGGATAAAACTGTTGGATTCTCGGTCGGAGGCTTCGAGGACGCAGTCCTCGGAGCTATGCTGGAGTCTCACGGCCTGACGCTCGATGACGTGAATCTGGTAAACGTTAACTTTGCACTGTCACCATCTTTGTATGCTGGGAAAGTCGACGCCGTTATTGGCGCATTCCGAAATTTCGAACTAAACCAGATGGATATCGATGGTCGTCCTGGTCGTGCATTTTATCCAGAAGACCACGGCGTACCGGCTTACGAGGAACTTATTCTTGTAACTCACCCAGACTTTGCGGGAAAAGACAAACTAGAGCGATTCCTCACCGTTCTTGATCAAGCGACAAGCTTGATTATCAACGACCCGGAGGCGTCTTATCGCTCTTTTGTCAGTTTCCGGCCCGATGACTTGGACAACGAACTAAATCGCAGAGCCTGGCGCGACACGTTGCCGAAACTTGCTCGTAAGACTCGTCAAACTGATCCAAACTCCTGGGATCAGTTTGCACATTTCATGAAAGACAGAGACCTGATTGATAGTATTCCCAATCAAAAGACCTACCTCTTTCCTTAAGGAGCCTAATGAGCGACGTCTTTAATATACTCGCCCCAGTCCTTGTACTGGGGATGATCGGGTACATTGCCACCAGGCTCGGCTTCTTTAGGAGTACTCATCGCGACGGTTTATCTAAGTACGTCTTTGATTTCGCCGTTCCGATGCTGCTATTTTCGGCGGTCGTTCAACTAAACCCGCCTAAAGTATCGACGATCAATTTGTTCGCCAGTTATTACATCCCGCTCGCGTTGGTCTTCATGGTGGGCTTGTCTATGAGTTGGCTAATACTTAAGCGTTCGGCGATTGAAGGCATAATAATCGGGCTTGGCGCTTCCTTTTCAAATACTGTCTTGCTAGGTATCCCGCTGATTCCCCGTGCGTTAGGTGAGGATGCCCTGTTCCCACTACTACTTCTGATATCAGTGCATGGCATAACAATTTTTACAGCTGTGACAGTGGCTATAGAGATCGCCCGCGGCAGGGATAAGGGGCTTTTTAACCTGCCAAAGCAGGTCCTTCTAGGTCTCATATCCAATCCCCTGATCGTCAGTTTAGTAGCGGGCTTCTTGTGGAAACTAACAAACATCGGGCTCCATCCGGTTGCTGCCGATATGTTTCACCTAGTGTCAACCAGTGTCGTCCCGGCGGCCCTATTTGTTCTCGGTAGTTCATTGGCTAGCTATTCAATTTCCGGCTCCATCGGGCCCGCGGTTCTGATCACTGTACTGAAAAATACTGTCCACCCAGGAGCTGTGTTCTTTTTAGGTTCTTGGTTGGGTCTCAGCACGCTCTGGTTATCGGTAGCAACGATGTTAGCCGCCATGCCTACCGGCATGAATATGTACCTTTTTGCGAGTCGCTATCAGGTGTCACCGCCAACAGCGACGACCAGTATCTTTATTTCGACCATCTCATCGATCGTTACGGTTAGTATCGTTATCGTAATGCTCGAGATTGTTTAAGGTTCGATCAAAATAGCTCTAAAATCGTTCACGTTCGTCCCAGTCGGACCAGAAACCACCGAACAATCTAAAGATCGAAAGAAAGTGTGCGCATCTTGGCGGCGAAGGGCATCCCGATGATCGAGCCCAGCCGCCCTCGATTTTTCAAGGGTCTCGTCGTCGATACAGGCTCCGGCAATTTCCGCGGCACCGTCAACACCATCGGTATCACAAACGATTGCGGAAATACCTCGGGCTCCGTCTAAGGCATCAAGCAGGGCCAATGCAAAATGCGCATTAGGACCACCGATACCGGTACCTGTCACCTTGACCGTGGTCTCACCCCCAGACAACAAGCATAGTGGCCGGTCCAATTTCTGATGACGCCGCTGCCATAGTGCTGTCCCTGCCATCGCGCGAGCAATAGTTTCCGAATCACCCTCGATCGCATCGCCCAAGACCCAACAGTCCACCCCTTGCGACTCGATGAATGACTTGGCGGCTCCTAACGATTGTGACGGCGCGGCCACAATGGTGGTTTTCACACGTCGAAAGCAGTCAGAATCGGGCGCTGGTGTTTCGTGTTTTGTGTCATTCAGCCATGGCACAAGCTCATCAAGAATACCGATCTGATGACGGGCTAACACATCGATCGCATCTTGTTGACTCGTGTTAGCCGGAACGGTGGGTCCTGAAGCAATAAATTCGGCACGGTCTCCAGGTACGTCTGAAACTAGGAAATTCAATACCCGGCCCTGACACACCTCCGCAAGCCGACCGCCCTTGACCAGCGACAGTTGCTTACGCACCGTATTTAACTCCGAAATCGTCGCCCCTGAAGCCAACAGTGCCCGGTGGGTGCGCATTTTAAGGTCTGGGTCCATCGATGGCAGTGGCGCTGACATCAGGGCCGAACCACCACCCGATATCAAACAAACGAGCCGATCCGATGGGCCGATTGATCGTGCTAACTCAAGCGCTTGTTCAGCAGCAGCGAGGCTGCCTTCATCCGGAACAGGATGGGAGGCCTCGATAACATCGAGACTGGTGTTGATTTTATGGCCCTTAGGAATAATACATAGCCCGTCAATCGCGCCAAGGCACTGGGCGGCAACAGCAGCATGCTGCGAAGCAGCTTTTCCAACCACCAGAAACACCGTTCGACCCTCGATTGGCTCTAATTGGGTTAGGTGGGGTACGAGGCAGCTAGCCTGGGCGGCGTGCACTGCTTGATCAAAGGCAGCTCTCAGCAAATACTTTGGGGTCAAAGCGCTTGCACCGAGTGGGATTCGATGGCTTTTATAAACCCACCTCTAAGAACGTCGATCAAAAAAGTAGCAAATATCACGACTGCAATTAAGAGTAGCAAAGACTCAATAAAGGGCCGGGAACCAAACAAATTTAAAGCGTTTGTAACCGCCACTACGGTAATGATGGGCACAACACAATCCCTCGACCGGCTAACCAAATCCATACTGAGGCGATTCATCTCGACGACCATGCACAATGTATACGTATACAAGACACGGGAACTCTGCGATGGATTCGAGTTATGACGCGATTAAAGCTAATGGACTTAGAAGATGTGATTAAACAAAAACCGATTAAAAACGACGATCGCATCCCATCAGAACGCTAGCATCATGATGGTCACAGCCATCACGATTAGCATGAGTGCGAATCCCGTATCACCGTGAGTTAGTTCTTTTAGCAATTTCATTTCATCCCTCCCGAAAAGCACGGTTATATCAAACTTCACGGAAAAAATTTAGTAATCGCGAAAGTTTAACTCAGTGTCGATTGACAAGAAGCACCAAGCTTCAAGTCGTTGTTAATCTATTTCGACTGTGGTGACCCTGTGAATAGACCCACAGTTGTCCTTTTTCTCATTGACTATGACTCAGCGTGAGCGGAGATCGTCCTAGTAAGAGCAGAACACTTTTCAGTGAGAGGAGTTTAAACCTCTAAGAGACGTTGAAGAAAGCAAACACAAAAGGGCCCGGTCTCCCGGGCCTTCCACGGTTAAGCGTCGCTTTCAATAAGCTTTCCAGTCTCGATCGAAATTGAGCGGGGCTTTAAGGCCTCGGGTAATTCCCGGTACAGTTCGATGTGTAACAAGCCGTGCTCGAGGTTTGCACCTTTAACGTATACATGGTCTGCCAACTGGAACTTACGCTCAAAGCTTCGCGTCGCGATGCCACGGTGCAGAAACTTCTGCTCCCCTTCCGCTTCCGATTTTTCTCCAGTAACAGAGAGTTCATTCTGCTTGGATTCGATAGATAACTCATCGTCAGTGAATCCAGCCACGGCCATCGTGATCTGGTACTCATCGTCACCAGTCACTTCGATGTTGTACGGTGGATACCCAGCACTTTCGAGCCGGTTCGCATTCTCAAGCATGCTTGCTAAACGATCGAAGCCAATCGCGGTACGATATAAGGGTGAAAGGTCTACTGTCATATGATCCTCCTAAAGCGATCAAATTGTCTGCTCTTCTTAACGACAGAGCGTCATGTTGATGGGACCCATCGAGGCGTCCCAATATATAAGTATGACCACTTTAAGATTTTTCAAGCATCGGGATTTAGACGCCTCTCTCGATTTTTACCAGTCAGATAATAGAGGATAGGAACAACGAAAAGGGTCAGTATCGAACTGAAACCAAGGCCCCAAACGATTGCCGTGGCGACTGGGCCCCAAATTAGTGAGGAACCACCAAGACCGGCGGCCAACGAAAATAATCCAGCGATCGTTGTCATTACAGTGATTACGATTGGTACGACCCTCCTCCGCCCAGCATACAAAGTCGCATGTTTCAAGCTCATCCCCGAAGTCAGTCGATCGTTTGCTGCACTGATTAGGACGATCGCAGAATTTACTGCGATCCCCGATAACGCGACCACTCCATACAAGGTGTACAGAGACAATGGATTACCCGTCACGACCAAGCCCAAAACGACGCCGGTAAATGCAAGCGGTACCGTCACCAGAATCAGTAATGGCTGGCCGTAACTTCTGAACTGTGTTCCCAGAATGAGATACATCACTCCAATCCCAAACAAGAACAAGATACCCATAGAATCTAAGCTTTCCTGAATATCATCTAGTTCCCCCGAGAAATCCAAATTCACGTTGGGGTAAGATGATTGGAATTGAGTCCAGGCATCCATCACTGCCTGATTGGCGCTTACGGTATCGATCAGCTCCGGGTTAATATCTGCCTCTACGGTAATCGTTCGTCGGAAATTATAGTGTCGAATAGTAGCAAGTGCGGGTGCCCGCTCGGCATCAACGAGCTCACTTAATGAGATCATCTCTCCTGAAACTGTTGGCAGCTGCACTGCTAACAATTTCGAGGGCGAAGAGAACTGCCCATCGGCAGCCACGACTCGAATATCAACGGTCTCCCCCTGGTCTTGAACGGATTGAACGATCTCGCCATCCACAAGAATCCGAATATTCCGAGCAATAATTTCCGGGCTAATCCCAGATCTCGCAACTTGGTCAGGTTCCAGCTTGAGTTGTAACGCGAGCCGACCATCCTGCGCATCATCAACAATGTCCCTGATACCGGGGGTCTGACCAAGAATGTTTCTGACTTTATCAGCAGCTGAGCGGAGTTCTGTAAACTCAGAACCACGCACTTTAATGGAGATAGGCTTCGCCGCGGGTGGTCCGCCAGCCAGCTCAAGAAAAGTAACATTTGAGGGACCAGGAACCTGAAGGATGGCCGCTCGCATGCCTTCAATAATCTCCGAAACCTCCCGTCCCTCGGGATTCAAGCCAACCAGCACCTGACCCCTATGACTTCCTCGCAGCGGCTCCGTTTCCGTGAATTGCTGACCAGCGTAGGTGACAATTCCCCGCGCCTCATCGGTTTGTAGATTAGATCGCACGACTTGCTCTACCGCGAGAGCTAGTTCAAGCGTCCGCTCAAGTTGCGTGCCTGACTCTGTCTCGATATTGACATAGAAAACCCGGATCGGATCAGACGCAAAAAAATCTGCTCGAATTTGACCACTCGCTAACAATCCAACCGCGCCACCCAACGCGATCCCAGAAATCGCCAGTGTCATAATCGGACACCTCATCGCACGTATCAATAAACGAATATAGGTATGCCGGATACCGCGATTGAGCCAGGTCCGGAACCGCTGCATGCGGCTAACGTGATCCATGGTCACTCTAGAGCCGAGCACGTGGCTGGGCAGCATCCAGAATGCTTCTATCAGACTGATCAACAGAGCGATTGAGACCACCAACGGAATAACCATCATAAATTTGCCGAGAATTCCCGGTAGCAGCATCAAGGGCATAAACGCAGCGACAGTGGTTAATACAGCAGCCGTTACTGGCGCTGCCGTCTCAGACAAGGCGTCAATCACTGCATCAATCCCAGAGAATCCGCGCTCAATTCGGTAGTAAATAGCCTCAACAACAACCACTGCATCATCAACCAACATACCAAGCGCGATCACGACCCCGAGCAATACCGTGACGTTCAGTGTCTGATCCATCCCCTGCAAGATCCAGAAGGTAGCCGCGAGGATGAAGGGAATACCGATCGCGGTAAGTGCCGCGATTTTAATCCCCAAAAATATCCACGCGACAATCAGGACCAAGATCAGCCCAATCAATGCATTATTTTGCATGATGGTCAGAGCTTTCCGAGTAGGAATTGTTTGATCGTCGATCAAAACAAGGCTAGTACCTGTCACGGACTCAAGTTCGTTTCTGCCACTGATATAAGCCTTTACCTCATCGACGAGTTCGAGGGTATTGGCTCCTTCGGCTTTCATGACGGCCAACAGCACGGCCGGTGAGCCTCTATAACGAACGAGTTCCGACCGCTCCGCCTGTGTGCGAGTGACACGGGCAACATCACCAATTCGCAAGCTACCGTCTCGTCCTAAAATTGGAAAACGATTTAAATCAAAGGCATCTGTTGATTTACCCTTTAACCTTACCAGCCAGTTAGATCCAGCAACGTCTAGCTCGCCTGCAGCCAAGTCCTGAAAATAAGTTTGCACGGTTGTAGCTATGTCAGACGGAGCAAGCCCAAGGGCGGCAAGCCGTGTGGCATCAAATTCAATCCTAATCTCTGGATCAGCCATTCCTTGGGTATCAATTCGATCGATAAGTTCGCGGCGTTCAAGTTCTTTCTCGATAAGAACCGCCTGCTCACGAAGACTGTCATCATCACCGGATCCAACGAGCGCCATAGTTGCCGCAGGGAACGCATTCGACGAGGTGATCTCAATAAATATTGGATCCCCCGCTTCCTCAGGAAAACTGCCCTCCGCTGCGTTAACTTCACGGCGCAGGTCACCCAGCCGGCGTTCGAATACGTTCTCTGGAACATCTTCAAAGCGGACCAGAATCGAGGCCAAACCTTCTCTTGAATAACTAGATACAAAATCGAGGTCGTCGACTCTCTGGATCGCTTCTTCAATTGGGTCGGTAATCCGACTCTCTACATCGAGCGCAGCCGAGCCAGGCCACGCTACTGTAATAACTATCCAATTAAAGTTAATCGTTGGATCTTGTTGCCGAGGCAGTGACCAATAGGCGAGAACACCCATGGCCAAAACCAAAATAAAAGTGAGGTTTGTGAGTACTTTGTTACTGATCAATAATCGTGCAATTCCGATCATTGACGAATCACCAACTGATCACCCTCACGAGCCTTAAAGCGACCTTCCTTGATCAAAAGTGTCCCAGGATCCAGATCTGTCACATCTACTGGTTGGCCTAGTGTCGCGTTTGTTCGGGCGATAAATTTGGCTCGCTCCCCGTTAGCGACCATGATTCCAAAGGTGCTGTCTCGCTCCACAAGGAAATCTGCCGGAAGTACCATCTTTTTCGAGCGTATTCGAAGCACACCCGGTATACCAGGGTCGATAGTTTCAACTGACTTAAACCGGAGTAATCGCGTGCCCGTGCCTGTATCTACTGCACCACTCTCGGCGAGTATTTCTACGGGGATTTCCCGATTCTGAGCAATAAATGAAACGTTCTGCTGGATATCCGCCACGTAGTCAAACGGAATTCGCGCTCTGATATCGAAGGCTTTCGATACAATTTCGAGGATAGGGTTGCCAACAGATACTCGTGTTCCTACAGATGCGAGTTGCTCAACAATAATCGCATCAAAGGGTGCTTTTACTTCGCATTTAGAGACCTGCAAGTTGGCTTCCTTCAACGAAAGACGTTTTGACGCTAAACCTATGACCGCCTGTTGTAATTCTGTGGCTCGGGTATCTTTAAGTTCTTCACTAGCAATATTGGTCTCTGCCAGCTTAGAGATACGAGCTGATTGCCGCTCGCTGAATTTTAGTTGCACCTCAGCCTGTTTAAGGTCCTGAGCGGCGAGATCTCGACGTAGTTTAGTATCTCTGCAGTCAAGCCGAATTATGGTTGATCCCTTTGCTACCTCATCACCAGGACGCAGACTAATGGCGGTGATTTCTGCTGAAATACCGGCCGCTAGTAAACTCCTCTCAATGGGCACAACGTTCGCAGGAAAATCAGAAGCAATATTTTCATGTAACTCAACTAAAGGCGCGACAGTCACGTACACTTTATCGGACGCGACTGCTGTACTAGCAAAACAGAGAGAAACTAAAAATAATTTACGCAACCGCATCATAGGACGCCTTTTTTGCAATGCTTCATACTACGGGGAACGACGCACGCGGGCCCAAGTCTTTCCATCAAATCGATAGTCTAAGCGATCATGTAACCGCGACGATCGACCCTGCCAAAACTCGATTCGGGTCGCGCGAACCATGTACCCTCCCCAATGACTCGGTCTCGGGGCGTCAGTCGGGTATCGATCCTCAAGCTGACTCATTTTTCTTGTAAGCACGTCATGCGAATCAATAATTTCAGATTGTCGGCTTGCCCACGCACCCAACCGCGAACCCCTCGGTCGTTCTTGAAAATAGGCATCATTTTCTTCATCTGAAAGTTTTGCAACATCGCCCTCAACACGGACCTGACGTTCAAGCTGATCCCACCAAAACACCAGCGCGGCTGAGGGAGACGCCGTAAGTTCCTCACCCTTATGACTCAAGTAATTGGTGTAGAACTTAAAGTCACGACCGTCCTGTCCCTTCAACAAGACAATTCGGGCGTGAGGTTTACCCATACTATCTACCGTCGCCAACGTCATCGCATTTGGCTCCAGCTGCGTCGTATTTTTTGCATCGCCAAGCCATCGGGCAAACAGAGTGATCGGGTCCGATCCCGCGTCATGTTCATTTAATTGTCCGACTTGATAATCCCGACGTAGGCCCTCCAAATCACGACTCATCAAATAACTCCAATACCTCGCTGATACGTTCCACTCGATACACCTCGATTCCATTTACTGCCTTCTTAGGCGCATTTGCTGACGGCACGATTGCCTTCTTGAAGCCATGTTTTGCGGCTTCTCGGATTCGTTCTTGTCCGGAGGCTACGGGACGAACCTCACCGGACAAGCCGACCTCCCCAAAGACCACCCAGTCTTTAGGGATCACTCTTCCTCGGAAACTAGAGATACACGCAAGGAGCACACCAAGATCTGCTCCGGTTTCAGTGACCTTGACGCCACCAACAGCATTAAGGAAGACATCTTGGTCTCCTAATTGAAGATGGCCATGACGGTGCAGAATTGCAAGTAACATTGCAAGGCGTTGACCATCAAGACCCACAACTATGCGCTTAGGGGAACCACCTAGACTGGCATCGACCAATGCCTGGACCTCGACCAGTAGGGGCCGAGTGCCCTCCCAAGTACATATCACCGCCGAACCTGACGCGATGCTATCTGGACGACTCAAAAAAATAGCAGACGGATTTTTTACCTCCCGGAGACCAGTTTCTGTCATGGCAAAAACACCAAGCTCTCCCACAGATCCAAATCGGTTCTTGTGTGCGCGCAAAGTTCTAAAACGACCCGCATTGTCCCCGTCCAAGAGAAGAGAGGCATCCACAATGTGTTCGAGCACCTTCGGACCCGCCAATGCGCCCTCCTTCGTGACGTGGCCTACAAGCAGAACAATCATACCCCTACCTTTCGCAAGACGAGTCAACTCGGCGGCGGACTCGCGAACTTGGCCAACGCTACCTGGTGCTCCGGCTAATGACTCTACCTGCATGACTTGAACGGAATCGACAACCAGCAACGCTGGTTTTAGTTGATCAACCATAGCGGCGATTGCCTCCACTCGTGTCTCAGACACACACTCAAGTTGATCTGCAGCCAAACCCAAGCGTTGTGCCCGGAGCGCAATTTGTTCAAGTGATTCCTCACCGGTAACGTATAGACAAGGCTTCTGAGATGAGAGCTGCGTCGTAACCTGCAAAAGTAAGGTACTTTTTCCAGCGCCGGGGGCGCCACCAACCAAGATTACCGACCCCGGTACGAAACCGCCGCCCAAAACACGATCAAATTCTGTATATCCTGAGCCGAGTCGCTCCAGCCTTTCCGGTTTGATTGCTGATAACTTGGATCGTTCTGGAACAGAGCCTGCATATCCGTGAGGTTTTCCTCGCGATGGCTCGGGTGCCTGAACAGACTCGATCAATGTATTCCAAGCCTGGCAACCCGGGCATTGACCTGCCCACTGTGACGAGGTTACGCCACATTCCTGACATTGGTAGATGGATTTTACTTTGGCCACGCTAGTCTCCTGTTACGCACAGGATAGAACAGTTTCTAACCAACAGCCCGTTCGGAACGATTCGATGTGAGATTTTTAAATTTTCGATCCGTACGAAGAGCCTTCTGAATCGTCTCTCCCAGAACTTCGAGAGTAGCCTGACAAACAAGTCGATTAGTGAAGCGAGCCATGGTCGTAGTCGGGGAATCAAGAACCAAGTCTAATGTGCGGTGACAAGCATTCGCCAGAGCTGATCCGGTGGGTGCTATCGCGATAAGATTTGCTCCAGACTCATCAGCAAGCCTCGCCGACTGAATCATCGGCGCGATTTCGCCATTTGTACACAAAAATAAAAACACATCACCTGATGACGCCGTGTTCGCCGTGAGCTCCTGAATGACGGTATCGGTATGGACGGCTACGGCTATCGGTGCACCAATAAACAGCTCTTGAGCTCCACGAGCCAAACCAGACGTCGGTCCAAGCCCATAAATTAGTAGTCGCTTACAATTTAAAATTTCGCTGACCACGCCTGTCCAATCTTGCTCAGACAAGCGAGTACGTGCCCGAACAAAAAGAGCCAGAGCGGTCTCGAACATTTTGTCGGCTAGCTGTAGGTTAGAATCATTATCCTGCAGGCTACGGGCTTCAAAATTTGCTGGATTAGCCAACGTCTGGGCAAGGCATAGTTTGAAATCCGGAAACCCTCGACACCCCAGAGAACGGCAAAAGCGATTCACAGTGGGTTCCGAAACACCAGCCGCAGTAGCTAATCTCGCGATACTAAAATGGACAGATTGCTCAGGATCTGCCAGAACTATTTCGGCGACAGCTCGCTCAGATTTACTGAGATTTGAAAGTGAGGCTTTGATCTTAAAGATCATTATGTCGCTCCTCTACAATTCTTCGCCTATTATTGGGCACAACCAAAGACAATTCCCGGTTACGCCCAAAGGAGAATAAACAATGTTCAATCGTAGGACAATCCTACTCCCATTTTTGATATGGCTCAGCACACTCGAGGCCTATGCAAATAGCTTTACTGATTTGAAGGATCAGTCAATTGAGGTCCGAGGACCTGCTGTTATAAATTTCTGGGCCACCTGGTGCGCTCCATGTATCAAAGAGCTGCCTGATCTGGAGATATTGGGCCGTAAACTTGGTAAAGACGCTACGGTTTACCTTGTTAACTTCGGCGAAAATACCGAAACAATTGAAGCCTTTAGAAATAAAAAACCAGAGCTGTTTGGCGATAACACAGTGTTGCTAAAGGATACAAAAATGTCAGGACTGAGGTCATATGGGCTTCGAGGTGTTCCAACTACAGTCCTCATTAATGGGTCCGGGAAAACCGTTGAGACCATTCAGGGTATGAAAGATTGGGGCGCAACTGACACTGTTGACAAAATTAGGGAGAAAATTTTGCAGTAATCGCCTGCGCCAGCTCCTCAAAACTAGGGAATTGCGACAGGACAATCGGTTTCATCCCGGGATGATTTACAACATAAAGAGGTACCCCGACTCGATCGAAGGCGTTGAGATATTCAGTGATAGATGAATCATACCGAGTCCAGTCACCAGTCATCCGAACCACGTTGTGGGTCTCGAACAATTGATCAACGGGTTCTGTGGCCAACAAACGTTTCTCGGTGACTTTGCAGGTAATACACCAGTCCGCCGTCATATTAATAAACACAGAATGGCCGTCATCGATATACGCTTGCAAAGCACTGGATGAGTAAGATTCAGCTCTAACATCCACCACAGATTGTTCATTAGAGCTAGGTGTTAGGTGAGACACGCTTGGGACCGAAAAAAACGAGGTCAGTATCGCAAGGATACTCAATACTTGAGAAAAGCGATTTTTGCTCTCAGACAACCAAATCCCTAAGACAAGCAGCAACAAGCCACCGAGAATCAAAACCAAAACATCTGATGACGTTTGTCTAACCAATACCCAAAGGAGCCAGATCGCTGTCGCAAAGATCGGAAAAGAAAAAAATTGCTTCAATCGGATCATCCAACTCCCCGGACGCGGTAGGTAACCAGCGAGCTGCGGCGAGATGGCGAACACCAGCATTGGAACAGCGAGCCCAAGTCCAAGCACAGCAAACACCATCAAAGTAATCCACCAAGGTTGTGTCAGTGTGTATCCCATCGCAACACCCATAAAAGGAGCGGTGCAGGGCGTCGCCACAACCACAGCCAAAACGCCGGTAAAGAATTCAGCCCTTACCGGATGGCCCTCGGTTAGGCTTTGACCGACACCAGATAGAGCCTTACCGAATTCAAACCAACCATAGAGCCAGAGCCCCAGAATGATAAAGATATATATTAATAGAGCGACAAACCACGGTGTTTGTAATTGGAATCCCCAACCAACCTGTGCACCACCTGCCTGTAACCCCACCATAATTGAAGCTAATAGCAGCATTGTTGTCAGAATACCGACTGTATAAAGCCACGCACCTTTCCGAACTTCTCGCTGTTCTTTGCTAGCTTTGCCTGTGATTGATAACGCTTTGATGGACAGCACAGGGAAGACACAAGGCATCAAGTTAAGAATCAGACCACCTGCAAGCGCCATGATCAAAACTAATCCCAGAGATAAATTTTGCTGATTCACATGAGGCACAACTAGATCGGTATCTAGTGGTAGCCGAATACCGTTCTTTTCAAGACCAAGTACCCAGTGACCCTCTGCATAATTAGCTGGCTTCAACACCCGATCGAATGTAATCAGAACGCCATCGTCCAAATGCTGAGTACTCTGAATAAGACCTAGCACCTCGCCAGAGCCTTCAGGCATTACGTCTTTGATCTTTAGCTCTCTAAATTCTGAGATCCAGACAGAGTTAGGTCCCGCAAAGTTTACGGATGTAGGAAAATCTGTTGGTACGGAGGCGCGCGCTGCGTTGATTTGCTGTGTTGATGATGAACGACGCACCTCAGTCTGTGAAGTCACAACAGGTAACGAGAGACTAATATTCTGGCTCTCAGGAATACAAATATCACGACAAGCGAGCCAATTTGCTTTACCCGTCAGTGTCCATTGCCCAGAAATATTTGCCGGCACCATGATCTGAAACGGGTGTATAACTTCTTTCGTGTAACCGTATGTTAAGAGACTGACATCCTCACCGAATGGCTTTGTTGTAGCCAACGGAAACTGAAGTTCGGGCAGATAGTCCTGTTGACCATCGTTCAGCTCAAGCGTTGGGGGCAATCCCGTTGATCCAGCATTTTTCCAATAGGTATTCCAACCATCTGCTATCTCAAGTGATAGGCCGAACCATAAGGTATCGCCAGGTACAACGGTTTCAGCTGAGGTTAATAATCTCGCTGTGACTTGGTTCGCCTGGATCAAAGCAGGAAATATTGCAAGGAAACAAAAAACAAAGACTTTTAACATTGATTGCATGCCGCGAGATTAGCCGATTGACTTCTTCAAAAAACTGTATTTTTATACAGTAATGAGTATAAATATCTTACGTCCTTTATTTGATGCTGGAAAGCTGTGGCAAGGCAACGCAGAAACTACGGTCGAAGTGACCGATACTGGTTTTCCCGAACTGAATGGCAAACTATCCGGTCGAGGTTGGCCTGCACACATGCTTATCGAAATACTAACCAGCGATATATTCTCTGCACCCATGCGATGCGCCTTTTCAACATGGAAAACGCAACAAGACGCACGATGGATAGCATTAGTAAACCCACCCTTAGCACTCTGCACTGAGCGACTTATGCAAGAAGGGATTAATCCAAAGCAGGTGGATGTTTTGAATATCCCCACAAATCAATTCGCCTGGAGTTTGGAACAATTGGCGAACGCTGTATCCACTCGCAGCGTCATTGCCTGGGAATCAAAAACACTCACATCCACTCAGCTAAGACGTTTACAACTAGCTTGCCAGCGAGGACAAACACAGCTTTTCCTAGTCAGAAACCCAAGGAATCAACGACAAGCATCCCCTGCACCTGTTCGCATCGCCATTGATTCATTGCCAACTAGTTTTGAAATCAGGATATTTAAGCAACCTGGAACAAATGCAAAATCACCCGTAGTAATACCACTGGAATTACATTGGTTAAAAACACCATCGCCGGTACAACGTAAAACAAGTACTCTTAGGGCACAGTCGAGCCTACATTGATGATCTATGCATACCTGAAATTTCCAAACTTATTGTTGGATGCACAAAGTATTACACATCAAGATCAAAGCATTGCAATCCACCATCAAGGGAAAATCATCCAGTCCTCTGAGCTCGCAATTACCGCGGGCGTTATCCCAGGGATGACCATCAATATGGCGCTCACGCTCTGCCCTAATCTTCTAACACAGACTTATCAACCGGATGCCGAGCGTCGTTTATTACACCGCTTAGCTCTCTGGGCTTATCAATATTCACATCAAGTCGCGATTTGGAATAAAGGCTTATGTATTGAGGTCTCAAAAAGCAAATCACTGTTTGGTGACCTACAAGCCCTTACACAAATTTTAAAACAAACATCCGCGTCTCAGAATTTCAAGATTCAACTTGCTTTTGGCTACACCCCTGAAATGGCGGCTCTATTTGTTAAGGCTGGAGTCAGACCCAAAGAGCGGGCTTTTGAAAAAACTCTCTACCGGCTAGCTATTGACGCTGCTGAGATTCCTATTGAGTACGTTAAACGACTTAAAAATATGGGCTTTCGAACAATTGGTGATTATTTCGGTTCACCATCGCGAGCCAGACAAGCGCGCATACATCGAGAAATCTATTTATATTTCGATGCAATCGCTGGTCGACACCAAACACCACTGACATGGTTTACACCGCCACCTGTATTCAATCAATCCATCGAGTTCCTTAGAGGGCTCGAGTCAATTGAGATGCTCAAATTTCCAATCAATCGTCTCACCCAAGACGCGTCACTCTGGCTAACACAGCGCGTATGCGCGACAAGCCGTCTACGATGGGAAATCATATTAGAGAATCGTCAAGAGGCTTCTCTCGACATCACGCTGAACAACCCCGTCAATACTGCATCAGCACTCGCTGATCCAACTTGGTTACATATCGAACAGTTACAACCACAGTCACCAATGACAGGAATTCGCTTAATCATTCAACAAATACATCAAACAAGTCCGCAAAAATCTGACTTATTTATTAAGACCCAAGATACTGATCGAGCACAGTTATTAGATCGTTTAACCGCGCGCCTCGGCTCTGAGTGTCTCAAGGCACCATGCCGGCTGCAGGACCCAAGGCCCGAATATGCAAACCAATTACATGACGAGCGAAACGTATATCCGTTACCTAACATTCCTGCTCGACCTATTTGGTTATTAAACCCACCTGAATCACTGGGACAGTCTCCTGAAAAAGCGGGGCATACCCTATTACAAGGACCAGAGCGGATAGAATCTGGTTGGTGGGACTTCAAGCCAGCTTGCCGACGATACTGGATCGGATTATTTCAAAAAAAACGCGTTAGCTGGATCTATCAAGATCAGTATTCGAAAAATTGGTGGCTTGCAGGTTGGTTCACTTAACAATAACAACAACCTGCTAAACTCCATCCTTCGTTTTCAAGGATCATTGCGTGGATCTCAATCGGTTTAATTCCAGACAGCGTCAGGCCATTACTCACGTGGGCTCACCACTTCTCGTACTTGCTGGAGCCGGAAGTGGTAAAACTAGTGTTATCACACATAAAATCGCGTGGCTCATTCAAGAAGTAGGAATTCCGGCTCGACACATCACGGCTGTCACTTTTACAAATAAAGCCTCGCGGGAGATGCGTGAGCGAATTAATCATATCGCGCCCAAAGACCAAATTCGCGGCCTCACAATCTCAACCTTTCACTCATTCGGTCTAAATTTGTTGAGGCGGGAGTCTTACGAAGTAGGACTTAAGTCAGGCTTTTCAATCCTAGACACAGAAGACAGCAAGACCATTCTCTCCGAATTGCTGAGACGTGAATCTATCGAAGACCGCGACATCGTATCCGGCGTTCAGCAAACGATATCGACCTGGAAAAATCATGGGCTTTCACCTGACCAGACGCAGAGTCACACCAAAGATCCTAAATTTGTTCTCGCTGCAAACACCTACATCGAGTACGAGCGTTATTTAAAAGCGTGCAACGCTGTCGACTTTGACGACCTGATCCTAAAACCGGTGAAGCTATTTCGCTCTAATCCAACGATACTAGCCAAGTGGAAAACAAAGATACGGTATCTGCTGGTTGATGAGTATCAAGACACCAACGGAATCCAATATGAATTAGTTAAATTACTTACTCAAATTTCTGGTGCGCTGACAGTAGTTGGGGATGATGACCAATCAATTTATGCATGGCGCGGTGCCCAGCCTGAGAATCTGAAAGAATTAAGTAATGATTTCACAACACTCAAGGTCATCAAACTCGAACAGAACTATCGTTCGACCCGGATAATTCTGGAAACAGCAAATACCCTGATTTCAAACAATCCCCACATCTTTGAAAAAGTACTATGGAGTGACAAAGGCTTAGGAGAGCTAATCCAAATCCTGCCCACCAGTACAGACGAAGATGAGGCAGAACGTGTCGCGTCCATGATATTGGAACGCAAACTGAATTATAAAAAGCAATTTTCAGATTTCGCTGTCTTATACAGGAGCAATAAACAAGCACGTATCCTTGAGTTCAAGCTACAGCATTTCAAAATCCCCTATAAATTAAGCGGAGGAACTAGCTTCTTTGCGAGATCTGAGATCAGAGATTTGATGGCTTACTTGAGACTATTAATTAATCCTGATGATGACAACGCACTTCTCCGGATAATTAATGTGCCACGTCGTCGTATCGGTCCAACCACTCTTGAGGTTCTAGGTGGTTATGCTCAGGAACGACAAGAGTCCTTGTATTCCTGTATCCCCGAGATGGGATTAACCACACGTCTCGATCCAGAAGCAACACGCCATCTTTTGCAATTTTATGACTTAGTAGAGGGCGCGAAACATGATCTAATGCTTGGTAGGGGTATACAAGCGATCGATGGACTACTCGACGATATCAACTACCGTAACTGGCTATCGGACCAAAGCGCCTCCGAATCCATGGCAGATCACCGTTGGGGGAACGTTACACAGTTATTGGAAGCCTTACGAAAAGATCTCAAAGGTAACCCCAACCAGATGCTTAACGAGGATGAAACGAATTCAGATGATTCAGTGATCGAGATGGCAATCAGAAAACTTGTTCTGCGTGACATTCTTGAGCAAGAGGAAGAGGAAGACCACAGCGATCGGGTGCAACTTTCGACACTGCACGCTGCCAAGGGTCTCGAATTTCCTGACGTCTTTTTGGTAGGCGCCGAGGAGGAACTACTCCCGCACAAAAACTCGATTGAAACCGACTCCATTGAGGAGGAGCGGCGCCTAATGTACGTCGGGGTTACCCGGGCAAAACAAAACCTGACCATTACCTATGCTAGGAAACGGAAGCAATTCGGAGAGCTTCTCGAGACAACACCGAGTCGTTTCCTCGACGAACTACCAGAGGAGCACCTTCACTGGCAGGGTAAGACCGAGGAGGATCCCGAAGTCGTTCGGAAAAAAGGTCAGGACTCCCTTGCGGCGTTACATACCCTACTAAAAGGCGAATCTGCGTGAATCTCTTTCGGCCAATCATCATCGGCATCCATGGCGTCAAGCTAACCGAGTCAGAAAAGATTTGGCTCCCAGAACTCAGGGCCTATGGGGTCATCCTGTTTTCGAGAAATGTGGAGAGTCCGTCTCAACTGAGACAACTGTGCGACTCAATCCGAGACTTCTCAGGTGATGATGTTGTAATCATGATCGACCAAGAGGGCGGACGAGTACAGCGACTCAAGGACCCGCACTGGCCTCGACTGCCCTCAGCATTACAAATTGGAAAGCTTTGGCGGCGGCATCAGTTCAAGGGCCTCGAGGCAGCAAACAGTCTTGGACAAGTCATTGGCTCTCAATTAGCTGAAGTTAGGATTACACATGTGGCCGCCCCTGTGTTAGATCTGTTAATTGATGGAGCAGACCCAATCATCGGCGATCGGTCATTCGGTACGACCCCAGCAGAGGTCATCCCACTTGCGACGGCATTTATTGATGGATTACAACGCTGCGGTATCACAGCCGTCGTCAAACATATACCTGGTATGGGTCGCGTTGATAAAGATAGCCATGACTCACTTCCCGTAATTTCGACTCCGGTTTCGGCACTAAGAGAGCTCGACTGGGTAACGTTCAAGTTGGTGACAGGAACTCAATGGGCAATGACGGCACATGTCGTCATACCAGAGTGGGATAACAAGCCAATCACGCAATCCGAACAAGGAATTAAAAGAATCCGCGAAACTTTTGGTGATCGAATCATCGTTTCGGACTGTCTCACAATGGGCGCAATCAAGGGATCTATTGAAGAAAGAGTCACAGAGACGCTTAATGCTGGTGTTGACCTTGCCCTGTTCTCTAATGGCTCCGATGCCGAACGTCGTCGCGCGGTGACCGCGTCGGGTGAGCCGCGAGTAACTCGCGAAGATCCGACAGCCTTAAGTTACCTACCACCTGCGGTCCTTCAACAACTACTGAAAAAACTAGCCAAGGTAGATTTAGACAGGATATTGTCAGACCCCACGTGGGACCGGCCCAACTAAATCGCTAAAGCGCGTCCACCATGAACGCGACAGCGTCTGCGAGTTCCTGATCAGAACAGTCCGCGCACAGTCCACGTGCTGGCATTGCGTTATAGCCCTCCACGACATGCTTAACAAGAGTGTCCATTCCCTTATCAAGTCGAGAAGCCCACGCACCCGCATCACCAGTTTTGGGTGCACCAGCAGCACCCGAAATATGACACCCGGCGCAGGCCGCATTATAAACCTGATCCCCAGTGCGCGCTGCTGCTACAACAGATGCCTTACTGATACTCTCAGCACATGGGTCACCCACAACGCAAACGCTCGCAGGCGACTTCAGCCGCTCTAACATTGTGTTTGCGTCCTCGCTGGCAGCCCAAGCCGTTGATACTAGAAGAGCTGTGAGTGTTGCGACTATACGCTTCATTTGCTTCCCCGAACGGATTTATATTTTGGTAATTATAAATACTTAGATCAGCTAATGCTACGGCCTATCTGAAAGGAAAATAAACGAGGACTACCTGGTAAAAGTGGATAGCGAACGGGTTGCGCTTATATTTGATCTATCCAGATAGCCATCACCAAAAACATCGAAAATACAACGAATGAGTTAAGGAAAAAACGAAAAAGCTTTGCTTCGTAATAGTCCACGTCTGGTACCTTCTCTGACAATTAAGATCAGTTTGACCGGACTTTATGGAGAAAGATTGGAGGAATATGGGATTTCAGGTGACAATTTGCCTACATTTCACCAAGCATCACCAGCCTAATCATCTTTTTTCTTAGGGTTATTTTGTCGAGTGGGAGTGTTTTGAGACGCCAATGACAACCTGAAGATGAGAAAGCTTCATCAAGTCTGCTAACATAAAGTCTTAACATAAACGAAGCATATAGCGTTTACTTCTTTCACAGCGCCCGTAGCTCAGCTGGATAGAGCGTTGCCCTCCGGAGGCAAAGGTCAGAGGTTCGAATCCTCTCGGGCGCGCCAATGAAAATACATCAGAACAAAAAACCTCTTTGCAACTGGTGAAGCTCACTCTCATACTCAAACATCCCCAACACGCTATTACAGTAACTCTCAGGTCCAAAAAGTCTGTGGTATCCGATAGCTGGCGAATTCAGAATCATTTCGAAGACTCATACGGCACCGATTTCAACACTCGTGATTTTTGACGATTCCGATCCGTATTTACAGGAGCGACTCCCTTAACTGTTCCTTTGTAATAGAAAAAATCAACGATATCTTGAAGGTAAAGGTCAAAGGTTAGAATCCGCCCTAGCCTGCGACTGTATGCCTGTAAAGAGCTCCTTATTTTCGTGAGGTCCAGATAAGTCAATCAACCAATAGAAAGAGTTATCTAGCCCAAGGTTTTTTTCGTTTGGAAAAATTGATCTTCGGGGAACGAATCGACAAATATATTGTCTATAATGAAAGAGACAAGAGAATAAAAATAAGATCTGTAGCCAAGTGACTATTCAAGCGAAAAGACTATGCAGCTTGCAGCTCCCTGACTCAAAAGATCGGTAGAGCACTGTAATCCCTTACCCTTGCTCAGCATTATTGATTTTATTCAACAGTCGTAACGAGCCTAGTACGCTCGTATTTTTTATTTTTTGGGAGAATTAAAAATGAATAACATGGCCCAACTCACGGTATCAAAAGCATTGGATACCTCACATCTCGACGTGAAATTTCCGTTTAAAGCAAAATATGGAAATTTCATTAACGGGCAATGGGAAGAACCCAAATCAGGTGAATACTTTGACAATACATCACCGATCACCGGTGAGGTTATATGCGAGATCGCACGATCAAACGCAGAAGATGTCGAATTCGCCCTCGATGCGGCGCATGGAGCAAAGGAGGCTTGGGGCAAGACCTCAACAACCGAACGCTCAAATATGTTGCTGAAGATTGCGCAAGTTATTGAGGACAACACTCAATTACTGGCGGCCGCCGAGACCATTGATAACGGAAAACCGATCCGTGAATCTATCGTTGCAGATATGGCACTTTCGGTTGATCACTTTCGGTACTTTGCTGGTTGTATCCGTGCGGAAGAAGGATCCATTGGCGAGATGGACGCACAGACTTATGCGTACCACTTCCATGAACCACTTGGCGTTGTTGGTCAGATAATTCCGTGGAACTTCCCAATACTTATGGCGACTTGGAAGCTTGCACCGGCATTAGCAGCTGGTAACTGCGTGGTTTTAAAGCCTGCTGAGCAAACGCCTGGGTCGATTTGTGTGTTACTCGATTTAATCGGTGACATCCTGCCAGCAGGTGTGATCAACGTGGTTCACGGATATGGGCTTGAGGCTGGTAAGCCCCTCGCATCGAGTTCACGAGTCGCTAAGGTAGCCTTCACAGGAGAAACCACAACGGGTCGTTTGATTATGCAGTATGCCTCACAAAATTTGATCCCTGTGACCCTCGAACTAGGCGGAAAGTCACCAAATATATTTTTCGATGATGTGTTGCGCGAAGACGATGCATTTTTCGACAAATGTCTCGAAGGATTTACGATGTTCGCACTAAACCAGGGTGAAGTCTGCACATGCCCATCACGTGCCCTAATCCAAGAATCCATCTATGACGAATTCATTGAGCGCGCGATTGCACGCACCAAGGCGGTAATTCAAGGCAACCCATTGCAAATGGAAACCATGATCGGCGCACAAGCCTCCACTGAACAGATGGAAAAAATCACCTCATATTTGAAACTCGGCCGAGACGAGGGCGCAGAAGTCCTTACTGGTGGTGACGTAGGTTCTGTCTCAGGTTGTGAGAACGGGAACTATATCCAGCCGACGATTTTCAAAGGCAACAACAAAATGCGGATATTCCAAGAAGAAATTTTTGGACCGGTGGTATCGGTTACTACTTTCAAAAATGAAGCCGAGGCGCTCGAGATCGCCAACGACACACTGTATGGCTTAGGGGCCGGTGTCTGGTCTCGCGACGCTAACGTATGTTTCCGCATGGGTCGTGGTATTCAAGCTGGGCGTGTTTGGACCAACTGCTATCATGCATACCCTGCACATGCTGCCTTTGGCGGATACAAGCAGTCAGGAATTGGGCGTGAAACGCACAAAATGATGCTTGACCATTACCGGCAGACCAAAAATATGCTCGTTTCTTACGATGAAAATAAATTGGGCTTTTTCTAAGCCAGTGAATTGAATCATCAACTGCGTCATCGGCTTAGGCCGTTGACGCTCCTCCGGAGAAAGTAATGAATCCAGAAATGCAGGTCTCAGCAACAGAAAGTGCTCTGGCATTGATTGAACTTATAAAATCACGGCACGGTGATGATCTGTTGTTTCATCAATCGGGCGGGTGTTGCGACGGATCAGCGCCAATGTGCTTTCCAAAATCGGAGTACATGACCGGCCAGCAAGATGTTCTTGTCGGCGAAATCGGTGGTATTCCGTTTTTCATGAACGGAGAGCAGTATAAGCTCTGGAAGCACACCAATTTAATCATCGACGCCATCGACGGCGGAGGTGGCATGTTCAGCCTCGACAATGGAACTGGTAAACGATTCCTGACCCGTAGCGAGATTTGTCGGGTACCCTAAGTAATTGATGTTTGGGTTACATCATCCGGATGAACAGTGGGCGGCTGTTCGCCTCTAATAAACGCAACACTTGGATTACTAGACAAGTCTTCTATCCGGGTAGTTGTTTGAGCTATTTTTTCTAGGTTTCTGATCTATACCAATCGGGCATCTTATTTTATTGCGATAATCAGAAGACCGATGATAATGAAAATAGAGCGCTCAAAAAATCTGCGCTGACTGATGAGTCCATACGAACTCACAGTGATACCTAGTGCGATTTTCAAAGCATAAATCAGCGCGTATAACCAGTTATTTAGGTTAACAATCTCCGGATGGGTGACCATGCCAACCGGAATAATGTAGAGCCCAATACCAATAGCCATAGCGGATACAGCGACCTTTAACCAATTTTCTTCGACCATCCCGGCTGCTATGAAGACCCCACCACACACGGGTGGTGTTATGGTCGAGAGTAAGGCGTACCAAAAGACAAACAAGTGAACCAGAATAGGCTCTAAGCCTCGGTCGATCAGTGCCGGACCTGCGACAGACACACAAATAACATAAGCGGCAGTTGTCGGTACCTCCATACCTAAAAAAAGACAGGCAACCGCTGTGAGTGCCAGAGTCAAATAGAGACTGTCTCCAGAAACTGACAATATGAGTGATGTGATTTTTACGCCGAGACCGGTGATCCCCAAGACACCAACAATCAATGACGCGCACAATATAATGGACGCAATCATTGAGATCTGGCGCCCCGAAATAGTTAGAGCTTCACCCAATCGTGTAACCCCTCGTTTAAGATCTAGTCGCGCATCCGCTCCTGTGAACAGCAAAAGCATTGCCACGAAGGTAGCCAACGCTGCAGCGTATTGCGGTGTATACCCGTTGAACATCAACCATAGAAGCACTGCAAAGGGCACAACGAAGAACCCGACCGTAATTGCTAACTCAAGTTTACTCGGCTGCTCGGATGCATCGACGGGTCTCAGATTGAATAGTTCAGCGTATCTGTTAACCCCGATCCATACCGTATAGAAGTACAACACTGCTGGTAGCGAGGCTGCGAGGATAACCTCCGTATAGGGAATCCCCGTTAATTCAACCATAACAAAGGCCCCGGCTCCCATGAGTGGTGGCATTATCTGTCCACCTGTCGATGCTACTGCCTCAACCGCTCCTGCCACCTTCTTTGGGTAACCCAACTTTCTCATTGTCGGAAGCGTAACCATGCCAGTTGAGGCCACGTTCGCTGAGGCAGATCCAGAGATAGAGCCAAACAACGCAGATGAAATTACTGACACCTTCGCTGCGCCTCCTTTCAAATTCCCTGCGAAAGCTACAGCCAAGTTCATAAAGCCACTGCCTGCCTCACCTGCGTTCAAAACTGCACCAAAAATTAAAAAAACGGAAATAATAGAAACTGAAACACCAGTTAGGGGGCCCCAAAGCCCTCCCTCAGTGATGATCAATGTGCCCAAGTAACTTCCTACCGGAATACCGCCGTGACCAAACTCACCGGGAATAAAATGCCCAAAGAATCCATACAAAAGAAAGAGGCTGGTAACGATGGGTAGCGGCAAACCAACGGTTCGTCTTGCCATTTCAAGTACAGTGATAATCAAGACAAACCCAATAAGATACTGGAGATGCCCCTCAAGGAACCCATACTGATCTGATAAGCCTGACTCGTTGATTGCGAGATAGATACAGGCAGTAACCGCCAGACAAAACCAAACAATGTCTCGAAGCGCGCGAGGCAATGTGGCTTGCGGTATCAGAAAAATCCATGGAAGTGCCACAACTAAATGCAAGGGGCGCGAGACCAGACTCGGGACAAGCCCTGAGAAAATCAGATAGGTGTGAAATAACACCGAGAGGAGTCCAATCGCTACCCAGACTCGAGTGTTTGAACGATTAATAATCATCGATTACAGCGCTCGACAATGCCGAGCGCATGCATCTGTGCTTAGTGGTGATCCGCCATAGGAACGCCCACTTCCTTATAATACCGCTTCGCCCCAGGATGTATCTCGGTTAAGACATTGACTAACATGTCGGGACTAACTCCGTCCCACCATTTAGCAGCAGCACCCAGTGCCTTTTTGTTTTCCCAATAGGCTTTTGTGAGTGAGTAAGCAACGTCTTCACTCATATCAGTTGTTGTGAATGCGACAACTGGCAACGAGGTCGTCTGAATATCGCTGGATTGGCCAGCATAAGTTCCAGCAGGTATGACCAGTCTTGTTCGCTTGGTTGTTTTAACCTGCTCGTCGTTTAAAGACAAGACTGTTACACCAGCTGAGGCCGCCGCCTCAATGACGTTAGGCGCAGGATATGAGCCAGCGGTTACAAATCCGTCAATTTGGCCATTTTTCAGAGCTGGCACAGCATTCGATAGCTCAACCTCAGCTAACGTGACCTTACCCTCTAGACCGAACAGCTTCAGGTACTTCGCACCCTCTCTAGCCCCAAACGATCCTTTACCCAGCAGGATTGTCTTCCCTTCCATCTCAGAAAAATTATTCACACCGCTCTTGTTAGACATAACGAAATGCATGGTCAATGATGGGATCGGGAACAGCGCACGAATCTCGTCAAACCGAGGATGGCTCTTTTCTTTAAACATCGCCTTACCACCGCGAGCGAGCTTCACCAGAACCGGTGGGGTGGTAAACACATAATTATTGGTCCTTCCCTTGACCTCCATCACGTTCTGAACAGAACCCTGGCTCTCCTCGAGCGTCACCGTGATCTTCGAATTGGTCCCATTTTTTACGGCCTCGGATAACTCCACTCCCATCTGGTAATAGGACGAAGTAGATTTAGCGGACTTGTAAGTAATCCTCGTTTCAGCATGAGCGATAGACGTCCACATGCAAAGACTCAGTATCGATGAAATTCCAATAAGTATTTTTGATCGCATTATTATTTTCTCCAGAAATATTCAGCCCCGATTACGTCAGAAGTACTGCCGTATTTCAAGACCCGCGTGCCGTTTATGGTCGAGCCATTGACCCGTCCTAATACGACCAATATGAACCACAACCATAACCGCATTAAAGAGGCCCAGATAGGTATTTCTGTACTCCAGAGATTATTTCTTGCTCAATTAGACTTGCTAAATATGAGCATCAATAACTGAGTGATCTCACCCTCCAAGGGAAAGGAAAGCATGCCCATCACCGAATACCCGAGTGCCCAGGGCATGAAATAGAACCTGAAGAGATAAAAAAACCAGGCAACATAAAGTGGCACGAGTGGTTCAACAAGAAACCTCGGCGTCACTGGATCGAATACTTTGATGACCGGATCCGTGTATTTGACGAAAACCCGCATGAAGAAAAAGTCTGAATGCAACGGCAGAAAAATATTCATGGCGACTCGTCCAATCAACGTCCACATGATCAGACCCATTATATAGTCCATGACAATTACCCAGCCCGGCAAGTGAGCCATCGAGACTTCCATCAGTATTCCTCAAGTGATGTTCAAGTACGAAAAGTTAACAAAAAAATAGGGGGCATTGCCCCCTATTTTTACATTCCGAGGTCTAGTGCGTCGCCGACAGCACTTCCTCACCCGACGGATCTCGGGTCGAATCGACCATTGCCTGAGTCTCTGCATCTGGCTCCTCAGTCGCAAGACTCACCACAACCATGGCAATCAAGCTAACCGATGCACCGATGATGCCAAACCGGAGATGATCGATTCCCATCCAAGGCTCCATACCCGCAAACCTTACCAAATATAGGTAGTAGGTTCCGGCTAAGAAGCCCAGAATCATCCCTGCAATTGCACCCTGCCTGTTTGCTCGTTTCCACCAGATACCCAGTACCAGCGGGAAGAAGAGCCCTGACATTGCGAAATCAAACGCCCACGCAACTGCGCCCAAGATACCCGTGAGTTTCATACTCGCGATATATGCTGCAGCCGCACCAATCACTATGAGAAGTATCCGGGCCACAACTAGACGTGTCTTAGTTTCGGCTTTAGGGTCAATGATCTTGTAGTAGAGATCGTGACTCAAAGCATTGGCGATAGCTAAGAGCAAACCGTCCGCAGTGGACATAGCGGCAGCCATACCACCCGCAGCGACAAGGCCTGAGATAACATAAGGTAGGCCTGCTATTTCTGGCGTCGCAAGCACCACGATATCAGCGCGCATGAAGAATTCATTCAACTGCAAGATACCGTCACCGTTACCATCGTTCAGCCAGAGCATCTTAACCGCCGACCAGTTCTGAACCCACGGTAGTGCCTGAACCTCAGCGATCGACTTACCGATAATGCTGGTGGCCAGAGTTGGGTCAAGCAACTGAAGCTTGGTCAGGGTCGCCAACGCCGGTGCTGTAAAGTACAGCAGGAAAATGAAGAACAGTGAATATGCAACTGACTTGCGAGCGTCACGAACAGAGGGCGTCGTAAAGTAACGCATCAGGATATGCGGCAACGATGCCGTACCCATCATCATACAAATCGCCAGCGTGGCAAAACTCCAGCTCTGCATACCACCCTGCGGGTCGAAGTGAGGAACCGACAGAATCTTTACACCGCCGAATGGTGGCTTATCTACCGCTGCCGCTCCAAGCTGCACGGCTGGTTCCAGCTCCTGAATTCGAGCGACGGCCTCACCGTAGCCGAAATGCGGAATGATGCCGAATCCCTGAGTGTTTGACATCCATATCACAGGGATTAAATAGGCAATGATCAGTACGATGTACTGAGCTACCTGTGTCCAGGTAACAGCCCTCATTCCTCCGAGCATCGAACACAGAAGAATACCCAGCAGGCCAAACCAAACACCGACCTCAAATGGAATCTGAAGGGCCCGGGCCGCAATTGTGCCTGTAGCGTTGATTTGAGCAGTCACATAGGTGAAGGAGGCCACCACAAGCACGATCACAGCGCAAAAACGTGCGGTGTTCCCACCGTAACGTGTCCCAATGAAGTCTGGGACCGTGTAGCACCCGAACTTCCGCAGGTAGGGCGCCATGAGCGAGTTGACCAGAACATAGCCACCGGTCCAGCCCACGATAAACGCGAGATAGCTATATCCGCCGAAATAAATACCACCCGCAAGTGCGACGAACGACGCGCCCGACATCCAGTCGGCTGCCGT
>MDTE01140993.1_pt1 | contig 28899 bp, 36 predicted proteins | sample 811231 | NCBI WGS metagenome assembly MDTE01 (sample SAMN05326651, study PRJNA326480) | marine metagenome | isolation source: seawater | place: Indian Ocean: Red Sea | collected 2010 | reverse complement strand
GTATTTTACTTGCACCTGGACGAAAAATAGCTAATTTGGCGCACGCTAAAAGTTTGAAAAAAGATTAACCTCAAAGGATATAAAAAAATGGCAGACTTAAATAAAATTGTTGATGAATTATCAACTTTATCAGTAGTGGAAGCTGCAGAGCTTTCAAAATTATTAGAAGAAAAATGGGGAGTTACTGCAGCAGCTCCAGTAGCAGCAGCAGCTCCAGCATCAGCAAGCGGTGAAGCAGCAGAAGAAAAAGATGAATTTTCAGTAGTTCTTGCAGCATCAGGCGATAATAAAATTGGAGTTATTAAAGAAGTTAGAGCTTTTACTGGCTTAGGATTAAAAGAAGCAAAAGATTTGGTTGAAGGTGCTCCAAAAGAATTAAAAAATGGTGTCAGCAAAAAAGATGCTGAAGAAGTTAAAAAGAAATTTGAAGCAGCAGGCGCAAAAGTAGAGCTTAAATAATAAACTAGGAATTTACAGCCTGATTAATTAATTTTGGTCAGGTCAATAATATATGGAATTATCATTTACTGATAAAAAAAAAATAAGAAAAAGTTTTGGGAAACTAGAAAATATTGTCAATATTCCAGATTTAATTGAGGTACAAAAAAAATCATACGATAACTTTTTACAATTTAATCGAAATAGAAAGTCAGGTTTAGATAAAGTTTTTAAAGAAGTTTTCCCTATTGAAGATTTTGCAGGTTTAGCAACTATTGAGTATATAAGTTACAGATTTGAAAAAGAAAAATACGATGTTGAAGAATGTAAACAAAGAGGCCTTACTTACTCTGCACCATTAAAGGCGACTCTAAGACTTGTATCCTATGACGTTAATGAGGAAGCGCAGACTAAACAAATTTTGTCAGCGAAAGAGCAAGAAGTTTATATGGGCGATATTCCACTAATGACACCAAGAGGTACATTTGTAGTAAATGGCATTGAAAGAGTTGTCGTTAATCAAATGCATAGAAGTCCAGGGATTTTTTTAGATCACGACAAAGGGAAAGGTCACTCTAGTGGTAAACTTTTATTCAATTGTAGAGTTATACCATACCGTGGTTCATGGTTAGATTTTGAATATGACATAAAAGATATTTTATATTTTAGAATAGATAGAAAAAAGAAAATCCCATCCACAACATTATTGATGGCATTAGGTTATTCACGTGATGAACTTTTAAATTTATTTCATGAAAAAATTAAATTTGACTTTATAGATAAACATAAATTAAAAACAAAATTCATTCCACAGAGATATAAAAATTATAAGCTTAAAAGCGATCTAATTAATGCTGATAACAATAAAAAAGTTCTTAAAGAAGGGACAAAAGTAAACATACCTATTGCAATGAAATTGCAAAAAGAAGGTTTAAAAAATATCTTCATGTCATCTGAAGAGGTTTATGGGAGATTTTTTGCAGATGATATTTTTAACGAGAAAACTGGAGAAGTATATTTTGAGTCCGGAGATGAGATAAATGAAGAATCATTGAAAAGATTAAATGCCTTAAATATAAAATCTTTTTATATTTCTGAAATTGATGGTTTAAATATTGGTTCTTATCTTAGGAATACCCTTATAGTTGATAAAAACAATACAACTAACGAGTCAATTATGGATATTTATCGTTTATTAAGACCTGGTGAACCACCAACTTTAGAAACCTCAACAGCTCTTTTTAAAAATCTTTTCTTTAATAAAACAAGATATGACCTATCAGACGTTGGAAGAGTTAAATTAAATTCAAGACTTGAAATAAATTGCGATCCCAACATCACAGTACTTAGAAAAGAAGATATTTTAAAAATAGTTGAAACAATGCTTAAACTCAAAGATGGTAAAGAGGAGGTAGATGATATTGATCATCTGGGCAATAGAAGAGTAAGATCTGTCGGAGAGTTAGTTGAAAATCAATTTAGAATTGGATTAGTTAGAATGGAGAGAGCAATAAAGGAAAAAATGTCATCTGTAGAAACAGATACTGTAATGCCACAAGACCTAATAAATTCAAAACCGATTGCAGCTTCATTAAAGGAGTTTTACGGTACATCTCAATTATCCCAGTTTATGGACCAAACTAACCCTCTTTCAGAAATTACTCATAAAAGAAGAGTATCTGCACTGGGCCCTGGCGGATTAACTAGAGAGAGAGCTGGATTTGAGGTAAGAGATGTGCATCCAACTCATTATGGTCGTATTTGTCCAATTGAAACACCAGAAGGTCCAAATATCGGATTAATTAATAGTTTAGCTACATATTCAAGAGTAAACAAATATGGTTTCATAGAAAGTCCATACAGAACTGTTAAAAATGGAAAAGTTACAAAGGAAATACATTATCTTTCTGCAATGGATGAAGGTAGATATACAATTGCTCAAGCAAATTCAGCACTTAAAACCGATGGTTCTTTTAAAGATGAACTAGTTTCATGCAGAAGAAATTTAGGTTTCGAATTATCGAAACCTGAAAATATTGATTTTATGGATGTGTCACCAAAACAAGTTGTTTCAGTTGCTTCTGCATTGATACCTTTTTTAGAGAATGATGATGCTAATAGAGCATTAATGGGATCAAACATGATGAGACAAGCTGTTCCATTAATTAAAAATGAGTCTCCTTTAGTTGGTACAGGTATAGAAAAAGATGTTGCATTAGATTCTGGTGCTACAATTGTTGCTAAAAGAGATGGAATTGTAGAAAAAATTGATGGCAAAAGAATAGTGGTTAAAGTCACGTCTGAAAAAGATTTAACAAAATCTGGAGTAGATATTTATAATTTATTAAAATTCCAAAGATCTAATCAAAATACATGCATTAACCAAAGACCATTAGTTAAGGTTGGAGATATTATTAAAAGGGGAGATGTTATTGCAGATGGCCCATCTACACAATTAGGAGAACTGGCATTAGGTAAAAACGTTACAGTAGCTTTTATGCCTTGGCTAGGATACAACTTTGAAGACTCTATATTAATATCTGAGAGATGCGTTTCAGATGATGTTTTCACATCAATACATATTGAAGAATACGAAGTAATGGCGAGAGATACAAAATTAGGTCCTGAAGAAATTACAAGAGATATTCCCAATACAAGTGAGGAGGCACTGAGAAATTTAGATGAATCTGGAATTGTTTACGTAGGCGCAGAAGTAAAGCCAGGAGACATTTTAGTAGGTAAATTGACCCCTAAAGGTGATACAAAAGTATCTTCAGAAGAAAAATTATTAAGATCAATATTTGGCGAGAAAGCTACTGACGTTAGAGATACCTCGCTAAAAATGCCATCTGGCACAGGCGGAACAATTGTAGAGGTAAGGGTATTTAATAGACACGGCATAGAGAAAGACGAAAGAGCATTATCAATAGAAAAATCAGAAATTGAGGCTGTTATGTCTGATAAACAAGCAGAAGAAAGTATTCTAGAGTTAAATATTAAAATTAGAGCACAGCAAATTTTATCCAAAACAGGTTTATCTGAAGGTTATAAAGTTTATTCCAAAGGAACTAAATTTGATAATGAAAGTATTAAAAACTTAACTTTAAATGATATTTTTAAATTAAAGTTAGAAGATAAGAAATCGAATGATGATTTAACATCTTTAAAAGAACAATATCATGAGGCTAAAAAAGATATTCAATCTAGATTTGAAGATAAAGTTGATAAAATTGAAAGAGGTGATGAACTGTTACCTGGTGTAATGAAGATGGTAAAGGTATTTGTTGCAATGAAGAGAAAGTTACAACCAGGTGATAAAATGGCAGGAAGACATGGTAATAAAGGAGTAATTAGTAAAATTGTTCCTGTGGAGGATATGCCGTACATGGAAAACGGCAAACCAGTAGATGTTTGTCTAAATCCTTTAGGAGTACCAAGCAGAATGAATGTTGGTCAAATATTAGAAACTCATTTGGGCTGGGCATGTTCAGAATTAGGAGAAAAAATTAACAACTTATATAATGATTATACTTCTAAACATAGGAATCTTGAACAAGTAAAAATCTCTTTAAGTAAAATTTATAATAAAGACGAAATTGACAAAGAAATTAAAAAATTAAAAGAGGATGAGATAAAAGATTTACTTAAGAATTTATCGAAAGGTGTACCAATAGCAACACCTGTGTTTGATGGAGCTAGCGTAGAAGACGTAACACGTATGTTAAAATTTGCAGAACTTCCTGAAAGTGGACAAACTAAACTTTATGATGGTAGAACAGGAGAAAAATTTGATAGAGATATAACTGTTGGTATAATTTATATGTTGAAATTATATCATATGGTTGATGATAAAATCCACGCTAGATCTACTGGGCCGTATAGCTTGGTAACACAACAACCATTGGGTGGAAAAGCTCAATTTGGAGGACAAAGATTTGGTGAAATGGAAGTTTGGGCTTTAGAGGCATATGGAGCAGCTTATACATTACAAGAAATTTTAACGGTTAAATCTGATGATGTTGCTGGACGAACAAAAGTTTATGAAACAATTGTAAAAGGTGATGATGATTTCGAGTCTGGAATTCCAGAGTCTTTTAACGTTTTAGTTAAAGAAATAAGATCACTTGGTCTAAATCTGGAGTTAAATTAATGAGCAAAGAATTAACAAATCTATTTTCAAAAAAAATAAATAAACAGGATTTTTCAAAAATTAAGATTTCATTAGCAAGTCCAGAAAAAATAAGGTCATGGTCTTTTGGAGAAATAAAAAAACCTGAAACAATAAATTATAGAACATTTAAACCTGAAAAAGATGGCTTATTTTGTGCTAGAATTTTTGGTCCTGTTAAAGACTATGAATGTTTATGCGGTAAGTACAAAGGAATGAAATTCAGAGGGATTATATGTGAAAAATGTGGGACAGAGATTACAAAATCTAATGTCAGACGAGAAAGAATGGGTCACATAGAACTATCAACCCCAGTATCTCATATTTGGTTTTTAAAATCTCTACCAAGTAGAATAGCTTTATCATTAGATCTTAAACTTAAAGATCTTGAAAAGGTATTATACTATGAAAATTTTATAGTAATAGAACCAGGCTTAACTAAATTAGAAAAAAATCAGATAATAACAGAAGATGAGTTTTTAAAAGCACAAGACGAATATGGAGAAGATCAATTTTCAGCAGGTATTGGAGCTGCAGCGATTAGAGAGTGTTTAACAAATATAGATGTTGAAGCAGAAAGAGATAAATTAAGAGAAGATATAAAGTCAATAAACTCTAAAGTTATTCTAGAAAAAACAATCAAAAGGCTAAAATTACTAGAGTCGTTTGCATCCTCAGGGAATAAACCTGAGTGGATGGTATTAACAACTTTACCAGTGATACCCCCGGAACTTAGACCTTTAGTTCCTTTAGATGGTGGGAGATTTGCAACTTCTGACCTTAACGATTTGTATCGAAGGGTAATTAATAGAAATAATCGTCTTGGAAGATTAATGGATTTACGAGCGCCAGACATTATTGTGAGAAACGAGAAAAGAATGTTACAAGAATCTGTAGATGCATTATTTGATAACGGTCGAAGAGGAAGAGTAATTACAGGGACTGGTAAAAGACCTTTAAAATCTTTGGCTGAAATGCTTAAAGGAAAACAAGGAAGATTTAGACAAAACTTATTAGGTAAACGTGTCGATTATTCTGGTAGATCTGTGATTGTGGCTGGTCCAGAGCTAAAATTACATCAGTGTGGCTTGCCAAAAAAGATGGCTTTAGAATTATTTAAACCTTTTGTTTATGCCCGTTTAGATAAATTAGGATATGCAACTACTATCAAACAGGCTAAAAAAATTGTTGAAAAAGAAAAGCAAGAAGTTTGGGATATCTTAGATTATGTCATAAGACAGCATCCTGTGCTTTTAAATAGAGCACCAACGCTTCATAGATTAGGAGTACAAGCTTTTGAACCTATTTTAACGGAGGGTAAAGCAATTCAATTACACCCTTTGGTTTGTGCAGCCTTTAATGCCGATTTTGATGGAGATCAAATGGCAGTCCATGTGCCTTTGAGTATCGAAGCACAACTGGAAGCAAGAGTACTAATGATGTCTACAAATAACATTCTTCATCCTGCAAATGGCAAACCTATTATTGTTCCATCTCAGGATATGATTTTAGGTATTTATTATCTGTCGCAAGAACCTATAGGTGACAAAGATAATAAACCAAGCGGATATTTCTTAAACAATGAACAAATCATGTTAGCTTTGGAAAATAACGATATAAATATTCATACAAAAATAGTATCAAGATTTGAAACTAAAGACGAAAGTGGGAAGCAAGTTTTTTTAAAATATATAAGTACTGCTGGAAGATTTCTACTAGCAAATATTCTACCAAAAAATAAAAATATAAAATTTGATTTAGTTAATAGAGTTTTAGCAAAAAAACAAATTTCCGAAGTAATTGATGTAGTTTTCAGATTTTGTGGACAGAAAGAAACTGTAGTTTTTTGTGATAAAATTATGTCTCTTGGTTTTAAAAATGCATTCAAGGCTGGTATTTCTTTTGGAAAAGACGATTTAATAATTCCTGAAAGTAAAGAGAAAATTGTTGGTGATGCAAAGAAAATGGTAGAAGAATACGAAAATCAATATGCTGAAGGATTAATTACTAGAGGAGAAAAATACAATAAAGTGATTGATCAATGGTCTAAATGTACAGACAAAATTGCATCCGAAATGATGGAAATAATTTCAAGTTCACAAAAAGATAAGGATGGTAGAGTTAAAACAAACTCTGTTTTTATGATGGCGGACTCAGGAGCTAGAGGATCACCTGCTCAAATGAAACAGCTCGCAGGAATGAGAGGTTTGATGGCAAAACCCTCCGGTGAGATTATTGAAACTCCAATAATTTCTAATTTTAAAGAGGGTTTGACTATTTTAGAATATTTTACATCTACACACGGCGCTAGAAAAGGACTGGCTGATACAGCGCTGAAAACAGCAAATTCTGGCTATTTAACAAGGAGACTTTGTGATGTTTCGCAAGATGTTATTGTAACAAAAAAAGATTGTGATTGTGGATCAAAAAAATCAATTACAATCACTGAAATAATTGAAGGTGGAAATGTTGTAGTTAGTTTAGCCGAAAGGGCGCTTGGAAGATATGCAGCTGAAGATATTAAAAATGCATTAACTGGAGAGGTTATTGTAAAAAAAGATCAAATGATAGATGAGTTTAAGTGTGAAGGTCTTGAAGCATCAGGAGTTAAAACTTGTAAAGTATATTCTGTGATGACATGTGAAAGCGAACAAGGCGTATGTTCAAGATCTTACGGAAGAGATCTTGCGAGAGGAATGCCAGTGTCAGTGGGGGAGTGTGTTGGTATGATAGCTGCACAATCCATTGGAGAACCAGGTACACAATTAACTATGAGAACTTTTCATATTGGTGGAACAGCACAAATTAAAGACGAGTCATCGGTTGTAGCCCCAGACGTTGGTACTTTGAAAATATCTAATAAAAATCTAGTTGAAGACTCAAGTAAAAACAAAATTGTAATGGGTAGAAATATAGAACTTACACTAGATAAAGATGGAGTAGTGTTTGCGTCTTTTAAGGTCCCATACGGTGCAAAATTATATGTAAGTCCAGATCAAGAAGTTAAAAAGGGTCAAAAAATTTGTGATTGGGATCCCTATACAGTTCCAGTTATAGCTGAAACTTCAGGCATTGCTAATTATGTTGATCTTGTTGATAGCGTTTCAATCGCTGACAAAACAGATGAGACAACGGGTATTTCCTCAAAAATAGTGCTTGATTGGAGATCACAATCGAAGAATTTAGATTTGAAACCAAGAATCACTTTGAGAGATACAAAAGATAAGGTTGTATTAAAAGCTGACGGCAACGAGGCAAGATATTATCTATCACCAGAAACTATTTTATCAATTAATGATGGTGACAAGGTTAATGCTGGCGATGTTTTAGCTAGATTACCAAAAGCTACTTCTAAAACAAAAGATATTACTGGTGGCCTACCAAGAGTTGCTGAACTATTTGAAGCAAGAAAACCTAAAGACGGAGCAATAATTGCAGAGAATGATGGCGAAATTATATTTGGAAAAGAAATCAGAGGTAAACAAAAAATCACAATAAAAGGTAACGATGGGGTAGAGACCAATTACCTAATACCAAAAGGTAAACAAATAAATTACAATCCTGGAGAAAAGATTGCTAAGGGCGAATATCTTTTGGATGGAAGTCCAGCTCCTCACGATATTTTAAGAATATTAGGTATAGAGGCTTTAACTGATTATTTTGTGAACGAAGTTCAGGACGTATATAGGTTACAGGGTGTTGTTATAAATGATAAACATATTGAAGTAATATTGAGACAAATGTTAAGAAAATTAGAAGTCAAAAATCCAGGTGATAGTGGTATGCTTATCGGTGAAGTAGTTGATAAAGTTGATGCAAAAATTATAAATTCTAAATTAAAATCAGAAGGAAAAAAAGAAATTGAATTTGACCCTATCATGTTAGGAATTACTAAGGCATCATTACAAACTAAATCATTTATCTCCGCAGCATCATTTCAAGAAACAACAAGAGTTTTAACAGACGCTTCACTAAAAGGTAAGGCTGATCAATTAATGGGCTTAAAAGAGAATGTGATTGTTGGAAGATTAATACCGGCTGGCAGTGGTAAAAGCAGGCAAAAATATAACAAAATCGCAAAAGAAAAAGATGAAGAAGTACAAAATAAGATGTCATCAGAGACCATTGTTTCAGAAACTGAGGAACAGCCAGTTGAGGCTAAATAACGTTAAAAAACCCATATTTATTAGGTTAATTTCGCAATGGATGTGTTGACGTTCTTGAAATAATCAGTATTAATAGCCCACTTTTTAAGGTAGCACGTAAAGCTTATGTTGGCTTTAAACTACTACCAACAGCTTACCTAATTGTTTCCTTGAAAAGATAATTATTATGCCAACTATTAATCAGTTATTAAAAAAAAAACGTACAAAACAAATTGTCAGAAACAAAGTTCCTGCTTTACAAGCATGCGCATTGAAAAGGGGAGTGTGCACAAGAGTATATACAACTACGCCAAAAAAACCTAACTCAGCTTTAAGAAAGGTTGCACGTGTAAGATTATCCAATGGTTTTGAAGTAACAGCATACATTCCTGGAGAAGGACACAATTTACAAGAACATTCCGTTGTAATGATTAGAGGTGGAAGAGTTAAAGATCTACCAGGTGTAAGATATCATGTCGTTAGAGGCCTATTAGATACTCAAGGTGTTGCTAATAGAAAACAACAAAGATCTAAATATGGAGCGAAGAGGCCTAAGTAATGTCCAGAAGAAGAAAGCAATCCAAAAGACAAATTATAGATGATCCTATTTATGGTCTTAAATCTGTTTCTAAATTCATTAATGCATTGATGATAGGTGGAAAAAAAACTACTGCAGAAAAAATTTTTTATAATTCATTTAGTTTAATTAAAGATAAGGCAAAAGAGGATCCTGTAAAAATATTTAATGAAGCAATTAAAAATGTAAAACCAAACCTGGAAGTTAAATCAAGAAGAGTTGGTGGTGCGACATATCAAGTTCCAGTAGAAGTAAAATCTGATAGGGGCCAAGCATTAGCTATAAGATGGTTACTTGATGCTGCAAAAAAAAGAGGCGATAAAACAATGCAAGAAAGGTTGATGAAAGAGTTTCTAGACGCTTCAACAAACAAAGGTTCAGCAATAAAAAAAAGAGAGGATACGCACAAAATGGCGGAGTCGAACAAGGCTTTTGCTCATTTTAGATGGTAGGTGATTATGAGCAAAGTTTATACAAAAGATAAATATAGAAATATAGGTATCATGGCACATATAGATGCAGGTAAAACAACCACAACTGAGAGAGTTTTATATTATACGGGAAAATCTCATAAAATTGGAGAAGTTCATGATGGTGCTGCAACAATGGATTGGATGGAGCAAGAGCAAGAAAGAGGAATAACAATTACCTCTGCTGCTACAACTTGTTTTTGGAAGGACCATAGAATTAATATTATCGATACTCCTGGACATGTTGATTTTACAATTGAGGTTGAAAGGTCTTTAAAAGTTTTAGATGGAGCTGTTGCTGTGTTTGATGGTGTTGCAGGTGTTGAGCCTCAATCTGAGACCGTCTGGAGACAAGCTGACAAATATAAAGTCCCAAGAATGTGTTTCGTTAACAAGCTAGATAGAACTGGAGCAGATTTTTATAGATGTGTTGATATGATTAAAGAGAGATTAGGAGCGATTCCTTTGGTATTACAGTTACCGATTGGAGCTGAGGCCGATCTTCAAGGAGTAATTGATTTAGTAAAAATGAAAGGACTTATTTGGGAAGCAGAGGATCTTGGAGCTAAATTTAACGAGGTTGAAATTCCAGCAGAATTAAAAGAAAAAGCTGAAAAATATAGACAAGAATTAATTGAGACGGCAATAGAGCAAGATGAAAAACTAATGGAGGCTTATTTAGACGGAAAAGATATTAGCGACGATGATCTAAAAAAATGTATAAGAAAAGGTACTTTAAACTTTAGTTTTGTACCCGTATTAACTGGATCAGCTTTCAAAAACAAAGGTGTACAACCACTGTTAGACGCTGTAGTAGATTTTCTGCCAAGTCCGTTAGATTTAAAAGAAATTAAAGGAACCAAGCCTGGTACCGACGAGGAATTAATTAGAAAATTTAATGATAGTGAACCTTTTTCTGCATTAGCCTTTAAAGTTGCAAATGACCCTTTTGTAGGAACAATTACTTTTATTAGGATTTATTCGGGAAAATTAATTTCTGGTACTGGTGTTCTAAATTCTACATCAGATAAGGAAGAAAGAATCGGAAGAATGCTTTTAATGCATGCTAATGATAGAGAAGATATAAAAGAAGCAAGTACAGGTGATATTGTTGCTTTAGCAGGTTTAAAACATACTATTACTGGACATACATTGTGTGTTAAAAATAATCCAGTTGTTCTTGAGCCAATGGAATTTCCTGATCCTGTAATTGAAATTGCGGTGGAGCCGAAGACTAAAGGCGATCAAGAAAAAATGGGTGAGGCTTTACAAAGATTAGCTAAAGAAGATCCATCGTTCAGGGTAACCTCAGATACTGAGTCGGGACAGACGATAATCAAAGGTATGGGTGAATTACATCTTGATATAATTGTTGATAGAATGAAAAGAGAATTTAAAGTTGACGCAAACATTGGTGCACCTCAAGTGGCATACAGAGAAACAATTGAGAGATCTGCTGAGGTTGATTATACCCATAAAAAACAATCTGGTGGATCAGGTCAATTTGCAAGAGTTAAATTAACTGTTCAGCCTCAAGAACCGGGCAAAGGAAGGGAAATTGAAAGTTTAATTAAAGGCGGAGCTATTCCAAAAGAATTCATACCAGGAGTTGAAAAAGGTATTGAGGGTATCGCAGACTCAGGAATCTTGGCTGGGTTTCCTGTCATAGATTATAAAGTGCAAATTATTGATGGATTACACCATGACGTAGATTCAAGTGTTTTAGCTTTTGAAATTGCTGCAAGAGCTTGTTTTAAAGAAGCTTGTCAAAAAGGTGGATTAAAACTTTTAGAACCAATTATGAAAGTTGAGGTAGTTACTCCAGAAGATTATATGGGAGATGTTATAGGAGATTTAAATAGCCGAAGAGGCCAGGTGGGATCTACAGATAAAAGAGGAAATGCAACTGTTATTAATGCAAATGTTCCTTTGGCAAATATGTTTGGTTATGTGAATAATCTAAGGTCGATGTCGCAAGGAAGAGCGCAATACACTATGCAATTTTCTCATTATGAGAAAGTTCCTCAAAATGTTCAAGATGAAGTAACTAAAAAATTAGCAGGATAATCAAATGGATCAACAACACATAAGAATTAGATTACAGGCATATGATCATAAAATACTCGATCAATCTACTGAAGAAATTGTAAACACTGCCAAAAGAACTGGGGCCCAAATTAAAGGCCCAATTCCTTTGCCAACAAAAAAAGAGATTTACACAGTTTTGCGATCGCCTCATATAGATAAAAAAAGTAGAGAGCAGTTTGAAACAAGAACTCATAAAAGATTAATAGATATTATGGAACCTACTCCAGCTACTATCGAAGCACTAATGAAACTTGACTTAGCAGCAGGTGTAGATGTGGAGATAAAAATATAATTATGAGCATTGGATTAATAGGAAAAAAACTTGGAATGACACAAAGATTTTTTGAAAACGGTGAGTCATTACCTGTAACAATTTTAAAAATAGAGAAAGCCAAAGTTGTTGATGTCATTGATAAAGAAAAAAGAGGATATTCCGCTGTTTTGGTTGGTTATGGTCACATCAAAAATTCAAAATTAACAAAGCAAATGAAGGGGTTTTATTCAAAAAAATCTCAAGAACCTAAAAAGATATTGAAAGAGTTTAGATCTATAAATACCGAGAGTTATAAACCTGGAACAGAAATTAGTTTAGAAGTGTTAAAAGACAAGAAATATGTTGATGTTAGAGCTAAAACTATAGGAAAAGGCTTCGCTGGATCCATGAAAAGACATAATTTTAGCGGTATGAGAGCTTCGCATGGTGTCTCAATATCTCACAGAGCTCATGGCTCAACTGGACAATGTCAAGACCCTGGAAAAGTATTTAAAGGAAAAAAAATGGCTGGTCATATGGGAGCTAAATTTAGAACTACATTAGGCTTAGAGGTGGTTGAAACAGATTTAAAAAATAATTTACTTTATTTAAAGGGAGCTGTTCCCGGAAGTAAAAACTCGTATGTAGAAATTCAAGAGGCCGTGAAAAAGAAAAATAAATCAACTATAAATGAGAGAATTATAAAATATAAAGCTTCACTAGCCGAAATGAAGTCGGTTAGAAAGGAAAAAAAGAAAAAAACAAAATCAGAGTCACCAAAAGCTGAAAAACAAGAACCTGAAAAAGAGAAGAAATAATGAAAATTGAAGAAATTAATATTGACGGTAAAAGTATAGGCACAATTGATGCTTCAGATAAAGTTTTTAAAGTAAAACCGAGAGAAGATATCATTCAATTGGTTATAGATTGGCAACAGAATAAAAATTTTAAAAAAAAAGGTCACACAAAAAGTAGAGGTGAAGTCAAAGGTTCAAGAAGAAAAATAGTCCAGCAAAAAGGTTCAGGTGGGGCTAGACATGGTAACATAACTGCACCAATCTTTGTTGGCGGTGGAATTGCGCATGGCCCTAGGCACAGGGGAAAAACTGCATTAAAAAAATTAAATAAAAAAGTGCGAAAACTTGGTTTAGTGCATGCTCTATCTGCAAAAGCAAGTAAAAAACAATTAGTCATTTTTGATGAGCAAAAAACTAAATCCATAAAAACTAAACATTTTAAGAATTTTCTTAAAAATATTAATTCAAATAGCGCACTTTTTATACATAGTAAAAAAAACACAAAAGATTTTATTAGGAGTATAAAAAATATACCTAATTCAAAAAAAATAGAGGACGTAGGTACTAACGTTTATGATTTACTTAAATATGAAAAGATTCTTTTCACAAAAGAGTCTTTCAAAGCTGTCGAAGAAAGATTGGTAAAATAATGAAAAACAATAATACAGCATATGATGTTATTTTGTCACCTGTTGTAACGGAAAAATCAACAAACCTTAACGTATTAAATAAACTTACATTTAAAGTTTCTAAAAACGCAACAAAATTTGATATTAAAAAAAGTATAGAAAAACTTTATAAAGTTGAGGTGATCAAAATTAATACAATTTTATCAAAACCCAAAATTAAAATTGTAAGAGGAAAGCTGGGAAAGAAAACTGGATATAAAAAAGCAATTGTTACATTAAAAGAGGGTCAAACGATTGATATGACTTCAGGAGTATAAAAAAATGGCACTTAAGAGTTTTAAACCTTACACAAAATCAAGAAGATCAACTATTTTAGTTGATAGGAGAGAACTGTGGAAGGGTAAGCCTGAAAAAAGCTTAACAAAATTGCATAAAAGATCTGTAGGTAGAAATAATCAGGGACGAATAACTACTCGTCATAAAATGACGGGGCATAAAAAAAAATATAGATTAGTTGATTTCAAAAGAGCAAAACTAGACATTGTTGCTGAAATAAAAAGGTTTGAATATGATCCATACCGAAGTGCGAATATAATGTTGATTGAGTATGAGGATAAGACCTTGAGTTATATATTGGGAGTAGATGGTTTAAAAAAAGGAGACAAAATAGTCTCAAGTGTAAAAAATGAGGTAAAAAAAGGTTTTGCAATGCAATTAAAATACATACCAGCAGGAACATTAGTTCATAATATTGAATTAACACCTGGAAAAGGAGGTATTCTTGCACGGTCTGCAGGATCATCTGCTTCTGTAATGGGACAAGACAATGATTATACGCTCATTAAGCTAGGATCTGGCGAAACTAGAAAAGTTTTATCAAAATGCAAGGCTACGATTGGTCAAGTGTCCAACGTGGACAATAAAAATCAAAAAATTGGAAAAGCTGGAAGAAATAGATGGTTAGGCAAAAGACCAACAGTACGAGGTGTAGTAATGAATCCAGTTGACCACCCACATGGCGGAGGTGAGGGAAAGACGTCAGGGGGAAGAAACCCAGTCACACCGTGGGGACAGGGTACAAGAGGTTTAAAAACAAGAAATAATAAGAAGACAGATCAATTTATTATTTCTAGAAAGAAAAGGAGAAAGTAAATTATGGCTAGATCAGTTTGGAAAGGTCCATTTGTTCATCCGAGTTTACTTAAAAAAGTTGAAAAAGGTGGTGATTCATTAAAAAGACCAATAAAAACTTGGTCGAGAGGTTCAACAGTAGTTCCAGAATTCGTTGGTCTAAAATTTGAAATATATAATGGAAAAAAGTTTATTCCTATTACCATTTCAGATGAAATGGTAGGACATAAGTTAGGTGAGTTTGTGCCTACAAGGCAATTTAATGGACATACTCCAGCAGACAAAAAGGCCGTAGCTACTGCAACATCTACACCAGTTAAAAAGGAAAAGAAATAAATGATTAAAAACGTAAAAAAAGAGATTAAAGATTTAACAAGTGTTAAAGCTATATATAAAAATTTGAGATCTAGTCCAAGAAAGATAAATAATATTTTAAAATCTATCAGGGGAAAGAAAGCAGATATTGCATTAAGAGATTTACAGTTTTCTGAAAAAAGAGTTTCAAAAGAAATTTCAAAAACTATAAAATCAGCAGTTTCTAATGCTGAAAACAATAATCAACTGGATATTGATAATTTGTTTATTAAAGAGGCTTATGTTGGCAAAGGTATTGTTATGAAAAGATATAGACCAAGAGCAAGAGGAAGGGCGGGAGAAATTAAAAAACCTTTTGCAAATTTAACAATAATTGTGAGCGAAAAAAAACAAAATAGTAGTAAGGGAGTTTGATTGTGGGACAAAAAGTAAATCCAATTGGTATTCGTTTAAAAATTAACAGAACTTGGGACTCAGTCTGGTTTGCAAAAAAACAAAGTTATGGAACTTATTTAATTGAAGATTTTAAAATTAGAAAATTTATAAATAATACGATTAAAAACTCAGGTGTATCAAAAATATTAATTGAAAGACCATCAAAAAAATGTGTGGTTACTATTTATACCTCAAGACCAGGATTCGTAATAGGAAAAAAAGGATCTGATATTGAAAAAATTAAAAAAAACATCTCAAAAATTACATCAGATGAAGTAAACGTAAACATTAAAGAAATTAGAAAACCTGAATTAGATGCATTTTTGGTTGCAGAAAATATATCACAACAGTTAGAAAAAAGGGTTGCATATAGAAAGGCGATGAAAAGAGCCATGTCTTCTGCACTAAGACTTGGTGCAAAAGGAATAAAAGTGACTGTAAGTGGAAGACTCGGCGGAAATGAAATTGCTAGAACAGAATGGCTTAGAGAGGGAAGTATACCTTTGCATACATTAAGGGCTGACGTTGATTATGCCGAGGCTGAAGCATCAACAACTTATGGAATAATAGGTGTAAAAGTTTGGATTTACAAAGGTGTTGTATTTCAAAAAGACTTACAAAAAAAAATTGAAGCAGAAAAAAAAGAGGAAACTAACTAATGTTACAACCAGCTAGAACTAAGTTTAGAAAAGCTCATAAAGGAAGAATTAAGGGAAAGGCAACACGTGGAGCATCATTAAATTTTGGTTCCCACGGTTTACAAGCTTTAGAGCCAGAAAGAGTAACATCGAGACAAATAGAGGCTGCTAGAGTTGCTTTGACAAGGCATATGCAAAGAAAAGGAAGAGTATGGCTTAGAATTTTTCCAAATATTCCAGTTTCAAAAAAACCGATTGAAGTAAGAATGGGTAAAGGAAAAGGTTCTCCAGAATACTGGGTATACAGAGTAAAGCCAGGACGTATTATTTTTGAAATTGATGGAGTTAATGATACGGTTGCAAAAGAGTCATTTGATAGAGCAGCATCTAAATTGCCAATAAAAACTAAAATAGTTAAAAGGAATTTAAATATATAATGAAAACTTCAGAGATTAAAAAATTAACAGTTACACAGCTTGAAAAAGAGTTAACTAATTTTAAAAAAGAACAATATAATTTGAGGTTCCAAAGAGTAAATTCACAGATTCAAAATACATCTAGAATAAAGGTTGTAAGAAGATCAATTGCTAAAATTTTAACTTTTTTAAACCAAAAAAGAAAAGATAATTAATGACTAAAAGAATTTTAACAGGAAAAATAGTAAGTTCTAAAAACCAAAATACGTTAGTGATTAGAGTTGAAAGAAAATTTAGACATCCAATGCTAAAAAAGGTTCTTAAAAGATCCAAAAAATATCATGCACATTATGTGGATGGTAATTATAAAATTGGTGATCAAATTAGAATAATTGAAAGTAAACCAATATCAAAATTAAAAAAATGGAAGGTTTTAAAAAATTAGTATGATTCAAGTGCAGACAGAAATGGAAGTTGCTGATAACACCGGGGCCAAAAGAATAGAGTGTATCAAAGTTCTTGGCGGTTCCAAAAGAAGATATGCTAGCGTGGGTGATATTGTAGTTGTTAGTATAAAAGATGCCATACCTAAAGGTAAAGTTAAAAAAGGTGACGTGCACAAAGCCGTCATTGTTAGAACAAAAAAACAAATACAGAGAAATGATGGTTCTTCAATCAAATTTGATAAAAATGCAGCTGTTTTAATAGCAGCCAATGGTGAGCCAATTGGAACACGTATATTTGGTCCAGTAACAAGAGAATTAAGAGACAAAAAACATATGAAAATTATTTCATTAGCTCCAGAGGTACTTTAATGAAAACAAAATTAAAAAAAGGGCAAACAGTTAAACTTTTAGTCGGTGTTGACAAAGGTAAGACTGGTGAAATTATAAAATTATTTCCAAAAAATTATACCGCTTTAATTAAAGGAATTAACATTAAAAAAAAACATCAAAAGCCCACTAAAGAGCAAAAGGGTGGAATAGTTAACATTGAGAAGCCTGTTCATTTATCAAACTTAATAGTATTTGATGGAAAAAAAGATGCAAAAGTTTTAAAAAAAAAAGAAGTAAAAAAAGTAAAAGAAAAAAACAACCCAATTAAAAAAAAAATAATAAATAAAAAAATTATAAAAGGTAAGAAATAAAATGGAACCACGATTAAAATCTATTTATAAATCTCAAATTCTTCCAGAACTTAAAAATAGTTTGAATGTAAAGAATAAAATGCAAGTTCCAAAAATTGAAAAAATAGTGATAAATATGGGGTTAGGTTTAGATGCGAACGATAATAAAGTTCTAAAAATTATAGAAAGTGACTTGGCAAATATAACTGGTCAAAAGCCAGTAATAACAAAATCTAAGAAAGCAATTTCTAATTTTAAAACAAGAGCAAATATACCGTTGGGCTTAAAGGTTACTCTAAGAAAAGACAACATGTACTACTTTCTCGATAGGTTAATAAATATTGCTTTACCTAGAATTAAAGACTTCAGAGGTTTAAATCCAAAGAGCTTTGATGAAAATGCAAATTATAGCTTTGGTATTAAAGAGCATGTAATTTTTCCAGAAGTCAATTTCGATAAAGTGGAAAAGGTAAGAGGAATGGATATTACAGTGGTAACTTCTACAAATAAAAAATTACAGGCTAAAGCATTATTAGACAAATTCAATTTCCCGTTTGTAAAGAAAGGAGCAAACTAATGGCAAAAACATCAGCAGTTGAAAAAAATAAAAAAAGAATAAAACTAGTTAAAAAGTACGAAAGCAAAAGAAAAAAATTAAAAAAAATAGTTATGGATAAGAAACTAAATTTAAATGATAGATTTGAAGCTGCTCTAAAGCTTGCAAAATTACCAAAAAACTCTGCAAAAAGCAGAATAAGAAACAGATGTGAAATCACCGGTAGACCACATGGTTATTACCGCAAACTTAAAATGTCTAGAATTGCTCTGAGAGAATTAGCATCGATGGGTAAAATTCCAGGAATGACAAAATCAAGTTGGTAAGGAGATAGATTATGACTATTAGTGATCCAGTTGGAGATATGTTTGCAAGAATTCGAAATGCACAACAGAGGAATCATGCGAATGTATTAATACCAGCTTCAAAATTTAAAAAATTCGTTTTAGATGCGATGGAGCGAGAAGGTTTTATTGTTGGTTATGAAATTGTAGAAAATGAAAAAGGCACATTTAAAAATTTAAAAGTTATTTTAAAATATGTTCATGGCAATCCTGTTATAAATGAGATTAACAGAGTGTCAAAACCCGGCAGAAGAATTTATACAAGGTTTGATAGTTTACCAAGAGTCCAAAACGGCCTAGGTGTAGCTATTATTTCAACTTCATTTGGTATTTTGACAGATAATGAAGCAAGAGAAAAAAAAGTAGGAGGAGAGATTATTTGTAATATTTCTTAAAACATTATGTCTAAAATAGGAAAAAAAAGTATTATTGTACCAAATGATGTCAAGGCTCAAGTCAATGAGAGTCAGATCTTACTTGAAGGTCCAAAAGGAAAAAAAACTTTAAATATAAATAATGAGTATTTAAATGTAACATTTTCTGATGGAAAAATTTCTGTTGCTCCTAAAGATCTAAAAAAACAAAATAAAATTATTTGGGGACTGCAGAGAAGCTTAATTAATAATGCGGTTATAGGCGTTGGCAAAGGCTATGAAGAGAAATTAAAATTAAATGGAGTTGGCTTTAGAGCAAATTTAAAAGGAAAGCAATTGCAATTACAATTAGGTTTTAGCCACGATATTTTATACGATATCCCAGAAGGAATAACAATCAAAGTAGACAAGCAGACAACAATTATAATTTCAGGGGTTGATAAAGAGCTAGTAGGTAAAACTATCGCCGATATCAAATTCTTTAAACCTGTTGAACCTTATAAACAAAAAGGTATTACATCAGAAGGTCAATTTATTCTTAAGAAAGAAGGAAAAAAGAAATAATGGTTTTAAAAGATTTAAAGAGAAAAAAAAGAGTTAGATTTAAAGTAAAATCGGTTAATAAAGGACGACCAAGACTTACTATATTTAGATCTGCAAAAAATATTTATGCTCAAGTAATTGATGACGATAAAAGAATTACTCTAGCTAGTGCATCATCTATAGAAAAGAATATTGAAAAAAAATCAAAAAAAGAATTATCAGAGTTAGTTGGCAACTTAATAGCAGAAAGATCTATAAAAAAGGGTTGTAAGGAAGTTTATTTTGATAGAGGCAAATATAAATACCATGGAAGGGTCAAACAATTAGCTGAAAGTGCAAAAAAAGGAGGATTAAAATTTTAATTTATGAGCCAAGTTAGTGAATTTAAAGAGAAGTTAGTTGCAATAAACAGAATTACTAAAGTTGTAAAAGGTGGAAGACGTTTCGGATTTGCTGCCTTGGTTGTAACTGGTAATCAAAAAGGTCAAGTTGGATTTGGTCAAGGTAAAGCAAAACAAGTTCCTGACGCCATCAAAAAGGCGTCGGAAGCTGCAAGAAAATCTCTTGTTAAAGTAGCCTTAAGAGAAGGAAGAACTTTGCATCATGATGTTAGGGGTAAAAACGGTGCTGGAAAAGTTTTATTAAGAAGCGCACCCGCTGGAACAGGAATAATTGCAGGCGGACCTGTTAGAGCTATTTGTGAAATGTCAGGTATTCAAGATGTGGTAGGAAAATCCATCGGCTCGTCCAATCCTTACAACTTAGTAAGAGCGTCATTTGATGCTTTAACAAAACAAAAATCACCAAAGGAAATTTCTCTTATAAGAGGAAAAAAAATTAAAGATATAGTATCAAGAAGGTAATAAAATGAAATTAAACAACTTTAGTCGCAAAATTCATAAAACAAAAAAAAGAGTTGGCCGTGGCATTGGCACTGGTCTAGGCAAAACGTCTGGTCGGGGCTTCAAAGGTCAGAAGTCTAGATCTGGCGTTTCAATAAAATCTTATGAAGGTGGACAAATGCCGTTATATAGAAGATTGCCAAAAAGAGGCTTTAATTCTTTGTACAAAAAAGAAAAAAATGTTGCAATAAATCTTCATAATATATCAAAATTAATAGATACAAAAAAATTGGACTCAACCAAAAAAATTGATTTAAGAAAATTTTTACTTAAACCAAAAATGCCCAAAAAATTAAAAGTTAAGGTGTTAGGAACAGGCGATATAAAAATTAAAGTAAGCATAATAGCAGATAAATTCAGCAAATCAGCACAAAGTAAAATAGAAAAGGCTGGTGGTACAATAGAGTTAATTAAATAACTTTAAATGTCAGGCTTAGCTCAAAATACTGAAAGCGGCTTTGGAGCTTTTTCAAAAGCCGATGATCTAAAAAAAAGGATATTATATACACTTTTTATTTTAGTGATTTATCGTTTTGGTACTTATATTCCTTTACCCGGTATCGATCCAACTTCTTTAAAAGAAATTGTTGGAGGTGACCAAAGAAGTTTACTAGGAATGTTTAATGTATTTGCAGGTGGAGCGGTACAAAGAATGGCAATCTTTGCATTAGGAATAATGCCATATATATCGTCATCTATTATTATACAGCTATTAACTGGTGTCACTGAATATTTTAAAAATTTGAAAAATCAGGGAGAAACTGGAAGACAGAAAATAACTCAGTACACAAGGTATGGAACTGTATTCCTAGCGTTAATACAAGGTTATGGCGTAGCCGTAAGTCTTGAAAATTCACAAGGAATTGTTCAAGACCCTGGTTTTTATTTTAGATTTGTGACAACAGTTTCATTACTAACTGGAACCGTATTACTAATGTGGCTTGGTGAACAAATAACAGCCAGAGGAATAGGCAATGGAATATCGTTAATAATATTTTCTGGGATCGTTGCTGAAATTCCTGGAGCTTTAGCGTCTACTTTTGAACTAGGCAGAACTGGAGCGATATCAAGTGGTATTATTATTATGATTTTATTAATCTTACTATCTGCAATATATTTTATTGTTTTTGTTGAAAGAGCGCAGAGAAGAGTCTTGATACAATACCCTAAAAGACAACAAGGTAATAAAATGTACGGAGGTGAATCGTCTTATTTGCCTCTAAAGGTAAATACAGCTGGTGTTATACCTGCAATTTTTGCCTCTGCTTTATTATTATTACCAATAACTTTGTCAAATTTTTCATCTTCATCAGAAAACTCAATTTTACTAACCATCACCTCAATGTTAGGTCAAGGCAAGCCGCTTTATATGATATTTTATGCATCGGGAATTGTATTTTTCTCCTTTTTTTATACATCTATTGTTTTTAATCCAAATGAAACAGCTGATAATTTAAAAAAATACGGAGGTTTTATTCCAGGAATTAGACCAGGCGAGAGAACAGCTATTTTTATTGAAAATCTTTTGACCAAACTAACAGTTATTGGTTCTAGTTATTTAGTTTTAATTTGTTTGTTACCAGAATTTTTAATTGCAAATTATCCAATACCTTTTTACCTTGGAGGCACAGCGTTACTAATAGTTGTTGTTGTTGGCATGGATACAATCACACAAATTCAAACAAGATTAATGAGCGTCCAATATGAATCATTAATTAAAAAAACTAAGTTTAATAGGTAATTTTTTAGTGAATATTATAATATTTGGCCCTCCTGGAGCAGGCAAAGGAACACAATCTTCGTTCTTGGTTAAAAATGAGAAAATGTTCCAATTATCAACTGGTGATTTATTAAGAGAGGAACTTAAAAGTAAATCAAAACTATCGCAGCAACTAAAAGAGATTATGAACTCAGGAAAATTAGTTTCTGATGATATAATTAACAATTTGATAGAAAAAAAAATATCCAGTCCTCAAAATAAAAACAATATTATTTTTGATGGTTTTCCTAGAAATATTCATCAAGCTGAGTCTCTTGATTTAATGTTAAAAAAATATGAACAGAAAATTGCTGTAGTAATAAATTTAAAAATAGATAATTCCATTTTAGTAAAAAGAATTTCTGGTCGTATTTCGTGTTCAATATGTAAAAAGCCATTTAATGAATTTTTTGATCCGCCATGCAATCCTTCTGAATGTACTAATGATCATTGCAAAGAAAGAGATTTAACAAAAAGGACTGATGATAATGAAAGTACAGTTAGCAGAAGATTAGAAACATATGAAAAATCAACTTTACCTTTGCTACAGTATTATGAATCAAAGAATGTTGTAAAAAATGTTGATGCAATGAAGTCAATTAATGAGGTAACTAACCAAATAATGGAGATATTATATGACTTATAAAGTTGACTTTGTAAGCTTGATTATTATAATCCACCGTTTTAAAAATTAGGCAATCAATTATGGCTCGTATATCAGGCGTAAATCTTCCACTCAATAAACAAGTGATCATTGCTTTACAGTATATTTATGGAATAGGTGATCATTATGCTTCAAAAATTTGTAAAGATTTAAAAATAGATAGGTCAAAAAGAGTTAAAAGTTTAACAGACGATGAAGTTTTAAAAATAAGGGAACTAATAGATGAAAAATATACAGTTGAAGGTGATTTAAGAAGAGAAGTTTCATTGAATATTAAAAGGTTAAGAGATTTAGGTACTTATAGAGGCACAAGACATAGAAAAAAATTACCTGTGAGAGGCCAACGAACATCTTCAAATGCAAGAACAAGAAAAGGTAAGGCTATAGCAATTGCGGGTAAAAAATTAACATTGGCTAAAAAATAATGAGCAAAGAAGATATAAAAAAAAAAAGTAAGTTTAAAAGCAAAAGAAAAGAAAAAAAAATAGTCACCTCTGGTAAGGCTTATGTAAATGCTACATTTAATAATACTATAATTTCAATTACAGATAAAAATGGCAATGTTTTATCATGGTCTTCATCTGGCTCAAAAGGTTTTAAAGGTTCAAGAAAATCAACACCATATGCGGCACAAATTGCTGCTGATGATGCCGCAGCAAAAGCATCAGAGTATGGTTTAAAAACTTTAGACGTTGAGGTTAAAGGACCTGGATCTGGAAGAGAAACTGCGTTGCGGGCATTGCAGGCAAAAGGTTTTAAAATTGTGTCAATTAAAGATACCAGTCCGATGCCACACAATGGATGTAGACCACCAAAAAAAAGAAGAGTTTAAAAAAAAGGAGTAAAAATTGTTAGAAAAAAATTGGAAAGAGTTAGTTAAGCCATCAAAACTAAATGTAGAAACAAGTGAGGATAAAAGTTATGCAAAAATTACTGTAGAGCCTTTAGAGAAAGGCTTTGCTTTAACTCTCGGAAATGCCTTAAGAAGAATTTTGTTATCCTCAATTCAAGGTACAGCAGTTACAGCTATTCAGATAGATGGAGTGCTACATGAATTTTCATCTATTAATGGAGTAAGAGAGGATGTAACTGATATTGTACTAAATATTAAGGCATTATCTTTAAAACTCAAAAATCCTGGACCAAAAAAGTTAATTTTAGATTCGCAGGGCCCTGGAGAAATTAAAGCGAAAAATCTGAATGACAGTGCAGATATTGAAATACTAAATCCAGAACAAACTATTTGTAATCTTGATGATAACACTAAGGTTTATATGGAGTTAACAGTTAACACTGGAAAGGGATATGTCTCCGCAGAAAAAAATAGAGCGAAAGACTCGCCGTTAGGTTTGATACCGGTCGACTCGGTTTACTCTCCGGTAAAAAGAGTATCTTATAATATATCTGAGACTAGAGAAGGTTTATCAATAGATTATGATAAACTTACTATGGAAATTGAAACAAATGGATCGGTTGATGCCGAAGATTGTTTAGCATATGCAGCAAGAATACTTCAGGATCAACTTGGCATGTTTATAAACTTTGAAGAGCCAAAAGAAGTTGCAACCCAAGAAGCTAAATCTGAACCTGAGTTTAACAAGAATTTATTACGTCGTGTTGATGAACTTGAATTGTCAGTGAGATCTATGAATTGTTTAAAGAATGACAATATTATTTACATTGGCGATCTGGTTCAGAAAACAGAAGGAGAAATGCTTAGAACACCAAATTTTGGAAGGAAATCCTTAAATGAAATTAAAGAGGTTCTATCAGGTATGTCTTTATATCTAGGTATTGAGATTCCAAATTGGCCTCCAGAAAATATTGCAGAGTTATCAAAAAAATTAGAGGATGAATATAAATAATTATGAGACATAAGTTTGCAACTAGAAAATTAAATAGGACTTCTGAGCATCGAAAAGCTTTGATCAAAAACATGCTAAATGCGTTGATAAAACATGAGCAAATTGAAACAACATTACCGAAAGCAAAAGAATTAAAAGTAGCAATTGATAAAATAATTACTTTAAGTAAAAAAAATACATTAGCCTCTAAAAGAATTCTTATTTCAAAATTACAAGATCAAAAAATTGTAAAAAAACTTACTACTATCTTAATTAAAAGATATGAAAAAAGAAATGGAGGTTACTCTAGAATTATCAGATCAGGATATAGGTATGGAGACAATGCCCCTAAAGCTTTCATAGAATTAATTGATAAAGACTTCAATGCCAAAGGTCAAGATTCTGGTCCTCCACAAAAAAAAACAAATAATGTAGAAAAAGAAAAAGTCGAAGCGAAAAAAGATAAAAAATAATGAGTAATTTAATTCTTATTGCTTTGTTTGGAGCAATAGGGAGTTTATTTAGATTTATTTTAATTCAAATAACTCCAAAAATTACTTATATTAATTTCCCTATCGGCACTGTTATTGTAAACTTAATAGGATCTTTTTTAATTGGTGTCGTAGCTTCTCTTTTTGAAAAACAGTTATTGAGTAATGAATTAAGATCTTTTATTGTTTTTGGATTTTTAGGAGGATTTACTACTTTTTCAGCTTTCACATATGAGGTATTTAGCTTATTAAAAATTGGAAATTATTTAAATCTTTTTATTTATTTATTTTTATCAATTATTTTAAGCTTGATCTTATTTTATATAGGTTACAAAGTTATTAAAATTTTAGTATGAAAAAACCATTTAAATCTTTTATTATAAATAAAGATTTTGAGGGCTCGAGAGTAGATCGGTTTCTAAAAAAACAGTTTCGAAATATTCCTCAGTCTTTATTTGAAAAAAATCTTAGAAAAAAAAATATTACAGTAAATAATCATAAAGTAAAAAGTTTATTCAAACTTAAAATTAACGATATTATTGATGTTTACACTGAACTTAAAACTAAGACTGGAGGGCTAAAAAAAAAAAAATTTTCTATAAATGATTTTAATGAACTTAAAAAAAATTTTATTTTTGAATGTGAAAATTATTGTATTTTAAATAAACCCTTTGGGTACGCTTCTCAAGATGGTTCTAAGGTAAAAAAAAATGTTATAGATATTTTAAATATGAATTCCAAAAATTTTCATATTGTTCATAGATTAGATAAAGATACTACGGGTTTAATGTTAATTGCAAAAAATCGATTTTATGCCAAAAAATTCTCTGAAATGTTTAAATTAAGAGAAATAAAAAAAAAATATTTAGTGATTGTAAATGGAAAAATGAAAAAAAATAAGGGTGAGCTCCATACTAAAGATAGTTTAAATGGAAGAGATATTGTGTCTAAACTTTATTTTGAGGTAATATCGAAGAAAAATAATTTTTCTTATTTAGAAATAGATTTAATAACCGGAAGAAAGCATCAAATTAGAAAGCAATTTTCGGATATTGGCCATCCAGTAGTTGGAGACACTAAGTATGGAGATAAAAAGAATAAAAACCAATTATGTTTATTAAGTTATGAAATTGAATTTAAATATAATAATAAATTGAAAAAATATAAAGCTAGTATTCCGAAAAATTTTAAAAAATATTTGGAAAAGTTTTTTTAAATTCTAAAATTATGATTTCGTTAATGTTTTCTAAGTTTGATAAATCAATTAAATCAGACATATTAGCAATTCCTTTATCTTTTATCCCACAAGGAATAATTCCATTATAATTTTTTTTATCAACATTTATATTTAGTGCAAAGCCATGAAATGCAACCCATTTTTTTACTCTAATACCTATAGCTGCAATTTTTTCTAAATTATTATTATTATTTACCCAAATGCCAATGTTATCAGGGTCATTTGATGACTCAATTTTGTAATTATTTAAAATTTTGATTATCCAATTTTCAATTTTTCTTACAAATTTCTTTAAATTTTTTTCTGATGCCAAATCAATTGCAAAATATACTATTTTTTGACCATCGCCATGAAATGTCCACTGTCCACCTCTGTTTGTTTTATAAACAGGGAATTTATTTTTGTTTAACAAGTCTTTATCTTTTGCAGAGGTACCAGCGCTATATAAGTTTGGATGTTCAAGAATCCATAATAGGTTACCCGATTCTTTATTCTGTATTTTTATTACTCGTTCTTCGAGAAACCTAATGGCTTTTTTGTATTCTACAGGTTTTTTACTTATTTTTATTTCGAGTTTCATCTAAAGATTTGTTAAAAGAATTTATTATTATGTCAAACAAACAAACTATTAAAAATAAGACATTTCAAGTCACAAAGGAAGTTATTGATAATTTAATTGCACTTATCAATGAAAAAGAGGTGGATGAAATAAACAATACTTTGCACGGGCTGCACCCATCTGACGCTGCAGAAATTTTATCAAATTTACCTGAAAAATCTAGATTTGATTTAGTTATGCTTGAAATGATTGAATTAAAACCTGACATAATAGTTGAATTAAATAACGCTCTTCAAAAGGAGATATTAAACAATTTACCTACTAACAAGGTTGTAAAAATAGTTAACGAATTAGAGTCAGATAACGCATTGCAAATTGTTTCAAATTTAAGTGAGAAAAAAAAAATAGATGTTTATGAAAAGATTCCTTCTAAAGATAAGCAATTAATTGAGAAGGTACTAAAGATCTATTCAGAAGACTCAGCAGCAAGATTGATGCAAGCTGAATATTGTTCAGTTTCACCAAATTGGACAGTTGGAGAGACTATTGATTATCTCAGAGAGAATGACGGACTACCCAAAGAGTTTTTACAAATTTTTATAATAGACCATGATGGTAAGCTTATTGGTTCAGTGCCATCCTCCCGAGTTTTAAGAAATCCAAGAAATATTAAAATGAATACTATTATGGATGAAACTTCAGTTTTAATTAATGGTGATATGGATAAAGAAGAAGTTGGTAATTTGTTTGAACAATATAATCTAGTATCAGCTGGTGTCGTTGACCGGAATAAAAAATTAATAGGAATGATCACTGCTGATGATATTTTGACTGTAGTTAAAGAAGAAGTGGAGGAAGATACATTTAAATTAGCAGGCGTACAGGACGAAGAAATAACAGACAATGCATTTAAAGTTACAAAAAAAAGATTTATTTGGTTATTAATAAATTTATTTACAGCTGTTATTGCTTCACGTGTTATTGGATTATTTGACGGGAATATAGAAAAAGTAGTTGCTCTAGCAATATTAATGCCAATCGTTGCTTCTATGGGTGGAAATGCAGCAACCCAAACATTAGCTGTAACGGTTAGATTGTTAGCCACAAAAGAATTAATTGCTGACAACTTAATTAAGATTATAAATAAAGAGTTTTTAGTTGGTTTCTTAAATGGTTTGTTGTTTTCTTCAATTTCTGCTGCATTTGTTTATTTTTGGTTTTACGATTTTAAACTTTCTATTTTGATAGGAATATCAATGATTATTAATATGATTTTTGCAGGCCTATCTGGAATCATTATTCCTGTATTATTAAATAAATATAAAATTGACCCAGCAATAGCATCAACAGTTTTTGTAACGACAGTGACAGATGTAATAGGTTTCGTATCTTTTTTGGGTTTAGCAGGTTTTATCTTAGGTATTTAAATATTATCTATTAATCTTATTTTGTTTATATAGAAAGCAATAAATAATCTAACATTTAAAGATTGTATTTTTGAAACATTAAATTTTTTTAAATTGATATACTCAACATAATCATAAGTAATTTTATTATTTTTTAAAAATTTTTTTATAGTTTTTTTTTTGCAACTAATTGAATAGTTTTTTAATTTAATTTTCTTTATAAATTTTACAAGCTCTGCTACCTTTTTTAAATTGTTATTATTAAGCAATTTATTTCTTGATGATAGCGCCAAACCATTTTTATCTCTTATAGTTTTACATTTAATTATTTTAGTTTTAATTTTATTTATTTTAAAAAAATCTTTTATAACTTTAATCTGTTGAAAATCTTTTTCTCCTAAATACATTCTGCTAGCAGGAATAATATCTATTAATTTATCTATTACTTTAATAACACCATCAAAATGTCCCCTACGATATTTATTCTCCATAATATTATTAATTTTTGGAAATCTTTTTTTTTTTGTTTTCCAAGAATAAACCTCTTTGAAGGATGGTATAAACAAATAATCAACCCTATTTTTTTTGCAGATC
>MDTE01201533.1_pt1 | contig 28904 bp, 30 predicted proteins | sample 811231 | NCBI WGS metagenome assembly MDTE01 (sample SAMN05326651, study PRJNA326480) | marine metagenome | isolation source: seawater | place: Indian Ocean: Red Sea | collected 2010 | reverse complement strand
TAACAATAACGTCCATTAAAGAGAATGCACATACTGATATGAGCATGTAAAAAAAACCTAATTGATTTTTGGAAAGCATAATATTATCTTTAATTAAAAATGAGGAATAATCAATGGAAATAGCTGTTTTAGGTCTGGGTTGTTTTTGGGGACCAGAAAAAAAATTTAGTAAAATAGAAGGCATAGTTGAAACTGAAGTTGGGTACTGTGGGGGAAAAATGCCTAATACAACTTACAGAGATGTATGTACAGGAGAAACAAATCATGCCGAGGTTGTTAAGCTAACTTTTGATCCAGAAAAAATATCATTCGAGCAAATTATAGAACTTTTTTTTGAATTTCATGACCCAACAACTTTAAATAGACAAGGTGTAGATATTGGAACCCAATATAGAAGTGAAATCTTTTATAATAACGATAAGCAAAAAAATATTTCCTTATCCATGATAGATAAATTAAATAAAAAGTTTGAGTCCAAAATTACTACCAAGGTTTCAGAAATTAAAAATTATACTAAAGCTGAAGAATATCATCAGAAATATTTTGATAAAAACAGATTTTAATGTCTTTAGTCACAACTGATTGGTTATTTAAAAATCTTGATAATGTAAAAATAATTGATAGTTCGTGGCACTTACCAAACCAAAAAAGAAATGCAAAAGAAGAGTATTGCAAAGAACATATCATAAATTCTATTTTTTTTGATTTAGATAAAAATTCTGATCAAGAAACTGATTTACCTCACATGTTGCCATCACTCAAAATCTGGGAGGGTATTGTATCTAATTTAGGAATTTCGAATAATGATAAAATAGTTATCTACGATAATTCTGACTTAATTAGCTCGTGTAGGTGTTGGTACACATTCATATATTTTGGCCATGAGCCATCTTTAGTTTCTGTATTAAATGGTGGTTTAAAAAAATGGAATCAAGAAGGAAAACCAACTGTGAATTCTCAAACAACTATTAATAAAAGTAAGTACAAAGCAAAAGTGAATTCGAACATGGTAAAATCTAAAATTGAAATTGAAAAAAATATTGTTTTAAAAAAATTTAAATTGATTGATGCAAGAAGCTTGGAAAGGTTCGAGGGTAATTCTCCAGAACCGAGATCAAATGTAAGAAGTGGCTCTATTGAGGGCTCTAGTTGTCTCCCTTTTAACAAGCTAATTAATAAAAATAATAATACTTTTAAAGATATTGAAGAATTAAATAAAATATTTAAAAAAATTATATATACTCAAGATAATAATGTGGTGTTTAGCTGTGGTTCAGGTGTTACTGCAACTGTTTTAGCTCTTGCATATTCTTTGATAAATACTAAATATATGCCTACCATTTATGATGGCTCTTGGAGTGAATACGGATTAATTAAATGAAAAGATCAACTAAAATTATATCAATATTAATAATATTTTTTCTGATAATCGCTACGGTTATCATTGGTAGAACAATGATTGGCAATCATTTTAAAAAAAAATTTAGCAAAAGACCTCCACCTGGAATTATTGTGACAGAGGTTGCGGATTATAGGTTTTACGAGAGGATTGAAACTTTTGGAACGGCAATTTCAAATAGAACTGAATCATTTAGAATAAAAAAAGATGATCTTATTGAAGAATTACAAATAAATAATTATGTAAATAAAGATGAAGTAATTGTTAAATTAAAAAGTGGAAATATATTGGCTCCGTTTAGTGGTGTTTTAGGTTTTACTGGTTTAACAGAAGACATATTTGTTTCTGATAAAACTTTTATTATTACATTAGATGATACTAAAATTATTTACTCAGATATAAAAATTCCTGAAAATTATTCTTCTGTTCTTAAAAAAGGTTTACCTATAGAAGCGAAAGTGTCTAGTTTTAAAAATAAAATCTTTGATGGTGAGATTGATTTTATTTCAAGTAGAATTAATGCAGATACAAGAAGTTTGCTTACAAGGATAAAGATAAACAATTCAGATCTAGAACTAATATCTGGCTCCCTTTTAGAGGTAAGTATTATGTTTAATATGAGAAACTCTTTAGGTGTACCTGATACAAGTATAATGATGGAAGGTGAAAAAGCTTTTGTTTATAAGGTATCTTCAGAAAATATAGCAAATAAAATAGAAGTCCAAATTGGCAATCGAAATGAGGGTAAAATTGAAATCATATCAGGTCTTAATGAAGGTGATATGATAGTTGCTGAAGGATTGAAAAAAGTATACCCGAGAGCAAAAATAAATCCAATTAAAGAAGGTGAAGAAAAAAGTCAGTCTAGTTGGAAAAAAAAAGAAGATAAAAATTAATTAAATGTTCATAACCGACATTAGTATTAGACGACCAGTTGTTTCATGGGTAATGTCCTTAATTCTAATTACATTTGGTATTTTTGTTTTTTGGAAACTACCTGTTAGAGAACTACCAGCTGGTATACAGCCACCAGTAGTTCAAGTTCAAGTGGACTATGCATCAGCAGCAGCACCGATAGTTGATCAGGAGGTTACTCAAGTTATTGAGGACGTGATAGGTGGTGCCGAGGGAATTAAAAATATTGACTCCAAATCTGAAAATGGAAGAAGCACTATAAATATTGAATTTGATACGAGTATAAATTTAGATAATGCTGCTAACGATGTCAGAGAACGAGTAGCACGGATCGTAGATAATCTACCGAGCGAGTCTGACCCTCCACAAATTTTAAAAAGAGCTGCAGGATTTACAACTACCATGTGGCTTGCCCTGTCTTCTCCAACATGGAGTGATTTAGAGCTTGGAGATTACGCAGATAGATATTTAGTAGATACATTTTCAAGTGTCAAAAATGTTGGAAGAATTTTAGTAGGTGGACTAAGGGAACTAAGTATAAGGGTTTGGATAGATCCAGTTAAACTAGCAGCGAATAACCTAACTGTACAAGAAGTAGAGAAAGCATTAAGAGGAGAAAACATTAGACTTCCAGCAGGTACTTTAGAAGCAGATAATATTGATCTAACTCTTAATTTAGACAAATCCTACAATACCATTGAAACAATTGAGCAATTACCAATAAAAAAAACTAGTAAACGTACAATTGTACTCTCAGATGTTGCAAATATTGAATTTGGACCTGTATCAGAAAAAACTTTATTTAAAGCTCAAAGGAAAGATCAACTAAATTTAAAAACAGTAGGTATAGGAATATATGCTAAAAGTGGAGCATCTACTGTTGAGCTTTCAAAAGAAATCAAAAAAAAAATTAAGGAAGTTCGCAAAACACTTCCTGATGGTTTAGATCTCGAAATAGCATTTAATAGAGCAACCTATGTGGGGGCTGCTATAAATGAAGTATACAAAACACTTATGATAGCATTTGTATTAGTCGTATTAATTATTTATTTATTTTTAGGAAATTTAAAAGCTGTGATTGTGCCTGCAATTGCCCTGCCAGTAAGTTTAATAGCTTCATTTTTAGGAATTTATATTTTTGGGTTATCAATTAATATCTTTGTACTTTTAAGCTTTATACTAGCTATAGGAATAATTACAGATGACTCTGTAATAATGACAGATGCAATTTATCGAAGAATAGAGAATGGCGAAACACCCTTGGTTGCTGCATACAAGGGATCTAAGCAAATTACTTTTGCAATTATTGCAACAACTTTAATTTTAATTGCTGTATTTTTACCATTAATTTTTATAGAAGGAATTTCTGGAACTTTATTTAGAGAAACAGCGATTGCTTTATCATTTTCAATAGTTGTGTCTTCATTTGTTGCTTTAACTCTTTCTCCAATGCTAGGAAGTAAATTTTTGACGAAAAAGACAAATAAAAATTTTATAATTAAAAAGTTTGAAAGTTGGTTCTTAACCTTTTCAAAATTTTATCAAGAAACATTGGCCATATCTTTAAACAAAACCAAAAGCATAACCTTTTTTATTCTATTTGTAATTATCTCATCAATTTTACTTTTCAATTTTTCAAAAAAAGAACTGCTTCCACTAGAAGATAGGGGTGCATATTTAATAATTGGATTTACAGATGAAGGTAGTTCCTTTGAATATACAGAGGAAAAAGCTCAAATAATTGAGCAAAGATTAATTCCTCTTCTTCAAGCAGAAGATAGCCCCTATCAGAGATTTATAATGCGAGTTCCAGGTTTTGGCAGTAGTGCAAATTCTTATAATAGCTTCATAATAATTGCACTTTTAGATCATTGGAAAAATAGAGACCAAGACTCTCAAACAGTTATGAGACAAGCGATTGGAAAAATAGTAACTGTACCTCAGGCAGTTGCCTTTCCAATTTCTCCACAATCAATAAGAGTTTCAAGTTATAATAAACCAGTTCAGATGGTAATTTATGGAACTACATATGAGGAACTTGAAAAAATACAAAAAGAAGTAATAGGAAAATTAAGAGGAAACTCAAATTTATCAAGAATTGAGTCTGACTATTCTAGAAATAAACCAGAAGTAAAACTTGTAATTAACAAAAATAAAGCAAAAGACCTTGGGGTTTCCGCAGAGTCAATTGGTAGAACTTTAGAAACTTTATACGGAGGAAAAAAAGTTACAACTTTCAATAAGTTGGGAAAAGAATACCCAATTATACTCCAGCAATATTTATCTGATAGAAGAAATAAAGAAGGAATATCAAAAATATTTGTAAGATCCGAAACCAATGGAAAGTTAGTTTCATTGGTAAATTTGGTTAATTTTAAAGAGGAAGGGACTGCAAAACAGCTCTCTAGATATAACAGACAAAGAGCAGTTACTATTTCAGCAAACCTAGCAGAAAATTACTCTCTACCTGAAGCAATTAAATACTTAGAAAATACAATGAATGAAGTTGCTCCTAAAAACCAAATAACTTGGAAAGGTAAATCTGAAGAAGTTAAAGAGACAAGCAATGAGTTATTTATTATTTTTGCATTAGCATTATTAACTGCATATTTAGTAATGGCTGCAACATTCAATTCATTTATTCATCCTTTTATTATAGTCTTAACAGTTCCCTTAGCGATATTGGGGGGATTAATATTTATCTTATTCTTAAACAGTTCAATAAATATATTTTCTCAAATAGCCTTAATTATTTTGATCGGTATATCTACAAAAAATAGTATTCTAATTGTCGATTATGCGAACCAAATTAGAACAACTGGCAAAAATATTGAAATTGCAATTAAAGAGGCATGCAATATTAGGTTTAGACCTATTATAATGACTTCGTTAAGTACAATGATAGCTATGTTGCCTCTTGTAATTGGTAATTTTGGTCCTGGAGCAGGCGAAGGGTCAAGGCTTGCAGTTGGATCAACAATTCTTGGAGGTATGATTATTTCAACATTCTTTACACTATATGTCACTCCAACAATGTATTTGGCTTTAGCTAAAAACACCAAAAGAATAGATGCTGTAGATATTGAGCTTAAAAAAGAACTACGTTAAAAAATTATATACTTATTTCTATTAAGTCTTTTTTGACAATCAATGAGTTGCTTTTTGTATTTATTGGTTTGATTTTGTACTCTTTTTGCCAAAGAAATAACTTTAGTATTTTTTTTATAATTTTTATAATTACCCCAACCCTCATGATAAGCAATATATTGTCGGAAAGAATCTTTTTTTGAAATTTTTAATATTTTTTCAGTTTTATTTGTATACCAACCTATAAAATCAACGCTATCTTTAAACCTTATTCGTGTAGCTAATGGATTATTTGTTTCATTTTTATATTGTTCCCATGTTCCCTTAACTGCTTGGGAATAACCTAACGAACTTGAGGGTCTTTTATAAGGAATAACTTTAAAAAGTTTGTTTCTTGGAGGTTTTGCAAGCCAATCAAAATCTGATTCCATTTTTATTATTGCTAATTGCAGGCTTATAGGTGTCCCCCATTTTTTTTCAGATTTTTTAGCATGTTTATACCAAAGATATCTCTCAGAAAATATAGAGCATCCATCTGCTGTATTTTTCGGAATAGATGAACATGAGACTAAAAAAAACAACAAAATAATTAAGAGTTTGTTTTTCACTATACTATCCACATTTTTTTTCCCATGAATGATCAAAGTTCATATTCCAAATTCCTAATTTTTTTGATTTGGCATATTCTTGTTCCTTAGCATATTTTTTTTTTGAATACTTAACATAATCACATGCATAACCGTTTTTTACCATATAGGAGGAAATACTTTCATTCCCAATAAAACATTCAGCAACTGTTCTCCCCCATGGATCTAAATTTGGCTCTCTTATGCAACTAACAATTTCATTACTTAATTTTTGTTGAAGTTTTTTTTTTGAAAATATGTGTCCAATTTTATTTCTTTCAGGTGTATCAATGCCGGCAAAACGTATTTTTTCTCCCTTGATTATTATAGTATCACCATCAATTATTGTTGCCTCACCTGTAGCAATGTCTTGTTCTGAACTGTAGGAGTACGAAAAAATAAATATTAAAATTATTAAAAAACTATTTAAATTCAGACTTAGCTTTTTCATTAAGCTCATCCATTTTTTTTCTTATCTCTTCGTCTGAAATATTATGATCTTTTAAATCTTCTTTTAATTTTCTAAAAACGTCGTCATCACCAGCTTCTGCAAAATCAGCTTTTATAATGGACTGTATATAATATTTTTCTTTTTGATCTTTATGGCCAAGAAATTTAGAGGCCCATTCTCCTAAAAATTTATTTTTCCTTGCATTAATTTTAAATTGCACCTCTTCATCGTGTGCAAATTTTTTTTCAAAACCTTTTTTTCTTTCATCAAATGAACTCATTTTTTCTCCAAATAATTATAAATATATAATATTAAAATTGAAATTAATACTCCAAGCATATTACCAAATAAGTCACTAAATTGGAATGACCTGTTTGGTATGACAAGATGAGCCAGCTCTAGAAAAATTGATATAAATGTAAAATAAAAAATTATTTTATTTTTATTAATATGACTAATTAAGCCAAATAACGTCAAAAAAATGAATGCATACACATGGTTTGAGGAAAAATAAAAATCTGGAGTAATTTGAGGTTGTTTACTAAAATCACCATAGACTAAAAAACCTGATATGCTTCCTGGATAAAGGTAAAATATTAGAAATATCAAGTTTATTAAATGAAAAAAAATTTTTGTTATTTTCATATAAATCTTATAAATAAAAATTAATGATGAGTCATTTAATATTAGTTAGACATGGACAAAGTGAATGGAATTCACAAAATAGATTTACAGGTTGGGTTGATGTTGATCTTACAGCTAATGGAAAATTAGAGGCCTGCAAAGCTGGTGAATTAATTAAAGATTTAAATACAGAGATAACTTATTTCTATTCCTCTTATCAAATAAGAGCTATTAATACCTTAAAACTAATATTAAACACAATTAGGATAAAAAATGAAAAAATCCTAAAAGCTTGGGAGCTTAATGAAAGGCATTATGGTGAACTCACTGGATTAAATAAGGATGAAATGAAAAAAAAATATGGCGAAGATAAAATTTTTCAATTTAGAAGATCCTGGGATATACCTCCTGCGCCACTAAGTAAAAATAATCCATACCATCCCATTAATATTAAAACTTACAATGACATTCCTAAAGAAAAATTACCTGATACCGAATCTCTTAAAGATACATATGAAAGGGTTATCAAATATTATCTTGATAATATTAGTAAAAATTTAGATAAAAATATTTTAATTGCTGCACATGGAAATTCTATTAGGGCATTATGCAAGTATTTATTCAATATAGATGACAATACTATTTCAAAATTAGAAATTCCAACTGCGAACCCACTTTTAATTACTTTTGAGGATAAAAAAATTAAACAAGCAAAATATCTTGATGCTTCTAGGGCTAAAGATTTGATCAAATTTTAGTTAGTTTCTTATAAATTTCTATATCAGTTAAATGTGTAAATCTTCCATCACTTTTATATCCATAAAGTTCATGTTTTAAAATCATTTCTTCCCATATTTTATTTATTGAAAATGTTTCAGTTTTGTAATCTTCAAAAATGCTTCTGTTTAAAATTTGACATCCAGTGAATATGAAATTTTTGTTAGATAATTTACTTAAAATATTTTTTTGTATAGAAAAATCACCTTTCATTCTTTGATCAAAACTCTTTGTCTTTTCTACAACTAGAAGAATATTTTTAATCTTATTTTCAAAATAAAATTTTTCCATTTTTTTTATTTCTTTATGATAACTTTTATTCCATATTGTATCAGGATTAAAAACTAAAAAATCATTTTGATTTGAATTATTTATTAAATTTAAAATACCACCTCCTGTATCTAAAATTTTACTTCCATCATTAACTACTTTTAAATTTAAATTGATGCTAGAAACATAATTTTCGATTTGATCGCTTAAATAGAATGAATTAATTAAAATATTTTTAATGCCAAGTGAATTAATTAAATTTAATGTATTTTGCAAAAGTGTAGTTTTCTTTATTTCAATTAGAGGCTTTGGTTTATGCAAAGTAATAGGCTTTAATCGTTTTCCATACCCTGCGCACAAAATTAGAGCAGTATTTATTTCCATTTTTTTAATCTTACTTTTTTACTAAAATATTTATTTAGTTTTAATTCTAAATCCATGAATAGAAAGTTTTTTGAAATTCTTTGTTCTATCATTTTCCATGCATAAGGTATTAATTTCATATATTTTTTTTTTTCTATCACGCATGGCCAATCTAGTAAATATTCCTATAATTTTTAAATTTCTAAGTACTGATAAAATGTCAAAATCATTTTTAAGTTTATTTTGGTCTATGTAATTATTTGTTTTAATAAACATTTTAAATATTTCATCTTTTAATTCATCGGAAGTTTTGAATCTTACATCATCAATCAATGATGCTAAATCATAAGCAATATTTCCATAAACTGCGTCCTGATTATCGATCATATAAATTTTGTTTTTATGAAACATCATATTCGATACATGAAAATCTCTATGAACCAAAACTTTATTTTTTAACTTTAATTTTTTATAAATATTAACAAAAGCGCTTTTAATTTCTTTACTTGCTTGATTTACTTTTGTCTTTTTTAAAACTGTGGGCAAATACCATTTTATAAAAAGATAGGACTCTTCTATTAATTTATGCTTAGTATATTGGGGTATTATATAATTTTTTTTTTTAAACGTTTGTATGGATTTATTTCTAATTTTTTGAATTAGTTTTAATATTTTTATTACCTCAAAATAAACTTTTTTTTTATTTTTCTTTTTTTTTAATATTTTGAAAAGAGTTTCATTTCCTAAATCCTCTATTACTATATAATTCTCATTATAAAATTCTTTTTTTAATTTAGGTGCTTTAATACTATTTTTATTAAAACATCTATTTATTGCATCATAAACTAATAAATTTGAGTATTTATTTTTTTTTGAGAAAACAATTATTGAATTTTTTTTAGATCTATAAAATTTTCTAAACGATGCATCTCCAGCGAGTAATTTATATCTATTTAAATTCATCAATAATCTTATTAGGATAATTTGATGATATAATTAAATTTCTATTTTTAAAACCATCAGAGTAAGAAAAATTTAAGCTAGTATATTTAATGTTATTTAACTTAATTAATTCTGGCCATTCTATTATATTAATTGCATCTTTTTCCTCAAATAATCCTAGATTTTTTAATTCTTCGTATTGTTTTATTCTATAAAAATCATAATGCTTAATCATTAAATTATTAATCTGATACTCATTTAAAATATTAAAGGTAGGACTTAATACTTCCGTAGTTTCAAGTTTATTTTTATTTTGTAATTGATTTATTAATATTCTCGTAAAGGTAGTTTTACCTACACCTATTTCTCCAAATAAAAGTAAATTATCACCTTGTTTAATTAAGTTTGAAATTTTTTTTGCAATTTCTAATAAGATTTTTTGATTTGAAATATCGATATTGCTACTTTTAGTAACGATATGCTTCTGGTTTGTATGGCCCTTGTTCTGATACACCTATATACTCTGCTTGATCTTTTGATAGTTTTGTAAGTTTAGCCCCAACCTTTTCGAGATGGAGCATTGCAACTTTTTCATCAAGTTTTTTTGGAAGAACATATACCTTATTTTCATAATTATCCGAATTATTCCACAACTCAATTTGTGCAATTGTTTGATTTGTAAATGAAGCGCTCATAACAAAGCTTGGATGTCCTGTTGCACAGCCTAAATTTACAAGTCTTCCTTCTGCTAATAAAATTATTCTTTTGTTGCTAGGTAAAGTTATCTCATGTACTTGAGGTTTAATTTCATCCCATTTATAATTTTTTAGAGCTTCTACTTGTATTTCGTTATCAAAATGTCCAATATTACACAAGATCGCTCTATCTTTCATTTCTCTCATATGATCTGCTGTTACAATGTCTTTATTTCCAGTTGCAGTTACAACTATATCTGCATGAGATATCATATCATCCATGGTAACTACTTCATAACCTTCCATTGCTGCTTGCAAAGCACAAATAGGATCAGTTTCAGTTATCATAACTCTGGCACCTGATTGTCTTAATGATGCGGCGCTACCTTTGCCTACATCTCCAAAACCTGCAACAATTGCAACTTTACCTGACATCATAACATCTGTTGCTCTTTTAATTCCATCAACTAAACTTTCCCTACAACCATATAAATTATCGAATTTTGATTTAGTTACTGAGTCATTCACATTTATTGCTGGCACCATTAATTTGCCCTCACTCTCCATTTTTTTAAGAGCCAATACACCTGTTGTTGTTTCCTCGGAAAGACCTTTAATACCTTTTAGTAGATCTTTATAGTCTTTGTGCATTAGTGCAGTAAGATCACCACCATCATCTAAAATCATATTAGGCTTCCAATCTTTTTTACCTTCAATAGTTTGTTTTACACACCACCAATATTCTTCTTCCGTTTCACCTTTCCATGCAAAAACTGGCACTCCTGCTTTAGCAATTGCTGCAGCCGCATGATCTTGTGTTGAAAATATATTGCAAGATGACCATCTCACTTCTGCACCTAGCTCAACTAATGTCTCAATTAAAACTGCTGTTTGAATTGTCATGTGTAGACAGCCTACAATTTTGGCTCCGTTAAGTGGTTTTTTTCCTTTGTATTCTTTCCTTAATGCCATAAGGCCTGGCATTTCCGTTTCAGCTATCGAAATTTCTTTTCTACCAAATTCTGCCTGAGATATATCTTTAACTTTAAAATCTTCCATATTGCCGGATTTAACAGCTTTGCTTTAAATTATCAACTTTTAGTTATAGATTTTTGGGAATTTAATTTCAATCATGGCTCCGCCTTTAGGACTATTTGAAGCATGGATTTCACCTTTATGTATTTGAACAAGATTTTTTACAATATTAAGACCTAATCCAGAGTGCTCACCAAAGTTTTCTGGTCTATTGCTATAAAACCTATCAAACACCTTTTTTATATCTGATTCTTTAAATCCTTCTCCTTGGTCAGAAACTTTTAAAATAATATCATTTTTATTGTCATCTAAATCTACAGTTACTATTGATCCATTTTTACTAAAAGAAACTGAATTATCCAATAGATTGGCAATTATCTGCTCGATTCTATTACTTATACCTTTTATAATATAATTATTCATACCAGATGTATTTAATTTTATATTCACATTTTTTTTCTCAATATAAATATTATTGAAATCGTCTACTACTGACTCAACAATTGGTTTCAAATCTAAATCTTCCATTTCTTCAGATGATATTGCTAGTTCATCTTTTAGAATTTGCGAATAATCTGTAATTAATCTATCTATCCTTGATACATCATGAGTCATAATTTTAAGAAGCTTATCTTGTTTTTCTTTATCTGTTGTATCAGAAATAATTTCTGATGCGCTTTTAAGTGAAGCAAGAGGATTTCTGATTTCATGAACTAAATCTGTAGAAAAATTTTCTGTTGCCTTTATTCTATTATTTAATTCTTTAGTCATCTCATCTAGAGATTTGGATAATACACCTAGTTCATCATTTCTATTTTTTATATGATCAATTTTCGTTTCTTTTTTACTCTTTGACTTAATAATTTTTGTATAATCTACTAAGTTTTTAATCGGTTTTAAAAAATATTTATTAAGAACAATTGAAAAAATAAGAATTACAATCGCTACTAATATCGCAGTTCTAAGGATAAAATTTTTCCTTTCCTCTATTGCAGCTTTAATATCGAGAGAATTTTCACTTATTGCAATAAATCCAATATTTCCACTTTCTTTTGAAACATTTTTTAAAGTTATTAAAATGAATTGATTATAATTTTCTTCAATAAAAGTAAAAGGTTTTCCTATTTCATTTGATAATGCATAATTTTCAACTCTTTTATTTAAGGTAAATACTTTTGTTTCACTTTTTTCAGATTGATTATTTTGATTGTCAACTGAGTTTTCATTAAGATTATCTAATTGAATTACTTCTGAAGTTTGTCCAAAAGATCTTGGATCTAAATCTAAAGTATCTGTATCTCCGATTAAATTATAATCATTATCAAAAATTGTCACTCTATCTAAATTCTGAAATAAAAACCTAGTAGAAAATAAAAAATTTTTTATTTCATCTTTATTAAATCCAATATTTAATCTATTAAAATGTCCTATGGTATTGTTTAAGATTTCGATATGCTTTGATTGTTTAGCTTTAATAAGATTTGGTTGAACACTATTTAAATATAAAATTGTTATCAAACCAATAATTATAAATATTAAAAAATTAATAAATAAAAATTTTCTTAAAATAGAAAGATTTTTTAAAAAATAACCAAACATCAACTAACATTCCATCTATAGCCACTACCATACCGAGTTTCTATAGCAGAAAAATTATTATCTACTCTTTTAAACTTTTTCCTAATTCTTTTTATATGGCTATCGATAGTTCTATCTTCAATATCTGTATCTTCTCTATAAGCTATATCCATTAATTGAGATCTTTCTTTAATTATTCCTGGCCTTTTTGCTAATTCTTTTACAATTAAAAATTCTGTAGTTGTTAATTTATCAGGTAATTGTTTGCCATTCCATTCACACTCTAATTGGGAAGGATCTAATCTTAATTTTCCATGAGAAATTATATTTTTATTCTCCTCAATATTAATACTATCTTTTTTTCTAAGTTGGACTCTAATTCTTTCAATTAATACTTTAATAGAAAATCCTCCAGATTTTTTTATAAAATCATCAGCTCCCAATTTTAAACCAAGAAGTTCATCTACCTCTTCATCTTTCGATGTTAAAAGAATTACTGGCAATGAAGTTTTTTTTCTAAGTTTTCTTAAAAGCTCTTCTCCATCCATCTTAGGCATTTTGACATCAATAACCGCAAGGTTTGGGGGAGTTCTTGTTATTCCAATGTATGCGCTTTCTCCGTCTAGATAAGTTTGCACAATAAATCCCTCTTTTTCTAAAGCAATACTAATACTTGTTAAAATATTTCTGTCATCATCAACTAATGCAATTATTTGTTTCATAAGTTAGTTATAAAAATACTAAATTGTTCTAATTAGGGCAATAATACTTAATTAGTGTAACATGCCCCAATTTTCTCCAGAATTCAAATCTATTAAAAGTGGAACTGAAAACTTGTGATATTCACTCGACTCGACTCCATTCATTATTTCTTTAATTTTTTTTGAAATTTCATTCAACTTAGAAGATTTTATTTCAAATATTAATTCATCATGGATTTGAAGTAATATTTTAATTTTTTCATTTTTGTATTCTGAAAATTCTGTATTTAATCTAATCATTGCTAAACGCATTAATTCTGACGCTGACCCTTGAATCGGGGCATTAATTGCAGCTCTTTCTTGAAAATTTCTTACATTATAATTTTTATCATTTATTCCAATCAAATGTGTTCTTCTTCCAAAAATATTGTTTACATAGCCACTTTTTCTACAGAATTTAATTGTTTCATTCATATAATCTTTTATTTCTGGAAATTTAATAAAATATGCATTCAAAAAATCCTCAGCTTCATTATTTGAAACACCAATTTGCTTTGCTAAACCGTACTGGGATATACCATAGATAATTCCAAAATTTATCGCTTTAGCTTTTCTTCTCATATCTTGATCAATTTCTTTAATTTTTTTATTAAAAACTTGGCTAGCTGTAATTGAGTGAATATCATCATTATTTAGAAATGCTTTTTTAAGTTCTTTTACGTCTGCTATCTCAGCTAGTATCCTCATTTCAATTTGGTTATAATCTGCAGATACTAGAGAATAGCCTTTATCTGAAATGAATGATTTTCTTATTTCTTTTCCATCTTCAGTTTTGATAGGAATATTTTGTAAATTTGGGTCACTTGATGCTAAGCGGCCTGTAGTGGTTGCTGCTAATAGAAAGGAGGTATGAATTCTTTTTGATTTGGGATTAAGATGCTCTTGGAGAGAATCAGAATATGTGTTTTTCAATTTAGTAATTTGTCTCCATTCTAAAATTAATTTGGGAAGTTTGTGTCCTTTAAAAGCCAAATCCTCTAAAACGGAAGCGCTTGTTGCAAAACTACCTTTTTTTGTTCTTTTAAGTGAAGAAATTTTTAGTTGATTATATAGTATTTCACCAAGTTGCTTGGTTGATCCAATGTTAAATTTTGATTTAGTTAAAACAAAAATATCTTTTTCTAATTTTTGAATTTTTTTACCAAATTTTTCTGAAAGTTTAGCTAAAAATTTATTATCTATTTTTACACCATTAATTTCCATTTGTGCCAAAATTTCAACCATGGGCTTTTCAAAATTTTCATAAATCTGTAATAACTTTTCTGATCTCAAATTATTGAGAAAAATTTTATATAATCTTAAAGTTATATCACTATCTTCAGCTGCATAATCTTTTGCTAAAGCAATGTCTACTTCGCTAAAATTTAGCTGTTTCTTTCCAGTTCCAACAATTTCTTTAAAAGAAATATTTTTGTGCTGAAGATGAATTTCTGCAAGAGTATCAAGGTTATGTCTGTTTCGACCTGCGTCTAAAACATACGACATTAACATCGTATCTTCAATCGATCTTATTTTGATTCCTCTTTTGAAGAAAACTATATAATCAAATTTAATATTTTGACCTATTTTTTTTATACTTCTATCTTCTAAATAAGGTTTTAAAATTTTCAAAACCTTAAGAGCATCTAAATTTTTTCCAGAGTTGTGAGAAAGTGGAATATATCCAGAATAACCTGGTTTATAACATAATGAGATACCAACCAAATCTGCTTGATGTGCATCCAGGGAAGTAGTTTCGGTATCTATTGAAAACTCACCTATTTCATCTGCTTTTTCTAGCCAATTCTTAATTTCATTTTCATCCTTAAATAAAAAATAATTTTCTTTGGTTATTTTTATGTTATCTGATTTTATTTTAATTTTCTTTTGTTCGGTATCATTAAAACTCGACTCGCCATAAGTGGAAATGGCAGAACTGAGGAGTCTATTAAACTCCATTTCTCTTAGAAATGAGTAAAGTTTATTTTTATCTATATCTTTTAATATAAAATCCTCTAAATTATCTTTAACAGGAACATCTTTTTTTAACGTTACAAGTTTCTTGCTAATTAAAGCTTTATCTTGATTTTCTAAAAGAGTTTCTCTTCTTTTATTTTGTTTAATTGTATGAGCATTTTTTAAAAGTCCTTCAAGTGTCCCAAAAGTATTAATTAATTCAGCTGCAGTTTTTACACCAATTCCTGGTACCCCTGGAACATTATCACTAGAATCGCCAGCTAATGATTGAACATCAATTATTTGCTCAGGTTTTACTCCGAACTTATTTTTAATATCTTCAGCTCCGATAAATTTATTTTTCATAGGATCAAAAATTCTTACATTTTTCCCATATAGCTGCATTAGATCCTTATCTGAAGAAACTATAGTTGCTTTTGCTCCAATTTTTTTTATTTTTTCAACATATGTAGCAATTAAATCGTCAGCCTCGTAATTTATCTGTTCAATTGAAGGGAGGTTAAATGCTAAAACTGATTTTCTAATAAAATCAAACTGTGGAACTAAATCATCGGGGGCGTCTGATCTATTTGCTTTATAATTTGAGTAAATTTCATTTCTAAAATTTTTTCTAGCAGAGTCAAAAATAACTGCAAAATGGGTAGGTCTTTGATTATTATCATCTGACTTAGCATCTTCTAATAGTTTAAACAACATATTACAAAAACCACTAACCGCACCAACAGGTAAGCCGTCACTTTTCCTAGTTAAAGGAGGTAATGCATAATAAGCCCTAAAAATATATCCTGATCCATCAATTAAATAAAAATGATCTGTGTTATTTATTTTTGTCATATTATTGTACGAATTAATTTATACTAATTATACCATATATCTACTGGTCATAGAGTTTAATAAGTTATATTTGTAAGATTATTAAAAAACTTGTAATATAAACATATGGAATTGGTAAAAAAGATAGAAACGTTAAATATTCTTAAGAAAATTTCTTTAATTTTATTTGGTACTTTACTTTTAACGATTTCTGCAAAAATAAAAGTCCCTTTCTATCCTGTTCCAATGACAATGCAAACCTTTGTAGTTGTATTAATTGGAATTACGCTTGGTTGGAAATTGGGTGTCATTACAATTTTTGTATACTTATTTGAAGGTGCGATAGGTCTACCAGTTTTTGCAGGAACTCCAGAAAAAGGTATTGGAATAAGTTATATGATAGGGCCAACTGGCGGATATTTATTGGGTTTTATTTCTTCTGTTTTTATAGCTGGATTTGTGAACTTAAATAAAAATATTTTTGTTAAATTTTATTTAATTTCGCTTTCTATATTTGTAATTTACTTTACCGGTGTGCCATGGTTAGCATATTTGGCTGGTTGGGAAATCGCATACACTTGGGGTATCAAAAATTTTATTTTGGCAGAATTATTAAAAATTGCCATTCTTGCCTTATCTGCTGATAATTTGTTAAAATTTAGAAAATTTATTTAGGAGATCTTTTAGATAGAATTCTTTGTAAAGTTCTTCTATGCATTTTTAGTCTTCTTGCAGTCTCTGATACATTTCTATTGCATAGCTCGAAAACTCTGTGAATATGTTCCCATTTTACTCTATCCGCAGACATAGGGTTTTCTGGTGGAGATGCTTTTTTATTTGGATCGGCTAATAGTGCTTTCTCGACATCATCTGCATCAGCAGGTTTTGCTAAATAATCAATTGCACCATCCTTTACTGCAGCAACTGCTGTTGGGATATTTCCATATCCAGTCAACATAATTACTCTACTTTCAGGTCCAATTTTTTTAATCTCCTTTACAACCTCTAGTCCATTACCATCACCTAATCTAAGATCCACTACCGCGAATCCTGGGCATGATTGTTTTACTGCCTCAATACCTTTTTTTACACCCTCAGCTTGTGAAACTTGAAATCCTTTTTTTTCCATAGCTCTTGCCAACCTCTCTCTAAAAGGGTTGTCATCATCTACTAACAGTAAAGTTTTATTGTTAAAATCAGTTATTTTTTTCATATAAGAGCCTGTTTCCATGGCTCATATATGGGCTATAAAAAAATAATTTCAAGCCTAAGATTCTACTTTACATTGCTCAATATATCTCATAAATGGTCGGTAATTGATAAAATGCATAACAGTTATGCATTTTTTTTTGTTAAATTTTTTTTGGGGAGCAATAAATGAAAAAATTTAAATCGGTTGACGAATTAATTGGTCAACTACAACCTGATAAACCAGTTTATTGTATAAGAAAAAAATCTATACAAATTGCATCAAAATTCTTTCAAGAAAAATTTCCTGGAAAGATCCTTTATGCTGTCAAAACAAATCCAAATAAACAAGTTTTAAAAACCATTATTCAAAGTGGAATTAAGCAATTTGATGTTGCATCAGTTGAGGAAATTAGAACAATCAAAGAAATCGACTCAAATTTACACTGTAGTTATATGCATACAGTAAAAAGTAGAGAAAATATTAGAGAAGCTTATTTTAACTATGGAGTAAAAGATTTTTCCTTGGATACTAAGGAAGAATTAATCAAAATCTTAGAAAGTACAAATAATGCAAAGGATTTAAATTTATTTGTCAGAGTATCTGTATCAAATGAACACGCTGAAATAGATTTATCTAAAAAATTTGGAGCATTAACATCCGAGGCAATTGGGCTTTTGAGATTAGCAAAGTTAAATTCACATAAAGTAGGATTAAGCTTTCATGTTGGATCACAATGTATGCATCCTATATCGTATGCTAAAGGTATATCTGAAATTGGAATTATTATAAAAAAAACTAAAATAGTTCCAAATTATATTAATATTGGTGGAGGTTTTCCAACAATTTATCCAGATTTAGTGCCTCAATCTTTAGAAAGTTATTTTGATGAAATTAAAAGTAGTTTAGCAAAGCTTAAACTAGAAAAAATGCCTGAGATCATATGTGAACCTGGAAGAGCTATAGTTGCAGAAAGTGGATCAACAGTAGTAAGAGTAAACTTAAGGAAAAAACAAAAACTTTATATAAACGATGGTACGTATGGAAGTCTTTTTGATGCTGGTTTTCCAAATATAGTTTATCCTTCAAGACTAATTACAAATGGAAGAATTATTTCGAAAAAGTTAACTTCGTTTGATTTTTATGGACCCACATGTGATAGTATGGATTATATGAAAGGACCTTTCCTGTTGCCAAATAATATAAAAGAAAATGATTATATTGAATTAGGCCAACTAGGTGCCTACGGTTTAACTTTTAGAACTCAATTTAATGGTTTCTTCTCAAATGAAATATATGAAGTAGAAGATAACCCAATAATGTCACTATATAATCAAGATACTAAAAATCAGTTTCTTGTTGCTTAAATGCCTGAAAAGAAAAATCCAGGACATAACAGTAAGCAAGAATTTCTCAATAAGCCAGTAGAACATATAGATATAACTTCGTTTGACTCTAGAAAAATTATTTCATCTATGGAAAAAATGTCCTTTGTTTCGAGAGAAACTGCAAATGCAGCAAAAATATATAATGAGATGTTAAAGGATAAAGAATGTACAATTTTTTTAACTTTAGCAGGATCGACCTCTGCGGCTGGATGTATGCATGTTTATAGAGATATGGTTAAATATAATATGGTAGATACTATAGTCGCTACTGGAGCATCAATAATTGATATGGATTTTTTTGAAGCCTTAGGTTTCAAACATTATCAAGGATCTCAATTTCAAAATGACACAGAACTTAGAGATAATTATATAGACAGAATATATGATACTTACATAGATGAGGATGAGCTACAAATGTGTGATAAAATAATAGGTGAAATAGCAGATAATTTAGAACCTAAAAGTTATACATCTAGAGAATTTATCCATGAAATGGGAAAGTATTTAAAGAAAAATGCAAAGAAAAAAGATTCTTTGATAGAAGTTGCATATGATAACAATGTACCAATATTTTGTCCTGCATTCACAGACTCAAGTGCTGGATTTGGTTTGGTAATGCATCAAGAAAGAAATCCCAAAAAACACATAACAATAGATGCAATAAGAGAATTTAGGGAGCTAACTGAAATTAAGATTAGGTCAAAAGGTTCAGGTTTATTTATGATTGGTGGAGGTGTGCCAAAAAATTTTATTCAGGATACAGTTATATGTGCTGAGCTATTGGGAAAAAATGTAGATATGCACAAATATGCTGTACAAATTACAGTAGCCGACTCTAGGGATGGAGCTTGTAGCAGTTCTACTCTAAAAGAAGCGAGCTCATGGGGAAAAGTTGATGTCACAAAAGAGCAAATGGTTTTTGCAGAAGCAACGAGTGTTCTACCTTTAATAGCTAGTGACGCCTACCATAACGCAGAATGGAAAAAAAGAGAAAGAAAGAATTTTTCTAAAATTTTTGGGTAGTAAATTGAATTATTTATCAAATAAAGAAGGTTTTTTAGGAATTGACAATAAGTTCAATTTTAAAGAAAAGGTAATTGTTGTTCCTTTTGGACTAGAAAAAACTGTCAGTTATGGCGGAGGTACAAAAAATGGACCTAAAGAAATAATTAAAGCATCTCATCAAGTTGAATTGTATGACGAAGAACTCAAATGCGAACCATTTAAAAAGATTGGAATCAAAACATTAAAACCATTTAAAATTAATAAAAATATTAAAAAGGCTATTGATCAAATAGCCGCAATAAATCAAAAAATTCTAGACAACAAGCTCTTTCCCATTACTCTTGGAGGTGAGCATTCAATCACACCTGGCTGTATAAGACCTTTTGTAAAAAAATATAAAAAACTTACACTTTTACATTTTGATGCACATGCAGATTTAAGAGATAGTTATGCTGGTGAAAAATTTTCTCACGCTTCTGCAATAAAAAGATGTTTAGATCATAAAAATATATCTATTGTATCTTTTGGAATTAGAAATATATCTGCAGAAGAAATCCCAATTTTAAAAAAAAATAAAAAAAGAATTAGTATTTATTGGGCTAAAGATAAAAAAAATTGGAATTTAAAGAAATTTAAAAAGTACATTAGAAATAAAGACGTTTATATTACCTTTGATGTTGATGGACTAGACTCTAGTATTATGCCTGCAACGGGAACTCCAGAACCAGGGGGAATATTTTGGGACGAGGCTTTAGAAATAATAAAAATTGCTTGCAAGAATTCAAAAATAGTTGGTGCAGATGTTAATGAACTAGCACCCATTAAAGGATTTAATAGTTATAACTTTTTAGTTGCAAAGCTTGTCTATAAAATCTTGTCCTATAAATTTTTACTTTAAAAGTTAAATCGGCTTAAAAGTTTTTAATAATAATCTAAATGGAACTAACATTAATAAAGCTACAAATAGTTTCACTGCTAAATCTCCTAATGCTAAAGTAAACCAAGGTATACCTGTTGCATAAAATGCAATTGAAAAGAATAAAAATGTGTCAATTACTGAGCCATTTATTGATGATGCTAATGGTGGTATAAACCAGTATTTGTTTCTAAGTTTATCAAATACATATACATCGATTCTTTGTGATACGATAAATGCTGTGCCTGATCCAACCGCAATTCTAATAGAAATTAAGTCTGAAAAATTTGTGGAGAAAAACAGAGTAAATGAAATTCCAATGAAAAATCCTAAATAAACAATTTTTTTCGCAATTTCTTTACCAAAGGATCTATTGGCAAGATCTGTAATTAAAAAAGCTATGGGATAAGTAAATGCACCATAAGTTAGTATTTCCGAGAGTCCATAATAGTTAATTGGAAATTGAACTAAATAATTAGAGGTTAAGACAACAGCCCCCATAATTATAGATAAAAATAAAACAGTTCTATTCATCTGAAGTAAATATATCTAAGTTACGCGCTTTTAGCCAAAAGAATTTTTTTAATTTTTTTTAATCTTGGAGATAAATTTTTATGTTTTGCTGAAATTAAAAACTGATCAAAACTTCCCTTTTTATCAACCGTTCTCATACCTGCGTTGGAAACAGTTAACTTAAGTGACTTTTTTAATGATTCACTTTTAAATCTTACTTTTTTTAAATTTGGTAAAAATCTTCTTTTCGTCTTGTTGTTGGCGTGACTAACATTATGACCTTTAAGAGGTATTTTACCAGTAAGTTCACATTTTTTAGACATAATAATTTTGAGAGGTATATTTCAGCTATAGTTTTCAGTCAAGTTTATATTTAGTTGGATCCAACTATTTCTTCAATGTTTTTTACCCCATCTGCAGATAAAATGTCATTTAATTCCTTAGAAATTTTATTAACTACATTGGGTCCCTGATAAACCATGCCGGTATATAATTGGATATAACTTGCTCCAGAAATAAATTTTTCAAATGCACTTTTTCCTGAGTCAACTCCTCCCACACCAATTATCTTAATTTTGTTGTTAAAAATTTTGTAAAATTCTTTTATTATTAAATTTGATTTTTTTTCTATTGGTTTTCCTGATAAGCCACCCTTCTCCAATTTATTAATATTTTTTAGATTATCTCTCGTCCCATCTGACGTATTAGAAATAATTATAATCTCAACCTTATTTTGTAAAAGAATATTCCCAATTGTATCTAAATCATTCGACTTCAAATCTGGAGAAATTTTAACTGCGATTTTTGAAGAAGAGCCATTTTTATTTTTTTCTTCGTTTAAGACACATAATAATTCGTCTAATTCTTTTGGATTATGAAAATTTCTTAAATTTTCGGTATTAGGTGATGAAATATTTATAGTTATGTAATCACCAACATTATTAAAGATTTTATAGCACTTTAAATAATCATTTATTTTATTTTTGGTATTTTTATTTGGGCCAATATTAATACCCAACAACCCATTTGGATAATTATTATTTATATTATTTAGTGCTTGATTAGAGCCTACATTATTAAAACCAAGCCTATTAATCAAAGCCTCATCCTCTTCTAATCTAAATACTCTTGGTTTTGGGTTGCCAAATTGAGGCTCAGGTGTGATGGTTCCTACCTCAACAAATCCGAATCCTAATTTAAATAATGAGTTATATACTTCGGCATTTTTATCAAAACCAGCTGCAATACCTATAGGATTGGGGACTTCTTTTTCAAAAAATTTTACTTTTAAACAATCATAATTTTTTAACTTTACTGAAACCATATTGGTTTTTAATGCTTTAATTGCTAATTGATGTGCTGATTCAGGATCGAATTTAAAAATTAAAGATCTTATTTTTTCAAACATTATTTATTTTTTCTGAGATAAGTTTTTTGGTTTCTTGGATACCAAAAAAACTTATAAAAAATCCTAACCTTGGGCCGTTTTCATCTCCAAAGACGACTTCATAAATTAATTTAAACCAATCCCTTAAATTATCTTTATATCCATTATTTTTTCCAACTGAATATATTTTCGTCTGTATTTCCTCTGGTAACATTTTATCATTACACTCTTCTAAAACTTTTATTAAATTTTGTAGTGCTTTTTTTTCATCTATATTTGGTTTTTTATATTTTTTATTCTCTTTAATTACTTCATTAAAAAACTTTATGGAGTATTCAACTAATTTATCAAAAATAGGATAATTCTCCTCTTTAATATTAGGTTTATATTTTTTTACAAATTTCCACAGTAAATTTTTTGAACTTGCATTACTTGTTTCAACTAAATTTAAAAGCATAGAAAAAGTCATTAACATGTCCTCTTTGGGAACTTGGCCATTATGTACATGCCAAACTGGATTTAAAATTAACTGCTTTTGATCTTGATTTTTTGATTTATCTATTAGTTCTAAATATTCATCTACTGCCTTTGGTACTATTTCTTTATAAAGTTTTTTAGCTCTTTTTGGATTTTGGTACATAAATAAGGATAAACTTTCAGGTGAGGCAAAATCTAACCATTGATCAATTGTTATTCCATTACCTTTGGATTTCGAAATCTTCTCTCCTTTTTCGTCTAAAAATAGTTCATACGCAAATCCTGCAGGATTTTTTTTACCTAACAAATTTATTATCTTGGATGAAAGTATAGCACTCTCAATTAAATCTTTTCCATACATTTCAAAGTCTACATCAAGAGCATACCATCTCATTGCCCAATCTACTTTCCATTGCAATTTGCATTCCCCATTTAAAATACTTTTTTCTAGTTTTTCGCCGTTATTATCAAAAATAATTTTTGAATTAATTTCATCAATTTCTAAAACTGGTATTTCTAGAACCTTCCCACTTTTAGGGCAAATTGGTAAAAATGGTGAATATGTTTTTTGTCTTTCTTTACCGAGTGTGGGTATTATAATTTCCATAATTCCTTTATAATTTTTTAGCACTAGTTTAAGAGTATCATTAAATTCTCCTGAATTATAAAGCTCAGTTGAACTTTTAAAAATATATTTGAAACCGAACTGATCCAGAAAGTTTTTCAACATTTCATTATTGTGCTCTCCAAAACTATTAAACTTTTTAAATGGATCTGGAACTTTTGTAAGAGGTTTGTTTAAATTTTTTTCTAATAAATCTTTATTTGGAATATTATCTGGAACTTTTCTCAAACCATCCATGTCATCAGAAAATGTAATTATCTCTTTTGGAATATCAGTTAGTTGACTTAGTGCATTTACTACCATTGAAGTTCTGGCAACTTCTCCAAAAGTACCTATATGAGGCAGTCCACTAGGTCCATATCCAGTTTGTAAAACTATTTTTTTTTTTTTTATCTATATATTTTTTTCTTTCTTTTAGAATTTTTTTAGCCTCTACAAATGGCCATGCGTTAGTTTTATCAATAATTGTTTTATCTATAGATAGCTTCATGTTTATGTTGATATTTTAACAGTTTTATTGATTGTTAAAATGTTGAAATTTGTTTACCATAAAATAATGTCCTTGCAAAATGTACAATTATAAAACTGTTTTTTACACACTCGGCACACTTCAGGTTATTTTGGGTGTATTTATGTTAATACCTGTGATTATTCAGGTAATATATAATGAGTTAGATTCGGGATTTGTATCTGCATCTATAATTACTATAATCTTTGGTGTATTATTTTTTTTATCTAATTTAGATCACGATAAGAATATTGATCTTCCTCAAGCTTTTGTTTTGACTGCACTATCTTGGCTATCTATAGCAATTTTTGGTTCTTTGCCGTTTATTTTCTCAGAACTAAACTTAAAGTTCACTGATGCCTTTTTTGAGAGCATGTCTGGAATAACTACTACAGGCTCAACAATTATTACTGATCTGGATAATGCACCCAAAGCAATACTATTATGGCGAGCTATCCTTCAATGGCTTGGGGGCATAGGCATTATTCTTATGGCAATAACTTTAATGCCAATAATGAACATAGGTGGAATGCAATTATTTAAAATTTCTTCTAATGATAATGCAGAAAAAATTTTACCAAAATCTAAAGAAGTTTCATTAAGACTTATATTTATTTATTCTTTATTAACTTTTGCGTGTGCTGGATTTTATAAAATATTTGGGATGAATTATTTCGATAGTTTAACTCATTCAATGACTACGATTGCTACAGGTGGATTTTCAAATTATAATAATTCTATAGGTCATTTTAATAACGCTTTAATTGAAATTAATGCTATTATATTTATAATCTTAGGTAGCATACCATTTATTGCATACATAAAATATTTAAACGGTGACAAAAAAGTATTTTACAAAGATGCTCAAATAATTTTTTTTTTAAAAACAATAATTATATCTGTAATAATAATTTTTATATTTCTTTTGTTTAAAAATGATGAATCAGAAATATTTTTATTAAGACAAGTCCTGTTTAATGTAGTGTCTATTTTAACTGGCACAGGTTATGTAACAACAAATTATAGTGATTGGGGAGGTTTCCCGCTAATTTTTTTTTTAGTTTTAATGTTTATTGGTGGTTGTGCAGGTTCAACTGCTTGTGGACTTAAGATATTTAGAATTCACATTTTATATAAATTTTTTGTAATGCAATTAAAAAAATATATATATCCTAGAGGAATTTTTGTTTTAAAATATGGAGATAATATTCTTAATGAAAAATTTATATCATCAATCATTTCTTTTGTTTTTTTATACATAATTATTTTTTTTATTATAACTACACTTTTATCAATTAGCGGTTTAGATTTTATTACTGCAGTTTCAGGTGCAGCAACATCTATATCAAATGTTGGTCCTGGTTTAGGTGGTATGATTGGTCCAAATGGGAATTTTTCATTATTACCTGACTTTTCTAAATGGGTCTTAAGTGCTGGTATGATTTTAGGTAGACTTGAACTATTTGCTATAATAGTATTGTTTATTCCATCTTTTTGGAGAAGATATTAATGTCAGAAAAAAAACAAACTTGGTCACAATCAATATTGGTCTACAAAGACATAAGAATGTTAAGAATATTGCTTTTAGGAGCAATAAGTGGTTTCCCATGGGTATTAATAGCAAGCAGTTTAAGTCTTTGGTTAAAAGAAGAAGGTTTAAGTAGATCAACCATTGGCTGGGCTGGTTTAATTTTTGGTGTTTATGCATTCAATTATTTGTGGGCACCAATTATAGATCGAATTCAAATTCCTGTTTTAACTAAAAAACTAGGCCATAGAAGAGGCTGGATTGTTTTAATGCAAATATTAATCTTAGTTAGTTTAGTAATTTGGAGTACACTTAATCCAACTCAAAATTTAGGTTTGTTAATCGGAGTAGGATTAATAATTGCAATTGCATCCGCAACACAAGACATAACAGTTGACGCGCTTAGAATTGAACAAATTAACGCTAATGAAGGAAAATCAATGGCAGCCGGAGCTGCAATGGCAGTTGTTGGATGGTGGACAGGATATAAATTAGGTGGAGTTATAGCATTATTTACAGCTGAATATTTTGAGAACATTGGAATTGAAGATTATTGGCAAACAACCTTTTTAGTTTTGGGTGTTGTTGTTATTTTGATGAATATAGCATTAATGTTTGTACATGAACCACTTCAAACAGATAGGCACTTAAAACAGAGAGAAACGGATAAAATGATTCAAAGCAAGTTAGGATCAAAAAATCCAATTACATCTTTTATTGCATATATTACTGGAACGATTGGTGGACCAATTATAAGTTTTTTTAAAAAAAATGGATTTTCAATTGCTATTGGTATTCTTGGATTTGTATTCCTATTTAAAATTGGTGAGGCGTTCCTGGGAAGAATGTCAATTGTATTTTATAAAGAAGTTGGTTTTTCAAAAGGTGAAATAGCAATTTATTCAAAAACATTAGGATGGGTTACAACAGTTGTATTTACATTGATTGGTGGAATATTTGCTATGAGAGCTGGCACAATCAAAACAATGTTTGTAGCAGGTGGTTTTATGGCAGCAACAAACCTTCTGTTTGCTGCGCTTGCTTGGACAGGAAAGTCAGAATGGTTATTTGCAGTAGCTGTTGTAGCTGACGATATATCTGCTGCATTTGCAACAGTTGCTTTTGTTGCATTTATATCCCTATTGGTTGATAGAACTTATACAGCAACTCAATATGCATTACTCGCGTCTATTGGCACAGCCGGGCGAACAACTCTTGCATCTTCGTCAGGTGCACTAGTTGACTGGTTAAATGGTGACTGGGGTACTTTCTTTATTATAACAACATTAATGGTAATTCCTTCATTAATTTGTTTGTGGTTTATAAGAAAAAAAATCAAAATTGGTGCAAAATAATTTTTTTAGCAAATCAATAATCGTTGATGTATTAGAAAAACCAAATAAAAATTCTAATGTAAGCTCACAAATTATATATGGTGAAAAATTTAAAATTCTATCAAAAAATCAAAATTTTTATAAAGTAAAAAACCTTTACGATAATTATATTGGATTTATTAATAAAAAAGTCAAAATAAATAAACAATTTAAACCAACGCATAAAATTAAAACTCTTAAAGCACAAATTTATTTTGGCAATGTTAAAAGAAAAAAGAAATTATCAAATAAATATTTACCTTTTGGAAGTAAGTTACAAGTAATCAGCAAAAATAATAGTTATGTGATGTTTGAAAAAAATAAATGGTTAAAATTTAATGATATATGTTTTATATCTAATAAAGATAAAAATTTTATTAAAATCTTTAAATTATTTGTAAATTGCCCATATAAGTGGGGTGGAAAAACTTTTGAGGGTATTGATTGTTCTGCGTTAGTTCAAAATTATTATAAATATAATAATAAATTTTTCCCTAGGGATACAGTAGATCAGATTAAACATAAAAAGGGTTACAAATTTAAAAAAAAATTTAAAAGAGGTGATATTATTTTTTGGAAAGGACATGTTGCTGTTTGTGTCAACTCTAATAATCTAATTCATGCCTATGGACCAAAGAAAAAAGTGCTTGTGATGCCAATACGAAAAACAATAAGAAAAATTGAGAGGACAGCTAAATTAAAAGTAAAAAAAGTATTTAAGATTTAGTGCTCTCTACCAAAATCTGGTTTACTAATATCTTGTTTTAATATCAATATTTGTTCTCTAACTTTTTTTGATTTTTTTAGCTTTTCTAATAATAAAGAATTTCTTTTTTTATTTATATCTACTTTAAAATTTTTTAAATTTTTAATAAACAAATCAATTATTTTTGACATATTTTTACTATTATTAAAAAATATATCTCTCCACATAATTTCATTAGATGCTGCTATTCTGGAAAAATCTCGTAAGCCTCCAGCGCTATATTTAATTATATTCTTTTTATGTATTTTTTGAAAATCTTGCGCTGTTTTAATTAAATTGTAGGCAATTAAGTGTGGTAGATGACTTGTAACTGAAAAAATTTTATCATGTTCTTGTTCTTGCATGAAGACAACCTTGCAACCTAGTTTTTTCCAAAAAATTGATAATTTTTTTTGTAATACCTTATTTTTTTTACTTTTAACCAATATGCACCATTTATTTTTAAACAAATTTTTACTTCCATAACCTGGACCGCTAGCTTCTGATCCTGCTATTGGATGGCTCATTATCCAATTTAATTTTTTTGATAAATTTTCATAAATTAATTTTGAAACACTTGCTCTAGTTGAGCCAACATCAGTAATTAAAGTTTTGCTACTTAAATTTTTATTTAATTTATTAATTATTATATTGTATTCACTCATAGGAGTTGAAATAACTACTAAATCCATACTCCGTATTTTTTTATCAAGTTTTTTAATTACAACAATTTTCTTGTTTATTTTTTTTATTTGGTTTTGGTATTTAGTATTTTTTTCAAATACATAGAACTTACTACATAATTTTTGGTTTATGGCCCCTCTTAGAATAGAAGATCCAATCATACCGCATCCGATGATTAGAATATTTTTAAACATTTTTAAATATTTTTTTTACAACTTTAAGTAGATACTTGTTTTCTGAAGAATTTCCAATACTTAATCTTAGGCAATTTTTT
>MDTE01171350.1_pt1 | contig 28918 bp, 9 predicted proteins | sample 811231 | NCBI WGS metagenome assembly MDTE01 (sample SAMN05326651, study PRJNA326480) | marine metagenome | isolation source: seawater | place: Indian Ocean: Red Sea | collected 2010 | reverse complement strand
GGCTGGGTCTTCCCCGGCCATAAGGCCTGATCGCTCCTGAATAAGAATCAACTTTTCGACTCCTTGCGCTTCCAGGAACCGCGCGGAGCGAGCAGCAAGTGTTTCTAGGGTGGGGAATAGAGCAAACGCGAGTGGTGCTTCTAAACTCGTGAGACGGTCACTCGCGGTCGTCGAGGAAAGAAAAAGTATGCCAGCACGCTCGTAGCTGAGGAGGGCATTTGTCGCGGTGCCATCTCCATAAGCGTGGCCCACTACCGCGACGTTTTGTTTATTAGCTAGTACGTCATCTGCTAGGGACTTGGCGGCAAGTTGAGAGGCATTGCGATAGCGGCCCTCGCTGGAGCGGTTAAAGTGAAATTTTTCTAAGTAAGGGCGCGAATCGATTTCGTTCAACTGGATCCGTGGAAAGTGTGTTGAGGGTAACGAGTTAATCTCTTTGGCCGCCAGCCTTGCACCTTGCCAAAATTGGCTTTGTCCGATCTTCGAGTTCCAAACAACCGCAATTTCAATTGCTTTCTGATCTTGAAGATACTGTTTAATGGGTAATCCACGGTTAGCTTCTCCTTCCGTAGCATCATACATCTGATAGGACCCGCTTAACCTCCTTTTCGCTGAATCTTCAGAGCAACCCCACAATAGAACTGCGAGGAGAAAATTGAGAAGAATTAAGTTAAATGATCGCATCGGAGCAAAAACCTAAAGTTTCCTGCAACCCACGGCTACTGAGGTTTTTAGGGGTTGCCAAGGATAACTGGAAGTCCCTCATCTCCAGAGCCTATGATTACTACCTTAGCGTTATCTGACTCCGCAAGTTGTTGTGTAGCCTGGATCGCCTGCCATTTAAGCAGCTTCTCGTTGAGGGTTGTCGAGATGATATCCTGGTAGATCATCGTGCCCAGAGCTTCCACGCGTTTACGATCGGCCTCTCGCTGCTCTCTTTCGAGGCGGAATTTATATGCGAGGCTTTGTTGTTCATAGATGAGTTTCTCTTCGATCGCGGCCCGTACAGAATCCGGCAGAGCCAGCTCTCGAATAATGATGTCCTCAACGTGAACGAAGCGCTGTCCGACCTCTTCGATCGCGAGCGTAATGATGTTGCTCAACACCCCTGCTTTATTCGTGTAGATATCCTCCGGTGAGTATTGACCAATCTGGCGTCGCAGAACGGATTCTATTTGAGGCAAGATAATTCGTTCCGGATACTCAGGCCCCACTTGTTGATGTAGCACACCCACGAGTTCATAAATTGGATGGTAGCGAATCGCCAATCGGAGTTCGATCGGAAGACCGCGATTAGTCAACACCGTGAATTCATGGAGCAGGATTTGAGTACGAGTACTGTAACGAGTCAGCTGATTGAACGGCCAGATAACGTGTAGTCCCTCGGGATAGACTATGTTTGTCTCGGTCCCAGTCGTAAAGGTCCGATACATGACTCCTGCCTCGCCTGGACGGACAATGATAAAAATCCGACTCCATAAAAAGACTACAAAGATCAAAGCAATTAACGTCACCACAATGAATAGCGGTAAGTGATCCTTAAACCAGGCGGCGAAACGTTTGAGTAAATTAGTCAAAGTTGGGTGCACTCTTTTTGGGCAATATCTAGGATCTCTTAGCGGTAATCAAAACTTTCGGGGTGGCTCACTATTGCATAAAATGAACGCTTAGCCGGGATTGTATTCCACTCTTTTTCAGCGATGCTAGAGCGTGAATTCTGAGTTGAATGGGGTTTTTTAAGCTCCCAGGAAGGAGCCCCGCTCGTCCGAACGATAAGTTTATTTTACCTGTGACTAATTTCTTTTCTAAATATCTTGAAGCGGCGGCCAAAGACACTATCTCAGTAGCCGAGATAGGTAATAGAAGCGGCGTAGACAAGCAGTTTAGCAGACTTGAGTTCACTCGATCTATCGAGAGGATTTCTAGTTCCCTAAGTCAGAGTATCGAGGTCGGGAGTACCGCGCTCCTAGTTTATCCTCCTGGGGTTGAGTTCATTACAACCTTTCTCGCCTGCCTGAGATCCGGCGTCATCGCTGTACCTGTTCCATCCATAGATTCTGTGCGAGCCAAACGCACGATTCCTAGATTATTGAGTATCACTACGGATGCTGCAGCTAACGTGATATTGACCAGTGATAACCAAAAGGAAATCTTAGACGGCTTTCATAAAGAGAGTGCGAATTCTGGACTAAATGATTTAACGATCATTTCGAGCTCTGAGTTGCAAGATCCTAAATCTCTAGGATTAGAAGACTCCAGCATACTGCCTGCAAGAGCTTGTGAGCTGGCCTATCTGCAATACACATCTGGTTCGACTGGGACTCCGAAAGGGGTAGAGATTACTCACGAAGCGCTTATCCGACACTGCGAGTTACTTAGGGATGCATGGGGTTACACAGATGAGAGTGTTAGCGTTACTTGGATGCCGCATTTCCATGACTATGGCCTGATAGATGGACTAATGACTCCTTTATTGAATGGAACTCCGACCTATATCTTGTCGCCGGTAGGTTTCTTGAAAAGACCTTTCCGTTGGTTAGAGGCAATTAGTGAATTAGGAGGGACGCATACTCAAGCCCCAAACTTTGCTTATGACTACTGCTGTTCAAAGATCAAGCCCGAAGATATTAAAAAACTCAACCTCGCGTCGGCAAAGGTTTTAAGTAACGGAGCCGAGCCTGTACGGAAGCGGACGCTGGACAATTTTTACGACGTTTTCAAGGCGGCCGGCCTCACGCGCTCGGCTCTTTTTCCCGCCTACGGATTAGCGGAAGCGACGTTGCTAGTTGCCACCAAGCCTAAATTTGAAGCCCCTCGAACGATCTCGGTTGATAGGGTGCTTTTTGAAACCAAGGGGGAGGTTAGAGAAGATCCATCTCCTTCAGGCAAAACGCACGTGAGTTGTGGGCCTCCTATTCTGGACACGGAGGTAAAAATTGTAGATCCAGGCACCATGGTCAGCCTCGGTGAAGGGAAAGTTGGAGAAATTTGGGTTAGGAGTCCGGCACTTGCGCGGGGATACTGGGGTCAATCGGAGCTCAGTGCTCAAACCTTTTCTGGGAAACTCGCGCAGGGCTCACCGGAAGCTTCTTATCTGCGGACAGGCGATCTGGGATTCTTATTTGGTGGGGAGCTTTACCCCACTGGGAGAATCAAGGACTTATTGATTCTTAATGGTGCGAATGTCTACCCGCAAGATATTGAGGAATTAGTGTCGCGCGATATCCCCTCGATCCGCCGAGACTGTGTCGCAGCATTCACCATTGACGGACGAGATTCCGAAGAGCTTGGCGTAATGGTTGAGATCAAGCCCCGAGTCGGCGACCTGGACAGGGTCCGAGCTGACGTTTACAAAGCGATTACTGCTGAGTTTGACTTTCCGCCCAGTACAATTTTGATTGTGGGAAAGGGTGATGTGCAGAAAACGTCGAGCGGAAAAATTCAGCGCAGTAAATGCAGGAAAATGTGGCAGGATGGCGCTCTTACTTTGCTCCTCGAGTGGCATTCTTCTGCATCAAATTACAGCCTAAATTCAATTAGAGAGTCGACTATAGATAAGACAGACGCTACTCGATGGTTGATGGAAAGAATTGCGGATCTCGTCCTCCGCCCTCTAGATCAAATTGATCCTGACGCCTCCTTCAGTGACCTGGGACTGGATTCAAAGGGCGTCTTAAGTCTCGTTGGGGATATTGAAGAGCAGTTCCTCGAGAATCAAGAGTTCCCAGTTTCACTAATGTGGGAGCATCCAACACCTTCTCAACTGTCGAAACTTTTAGCTCAAACGAATCCATTAAGGCCTGAAAGTGTTGAGCCGAATGTCGTGACCCCAAAGCAGGAAGAGGGGTTAATGTCTAAATGTGAGGTTGCTGTTGTTGGGCTCAGTTGCCGCTTTCCTGGGGCCGATGGACCATCGGAGTTTTGGGAACTTCTCCAGAGTGGTTCAGATGCAATTCATTCAACTCCTCGGGAACGAAATATCTTGTTGAGCCAGCTGGGGTTCGAGCCAGTGGATCGTCAAGGCGCGTTGGAAAGTGGGGGATTCTTAGATCGTATCGAATATTTCGATGCGGAGGCTTTCGGAATTTCCTCGCGCGAGGCTAGCCTAATGGATCCACAGCAACGCCTTATTTTGGAGGAGGTTAAGACCGCTTTCGAACGCGCCGCGATAAATCCTGATCTCTGGAGGGGTCGACGGGTGGGCGTCTACATGGGTATCGCAAATGACGATTATGGACGTTTGATTTTTCAACACCCAGAGACTATAGGCTCATACAGCGGCTCGGCAAAGTCAACGAGCATTATAGCGAACCGAGTCTCATACCTTTTTGACTTCCGTGGGCCAAGCATGACTATAGATACTGCTTGTTCGTCTTCGCTTGTCGCAGCACATCTGGCCATTCGAGCGCTCCAGAGCGGTGAATGCGATCTTGCGGTCGTCGGAGGCGCCAATCTAATTCTGGATCCCGTTATGGATAATGCCTTGAGGGCTGGAGGTATGTTGTCTGTGTCGGGAGATGCTAAGGTATTTGACCTCGAGGCCGATGGTTATGTTCGTGGAGAAGGAGTAGGCGTAGTTATTCTTCGACGGATGGCGGACGCGATTGAAAATGGAAACCTCATCCACGCTTCTGTCGTATCCAGTGCAATTAACCAGGATGGTGCCAGTAATGGACTAACTGCGCCAAATCCGAAGGCACAAGTGGAGGTGATGCGCTCTGCTCTTCACTACGGCGACATAGGTCCAGATGAGGTTCTGTACGTAGAGGCTCACGGTACTGGGACACCCCTAGGTGATCCTATTGAGATTGGGTCGATCAACCAGGTGTATGGTCGAGATCCGCAATGCCCCGTGGGTTCTGTAAAAAGTGTAATTGGACATTTAGAGGGTGCTGCGGGAATCGCGGGTTTCATTAAGTCGATTCTCGTTCTGGAAAACAGGACCATACCAGCCCAGGCCAATCTTCTTGAGGTGAGTCCCAGGGTAATCGCAGCGGCGGATGGGGTCAGAATCGCGAGGTCGACCGAGAGGTTGCCTAGCAATCGTTCGATCATGGCCGCGGTAAGTTCATTTGGGTTCGGAGGTGCGAATGCACATGTCGTTCTAAAGAGTGCGCCTCATCAAGGAGGGCTCGCAAATAAGAGCCCGGTCGCTAGAGACGTTCATACTAATGATGGGCCACTTATTCTCCCTCTTTCCGCACATAGCGAACCTTCACTCAGATCATTAATTAAGACATATAAAGATATATTGGTGACTGGGGACCTGAAAGCGGCAGTTCTATGTTTTTTTGCTGCTACGGGTCGTTCTGCGATGAAGTATCGTGTCGCTCCTACGGGGGAGAATGTCTCAGCTCTCATCGAAAATTTGGGCAAGGCTTGCGTGGACCGAAGAGTTGTCAACGAGGGTGCTCTAAAAAAGGGAGGTGTTAGCTGGCTTTTTAGTGGACAGGGCTCTCAGTTCTCGGGCATGGGGATGGAATTGATGAAGTACCCCGTTTTTGCTCGATCAATGGAGAGTTGTGCGTTACTTCTAAAGGAGACAGAAAATCTAGAGCTGTTCGATTTATTAACTGCGGACGATGATGTCCTGCGACAAACACAAGTGTCCCAGTTGGCGATTTTTTCTGTTGAATACTCCCTCGCTCAACTGTATCTGGATTGGGGAATGGAGCCTCATGCAGTCGTCGGACACAGTCTTGGCGAGCTTACTGCTGCCTGTGTGGCTGGAGCTTTCTCACTTGAGGAAATGCTACCGTTTGTCGGTGTCCGAGCAAGATTGATGGGCGAGATCACAACTCCTGGGGCGATGGCAGCTATTCGCCTTTCCGTCGTGGAGGCGGAGGCAAAATGTCAGGCTTATGATGGAGTCGAGATCGCGGCAGTCAATGGGCCATCGTCAGTAGTTGTCTCAGGTGATAAGGACCAAATCGATGAATTTATTGGAGCGTTGAGACAACAAAAAATCCGATACCATGCGCTGAATGTCTCTCATGCGTTTCATAGTGAACAGATTGCTCCTATCCTTGAAGAGTTGAAGACCGCGGCAAGTCGACTCCAGCCCAGGGCGACAAAATACCCGCTTTACTCTAACCTGACTGGTAAATGCATCTCGGGTAAGGATCTGACTCCACATTATTGGTCATCCCATGCTCGAAACCCAGTTTTGTTTGGAGCGTGCATCGAACAGTTGATTCCAACCAGCGGTGGTTTCTTGGAAGTAGGTCCGGGCCGGACATTAACAAGTCTTCTGCTTCCTTTTCTGGATAATCTGGATGAGAGCGATCAGAGACGTTCTGTCGGCGGTTTATCTGAGGACGAAAACCCCACGCTTATGATCCACAATGCGTTATCAATTCATTTTGAGCTTGGTTCTTCAGTGAATTGGGCGAAAGCCCTCACTCCGCACGATCACTTTGGTTGCACGCTTCCAGAGTATCCGTTTGTGAGGAAGCCGTATTGGCTTAAGTTGCCACCAAATAAGATCCGTAGAGAACGAATCGTCGACTTTAAACTGGGTTCCAGACTCTCTTCTCCGGCCGCGAATCTAGAGATTGTTCAGGGTCGACTTTCGGAGGCTGCAGTCCCATTTCTGCGTGAACATGTGGTGTTTGGTCGGGTTGTGGTACCGGGTGCTGGAATCCTGAGTCTGCTTGCCGATGTATCCCCGCTTCGCTCACAAAATGGGGAATCCTTCAATCTAGAGGACGTGATTTTCACAGAGCCATTAAGCTTTGAGTCGGAGGAGTCGCGAGAAATTCAGCTGACAATGCCTTTCAGCAATGAGGCCGCGGAAGTCGAATTTACGCTGTCGAGTTTCCGTACGGGCTCTCCCGAGAATTCTTTCCTTGTGCACGCACAGGGTAGAAGGGTTTTGGACGGTAATAGCCCAAAATTGGTTTCAGAATCATTGGCTTCGATTCTCGGTAAGCATGACTCTGAAATTAGAAATGACTTTTACCAAACATTCTGGCAAAGCGGGATTGTTTTGGGGGAGAGATTCCGATGGGTGCAATCTATCTCAATCCGGGAAGGAGAGATTCTGACGGAGCTAAGATGTCCGGCTGAGTATTCGTCGAATACAGAACGACTGACGGGTCTGCTGGACTCGGTGTTCCAGGGTCTCTTAGCCGGGGTCTCAATAGATCATGATAGCGTCTTAGTTCCTTTTGCGATTGACGAAGTATCCATTAATACCGCAAAACTTGAGGATCAGCTATGGGTAAGGATTCGGTACGAGGATGATAAAGATTCGCACGTAGGCCTGAGAGCAGATTTGCAGATGTTTTTGTCTACTGGACTTTTAGTCGGTCAGATTCTTGGCTTCAGAGCCCGGCGTGTAGAAAGCGGCCAATGGGAAAAGAAGAAAGGTGTTTCAGGCCAGATCGGAATATTTGCTCAAGAGTGGTCTAAGAGAACTAAGGTACGGCCGTTTGGAACGCAATACCAAAAGTTCATCGTAATCTCAGCAGATGAAAAACTGGGAGGGACTCTGCTCAAGCGGCTGCGTGCGGAGGGGGTGTCGTCGGATTCGACAGCGTATTTCCAGAATATCCGAGAATTTTGCGAGGCGACGACAACTCCAGGTGCAGCTATTCTTGACTCTGCAGGCAAGACAGCAATCTTGACTCATGTTGAGAGCCTTAGTAATTCTCATTCAATGACTTCCGTAACGGATGACGTCACAGACATTATTTGTGATCTGGATATGCTTTTTCAATGTACAGAAAGTGCCAAATCGGCTGAAGTGCTTCTGGCGACCCCAAGAGGGTTACTCAAAGATTCCGCTGGTCCAGATTCTGCTCTCGTGAATGCAGCAGTGGGCTATGCCCGTAGTGCACGGAAGGAAACTCTTGATGGACACTGGAGAATCATTGATACCGATCCGGAGTGGACGCGAGAGAAGTCTTGCGAGCGGCTTTGCAGTTTGCTGGTTTCTGATCTGGGTGATGAGAACGAGATTGCCTGTCGTGGAGATCATGAGATGGAGTCGACGTGGGTTTTAGCGCATGACCAACCCCGAAAGCTAATACCTAAGACTGATCATTCGGCTTGTCTGGTAACCGGTGGTCTTGGGGGCCTAGGCCTTGCTTGTGCGAAACAGCTAGCGGATGCGGGGGCCAAGACACTTTGGCTTGTTAGTCGCGGTAAGCCAGGAACGAGAGCAAGTGAAGCGATTTCGGGCATCGAAGCTTCTGGAGTGCGGGTGTTTGTGCGAAATATTGACGTCGCGGATGGTGCCCAGGTTTCCGAGATTATCCAAGAAATCAGGGATTCTGGAGATCCGTTGACGACAATTTATCATTGCGCGGGCGTTCTTGAGGATCGTCGGGCAGGGAATAATTCCCGCTCTACGGTGGCAGCGACATTGCGTCCAAAACTACTCGGCGCCTTGAATCTCGATCAGGCCACCCGCGCCGACGAGTTAGGTGAATTTGTACTCTTTTCCTCAATTACAGCGACGCTTGGGAATCGGGGTCAGACGAATTACGGGGCTGCCAACAATGCGATGGCCGCTGTGGCGGAGTCGAGAGCGCGGCGCAACGCCCCTGTTACCGTAATTGATTGGGGTCCTTGGCAGGACGTTGGAATGGCTGCGCAAAAAGGAGAGACATTTCTTAAAGGGCTCGTAGCGGACGGTTATCGTCTACTACCGACAACGGTCGCGCTTGATCTCATGAAAGAGGCGATCTTATCTGGTCAAACGAGAGTAGCTATCGGGTCACTTCCTGATCCATCAGGGCCATTGGCGGACAGCGCCAATAGCGCAACGTCGACCGGCCCGCGGGGGATCGAAAAAGCGGTTACTGAATTTAGTACTCAGTTGAAGAGACTGCCTCGTGACGAACGTGCGACACGCCTTGCTGAGTATTTGATGCATGAGCTTGATGAAGCGATCAAGGGCTCCAATTCTCAGGGGCTTGTTGTCGACAACCTAACGCCCCTTTTTGATGTTGGACTCGATTCTCTAGGTGCCGTTGAAATTCGAAATCGAGTTTCCAGAGAGCTTGGGCTGAAATTGAGGAGTACAGTGCTGTTCGACTATCCGAATATTCAGAGCCTGTCTGATTTTCTTGCGGACCAAATCGGCGATGCCGATTCTGGATTGAGCTGGACACTTGAGGCGGAGTCTGACGAGTACAAGCAACTTGTCGATCGATCGACAGGGGCTAATAAGAGCATTGGAGTCGACGTCGGTCAATACGACGAGCAAGAGAATTCAAACGCAGAAGAGGATATAGAAGTCTTGTTAAGTAGGGAACTCGATCGACATGACTGATATTGATGAGGAGGGGAAATCCAAGCAGCAAGATTTGATGGCGCGGGCGCTTGCTGAGATAAAACGTCTGCGACAGGAGAATGACAAGTTTCGTCGTCGAAGAGAAGAGCCAATAGCGGTTGTAGGCATGGGATGTCGTTTCCCAGGCGGCGCGGATAACGTCGAGAAGTTCTGGTCTCTTCTCGAAGAAGGCTACGATGGAATTAGTGATGTCCCCGCCGATCGCTGGGATAAAAGCCACCTCGTCGATGCGAATCCAGAGGCGCCCGGAAAAACATGCACTGCGCGTGGAGGGTTTATTTCAGATGGACTCGCATTTGATGCTGGTTTCTTTGGAATATCTCCGCTAGAGGCGAAGAGCCTGGACCCGCAGCAGGGTCTTCTTCTCGAGGTCGTCTGGCAAGCGCTTGAGCAAGGAAACATTAACCCACGATCTTTGTATAACACGCGCACTGGGGTTTTTATTGGCGCGAGTAGTCCAGATAATGCCATGCAATTGATGGGTGGTCCTCTGGAGGATGTTGATGCCTATCACGGCAGTGGTTGCGCGTTTGGCCCTCTTGCTGGTCGAGTTTCGTTTTATTTTGGGTTTCTGGGGCCTAGTTTTGTTGTAGATACGGCTTGTTCCTCATCGTTAGTATCGTTACATCTCGCAGCTGAGAGTCTGCGCAGGGGTGAGTGCGACTCTGCCGTTGCTGGCGGCGTGCAGCTGAATACCCATCCTGGCTTTCCAGTAACGTTTTCCAAGGCAAATATGTTGTCTCCAGATGGTCGCTGCAAGACGTTTGACGAGGCCGCTGATGGATATGTGAGAGGCGAAGGTTGCGGGATCTTGATCCTCAAGCGTCTTGAAGATGCTCAGGCCGCTGGAGACAAGATTTTGGCACTGTTTCGTGGCTCTGCAGTTAACCAGGATGGCCCTAGTGGCGGATTGACGGTCCCCAGCGGCCCGGCCCAGGTTCGGGTAGTGCGTGAGGCACTAGCAAATGCCGGATTGAGCCCAAAAGAGGTGTCGTTTATCGAAGCACATGGAACAGGTACCGCGTTAGGCGATCCAATCGAAGTTGGCGCGCTAGGCGAGGTGTTTTCCAAAGAAAGGTCGCCCGATAAACCTCTGCTTATCGGTTCACTGAAAACAAACATTGGCCACTTAGAGGCAGCTGCTGGCGCTGCCGGGGCTATTAAGACGATTCTTTCGCTCCAAAAGCGACGGTTACCACCGCATAAGAATCTGGCTTCGCTGAACCCGCTGATCGCCTGGGACGAACTCCCTATCGAGGTTGCAATCGGGAGTCCAGTTGAGCTTGATCAAACGGGTGAACTCTGCGCTGGAGTCAGTTCCTTTGGTTTTAGTGGAACTAATGCTCATGCCGTGTTTTCGACTGCGGTAGCGGGTTCTGTTCCGGAAGCTGTCGATGCAGAATCAGCGCCACCAACGCTGGTATTGTCCGCACGTAGCGAAGCGGCGCTAGAGTCGTTAGCCGGCGAATACTCGAAGCTTTTCAGCGATCCTTTGGGGTCCCACCATCTGCTTACGGCGGCATGTTGGCATAGTCGAACCCAGCATAACCATCGCTTAGCGATTGTTGGGCAGACCTCGAAATCGATTGGTGAACAATTATCGAGAATACGACAAGCGGAAGGGTCTACCGGCATATTTAAGGGAGTCGCCTCGGGCAGTCCCAGAAAATTGGCTTTCGTCTTTTCAGGCCAAGGCAGTCAATACGCTGGTATGGGGATGAAATTGTACGCCGATAACTTGGTTTTTCGTAAGGCCTTCGATTTCTGCGCGGAAATCGTTGCTGACCTCGGAGGCGGTCGGGTAACGGATCTCCTTCGGGAGAAAACAGAACTTATACATAACACTGAAAATGCACAAGTCGCGATTTTTTGTCTTCAATATAGTTTATGCGAGCTATGGAGGCATTGCGGTATAGCGCCGGCCGCTGTCGTCGGCCACAGTGTTGGTGAGATCGCGGCGGCATTTGCATCAGGGATGCTGACCCTTGAGGATGCGGCGCAGCTTAGCGTATTTCGGGCTAGAGCTATGGGGGAGGTGCCCCAAGCTGGGGGAATGCTGGCAGTTGCCTTGAGTGAGAAACGAGTTGCTGAATATCTTGATCAGAAGACAGAGGTGATTGCGGGAGTTAACGGGCCAAATTCCACCGTCATTTCCGGTCCATCGTCGAGACTAGAACTTCTCGAGACTCGTCTGACTAGTATCGGCGCTCGGGTCAAGAAATTGAGAGTTTCACACGCGTTTCACTCGCCAGCTTTTTCCGACGCGGCGAAGCATCTTGCGGAAAGGATCCAGCATCTTGATTTTCGTAAGCCAAAGCTTCCGATCGCGCTAAATCTGTACGGTAGAGCGGATACCGATACTAAATTAAACCCCGCCTATTGGTCAGAACAGATGATTTCTCCTGTGAGATTTGAGGGATGTATTTCTGACCTTAACACGCTTGAAATTGGGCATTGGGTGGAAGTGGGAGCGCATCCGACCTTGCTGCCCGCGGTTCGCGAAATCACTGAAGGTGACATAAGTAACGATAGTGAAACAGTAGGACGCTATGTTCCTTCTTTAAAGCAGGGGACATGCGATTCGCAGACATTTCAACAGGCTTGTGCTCGTTTGTGGGTGACGAACCAATCGATTCAGTTCCACTTCCCACCGTATCGGAACCTAACGTTACCAGCGTATCCTTTTCAGCGCCGGGTTTATCGGCGCAAGCGCCTCGACACTGTCACTAGTTCGGAATCAACCAAGATCACATCACGTCGTTGGACGGAACATGTGGTGTCCAACCGAATTGGCGTAGAGATATTTCAGAGATTACTCTCGGTCAACGAGTTACCTGAACTTGATGATCACCATGTGTTTGGTAGTCGTGTGGTCGCGGGAGCGTTTCACCTAGCTTTGATAACTGAAGCGCTAAGCCAGTCTGCTCGGTCAGGACGAATCGAACTTCATAATCTGATATTCCCCCAGGCCCTAGTTATAAGGGAGGCAACATCAGTATCCATTCAGGCCACTATCGACAGGTCTTCGGACGGTACCGCTGTGGTCGAGCTCGCAAGCTGCGCGACGGAGAGCGAGAAACAACAGTTGCACATACGAGCAAATCTCGACGACACCTTAAATCCGAATCGAGACCCGCTTAAGTTCATTTCTGAGTCCTTACTGGAGGAATTAGCACCAGAGAAAATTTACTCTGCGCAAGTTCGTCGGCAGATTAATGTTGGAGAGAGTTATCATTGGCTGGAAACGGTAAAAGTCGCTGAAAGAGAAGGTTATGCCTGTATTTCGAGGCCTGGGGCTAAGGCCATGGGAGTCGACTGGTTACTGCCACCGGGCCTGGTCGACAGCTGTTTCGGGATCTTTATTTACGTTTCTGTTGTGGCAGAAGATGAGACCTTCGTCCCGGTTGCTTTCGACCGGGTCACTTACGAGTCTCTAGATTTTCCGAAAGAACTCCACGCAAGAGTCCGTGTTGATAAAACTGACTTGAAAGCGGGCGAGGTAAGAGGCGACATTCAGATCGAGGACACCGCCGGTCGTCCGGTCCTGATACTTGAGGGCGTTACGGCAAGACGCACTACCCGCAATTTGCTGCTCGGAGAAACGCTTGTTGATGGTGAAGATTTTCTTAATATTGACTGGCGTGAAGTTGAGTTACCTGTTGAAGATGCCTGTAGTGGTCCCTGGCTGGTCGTGGCAGAGCAGGAAGACATCGTTCAAGATCTTGCTATCGCATTGAGACAAAAAGGTGGTGTCGTCGAATGCATTCAAGTCGATGAGATCGAGCGTTGGGGGGCAAATCCGCAGCATGCTCCCCAACTTATACGTGAACAACTCTTGAGCAGGTTGCCTCCGGGAAACGACAAATGGCGAGGGGTCATCCATTATTTGAGTACGGATCTTTATTGCGAAGAGACTCGCTCTAGCACGGATCTGTACCACGCTTGTGGAAGCGTGCTTCATGGCATCCAAGCTCTGTCTGATGATGGCCTAGTATCCTCCTATACAGTCTTGAGTCGCCGAGCGGTGCGCACCTCCGCGAACGATCCAGTAATAAATCCGATGCAAGCAACGGCTTGGGGCTTAATCAGATCAGTGATTCGAGAACGACCGGAATTAGCAATAAGAATTATCGACCTTGATCATGAGGATACGACTCACCAAATTTCCGAGGTTGTTAGGGCTCTGACGGCGCCTACCAAAGAAAAGCAGCTGGCTCTTCGAAGCCAAAAATACCTGGTACCTCGTGTTGTGAAGGCGCAGCAGTCCGCGGGATCAGGCTTATCTATAAAAGCGGATCATGCTTATGTATTGATTGGTGGGCATGGTGGGATAGGGCTTGTTGTATGTCACTGGTTGATTGAGCGTGGAGCGCGCAAGTTTGTCATTATTGGTCGAAGAGGTTTGCAAAACTCTGAGACAACCAACTTCCTTGAGAATCACGCGTCAGATGGAGTACAGGTTACTAAACTTTCCTTTCCGGATAACAGGCAGTTTGATATTACAGATCTTGATCTCACGACTGTCGGAGCCCCTTTAGGCGGAGTGTTTCATCTTGCTGGCGTCTTGGCAGACAGCGTACTCCAAAATATGAGTTGGGAGATGTTTGAAAAAGTCCTTCCCTCAAAAATTTACGTTGGAAGGACCTTGGCAAGCTTTGCGGTTGAACACCCCGATGTGCCGATTATTCTTTTCTCATCTCTCGCATCCGTACTCGGCAGCCCTGGTCAGTCAAACTATGCAGCAGCCAATGCATTTCTAGATGCTCTTGGAGGCAGTGCTCAGCCGAATATAACTACAATCAGTTGGGGCCCATGGCAAGGGTCAGGTATGACAGAGCAGATGACCTCAGAATCCCGCCAACAGCTAGTGGCCAACGGCATCGACTTTTTGGAGCCCCGAACCGCAATGTCTGCTTTTGATACTTTAGATTTTGTGCAGGGCGGGCATAGCACGATTGCGCTTGTTAACTGGCGACGTTGGAAGGATCAGGGCTTGATGTTTAGTGAGCTGGTGGCTCCAACTAAAGCGGAAGTTACCGAAGGGCAACTTCTTTCTGACCTGAAAGCGCAACGATCCGATCAGCGTTTCGGCGCTCTCATAGAACGACTTCGGACATTGGTTGGAACAGCCCTTCATCTGGAGCCGAGCGAGATCGGTGCCCGGGTTGGGTTATTTGATATCGGAGTCGATTCACTTACTGGGATGCAGCTAAAGAGCGAACTACAAAAGGACCTGGGTGTTCCGCTTGGATCGACGTTGCTGTTCGACTACCCAACTCTTGAAAAGCTCGCTGAATTCCTTATCGCGGAATACATAGCCGATTCCGAAGGAGTGTCACATTCTGCAGAGAATTCGGCACCCATAGAGACTTCATCGCAAGGCAGGGCAGAGATTGAGGCCGCGCTCAATCGCTTGAAAGCGACACTTAAATGAGTTCCGGAGGCGGAGATTTATGACCACAGATCCGGATTTCATAGCAAAGACATTGAGTGAGATCCACTCGCTCCAAGATCAGGTTGAACGACTTCAGGCGCGGAAAACTGAAGAGCCTGTGGCGGTCGTTGGACTAGGTTGTCGTTTCCCCGGTGGAATTGGCAATCCTGAAAAGTTCTGGGACTTTGTCTGTAACCAAGGCGACGGAATCGTCGAAGTTCCCGAGGATCGCTGGGATGCAGATGAGTTCTTCGACCCACATCCAGTCACCCGGGGAAAGATCGTTACGCGTCATGCGGGATTCCTTGGAGACACTCGGAATTTTGATGCTGACTTTTTTGGGATCTCTCCTAGAGAGGCCGCGAGCATCGATCCCCAGCATAGGTTGCTGTTAGAGGTTGCGTGGGAGACGTTTGAGAACGCATCAATACCCGTGCAAGGCTTAGAAGGGGAGCCGGTGGGGGTCTATGTTGGTATCTCTAACTTCGAGTATGGCGCCCGACTACTCTGGCCCGTTGAGCCGGTCGATATTACACAGCATGCGGGAATTGGGGGAATGCTATGTGCAGCTGCGGGTCGACTGTCCTATACCTTTGGTTTTACCGGCCCCAGCATGAGCGTAGATACTGCATGCTCGTCTTCACTTGTGACGACACATCTCGCCTGCCAAGCGATTCGAACAGGCGAGTGTGATGTGGCAATTAGTGCTGGGGTGAACCTGTTTTTTGGCCCGCAGACTCATATCAATTTCAGCCAAGCCAGAATGTTGTCTCCTGATGGCCGATGCAAGACCTTTGACTCGCGGGCCGATGGATATGGCCGAGGCGAGGGCTGCGGGGTCGTGTTGCTAAAACGGCTGTCGCAAGCAGTCGAAGATGGCAATCAGGTCCTCGGCGTAATTCGAGGAAGTGCAGTGAATCAGGATGGGCCCAGTGGTGGAATTACGGTCCCAAGTGGACTTGCTCAGTCTCGAGTGATCCAGCAGGCGCTGGATAACGCGGGGCTGCAACCAGCGCAGATTGACTGTATCGAGGCGCATGGTACTGGAACTCCACTCGGCGATCCTATTGAGATTGCGGCTCTCGCACGGATATTTAAAGAGAGGTCCACCCAGTTGTTTGTGGGCTCAGTAAAGACCAACTTAGGTCACCTAGAGTCAGCTGCCGGTATTGCGGGTCTAATAAAAGCAGTCTTGATGGCATCGAAAAGAGGAATCCCCCCAAGTTGCCATTTCGAATCTCCGAGCACGAAGATCGACTGGGAGGCAGCGCCAATGATATCTGTCCCCACGGCTTACGAGTCATGGGCAGGACCTGAGTTCCATGCTGGGGTGAGTTCATTCAGCTTCTGTGGGACCAATGCCCATGTGATTGTTTCATCGTGTTCTTCTATGGAGACACTCGGAAGCGCAATGACGACGGACAAGCCTGCCCCTATAGCTCTACTGTCTGCGAAGTCGCCCCAGGCGCTTAAAGCTTTGAGTGAGTCAGTTGCGTCTGCACTAGATAGCGCGCAACCAGCTGATAAAGCCAAGATGCTTGCAACCCTTGCGGCGGGGCGAAGCCATTTGCGTTACAGGAAATTCGCATACCTTGAAGACGGCCAGTCCTGCAAATCCGCCTTGGCACTTTCCGATGATGCCACCCGGGTAACCGATAATATCTTCCGTAACAAGAACTTCCTGTTTACAGGCCAAGGCGCGCACTATCCTGAGATGGGCGTGCATCTTTATGATCTCTATTCTGAATTTAGGACCACGATGGATGAGCTCGACGAGATTGCGAAATCCGTCGCAGGCTGGAGTGTACTCAAGGTACTCCGCCAGTCCCAGAATGAAGGTCCATCGGCGCTCGATGACACTTCGGTGGCGCAACCTACGTTGTTTGCCATTCAGATCAGTCTGAGTCGTCTCTGGGAAAAGTTTGGTCTTCAACCAACACAGGTTCTGGGCCACAGTGTAGGAGAGTATGCAGGAGCAACAATTGCTGGAGTGCTTAGCGCCTCAGATGGAATGAAAATTGTCCTAGAAAGAGGGCGATTGATGCAGGAATGTTGCGAGGAAGGGGCAATGCTCGCGGTAAGGGCAACGACCTCGGATTTGCAATCTATTCTTGAAAGTTTTCCAGAGCTTGAGGTGGCCGCGCTGAATGGCCCTCGACGAATAGTCTTTGGAGGGCCTAAGGCGACGGTCAAAGGGTTTGAACTTGAGCTTGATCGAGCTGGAATAGAAAGTCGAACCCTTCCCGTGAATCGAGCATTTCACACATCAGCCATGGATCCAATGATTGAACAATTCCGCGATTTTCTTTCGGGATGGACGTTCCAAGCGCCGCGCACCCCAATGCTTTTGAGTGCGACAGGAGTTTGGTTGGACTCTATGCCGTTAGAGCCGGATTACTGGGTAAAACAGGTTAGGACGCCTGTGAAATTTGGTGAATGTATTCAGCAGCTGATCCGACAAGGCCGTGCCGCCTACATTGAGATTGGACCAAAACCAGTGTTGGTCAGCCAAGGACGCGAAATCGAAGAGGAAGTGAAGCAGTCCGGTTCGTTATGGTTGGCGAGTATGCATCCGCGGCAACCTGAATCTAAAACGATGATGACCGCATTAGGCAAGTTGTTTTGTAGCAATGCAGATATTAATTGGTCCGAGTTTGGATCAGGACCGAAAGCGCCCGCCGGATTGCTGCCAAATTATCCGTTCCAACGAACCACGCATTGGGTTGCCGAAAAGATATTTAGGCCATCTTCCTCCCGAGGTAACCATCCTTTACTGGGAGAGGTCTTTACGTCTCCAAGTATTTCTTCAAAACTGCGTATATTTAACCAAAAGATCGACATCTCCAGTGTAGAGTGGCTTTCACATCACAAGGTATTTGGTAATCCTGTTTTGCCGGCTGCAGGCTTCATGGAAATGATGCTGTCTGCTCTGAGTTGTTGCGACTATCCGTCTCGGTTGGATGGATTTCAGATCTCACAAGCGCTACAACTATCGGGCTCCGAAGTTATAGACCTTCAAACAATTGTTGATGAATCTGATAGAGAGAATGTTTCGATCAAAGTTTTTAGTCGTAGAGCTGGTGCGCAGTGGTGCGCTCACGCAAGCGGAAGTACACAGAGTTATCAACCGCGGCCTGAAGAAGTATCGTTTCCTCCCGATGTAGACGACGCCAATTCCATTGATGTTAACGCGTTCTATGGGCGTATGCGAGAGGTGGGAATTGAGCACGACCATGAGTTTCGTGGCATTCAAACAATCAAGGCGAGTGACCAGGGTATCTGGGTGACCCTTGGTGCAGACTCCGAAGCAGAAAAGAGGGTTAGTGACCCTTTCCTGATTCATCCGGCTCAGCTTGATGCTGCCATTCAATCTGTTGCCGCAGCACTGTTAAACGAGGTCGGCGCGTTTCTACCGGTAGCAGCAAAACATGTTCAAGTGCTAGCCCCCTTCAGAGGCGTTGATCGTGTCTACGTCGATCTTCGGGATTCTCCAAAGTGCCGCCAGCAGGGGATTGTTGCTTCTGTCTACATGTTTTCTGGAGGACGTCTCGTCGCACAGCTTGCGGACCTGGCGTTCTCAAGAGCAGATCCCAGGCGATTCGATCAGTCAATAAGCCTTCAGGATTCCTGTTACAGCCTCGCATGGAAGCCTTGGCTTGGCGACCGTGAGTTTCTTGACCACGATAACTTACAAGATCAATTAGTAGCCGTGGCGGCAGGTGTATGTGCAGAGCACGAAAACGTGCGAAAAATATATACAGACTTGATCCCAGTGCTGAATTCTCTGGCTCGAGCCTACGCAAGAACTGCGATCGAGACGGTTATTGACAACGACTCCATAGAGGTAATTAGGGAGCAGTTGCCGCAGCTATCAAGGTATCGCGACATGTCGATATCCACGTCAGATGGCGTATACCCAGACGGCAGAGGTTTTGGGCCGGAAGATGAGCTTCAGCATTTGGCGGACTCTGTGGATATGACATCCCCAGAAGCGAATTTGGTTAGTCGTTTTGGTAGAGAAATAAGAAACCTTCTTTGCGGATCTTCTAATCCACTTCATTTAATGTTTCCTGGAGGCGATACAGCTGCAAGTCTGTCGTTCTATCAGGAGTCGGAGGCGGCGAGGGCGATAAACGACATTGTAGCGAGCGTTGGAAATACGTTGGCTTCTGCCGCCCAATCCAACGGAGGGTTACGAATCCTAGAGGTGGGAGGCGGTACAGGAGCATCGACTCAGAGCTTGCTGAGACAACTTCAGGGAAAGTTTGCTCGTTACTGTTTTTCTGATGTGTCGTCAATGTTTACTCGGAAGGCTCAGGACCGGTTTAGCTCCGAGAAGAATTTTTCTACTTGTCTTCTTGATGTGAGCGCTGCTTCAGAAGAATTATTGAAGCATCACGAGTCATATGATCTCGTAGTTGCCGCAAATGTTGTGCATGCGACGGCAGATCTTGAGACGACGCTACGTAATCTGAACTCATTTCTCGTGCCGGGTGGGTATTTAATCCTTGTCGAAGCGGAGCCTGGTCAAGATTGGCTAGAGTTGATCTTTGGAAATATGCCAGGATGGTGGAATTTTTCTGATTTTCGTTCCGGTCGCAATACTCCGTTGCTCAGCAGGAATGAGTGGGGACTTACGCTTAATCGAGCTGGATTCGTGGATCCGATCGGGCTGTCCGATGATACTGAAGGGTGCCCACTTGCGAATCAGAATGTTCTTTTAGCTAAGAAAATAAACACCAGTCCTTCAGACCATGGATGTGAGGTCTTATCAGTCTACGGAGCATCAGAGGAAACCTTGTTTGAACTTGAATCGTTCTTCGGCATACCTCGGGACAGGCTGCAACCACTCCCCCAAGTTGAAGAAAATTCGGATCCGGTCGCACTTCTGGATAGACAGAATGAGGAAATAGAAAAGCGTTTATTGGTGCTGAAAGATTTGCCTGATTCAGCGGTTTGCAAATCGGTACTGAGCCAGACCGAAGTAGTTTTTGAACTCTTAAAGCGGCTCGGACAAGATAGTCCTTCCCGACCGACAGAGCTGACTGTTCTTACTCGCGACGCCTATGTGAAGGCAGGTGCAAAGACTGTTGGGAACAATGCGTTGCTACAGGGGATTTTGGCGCTCGCGAGAACTGCAGAGATGGAATTTCCAAACCTGCGGTTGCGTTGTATAGACATTGAAACCCTTGCGAATAAATCAGCGAGCGTCGAAACCAAACAATCACTTGCTAAGGCGCTCGGCGCCGACCCTTCGGAAGGACACTTCCGGATTAGAAGAGACGGCGCGATTGAAACAGCGGTCTTGACGCGTGCCCCGGTTGAGACTTTTGGATCAAAGGCAGCAAGCCCAATAAGGGATGGCGGGGTTTATCTGATCACGGGAGGGTTGGGCGGCATCGGTAGATGTATGACGGAGTGGTTGGTCGAGCCCGACTCCGCCTCACGTGTAATTTTGCTGGGCCGCTCGGTATTAAGCGAGGAGGATAGGCGCCAACTAGAGAGTTGGAGTGGCGGGAGAACGACAGTCGAGTATCACCCGGTCGATATTTGTGATCGGAGCGCTCTTCGGGCCGTACTTAATTCAGACTTGATAAAGACCGTTAATGGCGTGGTTCAGGCGGCGGGTGTATTGAATGATCAGTCGATACAGACTGCGGAGTGGGCTTCTTTCTCAAGCGTGCTGCAGGCAAAGCTTTTCGGTACTGAGAATCTTCTTGAGTTGTTCGAGCCAGATGAATTGGATTTCTTTGTGACCTTGGGTTCTGTAGCGAGCGTCTTTACACCGAAGCGTCAGGGAAGTCACTCTACTGCTAATGGCTTCTTGGATGGGTTTTCAGCCCGGGCTGTTGCCCAGGGTAAGCCCTTTCATCATTTTCAATTGGGCCCGTGGAGTGAGATTGGAGCGGCTGCAGTCGAAGAGACTCAAGTCGGACTCTCGCGGTTAGGTATTAATCCTTTCACGCCGAAACGAGGGATGGAATTATTTTCTCGACTCCTCGAAAACGGTCCGCAGACTCAGTTGGTCATTGATATCAATTGGGACCGTTTTCTGTCCCAATGGCCGGAACGACAATTGCTTTCCGATCTTCGCAAAGAAGTCGAGAACGAAAAGCGGGCGTCACAATTAAAAACGCCAGATGCCTCTCCAGTTGAGCAGGGTAATACTCTTGTGGAGCAATTAAAGCGCAAGGCGCAACGTCATGCGGAGAGTTTAGCCATGAACGAAATAGCGGATTTGATTGCTATCGTTCTCGGCTTTGACCGCGGGGAAGAGCTTGATCGTGAACTCGGTCTTTTTGATCTTGGGCTTGATTCGCTGACGGGCGTCGAGCTCCGGGATAACATAGAAAAGCGGTTCGGCCTTAAAGTCGATGGAACAGCTTTGTTCAAGCATCCGAGTATTCATCAGCTCGCCTCGTATCTCGTAACCCTAGCGAAAGCAAATACCGCCAGCCCAGATTCTGGCGAATCAGGACCTGAGGAAGCGCAATCAGGGTCAGACACTTTAGATGAAGATACGATAGAAGAGTTACAGAAGGATTCAGAACGTGATATTGCTGAGATGTCGGAAGCAGAATTGGAAGCGTTTTTTGACAGACATCTTTGAAGTTGAGGGAGTACGTAAAGGCTAAGACGATGGATCTTCAGAAGAAACCAGATGATTTGTCCCCGATGCAAAAAGCTGCGGTGGCGCTTCGCAATGCGGAACTGAGGATTCAGGCATTAGAACGGGCCGTATCGGAGCCGATAGCGATCGTTGGCATGGCTTGTCGATTTCCCGGCGCGCCCTCTGTCTTAGCCTATAGTGATCTTCTTGAGGAGGGTGTGGACGCCGTCTCAGAGACTCCAAAGGATCGGTGGGATCTCGACAAGATCTTTGATCCTAACCCGAGCGCTCCTGGGAAGATAAATACCCGGTTTGGTGGATTTATCGACGATGTTGAGCGTTTCGATGCGGCATTTTTTGGAATCTCACCGCTGGAGGCTAGGTTGATGGATCCCCAGCAGCGTTTAGGCCTTGAAATCGTATGGCATGCGCTTGAGGACAGTGGACTACGTCCCAGCAGCCTACGAGGCTCCAATACTGGCGTTTTTGTGGGCATTACCCAGAACGATTATGGAATGGAGCAGCTTTCAGGGCCACCTGAGGATATTAGGGCATATTCCGGAACAGGGAACGGGTTTTGCTTTGCTGCGGGGAGGATTGCATATCAGTTTGGATTTAACGGACCTGTCACCGCGGTTGATACCGCCTGTTCGTCTTCCTTGGTGGCCCTCAATCAGGCCTGTAGTGCACTGCGGTCCAGAGAATGTGATCTGGCAGTGGTTGTGGGAATGCAGTTGAACCTCACTCCTCCCATGCAGATATTCCTATCACGCACCCAGAGTTTTTCACCTTCTGGGCGATGCCGTGTTTTCGATGCAGCGTCTGATGGATTTATCTTGGGAGAAGGCATTGGAGCGGTTGTCTTAAAGCGTGCCTCCGATCAGACGCTCTCTGTCTGTGAGCCACGTGCAATTATGTTGAATTGCGGTGTCAACCATGATGGACCTGCGAGCGGTCTAACTGTCCCGAACGAAAGCGCTCAAGAAAAATTACTTGCGTCTGTCTTGAAACGCTCTAAGTGCAACCCAGACGACGTTGCATATATAGAGACGCACGGAACTGCAACCCCGCTAGGAGACCCTATTGAGATAAGTGCGCTCCGTACTGTTTTTGGTGCAAGGCCAAAGGACAAGCCACTGTTTATCGGGTCTGTCAAGGCGAATATTGGACATCTGAGCGCAGCCGCAGGAATGGCTTCACTAATAAAAGCAGTTCTGATGATTGAACGCGATACGATCTTTCCACAGATTCACTTTGATGAGCCTAATCCAAAAATTCCTTGGGGAGACTTCAATGTAAAAGTATCTTCGAAGAAGCTCCCGCTTCATAGGGGCGATGACGCTGCCTTAGTGGGAGTTAGTAGTTTTGGGCTAAGTGGCACCAATGCGCATGCACTACTTCGGCGTCCGCTCTTATCGAAAAATCAAGAAGACACCGGCCGTCAAGAAAACCAACCCTTTCTGCTCGCACTCTCTGCAGCCAACCGGGATTCCTATGCAGAGTTAATCAAAGCTCACTATTCAGAGATCTCAACGATGCGGGACGACGAAACGTTTATGCATTACTGCAGAGAGAACAACCTTAGCCGCGATACTTTCACTATTCGTCATTTGCTGATTGCCGAGTCTCGCGAAGAGGCATCGTCTAGGTTGAGGAAATTGATAGATGAGGTCAGAGAGATTGAAATAAATACTCCGAAACTGCCTGGCCATATTGCATTTTCATTGACAGGGCCAGCGCACCTATCGGATCCTTTCTACAAGGGTTTTGATTCTTACCGAGCTGCCTGCGGCAGTAAAAACTCGCGACCTGAAGAGACTAGACTAGGGTCAGACCCGCAAGAGTGTGCTGGAACACATTCCCCAGAAACAGCACTCGTTGCACTTGCGGATTTTTTGCAGTCTCTAGGGGTCCAGCCAGACTTTTGTCTTGTGGATAAACTATCCAGATCCGCCGGGCTAGCAATTATTGACCCAGCAACGCGAACTTCGGTAACGGAGTTCTATGCTGGGCCGGCAACCGATCATCTGATTGACACGGGACTTATAGACGAGCATGGAGTCAATGACCGGTTAGTTCAACACCGCGTCGATACTATCCTCCACCTCACAGAAGACGATAATCGGCACGACGCGCCACCAGGGGTGCGCATGGGACCATTATTTCAGAAAGAAAATTCATGGGACTGGCTCTCGGGAACGCTGAAAGTTATTTATGAATCAGGCCGAAAGATCGAGTGGCAAAAACTTTACTCTGGTAATCGTGCACGCATCACGCTTCCCTTATATCCGTTTTCCAAAAAGCGTTTCTGGATGGAGCGGCGCGCAAATTCTGGAGATACTATCGTCCGGAAAGGAGAATCCGAGGTTGACTCTAATCTCAATCCCAGAGGTTTCGCTGATACGGCAGACGTATTTTCGACGCAATGGGATGAGTTAAGGAAACAGACATTATCTGTTGCTAACGCCCAGTTTAAGAGATGGGCAGCAGAGTTGGATCGGACGAACCTCGCACCTGAAGTACTTTCTTCTCACGGGTTAGCGGAATTTGGCCTAGGCGATTGGCGACTGACGGTATTTATTGCTCCCAGCGCTGAGCGACTTCAAGAGCAAGTGGGAGCCGCGCAGGGCAATCTCTTCGAGAGTATCCCTCTGGACTTTTTTACTAAGCAGGCCAAAGGACTGCAGCCTAGTTTGCCTGCAGGGTTTATACACGTCAAGAAATCCGGGACGTCTGTAACATCAGAATCTGAGAATCTAAAGAATACGAGCGTGAAGCGGTTGCTAAACGTCCATTCAGCGAGATCACTCACCATGGTTTTTGCTGGTGTTGGTGATCAATATCGAAACATGGGGGCCCAACTTTACAAAGCACATGACGTGTTTAGGCACGCTTTCGATCACTGTGCGCACTGTCTTAAAGAGACTTTGGGATGTGATATTCGGGAAGTGCTTTTCAAGGACGAAACCATGGAGAATCGTGAAGCCATGCCTGAGATTAATTTACGGGCAATGCTCGGTCGAGAAAACATGAGTAATTCTTCGACTAGAAGTGAAGACCTTGTTGACGGATTAGAGAGCACCGTTATTGTGCAGCCGTTAGTCTTTGCCTTCGATTATTCGCTCGCAAAGATGTGGATGGAAATGGGTGTGATGCCCGACTATTTGATTGGATACAGCGTTGGTGAGTACGCTGCTGCGTGCATCGCGGGGGTATTTTCAGTGGAAGATGCAGCGATGGTCGTGGCTCGACGTGCTCAGCTGATATCGGAATTGCCCGAAGGCGGCCTAATGGCAATTCCGCTCGGAGTTAAAGACTGTGAAGAATTCCTTGGCGAAGATGTTTTTGTGGGTATTGCCAGTAGCGAAAAGCAGACAATTCTATCTGGGACGCGAGACGCACTTGATGAGGTAGGTGATCGCTTGAAAACACGGGGCACAGTAGCCCGTCTTCTCCCAGGATCGCACGCGTACCATTCGCCATTACTGCAGCCCATATGTAAACCATTAGAAAGTATTCTGGGCTCAATGGAAATAAGAGAGGCTTCTATTCCCTTGGTTTCTAATGTTACGGGAAAACCGATGACGAAAGAGGAAGCGGCTGACCCCGCCTATTGGTCTAAGCATTCATGTTCTACAGTACGGTTTGCGGATGGCCTAGGTTACTTGCTTGGCCGAGGTGATCTGGATTTCCTCGAACTCGGCCCGGGGAGAAGTCTTGGAAGTTTTGTAATGCAACACTCCTCTTTTAACCGTGAGGCAAGCCATACTGTCGTGAGCTCAGTTCCCGGAAAATGGGAAAAATGCCCGGACGAGCGATTAGCGTTAGAGTCCTTTGGGATACTTCAACTGCTAGGACATAAAAGGGCTGATTAGTTCGCAAGATGCTGCAGCCGAGCTCGGGTCCGGATAGCTAAGATGACGACAGCAAAAAGAGAGATCAACAATGAATGAGGTAAAGCGGGTTGGGGTAGTCGGTGCGGGCGTCATGGGGGCGGGTCTTGCAGAAAATGCGGCCCTCGACGGAATCGACGTGGTGTTAGTGGATATCGGTGAGGTTCAGTTGAACGCATGCCGCCAAAGAATTGAGCAAAGTATGCGATTCGCGAAAATGTTTCGAACTGCTCCTCGAGAACGTCCAGCGTTAGAAGCTAGAGAGGCCATCAAAAAAATAAGTTTTGTGACGGAGTATGCAGCCCTAGAAGGTTGTGATTTCATCGTTGAAAACACGACGGAGAAGTGGGACGTCAAGAAGGCAGCGTATCATTCGCTTTCCGAATCTATTTCAGGGAAAACCGTTATTGCTGCCAACACCTCTTGTTTTTCTATCACCCGACTTGGGGGATTAATTCCAAATCCGGAACGTCTATTGGGGATTCACTTTATGAATCCTGTACCAATGAAAGATACGGTAGAAATGATCCGCGGCCATTGGACCTCAGAGGAAACAATCGAATTTGCCAGGACGTTTTTGGCACAAATCGGTAAATCAGGAATACTTGTAAACGACGCGCCGGGCTTCGTTTCCAATCGTGTACTGATGTTAACGATAAATGAAGCGATTATGGTTCTGCAGGATGGAGTCTCTACCGCAGCGGACGTGGACAACATTTTTAAGAAGTGCTTTGAGCATAAGATGGGTCCTCTGGAGACTGCGGATCTTATTGGCCTAGATACAATTCTCTATTCAATTGAAGTGCTGCATGAGTCCTTTGGAGACAGCAAATATCGCCCTGCACCACTTCTCAAGCGAATGGTGCATGCTGGTTTGCTGGGCCAGAAGGCGGGCGCGGGTTTCTATAACTATGGTGGGAAGAAAAAGTGATCGATGAAAAAAATGTTATTGAAGATATCCGAGATTTTCTCGGCCAGTTTGTCTCAGATCCTAGCGTCCCAATAGATCAGGATTTGTTTGGGTCCGGCTTAGTGAATTCTCTTTTTGCGATGCAGTTGGTACTGCATATTGAGTCTCAGTATGGCATCGTGGTGGCCAATGAGGATCTTGATCTCGAAAATTTTAGATCGTTGCAAGCGATTGGTGAGTTCATCAGCGTTAAAGCGAGTCAGTGAGGGATCTCCATGTTGAGTAAAACCGATGCGCAGACCGTGCAAGAAATGACCGAGTTTGTGCGCGAGGAAGTGCTTCCCAACGCGGGCGAATGGGATAAGGCACAATCAATGGATCGAGAGACTATTAGCAAGCTCGCGTCCCGACGATGGTTAGGTGCGCTCGCCCCGCGTGAGTTCGGCGGGCAGGACATGGATCCGCTCCTTTGGGGTCAATTCTGTCGGGCAATCGGGAGTGCCAGCAGCTCGCTACTTGGGTTACCTACGGTTCACGGTATGGCAATCCAAGCGATTAGTCGCTGGGGGACGAACGAGCAGAAAACAGACTTTCTTCCCGCTCTGGCGTCGGGGGAGTGTTTAGGCGCGTTTGCGTTGACCGAACCTGACGTCGGAAGCGACGCAGGAAGTGTCAAAACTGTGGCGCTTCAGGAGGGAGACGATTTTACGTTGACCGGTCGAAAGCGTTGGATCACATATGGGAATCTCGCAGATATTTTCGTAGTGGTGGCACGTCTAAATGATAAGCCGACTGCGTTTCTCGTCCCTCGCACTTCCGATGGACTATGGATTGAACCCGTCGAAGATATGTTGGGTTTCCGATCTGCAGAGCTTGCAAATCTAACCTTGGACGAATGCAAGATTCCACGGGAATCTATGCTAGGTCGCCCTGGGTTTGGGTTTTCCCATGTTGCAGGTACAGCCCTAGATCATGGCCGCTTCTGTATTGCTTGGGGGTGTGTTGGCCTTGCCGAAGGCTGCATTAACGCTTCGATGGATCATGCTCTAGAGCGTGAGCAGTTTGGAAAGACCTTGATTGAACATCAGTTAATCCAACAGATATTGGCGGATATGCTGGTTGGGACTCGTGCGGCAAAAGGATTGTGTGTCGAGGCGGCCGAGCTAAAACGCGTAGGAGATCCAAAGGTAATTATGGAGACTTCTATCGCAAAATATTATGCTTCGCGAAACGCAGCCCAAGTCTCAAGAGACGCTGTGCAAATCCTGGGTGGGACAGGGTGCTCAGCCGAAGCCCACGTTGAACGATATTTTCGCGACTCAAAGGTGATGGAAATTATTGAGGGATCTAGCCAAATACAGCAACTCATAATTGCACGACATGGGCTTATGCAATTCCGAAAGAATCAATTCGCGAGCAACTAAGAATCAAATCATCGTAGTGAAAGATGTGAAGAAAAACAATATGAAGCAGAACATAAAGTGCATTGTCTGGGATCTAGACGATACGCTTTGGAATGGGACTCTTGCAGAGGATGCTACTGTTGTGGTGCGGCGCGAAATACGGTCGATCATTGAGAATTTAGATAAAAAAGGAATTTTGCACTCAATAGCCAGTCGGAACTCCCACGAAGATGCGATGGCACGGCTAAGAAAAGAGGGGCTCGACGAGTATTTTCTTTATCCGCAGATCACCTGGGGTCCTAAATCAGAATCTATCGAAACGATCTCAAGGAAGCTGAATTTAGGTCTCGACACATTTGTGTTTGTTGATGATCAGGAGTTCGAACGAGACGAGGTGAGCTTTAATCTCCGGGAGGTCTGGTGTTTGGACTCACAGGACAGTTCTTCTCTTGAGATTCTAGCTGCCCTTCGACCGAAATTTGTTACGGATGACTCTGCCAAGCGTAGGCAAATGTACTTGAGTGATGCAGTCCGTAACGCGGTGGAGGAGAGTTTTGAAGGCCCTAAGGAAGCGTTTCTCGCCTCATTGGGCCTTCGGTTTCGAGTGACCGACGCAACTGTCGAAGACTTACATCGAGCGGAAGAATTGACGGTAAGAACCAATCAACTGAATACGACCGGAATTACATTTTCATATGAAGAGCTAAAAGGCTTTCTGAATTCAAAGGATCATATGTTCTGGATTGCGGACCTCGATGATCGTTATGGTACCTATGGGAAGATTGGGTTGGCTCTTATAGAGGTCCATCCGGATATTTGGCGCATTAGATTGCTGTTGATGTCTTGTAGAGTCATGGCACGAGGTGTTGGAAATGTGATGATTAACTTAATTCGAGAGAAAGCAAAAAAAGCGGGTGTACGACTGCAAGCGGAGTTCATTGAAACAGATCGTAACCGAATGATGTACATGACTTACAAATTTGCTAACTTTATAGAGGTGCAAAAAGACGGCAGTAATATTGTCTTTGAAAACCAGTTAGAAGATATTGCTCCGACACCTTCCTATCTTGAGTTGGACGCCTCCAGGCTAAAAGTTGATGGTGTGCGTCCGTCAGCATAAAGGGTTTCATCGATGAGTGTCGCCGCGAAAATAGAGGTGATGAACCTCGAAGAGCTTCGTCATGGTGCGAAAGGTTATTCGTCTGCGGTCACGGATGGTCGATTTCTGTATCTCACTCCTCTTCATAATGGCGCGTTTTTCGGAGAGGTCGCACGATTTGACACGCAAAAAAGCTTCCACGACCCAGCGGCGTGGTCGTTTATAGATTTGAGGTTGCTTGATTCCCTTGCGGTCGGGTTTATTGGCG
>MDTE01154001.1_pt1 | contig 28918 bp, 23 predicted proteins | sample 811231 | NCBI WGS metagenome assembly MDTE01 (sample SAMN05326651, study PRJNA326480) | marine metagenome | isolation source: seawater | place: Indian Ocean: Red Sea | collected 2010 | reverse complement strand
CTAGTGGTGGAAAAAAACCTAGTTATGGCTAACAAAAACAATTGCCCTATTTGCGGAAAGATTCGAGCAGGTTATTCTGGATTACTTTGCAAATCATCCTGCGGTAACGTTGTTCTGATTTGTTGACTAAACGGTACGTATAATATACTCGACACATGTTGTGCTTCAGGCAAAAATTCTCAAATTCCTGATTTAATTGACTTCTAAATGGAGGTAAAGTCTACTAACGGGTATATTGAGGGGTGGTGATTAGAAAACAAAAGAACTAGTCTGGACAGTTTGTTGTGTTTACTTTATAAGGCGCCGTCGCGTTTATAATTTTTAACTTACTGATGTTTGTGCCCAGGTAGCTCAGTTGGTAGAGCAGCGGACTGAAAATCCGCGTGTCGGTGGTTCAATTCCGCCCCTGGGCACCACTGCCAATAGAAAAATTCATAGCTCGTAGGTGATTTACTCAAAACTTAGAAAAATTGGGCATCTCGACTGATCGAGAAATTTGCTCATGTTTTTAAAATGATGCTATGACATTAATTTATCAACAGATACGGTTTAACGGTTTGACGCATTTACTCAATTTATCATGAATCGCAAATCAATATTTAGTCTAGCAATTGGTGTTAGCCTATTGTGCTTGTTAATTGTTTGGCAGGGGGTCGAGCAGGTCTTAACTGTCATTTCAAAGGGAGGGTGGCTTTTATTATTTGTTTGTATTTTTGCGCCATTTGACCAGTTTATTAGCGCTGAGGCGTGGCGCCAGCTGTTCCCTCCGTCGTGCCGACCATCCAGAATAAGAGTATTATTGGCATCTTGGACTGGGTCATCTGTGAATACATTGTTGCCAGTAATTAGCATCGGTGGTGAATTCGTCAAAGCCCGTATCTTAATATTATGGTCATATGCTCCTGAAGATGCAGTATCTTCAATGATTGTCGATAAGACAGTTCAGGCAATTAGTGTACTGTTGTGGGCTTTGGTCGGGATAGTACTACTTGTCCTAGTATCGGAAAAAGAAGAGATAATCATTATGGCTCTAGCTGGGGCATTAGTTTTAACTATCGGTATAATTGGTTTTGTTTGTGTACAATTAAAGGGTGGATTAGGTTCTTTGGCTCGCCTCGCAGCACGAACTCCGATTGGCCACAAGTGGGTGGACCTTGTGGAAAGTGCGGATGAAGTCGATACAGCAACACGTGCAATATATAATCATCCAGTAAGGATAACTGGGTCGGTTGCTTTACGTATGATAGGGCGATTTTTATTAGTTGGAGAAGTATTGCTAGCTACCTATCTAATGGGCCATCCAATCACATTTCTGGATGCGGTTCTCTTAAAAGGAATAGTTGTTGGGATACGAGGAGTTGGTTTTGCAATACCCGGCAGCTATGGGGTTCAGGAAGGTGGGTATATGTTGGTTGGTTCATTTATTGGATTGCCTCCTGACTTAATGATAGCTGTGTCATTGGCGACCCGAGTTAGAGAGATCTTGCCTTCTATACCATTCTTATATTTCTGGCAACACACTGAAGGTCGTGCTTTCTTAAAACGTTATTAGGTCGCTTAGAAAAGTTTTTATCGAATATGCATCCATCCGAGCCATTCCCCGGGATTTTCAAGAACCTTTGGTGCTAGTCGCTTGATATACTGTTGTGTTAATATGGTGATAGACTCTGAAATATTTGTTGGCTCAGGAACAATCAATGGTGGTTCTACAATAACCTGAAAATTCACGTTGTCACTTGAAGTAGTAAATACTGGGATTAATGCAGCTCCCGTTTCAACTGCAAGTTTCTGTGCCCCTGGTGCAATTTGGATAGATGTATTTAAGAATGGCATTTGAAGTGTCCGGTTTCCCCGGTTGCTAACAGATATTGAAACTAATTTATTTTCGTGGAGCCGTTCTTTAAGAACTGGCAGCACTTTTCCTGGGTTGTTAGGGTTAATCAGAATGCGTTCTGCTAGGTAGCGATTTTCTATAGTAGAGCGGATAGGATTTAGATATCGGATTCCAAATGTTGTTGATGAAAATCCGTGCTCAGGATGGCTAAGATGGTGAAGCTTGAAGCCGATTCTATGGAGACCCATTTTTGTAACGAGATTTGCAAAATAGAATTGGCTGTCCCAAATAATGGCACCCCGGCCGATTGAAAGTGCCATTTTTATATGTTCTTGGCCGATCACTTCAATTTTTGGGCACCAATTTCCAGGTCTATAATCGCGCATAGTTTGAAAATTTCTAACTATCTCACATGTCGCAAGCTGATGTGCAATGCTTTGCGGTTGTAACGGCAACTGCTTCGTCCCAAGGGCTCTATTTATCCTTTGACTCAGCTCGTTTTGAGATTGTGACAAGACCCAGGGAAAATGCGGAGAAAGAAAATTGGCCAACGATTTCCAATAGACTTTAGGTAGACACCAAGCAGTAAGAAGTGTAAGAGGAATTCCAAAAACCAACCCAATGTCCATTAACGAAATTGACGATGAGCGCTTGTTATTCTTAATTGGTGAAATTTTTAATTTATTCATAACAACCTATCATTTCTTTTAGCCGCTTTAAACGTACCAGGCAAAATCAGAAACTGACAAGAAGCACTTAAAATAGCGCTTTAAGTTTTACTTAAAAACCTTCTAAATGCAAATCAAACACACGCTAACTGGGATCAAATTTTATTTTTCAATTCAGGTATGTCGTTTAAGGTCAGCGATTGCTTGTAAAAGCTATCGTATGCTGAAAACTATCTAAAAATAGAAGTTTTTCCATTTCTCTGTAATAGACAAAGTAGCAATTTGGAAGGAGTTCTAGGGAGCAGATCAGTCAATGCTGCAGATTCTGGGTGGTTCAAAAAATAAATTACCACCTTTTAATGCGGGGAAAATTGTAATTTCATCCTTATCTAGCAAAAGCCTACTAGCTCGTTTTTCAGGAGGAACAGTATTACCATTAACTAAAATAGCCGGGCTAGAGTTTGGAATTGGAAGTTGGGCGATAAACTCACTTAAACTGGTGTCAATAGGAATTTGAATATAAGATTCACCAGTTGGTCCAAGGCCAATAGTATCTATATTGCCGAACCCCAATACTCGAACGAAAATTTTCATGAAAGATTTTCTTAAAGTCCTAGCCGCGACAAAGTTTCTTTGGTTGGAAATCCGTCTGGATCCCAGCCTCTTAGTTGGTAATATTCTTGTAACATTAAAGGCACCTGACTCACCCAACCTTTCCCACTACCTGATTTAGCAGGCTCCTTGAGGACCCGCTCGGGGAGAGTATCATCATCTTTTTTGAAACCAGCATCCAGATTAAACTGACGTTCTAAGTTCCATATTCTTTCTCCTGTATCTTGGGCACGCTGTTTATTCCAAGAACTTGGCAGCGCCGCAGATAGTTGATCGCAGACCTCATCAATACCCATATCCCCAAATGCAAAAGCACAAAGGCCAGTAGAATCGATAAAGCTATTTTCATCTTGGCTTTCTTTAACGATTTTTGCTTTGCCTTTAGTCTGAAGATGATCAAAGTCGTCGCTGTAAGGATCAGCACGGAGATGACAGGCGCCCCGGTTGCTAGTAGCATATGCTAAACCCATACCCTGCATAGCGCGTGGGTCATAACCAGGAAATTCTTGACCCTTAACTACCATAGCAAATTGAGGGTGCCCAAATTTTTCACATAACCGTTTTGAGCCCAAAGCTAGTTCTTGCCCAAAATCTTTAAACCGCCCCGTAACATCAACCGCCCAAACCAGCCCTTTTGCCGAACCAAATTTAAGAGCCACACCATTAGTTTCCTTGAGACTAATTGCATCGTTCTCAAATAATTCCATGGCTGCTGCTACGGTAGCTCCAAAAGATATAGGGTCCATTGCATGCTCGTTGCAGGCAGCATTGACATATGTTGCTGCCTCTATATCACTAACCCCTGTCATGGGACCAAGTGCATATCCAGCTTCATATTCCAGTCCACCGAGTGCCTCTTGATACTGAGGCTTTCCTTGAATTGAAAAATGCTCAGGGTCAATTTTAGAAACCCTGCCACATCCTATGGGGCAGGCAAAGCAAGCTTTATTAGCCTGCAAGTTTGCCCCGTGATCACTTTCACGTGGGCGCTTCATCGCTGCAAGGTTTATTTTGTTTGCTCCTTCAAATTGAACATCCCGACAGTTTCGAGTTGGGAGTGAGCCATGAGCTTGTGTAATATCAAGCATGCCCATGGTTCCATTCATGGCCAATTGCAAGCGTCCTTCACTAGGGTCTAACAAAGAGCGACTTTCTGCTACAGCGGAAAGGAAAGCTTTTGGATCGCGAACTGAAACGCCCTTTTTTCCCCTAACAGCAATAGCCTTAAGATTTTTTGATCCCATAACAGCACCTACGCCGGACCGCCCTGCTGCTCGGTCTTTATCGTTTACGATACAGGCGTAACGAACTAAATTTTCTCCTGCACTACCTATAGATGCTATTCGTATTAGGGGATCCTGATGTTTTGAGCGAAGTTTTTTTTCAGTCTCCCATACTGTATTGCCCCAAATAAAATCACTTGCCGAATGGAGGTGAACTTTTTCATCTTGAATCAATAGATATACAGGAGTTTTTGCCTTGCCAGTAATTATGATCATATCCCAACCGGCTAATTTCAACTCGCCACCAAATTGGCCCCCTGAATTAGAGCACGCTATAGCATTAGTTAGCGCACCTTTTGTAATTACACAGAAGCGTCCCCCTGTGGGGGAATTAGTCCCAGTAAGCGGGCCAGTAGCGAAAATCAAAACATTCTCAGGTGATAAGGGGTCGGTGTTAGCACCCATTTCTTCTTTTAAATATTTAGTGCCTAAACCGCGAGCTCCGAGATATAATTCCGCCCATTCTTGTCTTAAATGATCAGAGCGACATTTTTGTCCAGTCAAGTCCACCCTAAGAATATTTCCTGTCCAGGCCATTATGTATTTTCTTAATTCCGTTAGTAGGTGCGAGTAATATCAGACCATCAAGTAAGCCAAAAAGGTAGCATGCTACTGAGAAGTCATATTAAGTGGCGTCATTGATATACGTCGCTTTTCCAGACGCATTAGATCCATAGTTGATAAATGAGAGAACATATCTGGTACTCCCTTTCGAGTTAGCAGGATGAAGCCGTTCTTAGTATCTGGGTAAGGTTTCCGGTAATTATCGAAATTACGTACTTCTAATAATGTTTCTACCTCGCCATCTGAGCTTTTTGTCACCCACCGAAAGGTTGGGTTTGGTATGCGGGGAGCTTCTAGCATATGCATCCATACAATATCTCTTGCGGAGGGGGGGCCAAAAAGCTTCTGTAGGTGTTTTATTACATTTACAAATTTTTCAACTGGGAACATCGTGTAAGCCTGACTAGCCCGACCACGGTCATACCTAACCACTGCCTGCTCCCCAATATATATGGCACTGCTAATCTTAAAAAGATTTGCGGTATTTGCAGGCCAGGAAATTGGTTCAACACAGAAATGAGCATTGGCAAATGATTTTTCAATACATCCCGCGGGGCCTTGACGAGCTAAATCCAATTCGCGCCCAAGGACAATATTAGCCCCCAGTCGGAGTTTTGCATCTATAAGAGGAGCGCTTTGTATTGGCGAATTGACGGTTGGTAATACTTCCTTTTGTGCAGTAAAATGGGCCATATCAAGCTGCCCCTCAGGGACGACATTGGCAAGCTTTTGGGAAGCATTAACTTGTCTCTTTTTACCGTGCAAAGTCTTCTTGCTTGGATGTTGTAAGGGGTTGGGCGACATCAGATTTTTTATAGCGCCAAAAATCCCTTCGGAAGAACTACCATTAATGGTCACGTTTTCTTTGTTCGGAGATGGGTGACTTGACCCAGTTATATTTTGTTTCGTAGGAAAATTGTTTTTTGGGGTTGTTGCAGATGACCCTTTTGATGGTTTTGGAGGTGAGACTGTTAAAGTATTATGTATGTTTCCTATAGTTGCTAATTGTGTTTGTTTTATAGAAGCTAACTGGCTCTCTTTCTTGCCACTCTCAGGAGTAACTGGACTGTTAAATAAAGATTCCAAAGTTTTAGCTAGTTCAGCATCAGGCGCAATGACCGAAGATTTATCACCGCTATCGACTAATGCTAACAGGCTTTTATCAAAAGTTCTGGCATTACTATTTACGTTTGTTTTCAGTGGGGTGGAATTAAAGCGACCTACTTCAGGTGCTGTTGGGCTGCTGAATAACGAAGAAAGTGTTTGAAACATATCTGAGTTAGAGGAGAGGGAGGCTTTCGATTCGGATTCCTTGACTTTACTATTTTTTTGGCGAGAAATAAGGTTAGAGGAGTTCTCAAACCCTTTAAGCTCATTTTTAAATAATTGTTTTGAGATAACCTTTTGGGTCGGTGCTATCGCCGGTTTATTTTTTTCTCTATTTCTTGTTTTCGTTAATGCCGTCTTGGCTTTTGTACCGATAAAGACTTTAGGTAATTTTTCCCTATTAATGTTTTGAGGGTTAGGTAAGGCTTCCGTTCCAATAGTCTGGTTGGTTTCAGAAATGTCCTTTCCGCTGTCTTTGCCGACGATTGTGGGGCTATTAAAAAAAGAGGTTATTTCACTTAACACAGAAACAAACGCATTTGCTTGATTTTTTGTTTCCGCACTTACCGGTCTTACCACGGATACCTCTGACATTTTATAGTGTTTTCTTGTGTCAGAGTGAAATATAAATGGCCTTACGACTTTTCCAGGTTGAAAAAAATCGTTTTGTTCTATTGCTTGTTTTTTTGCTTTAGGCATTGAAGTCGATGGGGCGACCTTTTCATTAGAAGATGCCAAGGCGTCCACCCCCTGAAGGGTTTTTAAAGTTTTCTTATCTGCCTCGTTATTTTGCCTTGGAAGTGAATAATCTTTTTGATTTTCAAAAAACAAAGACGAAAACAGACTTTCACTTTGACTGCAACCTGCTGTGGATATCAGACAAGTAGCCAGAAGAAGATTTTTTAACGGTGAAAAAAGCCTATTTCCCATATCTTTTTTATCTATTCCTCAATTACGATCCTGCAAGTGGTCACATATTTTCTAGTTTGATGGATTATCCAAATTTATTTTTACCGTTAACTGCTTTTTTATATTTCTAATTTTTAATCTAACCTTGGGGTCGCTTTTCCCTGGGACCAAAATTTGCTACAAAACGTTTGCGCAACACAAAACGGCTCGTGAGGACCATTCTTCACAAGACCGAATCATTATACGATTTGCTGGCTATAGCATCAACAAAATTAAAAATTATTCTTATATTTTAATGTATTAAAGGAAATAGTGCGTCCGCAATCTAACAATGAAGAGCAGATGCAGGAAACCGGACAGTCGCAATGGTATAGATAATCTAATGAAGGTACTTTTTACCCTTTTTTGGCGTTTATAATTTTGTGAGAAGATAACGTAATTTAGCAAAAATTTTACAGGCTTAAATGATTTTTTTTGAGTGGATTACTAGATTACTTGTGACGGTTTTTTATCTTTCACGGAAAGCAGTATCAGCAGAATTCAAAAAAGGATCGAGGAGGTATTCCAAGACAGTTCGTTCGCCCGTTCTAATGAAGCACGATACCTGCACTCCTGGAACCATGGTATATTTTACAGCGCCACTCTGGAAAAATGTCTTTTCTGTACTGATTTGGACTTCATAATAAGGAATGCCATCTGGTGTTTCTACGCTATCTGGGCTGATGTGCGCAACCTTGCCCTTGATGTGACCAAATTTGGAGGAATCCCTAGAGGTTAATTTAACGAGTGCCGATTGGCCTTTACGGATATATCCAATATCTTGCGTCGAAAGTTTCGCTAATACAATTAGTTTATCACCCTGAGGGACTATATCGACTACAGTACCTCCCGGCTTAACTACTCCGCCAATAGTTGCAACATACAGTTTTTTTACCAAACCGTTTACTGGTGAGCGGAGTACGGTTCGCCTTAATTTATCTTCAAATTTTTTTAATCTATTTGAGAGTTCATCAAATTCGCGCTGTTTATCTGTCTGTTCTAGGCGGGTTGATTCTATAAATCCTTCTCTTGTTGCAGCCAGCCGAGCCAATGCAGCTTTCCATGAGGCTTTTGCCCTTGGGGCAGCTTTTTGATCTTCGGTTATCTTGCCCCTAAGTGCGGCAGCTTCCTTTAAAAGATCAAGATGTTGCATCCGATGGGAGAGCTGATCTTTGATCAGCTGGGTGGAGATTTTCACTTGCTCGTCAAGAAGGGTTAGACGGTGTGTGTTATTTAAAATCCTAACTTCAATTTCTTCAAAGGCTTTTTTCTGCTCCTCAATCCTTTGTTCCTGGGCATTTAGTTCATTTTTAATACGTTTTCGGCGTGAACTGAATAGCTGGGTGGTTTGCTTTGCAATCCTGGGGTGATCATTACTAAGGTGTTTAGGCAGGACCAGTTTCGGCCGGTTTTGACTTTCAGCATTCAGTCGTGCAAGTGCAAACTCAAGTCGATTCAAGCGCATTCGTATTTCCGTGACATCTGTTCCGGAACGGAGTGGTTCAAGAGTCACGAGGGGTTGCCCGGAGTTTACACGTTCACCTTCCTTAATTAATATTTTTCGTACAATACCCCCCTCCAAGTGTTGGACACTTTTAATTTTTGTTGAGGGAATTATTTCGCCATATGCAATAGAAACTACATCAAGGCGGCCATAGTAAGCCCATATAAAGAATATACCGATGAGAAATACAAACAAAAAAAGGAATAGATGAATAAGAATTCCTTGATTGTTTCTGTCGGTCAAACCACGTGCTTTACTTTGGTTCATACTCCCGTCCCACCACCGATTGCTTTAACCGGGTCATCTTTGGACTTGGTTTTTTCTTAAGATCAATGACCCAATCTGCTCCCTTTAAGATATTTGGGTCATGTGAACATGCAATTACGGTTGAATTTTGATTTGAAAACCTATTCATAATATTGTAGACGGCCATAGCACCCTCTGAGTCCATCCCCTCCGTAGGTTCATCAACAATCAGGATTTTCCCGTTGGCTAGCAGTGCCCGTGCTAGAGCCAATCGACGGCGAATACCTAGTGGAAGTTCACGTCCCCCAGCCTTGATAGGGGCATCTATTCCATCGCTACTTTGATCAATAAAGGCCCGGAGCCCCGCCGAGCGGATTGCATCATTAAGTGATTCGGTCGATGAATCGTCTGATAGGAGAGTAATATTTTGTCGGATTGTGCCAGGAAGAAACCTTGGCTCCTGGGGGACGTATGCAACTTGTGATCGCCACCACTCTGGGACTAACTGATGCAAATTTACACCGTCAATTAAAATTTGTCCGCGGGTTGGTGGTAATAAGCCCGTCAACATACGCACAAAACTGGTCTTTCCCGAACCATTGGGGCCAATTACAGCCAATACGGATCCTGGAAGTAATTCGAGATCGAGGCTTTCAAAAAGGGGTTGTACGCTATTTGGGTAGGTGAGTGCTATGTCACAGAACTGAATTTTTCCGGTTAGCTTGTCAATAGCGCTTCCTTTTTTCCTCTCGTTCTTAAGTCGTAAAATATCACCTGCAATGTTTTCCGTTTGCCGGGCTTTAGAAAAAATCTGTACGAGAGACGCAAGTCTTGCAATGGGGCCACATGCGCGTGCAGCTAGAATATTAATTCCAATTAACACATTTACATCAAGCTGACCAGCAACCACGAATGTAGCTCCAATACCAATTATGCTCACTGACATTACAGCTGGGATGGCTATTGTTAGGTTTTGCAGTATGTTTTGGCGGTTTGTTATTTTATCATATTGATCCTCTAGTCTAGTAGAGATGGTTTGCCACATTTGAAGTAGGTGGTTTCCCGCATTAAATGTTCTGATAGTGTCAACGTCGACTAATGCGGAGGATACTAATTCACCTTGCTGAATTGCTGCAGCAGTGATTTTTCGTTGCGGGACCCTGAAACTAAGAATTGCGACATAGTTTGTAAAAAGCAGGGATACGATAAATAATGTAGTGATTATTCCAAGTTTAGCGTGAAGAACAAATACTGCGCCAAGAAAAATTAGCGCAAACGGTGCATCCAATATCGCACATAAATTTGGCCCTGAATAGGCGGTACGCGATTTTTCTGAGCTGGTTAAGGCTTCGCGACGCCCTTCATTCGATAGCTGGGCGAAAATATGGGCTTGAGATACTAAGGCACTATTAAAAAGATTAATGCTAGCTGATTTATCAATTGGACTAGTTGCGCGGGAGGCGAGGCACCCGCGAATTTGGCGGAAAGCAAATTCAAATAGAATAGCAATGATAGCTCCCGTTGAGAGGGTCCAGAGTGTAGTGTCAACGCCATGTATAATGTACCGTCCGAGCACTTGCATAACAAAAATCGGTACAGCCAGTGCTAATAAATTAGCAATTAAAGTCGCTATGATCATCTCAGCTGCGATAAAGGGATTGTGAAATAGGCGGATTAATGGTCCTGGCATATCAACGCTCGCAGCTATAAAGAAATACCGTAAGTCTAGTATGCGTTGTAAAATCAGAATCCATGTAATGACTCAATCAGATAATATCAAAATTTTGTGCAGAGAGCCCGTTGATGAAATCATCAACAGCGGATTGATCTTCTAAACCAGTAATTTGTGCTACTTGGTTAATGGTAAGATCATCATTGTCGTTGCTATCAGAATTTGAAACAACGCCAAGACCAACTACGGTCGAGCTTACTTCCCAAACGACAACTCGGTCATTGAGGGTTGATAAGGTGTCCAGGCTTGTAGCATTTAAGGATGTTTCCAGTTCAGTTGAAGTTCCGGCAGCGTTGTCAGTGAAAATGAGTATTCCTTGATTGTTAGGATTTTCTAGGCTGCTGATTCCTTGCCTAAGGATAGTTTCTTCACTGGAGCCAAAGCCAGCCATTCCAGATGTTTTGAAATCAAAGATGTCACTTGAAAAATTTGATGAACTTTCATAAACGAGGGTATCAACACCGTTTGTATTGGAGCCACCGGATGCAATAGGCCTGAATTGGTAGGTGTCGGTTCCTGCCCCGCCGGTTATAACATCGTCCGCTACGCCACCCCAAAAAGTATCATTTCCTGGGCCACCTGAAAGTGTATCAACCTGGGCATTTCCTGACAGCATATCATCACCTGCACCGCCCGTTAGAATATCAATGCCGGATTTTCCAGTAAGCGTATCTGCCCCGCTGCCCCCAGTTAGTGTATCTGCGCCGCTTCCTGAAGTTATTTTCACCACGCCCTCGGTATCACTTAGGTCGGCAGACAAGTTCGCAGAAAAGGTAGATGCGCTAATAGTAACGTTGCTGTTATATATTCCGCTACCAGTCAAGGTTAGGAGTGAGCTGCCAAATGCAGTTTTTGCGTTACCGGCAAGTGTTAAATTATAGGCGGATTCACTTGCAAGATCTAGGCTTTCAAAACCAGATATATTGGTAAAATCAGCATCAGTGATAGTAGTCGATCCGATATCAGTTATGCTTAATTTGTCAGTCCCACGTCCACCGGCAATAGTATCTGATGAACTTAAGTCTCCTATTGATATATTGTCATCACCAGTCGAACCATTGATGGTTTGTCCGGTAAGGGCCTGTTGAATTGATAACGTGTTCGTCAGATTGCCATCTTCAAGATTAATGATTTCGATACCACTAAAATCGTCTAGAATATTTGTGCCATTCTGAAGGATAATGGTATCAGTTCCATTGCCGCCATTGAAAACATCACCGTTTGTCACTTCTCCTGATAGGGTCATCGTATCATTATCATCTGAACCTGTTATCAGGTAATCAGAATTAGCGAGTAATGTTAAGTTTACAGATCCGTTTACTGAAATGGTATAAGATGCTGTAGCGTTAGTCGAGTCTGTAAAAAAATCGTCGACTTCGTCGTCGTCGACAAGGCTTATTTCATCTTCAAAGAGATCACCTGCAAAATATTCGTTCATGCCAAAGAGACCGATTGAACCCATTTCCAGGGAAGTCATTCCAATTGGTCCTGCCCCAAATGGATCTATCCCTAAAGGCCCCATTGCCATGGGCTCTGAGCCCATATCTTCATTCAGACTCTCTGAATTTGTATCATATGGAGTTTCACCAGCCATGCTAAAACCACTCATCATTTGTCCGGCTGCAGCCATATCAATGAGTCCTGATTCCATAAATCCAACAACAATATCACCCATAGCCGCCGCAGCTTCTTCCGCAAAAGTTTCAACCGATTCGTGAATAATATCTTCAATGAATTCCTGGGCCCTTTCCATTTCTCCACTATAAGCTGACGAATTACCTTGGCCTGCACTTATTGGGGATGAAGGTCCAAAGTTACCGAGCCCACCCATCGCGTCGTCTAGAGATGAAGAAATGATATCATTGATGATAGTAGCTGGTGTAAACATATCCATTTTTCCAGCATCCATGCCAAACCGTGTAGCTGCTTCCCCTGCAACGATGGTAGCAGCTTCAAAAGCCGAGTCTAGACTTCCACCCTCAGCTAGGACTTGAGAAAAGGCATCAGCAGCCGCGACATCGGCAGTCACATTTTGCTCAAAGGCAACCTCTTTTGTTGATAGTGCACTTATTTCTCCAGCGTTGACTAACAGCCCTTCGGCTTCACCCCCCCTCGCTTCAGGAGAAAGTTCTCCTTGCACCAAACCTTGTTCTTCCTCTAAGTTCGTATTCTGTATTTCTGTGTCGTCGACTGCTAACTGTTCGCCCTCGGTTAAAGTTTCTTGGCCTTGCAGTTCATCAGGCTCACCCGTCGGGGGTGTATTTTCATCAGTGTCTACGTTTTCCTCTGCTCCCGCTCCTTGTTCAGCAGAGGTTTCTTGTGATTCAGCTTCTGTCTCGGAACCTGTTTCATTGGTCGTTTCTTCCCCTTCATCTTGATTCTTTGTTTTTCCTGGCGATTTCGGCATTGCCACTTGTGCGGCCTTAAAAAAGGCCTTTATTGCCGCTTCCGGTAATTGCACTGGGGCTGAAGGAGGGACAAATGGGCTGGGCACTCGACTTGTGGCATTGGCAGAATTAAGTGTCTGGGAACCGGTTGCAGTGGAAATAGTAAATTCACCCGGCTGCCCTGTTGTTGGGTCATTGAAATTAGAAAATATACCAGATGGTGGACTGTCTGATTCTGAGTTTGTCAGCTGTGGGTTCGTAATTTTACCGCCACCAGAAGTGCCGCGAATGCCAATTGTTGCAACAGGTGTTGTGATTGTCATATCTTCTACACCACCTTTAGAAATTTGCCCTGAAACAAAGGTGAATACGCCGGCTGTAACATCAAAAACAGATTTTCCTGTTTGAGACGATGGGTCAAATACAAGCTCATCGATCGTCATTTTTCCACTATCCGCTAATGCAAAGGTGCTATCGTCAGCAAAAACCATTCCAATCGAACCATTAGGGGCAGTTTCTATAATATCGCCTAGGAAAATCGGCAGGCCTGATTCAGCTTCCATTTTTGTTCCATCAACTCGTGTAATAAATGCAGTATTTTCCACGGAGTCAATTTGGCCGATTGGTTCACTATTTGATTGAGCTAACTGAATTTGATCACGGACTAAATAGTTCGTTTTTGCGTTGGGACCGAAACGAAGTGTCTGGCCTTTCATTAAATATTTGTCCTCATAATTTACTTTTAGTTATAGTTTGCAATTGAAAACAGTGAACTCTGATGATTATCTTTAGAGTAAACATATATTAACCCTTAAAAGAGTCCACATTAAGGCGCCCTATAGTGCTTAGCAACCTGAAGGTTGCTAGCGTTATGTCGGTCTCTGCTGACGCGGCATCACTTTGAGCGCTTATAAGCGCTGTTTCACCTGCTAAGACATCGATGAGAGAACGATTCCCGAGTTGACGTTCTTTTCTAGCAAGCGCAAGAAATTCAGCCGCTATATTTGCCTGATTTTGAAGTCTCTCAGCATTTAATCTTGATGTCCTTAGATTTTCCCAAGCATTCCTGACCTGCTCTTCAATCAAAGTTTGTGTGTCATCGTAGCGAATTTTCGATGCCGATAATGTTTGTTGGGCTGCACGAATAGTATTAACGTTCGTGAGCCAGACATCAAACGAATAGGTTAATTCAACTTTGGCTAAGGTTTCTTGTTTGCCTCCAATAGTGCCACCATCATCCTGTTTCCACTTTTTATCCAGAGATGCGTTAATCTTTGGGCCAAATCCATCCGCTTTTGTCTTTTTTAAATCAATCTGTGCGATTCTTGAACTAACTGCCGAAGCCATTAGTTGAGGGTTTTCCTTAAATGCAATCTCAATCGCTTCCTCGAGTGTAGATGGTAAAAATGCGATTGGGATGCGAGGTCTTTTCATCTTTCTCGGAGTCTTAGGGAATTGACCGAAAATTGCATTGTAACGGTTTTTACTATTTTGAAGAGCACCCTCTGCTTGTACGCTCATTGCTTCTGCTCCTGCAAGCTGGGTCTTTGCTTGCAATACATCGGTGGCAATACCAGATCCGCGCTGTACTTTTGAGTTCTCCAGATCGGCTTGGTGTTTGATATTTGCTACGGATCCTTTTGCAAACTCTAAAATTCTAGATTGGCGGAGGACTTCCATATAGCCTACTATCGCTTCAAGAAGAACAGACTGCTGTGCAGAACGCAGAGCTAGTTTCGATTGCTCAACTTCAAGGCGCGCTCTTTGGATAGACGCATGTGTGGAACCAAAGTCCCACAATAATTGGTTAAGAGATAATTCCACATTTCTTGGAGGCATGGAGGTGTCATCAGAGCCCTGGCCTTTTTGCTGGAGCTCGTAACCGTAGTTAGCAGTAAGATCAACCTTTGGAAACCAGTCTCCAAATGCTACCTTTGCTCTTTCTTGTGCACCTAAAAGATCTGCTTCAGCTGCCGTAATTCTTTTATGCGTTTTTAGGAGGGCGTCTATTTTTTCGAAAAGTGTATCGGCTGACGTTGGATGTGAGAACCCAGCCGCGGTAATAGTTAAAACGAAAAGGAATATTTTTATTGTGAAAAGAAACCAGTTCGTTTGAGGGTGTTTCTTATATGTATACCACATATAGTTGCCGAAAATTATAAGATGCCATTATATTGAGTACCACAAACAATTTCTATAATCAAAGAGGATTATTCAGGAGAAAGATGATCCAAAGGCAGGTGTGGATATTTCTTTATATTTTATGACCTAAGTACAGTATTTTGAGTCCTTAGGTTTGCTTGCTGATACTAACTGGCACGATATTTGCTTATCTTGTAATACTTAACTTTACAGGGAGTTATGTCATGGAAAAGAATATTCAAGCATTTGTCGAACCCTATGATCCTTTAACTAATGAGTTTTCTGATATACCCGGCTTGGACCATCCAGTTCTCGAAAATGAGGATGCAGGTTTTCGACTTTTGTCATTGCTTGCAGATGATCTTGACCTCGATGCGACTGAAATCGAGTTAGATTGACGGACTGTGGCAAAATTTGCCGAGGGAGTAGAACTGCAGAAGGAAGCTTTAGCTGCACACCTTTGCTACAACAAAAGTAATTAGGCAGCTAAAGTTGTGGCAAAATTTTGCGTAATAAATTTATTCCCGCATTTGAGCATCAACGACTGCAAGAGCACTCATATTAAAAATGCCTCGAGCCGTAACAGAAGGTGTTAAAATATGGGCTGGTTTTGCAACTCCAAGAAGTATAGGGCCTATGGCTAGACCTTCCCCGAAGGATTTCAACAAATTTAGGCCTATGTTAGACGCTTCTAAATTTGGAAAAACTAGGAGATTTGCAGTTCCGCTTAACACAGAGCTTGGAAAAACTTTTTCACGGAGAGTTTCATCGATCGCAATGTCGGGCTTCATCTCGCCCTCCACTATGAGGTCTGGAAACTGTTCTTTTAATATACAGACTGCATCACGCATTTTTTTAGATGTTTTTGTTGTCATGCTTCCAAAATTTGAATGAGACAGCAAAGCCACTCTGGGTGTTTCCCCAAACCGACGCATAATTTTTGCAGCGAGAATTGTCATTTCAACAAGCTCATCGACAGTTGGTTCTGGTGTCACATGAGTATCCGTTAAGAAAAATGTCCCTTTATTTAAAATTATTACTGATAGAGCAGATACATCTTTAACACTATCTGCCTTACCTATAATGTGAAGAATATGTTTAAGGTGCCTGTTATGGTGGCCAAATGTGCCGCATATAAGGGTATCAGCCTCGCTATGCGCTAGCATTAGTGCAGCAATCACGGTTGTATTTGTCCGTACAATTGTTTTTGCTGCATCAGCAGAAATACCTTTTCTTTCCATTATTGAGTGATACAACTTCCAGTATTTTTCAAACCTTGGGTCGCTTTCCGGATTTGTAATTTGAACATCGCTTCCAAGGGCAATTCTGAGTCCTAGATTTTTTATCCGTTTTTCTACAACCTCCGGACGTCCTATTAGAATGGGTTGAGCTAGTTGTTCGTCAATAAGAGCTTGTACCGCACGTAATACTCTCGGATCTTCACCTTCGGCAAAAACTAGTCGTTTAGGATTTTGCCGGGCACGTTCGAAAATTGGTTTCATTATAAGCCCGGAACGAAAAATAAAACCTTCTAACTTTTCCGCATAGCCTGCAAGATCATCGATGGGTCTTGCAGCCACCCCAGATTCCATTGCAGCTTTAGCAACAGCTATGGGGATTTTTACAGCCAGCCTTGGGTCAAAGGGCTTTGGGATGAGATAATTTGGGCCAAAAGTGAGAGCTTCACCGGCATAGACCATGTCAACTCTCTCCTCGCTTTCAGCCATTGTCAGATCCGCAATGGCATGTACAGCAGCTAACTTCATTTCCTTGTTTATCGTAGTAGCACCGCTATCGAGTGCCCCTCTGAAAATAAATGGGAAACAAAGTACATTGTTGACTTGGTTGGGGTAGTCAGACCGACCAGTTGCAATCACAGCATTTGGGTTAGCCGCTCTGACAATATTAGGATCAATCTCTGGTTCAGGGTTTGCGAGTGCTAATATGAGAGGGGTGGCGGTCATGGATGCGACCATTTCCAATGTCAAAATATTACCAGCAGATAGTCCTAAAAATACGTCAGCATTTTTTATTACTTCCTTTAGTGTGCGCAGCTTTGTTTGTTGTGCAAATTTCAGTTTGTGACTATTCATGTCTTCTTTTCGGTCTTTATAGACCACTCCGGTTTCGTCTACTAACCAGATGTTTTTTCGCTCGGCGCCCATAGTAACCAACAGCTCCAGGCAGGCAATTCCAGCAGCCCCTCCACCCGTCGACACTAGTTTGATTTTTCTCAAGTCTTTTTCCAGCAATCGAAGGCCATTTAGAATTGCTGCGCATGCTACTATTGCAGTCCCATGTTGATCGTCATGAAAAACTGGAATATTCATGCGTTTCCGCAGTTTTTCTTCTAGTATAAAGCATTCGGGCGCCTTGATGTCTTCTAGGTTTATGGCCCCAAAGGTAGGCTCCAGAGATGCAATGATATCTGCAAGCTTATTAATATCGGTCTCTTTCAGTTCAATATCATAGCAGTCGATACCTGCAAATTTCTTGAATAAAACAGCTTTCCCCTCCATGACAGGCTTTGAGGCCAAGCTCCCTATTGAACCAAGTCCAAGAACCGCCGTCCCATTTGTTATTACTCCAACCAGATTTCCTTTGTTAGTAAGTGAGAACACTTGCCTAGAATCATTGACAATTTCCATGCAAGCAGCAGCTACACCTGGGGAATATGCCAGAGACAAATCCCGCTGGGAAGATAGTGGTTTAGTAGGAGTGGTCGCTATCTTTCCGGGTCTTGGTGAGCGATGATATTCAAGGGCCTGTTCATCAAGAGTGCTTTGTTTATCCATTAGGTGTCTTTCTACCTTTGGGTGAAAAGTAGTAACTCTTACAAAAAGCTAAGATTATATTTTTCAAAATTAAAAATAAAGAACGCCTACTCTTGAATTTCTCTCACATTAACTCGAGGTAATTTGTTCCACAGATAGATATTGGTAAAACAAAAGATCGGTGATATTTTGCAGTCACCGGAGCTATACACGCTGCGACTAGCAGAAATAGCGAGAAGATTAAAATTACCGCATTATCGATAAATTGATCTTTGAGCATTTGTGTATTATCCGGTTAGCCAATTTTGTCTAATTTGTTTCCTAAACTACTACTATGGCAGTCTAGCTAATAATTTGTGCTGATGGTACAGAAAAATTATGGGTTGATAAAAATCTACTGCTTCGCCCATTAATACAAACCTTTATTCGTTGACTCTAAAGGCGGGTCGCTTTCAAGCTCTAAAATTAGCACGCACCTCGTGGATAAAAAAAATATAGTTTTTTGATTGAAAGACTAGGGCATAAACAGGCGATAAATTTGCGACGTTTGCAAATTCAAAAATTAAATTTGGCAAAGTTTCAAAAAGAGCTAACGGGATTTTTCTGGATTTCTGATTGGATAGCGTCGCCAATTTCTTTTGGTGGCACGATAGATTTATGTGTTGATAGGTCAAAAAAAACGTTGGTGCTTTCAGCTGTTGCAACACAGAAACTATTGTTGAATAGGCCGTAGTGGCTGGTAAATGACTTGGACCTAATGCTAGTAAATAAGGCTCCTATATTAACTATGCCCGGATAATACATTTCCTGACGGAAGTTTATTGTAAGACGGGCTAGGACAAAATTGATACTTTTAGTCTTGAATTGGCTAAACATACCATCAATTAAGCTTGTTCTAGCGGCTTCGACAAAAGCTCCATATGCGACGTTATTGATGTGCCCTAGACTGTCTTGGTCACAGAATCGCAGGGTTACATCGGTCCAATGCGTAAAGTTTTCTTTTTTTGTTAAATCGATGCTTATGTCTTTAAATTCTATTGAATTTTTTTTTGAATCATATAATTTCTCGGCCATATAGACTTTTCACCTCTTCATCTGTAAAACCAAATTCGTTGAGAACCTCTCTTGTGTGCTGCCCTCTATCTGGCGTCGGCATTCCAGTTCGTGGCTGATATCGATTCATCCTGATTGCTTGTGCAATAATGTCAAAGTGCCCAAGTGTTGGATGTTTAACGGGGTGGCGCATTTCTATATGGTTTACCTGCTCATCAGCAAATACCTGGTCTATTGAGTATATTGGACCGCATGGAATTCCGGCGCTGCTCAAAAGATCAATCCACTCCTCGCAAGTTTTTCTTCGGACGTGCGCCTGAATTCTTGTGTTAACTGCATTTCGGTTTAGCGAGCGTAATTTTCCGCTAGAAAAATCTGGATCGGAGTACATCTCTAAATCACCCAGAGCCTCACAAAGTCTTTTCCAGATTTGCTCGCCACTTGCCGCTATGTTTATATAGCCGTCAGAGGCCTGGAATACGCCAGTAGGTATAGAAGTTGGATGGTCATTACCAGCTTGAGAAGGTACATCGCCTGTCATAGTGTAACGAGCCGCCTGGAAATCTAACATGGAAATCATTGAGTGAAGTAGTGAGGATTGTACCCACTGTCCTTCTCCAGAGCGCTCTCGTTCAAGTAACGCTATGAGGACACCTATTGCTCCAAACATCCCAGCTGCTAAATCGGCTATTGGAATTCCAGCCCTTACAGGCCCTTGGTCTGGAAGGCCTGTAATTGACATTAACCCTCCCATCCCTTGTGCCACTTGGTCAAATCCAGGTCTCTGAGCATACGGCCCGTCTTGACCAAACCCGGAGATAGAAAGGAGGACAATTTTTTTGTTAATTGATTTTAGTTTGTCATAAGGGATTCCAAGACGGTGTTTTACGTTAGGTCTAAAATTTTCAACAATGACGTCGGCAGCTTTAGCTAATCGAAGAAAAACCGAGCGTCCTTCAGGGCTTTTGAGATTTAGAGTGATGCTCCGTTTATTTCTATGGATGTTCTGATAATCGGGACCTGTCCGAGCTCCCCCCATTCCCTTAGCCTTATCAAGATTTTCTGGTGCTTCTATCTTTATGACGTTAGCACCCCAATCAGCTAGTTGCCGAACAGCTGTTGGTCCAGAGCGAACTCTTGTTAGGTCTAGAACTGTAAGACTCTTAAGCGGCCCATTATATGTATCACCCATTATTTCTACTCTCCTTTCATCTGAATTTAGTTTAGCATAGCCAAATATCCAAGCTCACGTCATTGTGGAAAAAATTTTAACTGCGAAGCAAAGATGAAAAGACGCCCTTTTCTAAACTTTATTTTGAAGGGGAAACGTTATAATTTTCGATAGGTGAATATTGATAATTACGTCAATAACCTTTTAGCCATTTTCGCACTACTTCCAGCGTTTTTTCTGGATGGTTCTCAATTAATTTCTTTGTTTGTTTTAATAATAGCTCGCTTCTTTTTTGGTTTTTTCGAAGTGTTATGGAAGTGGTCGCTGATTTAGCACCAGGTTTCTTTTGGGTTGCGGAGGAAGAGGGGTTGCTTGATTTCATTAGAACAAATTTTTTGCTGCTAGGGAAAAATTGATAACCAGAATAGGCGATTCGACAACATTAATACTGACAGAAACTTTATTGATAACTATTTTAGGCACTAATCTAAGTCATTGCTGTATAGTATTGTTGAACCTAACCAAGTAACAACTAAAATTTTCCATTTTACTCGATAGTGAAGCATTAGCATAAAAAACTATGAAAAAAAATGATAAATTATCCTTGCGTAGCGGTGGGCAGATCCTAATAGATTGCCTTTTTGCGAATGAAGTAAAGCGTATTTTCTGCGTTCCAGGCGAGAGCTATCTTCCTGCTCTTGATGCACTTTATGATAAACCTGAGATTCAATTGGTTGTATGTCGCCATGAGGGGGGAGCAGCTTACATGGCTGAGGCTTATGGGAAATTAACTGGTCAGCCAGGTGTGTGTTTTGTAACGCGAGGCCCGGGAGCTTCAAATGCAGCGAGTGGTGTACATGTTGCATTTCAGGATTCAACGCCATTAATTTTATTGGTAGGCCAAGTAGCGCGCAGTCATAGTGAACGCGAGGCTTTTCAGGAAATTGATTATCGTCAAATGTTTAGTCAAACGGCAAAGTGGGTCGGCCAAATTGAGGATGTTACTCGAATAAGGGAATATGTTAATCGTGCCTTCCAAACAGCTATGTGCGGGCGGCCTGGCCCAGTAGTTTTAGCACTGCCTGAGGATATGCTTAAGGATCGTGCGCGTTCTATTCTGGCAGAACCGGCAAGATTTGTCGAAGCCCATCCAGGGGACTTTAATATGAACACTCTTAAAAATATGCTTAGGCAGTCAAAAAAGCCGATTTCAATAATTGGGGGTGGTGGTTGGGACAAAGAGGCAACTGAAAACTTTCGGGTATTTGCTGAATCTAACGGTTTACCTGTAGCGTGTGCTTTTCGTCGTCAGGACCATTTTCCTAACGACCATTTTTTGTACGCAGGTGACGTTGGGATAGGTATTAACCCAAAACTCAAAACGAGAATCAAAGAAGCAGACCTAATCTTTGTAGTCGGTGCCCGTCTTGGGGAAATGACGACTTCAGGATATACGTTAATAGACATTCCAAAACCGTCTCAGAAGTTGATTCATGTTTTTCCCGGCGCTGAAGAATTAGGGCGAGTGTACCAGGCGGACCTGATGATAAATGCAGGAATGAAATCATTTGCATTAGCGCTTCGGAGTTTAGGGGGCATAGGGGCAGATTGGCGCGAGATAGCAGCTATAGCGCACGAAGACTACATTTCCTGGACTGTTCCACCTGAAATACCAGGTCCTGTGCAAATGGGAGAAATTGTCACGTGGTTGAGGGATAACCTTCCGTCTGAATCTATCATAACAAATGGCGCTGGTAATTTTTCAATTTGGTGCAACCGATTCTATCGCTACCGTCAATACGGAACTCTTCTTGGTCCAACTAGTGGAAGCATGGGATACGGGCTGCCCGCAGCGGTTTCTGCTGCGCTGCAAGAAACGTCTCGAACAGTAATAGCCTTTTCGGGCGACGGTGATTTTTTAATGAACTGCCAAGAATTAGCTACTGCCGTTCAGTACGGTTTGAGAATTATTGTTTTGGTCATAAATAATGGCATGTATGGGACGATTAGGATGCATCAAGAGCACCAGTATCCGGGGCGCGTTTTAGGAACAAGTCTTGTGAACCCGAGTTTTGCTGCTCTTGCAGAGTCTTTTGGGGCTTCTGGAGAGGTTGTAGAAAAAACAAAGCAATTTTTTCCAGCATTTGAGAGAGCTCAAGATTCTAAATTACCTACAGTAATCGAGATTAAGCTTGATCCAGAGGCAATTTTGCCATCAGTTAAACTTTCTAGTATTTCGCATGGATCAAGAAGCGACAGAGAAAATTAGGTACGTTTAGAGCACGAATGCTTCTCACAGAAGCAAAATAATTCTGAACAAACAAACCAAAAAAATTTTACTAGTTCTTAAAAACTAGGTTGCAAAACCATGGAATTAGCGTGATTTTCTTTGTCAAACAGAAAAATTGTACAATATAGATTTAATTATGGTCAAACCTTCACTTAAATCAGAATTATGGATAAAGGCTCAGCTTCGCTTGTGCAATTTACAATGCCGGGGTGCCTATATTGTCATGCGCGGTGACCCTGATGCTGGGGCTATATTAGTAAAGCTAAATAAGTTGGATGGGACAGCCCAGGTTTTATCGCAAGTTTTTGGAATTGATGGTCAACGGAGCTGGATGATCAGTACGGGAGAAAGTCCTGTTGCTGAATTAGAAGCTGATTTATACATTTCCCGTCAAGCCAACCGAGACCCAGATATTTGGGTTTTAGAAATAGAAGATCCGAAGGGTGATTATCAACTTGATGCACCCCCACTCTAATATTAACGATTTAGAAATGTATATGGTTAATATTTTAGTTATTAACTTGATGCACCCCCACTCTAATATTAACGATTTAGAAATGTATATGGTTAATATTTTAGTTGAGTACGGGCTGGAAATAAGAGCTAATGTTTTTTTTTAAAGGATAATCGCTCTATGTTTGTCTTAATATTAAATGGTAGCCGAACTCGGTCTTTACGGGGTCACTTATTTCTCCCGGTTCGAGGGCAAAAGCGACTTCCTCAAACTCAGGGACCATTTGCCCCTTTGCAAAACTACCTAGGGATCCTCCGCGAGCACTGGAAGGACAATTAGATGCTTCCCGTGCAACCTGTGCAAATGTTTCACCTTGAGAAATGCGTTGTTTTAGCTTTTTTATTTTATGTTGGGCCTCATCCGGCGGGAGGTTTTCAGTGCTAATAAGTATATGGGAGGCGGAAATTTGTTTTGTCATTTAAGATCTCCGAAGATGAAAAGTTCATCACATGAGCATGATTAAGAAGAGATGAAAAGTTTTTTATTATTGATGTATACCTATGAAACAACAATTGACGGTTAACCCGTAGATCGCTGACAGAAGAGAGGCCGCAATGATCAAGAAAATCATTCGAATGTTTGCCTTGTTAACAGTGTTGGGATTATTTGTTGCTCCAGCTTCATTGGTGCTTTTCAATGAAAAAGAAATTCAAACATTTGCTGAACCTTTGCCGGGCGGTGAGCGATTAGCCTTAGTTGCAATGGATATAAAAGCGTGGTTAGCTGATAATTTAAGTGCCGAAGCAGTAGATCAGGCAAAGAATATTTTTAACTATGTTCGGAATTTTAGTGATGAGCTTAATTATAAAAATATTCTCGAGAACTTGAAATTCGTTAAAGAAGAGGTTCCCTGGTATAGCATTGTCATTGATATGCCACCCCTTGAAGCTGATGAGCAGGAAAAGGAACCTTTGCAGGAAGAAGGATCTAATAGCTTAAGGCCAACTTCAAAAAATAATCGTGATGAGCATAAGAATGAAAAAGTGGTAATGAACACGATTACACCGCCTTTTTCTTCTTCGAGTGAAAGCCCGGGTATTTCTAACCGGCCTTTGGGAGCAAAAATTACCTCGCCCCCTCCACGCGCATCTAAAGTTGCCAAGGTATCTGAAGGCGAGCATTTGGCGCCACCGCCTACTGAAGGGGGTTTTGAAACCGGCAAGAGAGAATCGGGAAATTCACCGGTTTCCCGAGATGTTGGGAGCCTAGTAGAGTCAAAGAACAAAGTGAGTGTTAATCCAAAAATTTCTGTTTCGCCGAAAAAACCTGACCCACCAACACAATCGAAAAACAAGTTGGCTAAAGTAAAGACTAAGAGCAATGAGGATGCTTCCAATGTTATTTCAACAGGTGTAGATTCTAGTGAGCGGATCACCCCACAAGCTGTTGCAGCTGCCCAGCCAGCAGAACAGCTTAGAAAGAAAATCTCTCGTCCTATAACAAACAAATTAGATTCTACTTTTGTCCAACCCAAAAAATCTGAGCCTAACGATACTTTTACGCGCCATGAGAAAAAGAATGACGCTGATGAAAACTTTTCTACTCCAGCTTCGAGTGCGGAGCAGAGCTTCCCTAAACCAAAGACTGGTTCAGCAGAGGAGGGCTCAAAAGAGCTTATAAATAAAGGCAATAGTAAGAGTGATAGTTTAGTATCATCGCTTTCTCCTTCTACTATCCACTCTGAGGCGGTGAAATATTTTAAGGGAGAAAGTACACCAAAAGACCTAGAGAAAGCGGCAAACCTTTTTAGGCAGGCAGCTGAAATGGGGCATGCGGGTTCTCAATATAATTTAGGCGTAATGTCATATTTAGGACAAGGTGTTGAGAAAGATATAAAGGAGGCAGCGAGATGGTTTATGTTGGCTGCAGAACAAGGAAAGGCGTCGGCACAGTATAATATAGGATCACTTTACTTTAAGGGTGCAGGGGTAGAAAGAAACCTAAGAAAAGCCTTTGAATGGATTGACAAAGCCGCTCAGCAAGGTGAACCAAAGGCAATTAAGATTCGAGAAAAAATAAAGGAGAAGCTTAACACCAGTTGACTTGCTAAATCAAAAAAGAAATTTACATGTAAGCAATGCCGGCTTTGGTTTTAACTTTTTCAGTTATGGGGCAGAGTTTTGCATTGATACATGGTAATCATTTATAGGACTGGAAGATCCACCCCAGTTCCTCCAATACCGCAGTAACCGGATGGATTTTTTGCAAGATACTGTTGGTGGTATTCTTCTGCATAGTAAAATACCTGAGCAGAAAGAATTGTCGTAGTGATTTTTTCAAAACCGGCTTTTTTTAGAGCTTTTTCATACAATAATTTTGACATTTCCGCAGAGTTACGTTGGGGTGCAGAGTATGTATAGATCTCAGAGCGATATTGGGTGCCAAGATCGTTTCCTTGACGCATTCCTTGGGTGGGGTCATGTTCTTCCCAAAATATTCTCAATAATTCGCTAAAGTTTATTAGACTGGGGTCAAATACAATCTGGACTACTTCATTATGTCCAGTTTTTCCTGAACAAACTTCTTCGTAAGTAGGATTAGGAGTGAATCCACCAGAGTAACCTACTGCAGTTGAATAAACTCCCCCTAGTGACCAGAATTTTTTTTCTGCACCCCAAAAGCATCCCATGCCAAAAACTGCTAGCTCTAACTGTTTTGGGAAAGGCGGATTTAAGGGATTTTTTGTTACAAAATTCAAAGCAGGGGTCTGCATTGGTTTGCTTCGGCCAGGCAAAGCTTCTTTTTCTGATGGCAATATAGACGGATAAGGTTTGAAGAAAATCATTCTAACTCTCTCTAAAGCTTTTTAGGTTTATTCTAAGATTACTAAATAAATTTGATTTTTAGTGATTTTATTATTTATATCCTCAAATAATTACAAGATTTGACCAGTGCCGGTATCAGTTATAGGCATTTATACAAACCATTCTTTCAGTATTTTTTACAGTTGTAAGTACTATCTATTCATCACCTGGGACCCCATAAGAAGGTGCTGACTTTGGGTCTAGTGCACGTGTTACATAGTCATCCATTTGTGGTGCATATTTCATCCATAAGTTGCGTAAAGCTTTTATTGGGTTTTCATCGTCCCAATCACATCTGAGATCGACAAGAGGCCAGCTCTGTTCATAAGCAACAACAAGCGCTGCAGAGTGCACGCTGCCAACTTCGCCTCCGCCTTCGTAAAGCCCAGCCTCGATACATGCTAAAAGTCTTTCTGCTAGATGTTTTCCTTTGTTTTCCTCAAAGGACTTTACCATCACGCTAGGTAGCAGATCCGATTTTAACAGATTACCTGCAGCAATACATTGTTTGCCAGTAGCTATTGCATTTATACCTAACATCTTTTTACCTGAAAAACCGGCTGTTCCTCCCTTGCGGTCAATTACAGCGACTTGCCGGTATTCAACGTCAGTCAACTGGCTGAGAACATTGTCTAACGCGTTTTGGGCTGTTAAACCATCTGTGATCTTATCAAGAACCATGCTGCCAATAGCAGGTAATGTTATATTCTGAGTTGCGACAGCCCCAATGTTAGAGCGGACCCAAGGACAGCGACTTCCAACGCAAATTGAAGAAGTCGTAATAACAACACCAAGCATGTTAGTTTTTTCGCAACGACCCACAAGTGAAAAAGTCATTGGTTGCTTCCTTCAAAAGTTCTTCGGTTAAGTCGTTTAGAAAGATAGACTATAAAATCATGAATTTCACGTTCTAACCATGACAATGGGCCGGGTGCTGCTAAAAGAGATGAAGTTGATTCAAAGAGGGCTTCTACTATTTTTTTGTCTTCAGCATTCACTTTCTCAAAAAAGTTGTCCATATCGGATACAAAACTTGAATTGTTTTTGAGGTTCTGGTTGACTTCAGGTGCAAGAGATAACCCGAATCGAATTTTGACTTGTCCTAAATTTATAGGGTTCAGTGTTAAGTACCATAAGTGATCTGGAGCAAGAACATACATATGACTTGGGAAAATGGTTGGCATAATCGAGGTGTGACGTTGAATTCCTTTTAGCTTTTTATTTTTTTTATGTGCTCCACCATATAAAGCAGTCGCATCTTTTATAAATGTCTGGTAGGTGAAGGAATTACAACGTTGCCGAGGGAATTTTGTTTTATTGCTGGGGAACCAGCGACCAACAGTTTTATTGTGGACAACTGGTAAGTGGTAACCTTCCATAAAATTTTCAACAAGTAGTTTCCAATTTGTTTGCCAAGTATAGTCTCTATGTACGACGGAAACGTAGTTTTCCATTTGATAGGGAGATACTACGGGATCTAGTTTTTCGAGTTGCGACGCAAGTGATTTAGCATCTTTGTTAAGTGTTACATAGATCCACCCCTTCCATATTTCCAGGCGAATCCTGGGAAGGCACTTTCTTAGTAGGTGGGCCTTTGCTTTTTTTTCTATTAATGGGGCGCTGCGAAGCGAACCGTCATTCCCGTATGTCCATGCGTGATACGGGCACACTATAGTCTTACTATTTCCAGTGCCTTCAAGTAATGGCATCATCCGATGAAGACAGATATTGGAGAATGCTCGAAGAGTACGGTCTTCTCCGCGTATAGCAAATATAGGCTGGTCTCCTAATTTCCATGTTAAGAAATCACCTGGCGCACGAGTATTATCTTCACGCCCCACGCAAATCCAATCCCGCGCAAATAATTGTTCCTTTTCAAGCTTAAAAAAATCTTCTGAATGGTATACTTGGGGCGGCATTGCACTTGCTCCAAGAACTGGGCTTTTTGCAATTTTTGATATTTGCTTTAATAGCTGAGAAGTCCTGATATCTTCTTCCACTAGGCGGCCCTCTGCTCATTTGTTAACTGGGGTTAGTACCCTGAACTTACTGGTCAGGGATAATAGCTGTAGCCTCAATTTCAACTAACCACTCTGGTCGTGCGAGCGCTGGAACTACTATGCCCGTTGATACAGGATAGACGTTTTTGAGATATTTCCCAATCGAACAATAAACCAGGTCTCGGTATCGGATGTCCGTTATATATACAACTATACGGCACAGATGTTCCAAGGAGCTGCCCGACTCTTCTAAAAGAAGCTTAATATTTTCCATTGTCTTTTCTGCCTGCTTTCCAGGATCGCCAGCGTGGAGCGATACCGAGGTGTTTAGGTCTTGCGATACTTGCCCTCGAAGGAACACCATTGAACCACGAGCAACAACTGCCTGACAGAGGTCATTATCGAGCGATTGTTCTGGGTACGTATCGCGAGTATTAAATTTGCGGAGGCGCTTATGAGTCATCTATCTGGTTCTCCTTATCAAAATACGATGGATGGCCGTACAGCCGACTTCCGTACAACAATGGTTTGCCTTCACTAATATTGATTTCAGCAACGCTACCGATAAAAACAAAGTGAGAACCGGCCCTGTATTCCGCTACGAGGTGGCAGTCAAAGTTTACAAGGGAGTTTTTTAATTTAGGTGCCCCAGTCAGGCCTTTTGACCAATCGGCATCTAGAAACTTGTTTGGTTTGTCGCTTCGGCCTGCGAAAAGATCTGATATCGAGGATTGATCATGTCTAAGCATATTAACGCAAAACACCCCGTTGTTCCGTATAGCCTGGCACGCGGGACTCTGGTGGTGGATACAAACTAGCAACATTGGCGGTTCAGCTGATACAGAGCACATCGAACTGACAGTAACGCCTGCATTTCCCGATTTCCCCCCCGTAGTGACAGCAGACACGCTCGACGCTGCTCGACTCATTCCCTCTAGAAAAGCATTTTTAGACATCTACCTGCCTCCGTGGAGCTGTTTCTAGACGGCCTTTTTCTGCAAAGATTCGCCAGATCTGTCAAATGACCTATTAATATTTTTTTCGTTATTCGTCTTTTTTCTGGAACCCATCACTCTTTGCGAAAGTCCAGCAGATTTCCGAACAAAGTCTAATGTATTTTCCCAGTCAAAGTTTCTATAAACCGCTGCTAAATGAGCAAAAGGAGCAGATTGGGCAAACAATTGGAAAGTCAGGCGGTGCCCAGCATAATCAGAATTTAACAAATCCCGAGCAAAAGCTAGTAATTTTCGCCGATCGTCTGATACCCAATCTTCGCTAATTGAAT
>MDTE01178869.1_pt1 | contig 28927 bp, 14 predicted proteins | sample 811231 | NCBI WGS metagenome assembly MDTE01 (sample SAMN05326651, study PRJNA326480) | marine metagenome | isolation source: seawater | place: Indian Ocean: Red Sea | collected 2010 | reverse complement strand
CGCGATGACGATTCCCGGAACGTACACCAATTTCCCGACGTCGTTTGAATTCAAACTTCTCAACGCGCGCGGTATCTCCTTCGACGTCAACTTCACCTGCACGTTCGCTCGATCTCTTCTCCCGCGTCTGCGATCCTCTTCCTCCGCGATGAGCGCCCCACCAGCGTCTGGCTCCTCGCCGTTCGTCAACGCGTCGTTCGGCGTGAAGCTCTCCACCACGTCCGCCACCGCCTCCTCCATGATCGGTAAATACTCGTTCGGTTTCTCTCTCACCTCTCTCGCCAACTCGGCATCGTGCGCGATCAAATCATCGAAACACACCGTCAACGCTCTCGGCGTCGTCGACTGATCCAACGCGTCCCGATACGAGTATCGTCCATCCGTCGCGTTCGCGTCCGGCGCGCTTCGAAAATTACGTAAAAAATCCCTAAACTTGGATCGCGCCTGCGACGGCGTCACACCCCGCGCCCGTCTCCGTTCGAGTTCCTCGTCCATGACGGGTTCCTCACCCTCGTACGCGTCGTACGCATCGCCGTCGCCTGAGAATAGTCGCGCGAATCGCCAATCATTTTTTAAATCTTCGTCAGTCACGTGTTCGATCGGGGACGCACGACGCGCGACGCGACGCGCGGGTCGACGACGCGCGAGGCGACCGCATCACGCACCGTCCATATCGCGCGCCGTCCTCGTCTCTGCGTCTCGCGGGCGCTCGCGCGTCGCGGTGTGACGATGAATGACGCGAACGATCCATCCATCCATCCATTCATGCATCGACAGCTCGTCGAGATTGAAATAAATGAAGGGGCGCGTTCGTTTCGGGATTGGATTAAAAAATGATCGTCGAGTCGAGACGAAACGATCGCTAATTTATGGGTGAGAGCGGTGGTCGTGACGCCGAGGAGGGTGGAGGCTTGCCGTCGACGGTGGGACGACGGCGAAGGACGTCGTCGCGATGAAATCGAAACGCGCTCGGCGTGACGGGTTCGGCGAGCAGGGCGCGGGCGGATTCGCGCGCCGGGGTGGTTCCCGTGGGTGCGTCGGCTCGAATGGCGGTGGAGAGATCGGTGGTGAATCGTTCGCGGATGGAGGTGAGATCTGCGGCGTGTTTGGACATGAAATCGGCGACGCCGCGCTCGGATGTCGACGCCACCGTGTCGGCCAAATCGGTAAAGGCGGCGCGATCGCTCGCGAGCGATTGATCGAGCGATTCCACCGTCTCGTCGCATCCTCGTCTGGACGCGACGACGGCTTGTACCGCAGCCTCCGCGGTAGCCTCGGCACCCGCGCGAAGCTCCTCGGCGGCGTGTGTCAACGCGTCGGCGTGTTTTAACATGCTCTCGCGCGCGTGGTCGCTGGCGCTTCTCGCCGCCCGTTCCACCGCTCGCTGCGTCGTCGCCAACGATTCCTTCAATTCATTCACCTCGCGCTCCTTCCTGATCATAAACTCCTCTAAAACGGTCTTGATGCGATCGCGTGCGACGCGCTCGACGTCTTGCACGCCCGCTAATCCCCTCTCGAGCGTCTCCAATCGCTCGTTCACCGACGCGCCGAGCTCGCGCACGGCGTCCGCGTTGGAGTCCATGACGCTCTGTTGGCGACTCACTTTTTCAAATAACGCGTCGACCTCGCCCCTCGCCGCGCTCATGTCCCTCACCATGGCGCGCGTCGCCGATGACATGTCCTCGTGCGTCTGTTCGAGGGTGCTCAATAAAAACTCCTTGTCTCGCGTGTCCCTCTCTGCGGAGCGCAATTCGCGCGTCGTCGTCTCCAAACTCTCCTTGGTCGCCCCGAGCTCGCTCTCCACCTCAGCATTTTGTTCCTTGAGCTGTAAAAAGTTCTTCTTCGTCTTGTCGAACATGCGCGTCACCTTGTCGTGCTCCACCTGCATGGACGCGAGAGCGTTTTCGAGCTCCTCGGCGCGTCTTCGCGCCGACGCGTGTTCGCTCTGTTCGGCGTCGTAGTTGCTCTTGGACATGAATACCCCGTTCTTCTCTCGAGTCGCCAGTAAATCGTCCTGCAGACGCTCGATGCAGTTCTGTAACTCCTTCATGAAGACGCTCTTCGGAATCTTACCGTTCATCAGCGGCTTATTTTTGATATTCTTTGCGCGGTGCGCGTACTCGAGCGTGCTCAGCGTCTCCTCCACCGAGTGCGACGCGGGCGAGACGGTGGCGATGATGCACGTCTTACACCTCCCACCGAGCGCGTCTCGGAGTAATCGAGTGAGTTTACTGTCCCGATACGGCACATGCGCCGACTTATCCACCAAGGCTGTGATGACGCGTCCGAGCGCGACGAGCGACTTGTTGATCTCGCCGGCTTCCTTGGCGCGCTTCTCCTTAGCGCCCGATCGCGAAATGTTTTCGCTCCCAGCCAAATCGACGAGATTCAATTTACCGCACCGCACGAATTCTTCCCCATCCGGCGATACGTCCTTGACGTGCACCGTGACGCTGAAGACGCTGTGCGATCGACTCGAGTGTTTATTCAAGAGCGTCTCCTCGGTGCGTCTTCGCGCGTTTCCTCGGTTGAGCACCGCGAACACCTCCTCCGTGCTCCCCACGTACACTTCCTCCAAACCTTTCACCGCGACGCTTCCTTTCCCATCCTCCATGAGCGCGTGTTTCACCTTACCGGCCGCCGACGAAGCCGACGAGGCCGACGAAGACGCCTCCTCCGCCGGCGGTCCGAGCAAGTCGGTGATTTCCTCATTGTACAGTTCTAAATACGTCACCTTGACGCTGTGCTCCAACTCTTTGCTCTCGAGATGTTCGAACAACTGAGACATCGCGCGTGGTATCACGCCCGCGTCTTGACTCAACACATCGCACTCCGCGTCTCTCGCTCCGCTCATCGTGTGCGTCTTCCCCGTTCCCGTCTGTCCGTAGGCGAAGACGGTGCAATTCATTCCCTCCAACACGTCTCGCACCATCGGACGCACCGCGGCGTCGTACACGCGCTCTTGCGTGGACGACGGCCCGAAGACATCATCGAACGAAAACTCTCTCGTCGCGCTCGCTCGCTCCGCGCCCGCGCGTTCACCGCTCGAGCCTCCGCCGCGCGGCGTCACCGACATGGTGCGCGCGCTCTCATCCACGGCGATGACTTCGGGGACTTTCTCCGCGCGCTCTTTCGCGTTCAGAGGTCTGCGAGTCGACGGCAAACACCACACACCCCACCATCGTCAGTCACACCCCTCGTCTCCGCGCACCCGCGCGTCCACGGACCGAACGCGCGCGTCGCGTTCGACATTCGTTTCGAGTCGTTTAAAACCACGCATTCGTCCGTCGTCGCGCGCGTCGCGTCTCTCTCGCACCTGCATCGCAAGACGACGCTCACGCGCGCGCTCGCGCGAGACGAACCCATCGCGGGTTCGTTCGCGCGCCCCCGTCGCGAGCTCATGGCGGATCACCGTCGTCGTGTGTCGACGCGCGCGCGGGCGATGTCCGGGCGGTTCCCCTGCGCGCGACCGACCGGGGGGGGTCTGTATTGAGTCATGACCCGTCAAAGGGTGACCCATCTCGCGCGCGCGCGCCCACGGTTCCCATGGTTCCCATCTCTCTCGTCCTCTCTCCGTCCGTCGCTCGGCGTCAGTCCGCGTCGCGATGCCGGTGACGTCCGCGCCGAGCGGACGCGGTGACGGTTCGCGCGCCGCCGCGCCCGCGTCTCGCGCGTCGCGTCGCGCGCGCGAGGACCGCGGGATGAATCTCGCGGACGGCGCGACGACCGCCGAGGACGGCGCGTCGCGTCGTCGACGCGGACGCGGCGCGCTCACGATAAACCCGTTCAAACGCGCGCCGATCGTCCCGGAGACGTTCGCGCGGGACGCCCGTGAGACGCTGCGAGACGCGATGACGCGCGTGCAAGAGAAACGACCGACGGAACAGAGTCACGAGACGCTGTATCGAATGGTTGAAAATTTGTGCGTGCACGGGCACGGCGACGACGCGTACGATGATTTTCGTCGAGGGGTGGACGCGCGAGCGGGGGAAGTGCTCGGGGTGTTGGAGAGGACGAAGAGTGGGGATTCATCGGTGTTTTTGCGAGCGTTTGATGAGGTGTGGGGAGAGTATTGCGCGCAGGCGTCGGCGCTGCGGTCGATTTTTTTGTACCTGGATCGCGCGCGCGCCGAGGGCGGCGGGAAATCGTCGACGCTGTGGGACGTGTCGTTGCGGTTGTTTCACGAACACTTGGGGAAAACGGCGACGACGGTCAGGGTGAAGGTGGTGAGGGGGTTGTTGGATCTCATCGAGCGGGAGAGGATGGGTGAGAAGATTGACAGAGCGTTGGCCAAGCGCGTGTTGCGGGCGCTGAGCGCGTTGGGGGTGTACGGGGAGGCTTTCGAGCGCGTCTTCATCGAGGCGAGTCAGGAATTTTATCGCAAAGAAGGGAACGAGTGCGCGGCGCAGACGGATGTGTCGGATTACCTCAAGCACTGCGAGAGACGCTTGGAGGAGGAGGCGGAGAGGTGCTCGAATTATCTCGACGCGTGCACCGCCAAGGGGCTCATGCACGTGTGCGAACAGGGCTTGATCGAGGCGCACATAGGGGATATTCTCGAAAAGGGATTCCTAGAACTCATGCGACAGCATAGATTAGAAGATTTGAAGCGTCTCCATTCGCTTCTGTCGCGAATGAACGGATTGGACCGTCTGTGCGAGGCGTTTGTGAGTTATCTCAAACAGCAGGGCACCGCCATCGTCAAGGACGAGGCGAACGATAAAGAGATGGTCGAGCGCTTGCTCGCGATGAAGAACGCGGTGGATGAAATCTTAGAAAAATCCTTCGGTCGCGCCGGCGCCGGCGTCGATGGGTCCAAGGATGCCTTCATAAACGGCGTCAAGGAATCCTTCGAGTCGTTCATCAACTGTCGACAAAACGTACCCGCTGAGTTGATTGCCAAGTTTATCGATTCCAAGCTCAAGAGCAGCAACAAGGGTTCGAGCGAGGAGGAGTTGGAGATGATTTTAGATAAAGCGCTGACGCTGTTCAGATACATCGTCGGCAAGGATGTGTTTGAAGGATTTTACAAGAGGGAACTCGCCAAGCGTCTCTTGCACGGCAAGAGCGCGAGCATCGACGCCGAGAAGAGCATGATTAGCAAGCTCAAGGCGGAGTGTGGAAGTCAATTTACGACGCACTTGGAGGGAATGTTCAAAGACATCGATCTCAGTCACGAGGTGATGCAAGCTTTCCGACAGAGCTATGAGAACGACGCAGACGTGAAGAGCATCGACATGAGCGTCAACGTGCTCACCGCGGGATGCTGGCCCACGTACCCGGCCATCGCGGTGAATATTCCCGATCAACTCAAAAACTTGCAGAATAAGTTTCAAAACTTTTATCTCGGCAAGCACTCCGGTCGGAAATTGACGTGGCAAAACTCCCAAGGACACTGCGTGCTCAAGGCGCGTTTCGGGAGCGGCTTGAAGGAGCTGAGCGTCTCGCTCTTCCAGTGCGTCGTGCTCTTGCTCTTCAACGGCGCCGAGAAGTTGTCTTACAAGGAAATCGCCGAGTCGAGCGGGCTCGAGGAAAAAGAACTGAAACGTTCGCTCCAATCCCTCGCGTGCGCCAAGGTTCGAATCCTCAACAAGGAACCGAAATCGCGCGACGTCAACGACGACGACGTCTTTGAAGTCAACGCGGCGCTCAACGAGCGTCTCTTCCGCATCAAGGTCAACTCGATTCAAATCAAGGAAACCACCGAGGAGAACAAACAAACCATGGAACGCGTCTTCCAGGATCGTCAGCAGCAGGTGGACGCCGCCATCGTGCGCGTGATGAAGACTCGAAAGAGTCTCACGCACTCCTTGCTCTTATCCGAGCTCATGTCTCAGCTCAAGTTTCCGACCAAGGCGAGCGACTTAAAAAAGCGCATCGAGAGTCTCATCGAGCGAGAGTACATCGAGCGCGATCGCGACGACGCACAAAAATACAACTATCTCGCCTAGACGAACGCCGCCGCCGCCGACGCGTACGACGCGATAGCAATGTGTGTATACAGTGTGATGCCAATGAATCCACGAGTCACGACCCATCACCGAGTCCCCCCCCCGCCCCACACAGCATGGATTTCAAACGCGTCGCTCGACACTCGTCGACGCGTCGCGTCCGTCCGTCTCTCGCGATGGACCTCGCGAGCGAGCTCTTCGACGACGACGACGAGCGCGCGCTCGCCGCCGCGCTCGCGGACGTCGAGCGAAGGCGCGGATCGTCGACGTCGGCGTCGAAACGCGCGCGGGAGACGAATGAAAACGAGGCACCGCCGGTCGAGGGATCGACGACGCGAGCGGTCAAGGCGACGCGGACGACGCTCGAGACCGGTGACGCGCGGTCGCTCGAGGACGACGACGCGCGGTTGCTCGAGACGCTCGAACGACGCACGGGTCTCACGAAGTTTCGTCCGGGACAGCTCGACGTCGTGCGCGAGGCGTCGCGCGGACGAGACTGTTGCGTGTATTGGAGCACGGGGAGCGGGAAATCGTTGCCGTATCAGATGGTGGCGTACTCGAGCGGGAAGACGACCGTGGTGGTGTCGCCGTTGATTTCGTTGATGCAGGATCAGGTGACGGCGTTGAATAACACGGTGGGGAGAGGCGAGCGGGAGGTGGCGGTGTTCTTGGGAAGCGCGCAAATCGACGCGCGCGCCGACGCGAGAGCGTTGGAGGGCGCGTACGAAATCGTGTACTGTACGCCGGAGAAATTGACGGCGAGCGATTCGTTTTTGAATGGATTGCGTCGAATGGCGGACGCGGGGAAGATTGGATTGTTTGCGATCGATGAGGCGCACTGTATCAGCGCGTGGGGACACGATTTCCGAGAGAGTTACTCGCAGTTGAGCGTGCTTCGCGAACGCGTGCCGAGCGTGCCCATCATGGCGTTGACGGCGACGGCGGTGCGATTCGTTCGCGAGGATATCGCGAAAATTTTGCGATTGAACGATCCGTTCGTGAGCTCGAACTCGGTCGATCGACCGAATTTACACATCGACGTGCAGCGGCGCACCGATTTCGGCCGCGATTTGGACGTCATTTGCAAACACATCTTGTCGTTGGAAGATAAGCGCGTGTTGCCGTCCATCGTGTACTGCGCGACGATCGCAGAGGTGGTAAGAGTCGCGGGCGCGTTGCAAAACCGTCTGGGCGAACGAAACGTGCGCATGTACCACGGACAAATGTCGCCGCCGGATAGAAAAGATGCGCACATGGCGTTTCTGACGAGTAAATCGCCGTGCATCGTCGCCACCACGGCGTTCGGCATGGGCATCGATAAACCGGACGTTCGATTCATCGGTCACTTCGGCGCGCCGAAGACGATGGAGGAGTACTACCAGCAGATCGGTCGCGCCGGTCGAGACGGCTTACGAAGCAAGGTGACGCTCCTCTTCGCCGATCACGAATTTTCGCGATATTCTTCCGAGTTTTACACCAAGGATCTCAAGACGGTGGAAGCGCGCGACGCGCAGCTCAAATCGACCAACGCGCTGAAAACGTACGCGCTCGATCGCGAGACGTGCAGACGCGTGATGATTTTGAATCACTTTGGCGAAAAGGCACCCTTCGCGCGGTGCGGGGGCACGTGCGATAATTGCGCGCGCGTCGAGCGCGGCGGCGAAGAGAACGCGCGACGAGATTTGGCGAAAGAATGTCGACCGATTTTTCTCGCGTTGCGGTACGTCGGGTCGCAACCGACGTCGAAACTTCTCGATTACGTCATGGGTAAAGATCCGAAGACGGGACAAAAGTTGCAGCCGTGGCAGAGAGACGCCATCCTCGCCGCGCGCAAATCGTTACCGCCGGCGTGCGCGACCAAGGATTTCTGCAAGGAGATGCTCAGTCTGTTGTCGCGAGAGAAAATCTTATTCGAAAAAATCGTCAAAGGCGCGCACGCGACGTATCCGGTGTACGATCTCACGCCCGCAGGGGTGAGTTTTCTCCAAGACCCTCCGCCGCCGTTGATGCTCCTCGCGCCGGAATCCGTCGTCGCCGCCGAACGCGCGCGCGCCCAAAAGGTTGAAGAGGTCAAGAAGACGCTTCACGCCGGTGGCGTGGACATCAGCTGCATACCGCAACACGAACTCGCGGTCGGCCACGGCGAGATGATCGACGCCGAGCTGGATTGGATGAGACGACTCGAGGCGTCTCGAGGCACGCCTCGTCACGACGCGCTCGTCGATTTACTCGCCAAGATTGAAAATTGGCGAGACGAGCGCGCGCAACAGCTCGGTATGGCGCCCGCGGCGGTATTATCGGCGTCTCTTTGCAAGAAAATCGCATACTCTCAACCGCGCTCCGTCGAGGCGCTTCGAGCCGTCGGCGTGCGCGTGACGGGCGTGGAGACGCTGAGCGACATCATCGCCGCCGCCGCGCCCACCGCGGAACCGACGCCGGAGGCGTCGGGCGACGTCTTGTCCTTCGGCACCATCGCGAACCCGCAAAGGTGGGATCTCGCCGAGTATAAACCGAAAAAGGGACCCGGCGGGACGATGAAAAAGCCAAACTGGGAGGTGTCCTACGACGCCTTTCAACTCTCCGGCGAACACATCGAAGCCATCGCCGTGCGCGCGCAACCGAAATCCATCCAACCCGCCACCGTCTTCAACCATCTCCTCGAGGCGCTCACCCACGGTCGAACGCTCGATTACGATCGCGCCATCGCCTCCATCCCACCGTCCCACCGTCTCACGCGCGCCGACGTCACCACCTTCTCCGACCGCCAGCGGCTTCGACGCCTTCCGGATCCTCGCGTCGACCGCGCGCCGCCGCAGCGCGCGTACCTCGACGGCGTCGTTCGCGACTCGCCTCCATCGGGGAAATCCGAGACCGAACGCGCCACCGACGCCGCGTGGTTCGCCAAAATTCGCGCCTTCTTCGCCCTTCGACGCGCCGGCGTCGTCTAGAGAGAGACTTTTATCGTCTCTCCTCGACCGCCCCTTTGTCAGTTGTACGTTTTCCCGCCAAAATCGCATTCATCCGCATCAGAGACGGACGCGACGATGACGATGAACGAGTTCGAGCTCGAACGCGCGCGACGCATCGAGAGTAACCGTAAGCGCATGGCGGAGATGGGTCTCGTCGCCATGTCCACCGATCTCGCGCGGTGCGCGACGCCGGTGAAACGACCGACGGTGCGCGCGCGCGCGATGCGATGAGAGAATTCGACAATGCGCGCGATGGCGACGAAAAACGGGCGAGACGCGACGCGAGAGGCGAGAGACGCGACGACTGACGAGACGAACGCGCGATCGATGACGGTCGCCGTGCGATCGACCGCGCGCAGACGCCGAGAAAATCACCGGTGAAGCGAACGATCGTGCCGGAGAGCGAACGGCGGCGGTCGACGCGAGAGCGCGCGCGCGTGTCGTACGCGGGCATGGACGACGGAACGATCGATAAGAGCGATTCTGGGTTCACTCGCGCGGCGAATGTGAATTATAGACGCGTGGAGAAGAAATCACGCGCGCCGCGCGCGGTGTTTCAGGTGGGCGGTCGAGTGTACGACAGCGAGCTCGGGGTGACCTGTCACTGGTGTCGTCAAAAGACGGTGGAGACGCACGTGACGTGCGTCGGCGAGGCGTGCGCGGGCGCGCGGTTACCGGTGGCGTTTTGCAGGATGTGTCTGAGCAACCGACACGGTGAGGACATCGACGAAGCCGTGGCGAGCGGGTGCTGGATGTGCCCGCGATGCCGAGGATCGTGCGGGGAGGGGTGCGTGACGTGTTGCAACTGCGGCCCGTGTCGAAAAAAGGCGGGACTCGCGCCGACGCATCAAATCATCGGTCTCGCGCGCTCGCATGGGTTCGATAACGTGCACGATTATTTAGTGCATCAAAACACGGGCGAGAGTCGAGAGGAAATCGCGGCGCGTAAGCTCGAGTTTCCGTGGGGGAAGTGGTTGCGAGACGACTTTTGCCGACCGGTGGAGGAGACGACGACGCGCGACGCCGAAGACGAGAACACTCGCGTCGTCAAACTCTCCGGCGGTTCGTCCGCGGACGAGGAGAGCGCGCGAGACGTGTCGTCCTCAGAGCTCAGCGATTCCGACGGTGAATCGAGCGAGTCTGACGACAGGTTCATGATCGTGCGCCGATCGCCCGTCGCGCGCGCGTCTCGCGCGTCGCCCGCGCCGGCTTCCGCGGTCGCACTCCCGTTCTCCTCGCCGGCCTCGACGCCGTCGGGCAAGAGACGTCGCGACACTGCGTCGACCGTCGTCGCGAGCGCCAAACCATCGTCACCGCGAAACAAGTCATCGCCGACGAAGAAGAAGACGCCGCCGGCGAAGAAGACGAAATCCGCGCCGCGCGCCGTCGTCTCTCCCCGAACTCCGGCATCAACCCCGCTCACCGATCTCGGCGACGACGTCTACGAATTCGAACGCATCCTCTCTCGCCGCAAGCGCGGCCGAGGCGAACAACTCCTCATCAAATGGCGAGGATTCGGCGAAGACGAAGCCACGTGGGAACCCGCGCGCAACATCCTCGTCGACGCTCCGCCGCGTTCGCCGCGCGTCGCGTCCTAGATCACTCCTCGCTCGCCCGTACCACCACGGCGCACGCACTCGTAACGCACATCATCATCTTCACATCATCATCGACCCACATCGTCGTCCGTCGTCTCTCGTCGACCCGTTCGCGCCCTCGTCGCTCGCGTCTCTCGAAATACTGTTGAAAAGTGATCATTCTCTGCATTCACGCATGAATGCGTTCGGCACACCGCGTCGCGCGCCACCATGTCCGCGACGACGACGACGACGCGCGCGGTGACGACGCGCGACGATGCGTCCGCGCCGTCGACGCCCGCGCGCGCGAGCGCGACGGGGATCGCGTCCCCGTCGGTCGGCCCGTCGCCGTTACGAATGCCGGGTGGTTCGAGCGATGGGGACGCCAAGGCGAAGGAGCGCGCGTACGGCGCGTTCGATTGCGTGTATCACGATCCAGAGGCGCGCGCGCCCGTGCCGGGGAGGATGACGGTGTACGAGACGGCGCTGGCGTTCTCGTCGAACATTCTCGGCGTCAATTTCGGCGGCGCGAACGTCAAGGTGAAACTGCGAGACGTGAGTAAGGTTGACGGCACGTCGAGGCTGTCGCTGCGCGTGACGGGTAAAAACGATCGAGTGTTGAATCTGAGTTTTACGAACAGCGCGCCGGCGTACGAGTGCCTGGTGATGAATTGGAACTTGAACGCGCCGGACCCGGAGGAGAAGGTGGCGACGGGACCGGGACTGTCGCGAAAGAAAAAGCCGAAGAGACAGTCGAAAAACATCGTCGAGTACGCGCAAAATCAGATGCAAGAGTACAGGGAGACGCTCGAGGAGAAATGTCGCTCGTTCGTGGCGGAGGCGGGGAAGCTCGGGGCGAAGCCGAGACCGACGCCGAAGATGCCGACCATCGACGTCGAGGACGAGGTGTCGAGGGCGTTATTCGTGCGGTTGATCAAAGCGAACGACGTGCTCGCGATGGATAAGGGAGGAACGTCGGATCCGTTCGCGTCGGTGCGATATCGCGGACTCGAGTCGACGTCGAAGACGGTTTGGAAGACGTTGAATCCCGAGTGGGACGAAGTGTTTACGTTTCGAGTGCCGCCGAATAAGATCAAGCTCGACGAGACGGACTTTGTCGAGCTTCACGTCTTCGATCGCGACGTCGCGCTGCATGATTTCATCGGCTACGCGAAAATTGATCTCACGGGCACTCGCGTGTACAGCACGAAGAAGACGCGAGTCACGCTCGATTTGCAAAACTTGCCGGCGGATCAACAACCGGACTTTTTCGACATGAATCACTTGAAGGAAAAGCTCATGTTTTGGGAGGGTGAGCGACAAATCGTGGGCACGGTCGAGATCGAGTACTGGCTGGGTAATCGTCACGACGCAGATTATCGCATAGCGGGCGTGCCTGTGCTGCGAAAACCCGATCCGTCGGCGCAACAACTCGTCAACCACTTTTGCGATCCGGTATCGGCGCTCCTGCGCGTCGAGGTGAAATGCGGTCGAAACATCATCAACCTCGACGATGACGATGGTAGCGATCCGTATGTCGAGGTCGCCGTCGAGCAACCGGACGGAACCGAGGAGAAGCATCGCACGCATTACATCGACGACGCGACGGACCCGGAGTGGAACAGCACGTTCAACTTCATCACCGCGAAGCCCTACAAGTCGGATTTGGTGTTGCGCGTGTACGATTACGACGGCGCGACGAGTTACGACGATTTAATCGGTGTCTTACGAATCCCCGTGTGCGAGCTTCCGATGCACAACGGCATCAAGAAGTGCCCAGACGCGCATTGGTACACGCTCGTGGATCTCGAAGGAAAGAGTTGCGACGCGCACGGAATACCGTACGGCGACCTCGAAATTCGGGCGTATCTCGACGAAGAATACTTTGAACACTTGCACGGAGGCAACACGAGCAAAGCCGTGGGGAGAGTGAACGTCGACGTGCTCGAGGCGAACGGTTTAGAGGGGTCCCCATCGACGTTCGTGATGGTGAAGACGGGACCGTATTGGTCGAGATTACCGGATAGAATCGGACAGAGTAATCCGAGCTGGAATCTGCGTCTGCGGTATCCAGTGATGGAACCGAGCGATCCGGTGACGGTCGGGATGTTTGACCTGAAGACGGGCGCGCTGATCGGTAAGATACGATGCGTGCTCTCTGGATTAGACGACGCGTTGCGTTACGAGGACGATTTCCCGCTCAAGACGGTGAACGGCAGCGGCGTGGTCGTCACCAATGGCACGCTCCGATGTTCTTTCACCTTCATGCACAAATCGGCCACGTCATACGCCAGCCGATGCATGGAACCGGTCTTACCGGATAAGTGGTACATTCAACCGTTGTCTGACTTGGAGAAACGACGAATGCTCAAGGCCCACTCGACGATGATGATGCGTCGATTGTACAACTCCAACCCGTCCATTCCCGAGGCGGTTTCGAAAGAGTTGCTCGACTTTTCCAGAAACGAGGCAAGCATCAAGAGCATCAAGAGCTCCATCGCTCGAATGGAGCGCGTGGTGACCAACCTGACGTCCGTGGGCGATGGATTCTCGTACGCGATGAGCTGGGAATCCATACCGGTGACGATTTTCACGCAGCTCGTCATCGTGTACGTCATTCATCATCCGCACATGTTTTTCCCGATGTTCTTCCTGGGCATCGCGCTTCAATCGCTCATGCGATTCCCCTCACGGTATCAGCGCACGCTCGATCGATGCGTGCCGGACGATTGGCTCACCGTCGGCCTCGCGTTTGCCCCGGATTCAGAGGAGGAACTCGAGCGCAAACGTGCGAGCGAGGCGGAGGCAAAGAAGAAGCTCGAAGAGGCGAAAAAAGCGGAGGCCGAGGAGGAAAAACGTCGCGCGGCGGCGCAAAAAGAAGAGGCAAGGATCGAGGCTGAGAAGGCCGAGGCGGCCAAGCCCCGCGAGGTGTTTTCGTTTGATAAACTCAACCCCCTCGCGGCGTTGCAGCGTCAAATGGACGAAATCACGAAGATGATCACCGACGCTCAAGTCGTCCTCGACGATGCCGCGGGCATCCTCGAGCGCATCGTCAGCATCTTAGATTGGGACGAACCCCGAGTCACCGCCCTCGTCGTCATCGGTCTCATTCTCCTCGCCTGGGCTTTCATTTTTATCGACGCCGTCATTCGATTCACGACGCACGTCGTCGTCGGCGTCTTCTTGAAAACCTTCTTCACCATCTTCTCTCCCATCGCCATCAAATGGGGCGTCTCGTTCACCATGCTCTTCACCTTCAGACATCCAGCCATCCTTCCCGACGCCGCCACCGCCGCCATCGAGGAAGAAAAACGCGTCCGCCGCGCCGCCGCCGAAGCCGAAGCCGAGGCGCAAGACTCCGGCGCCAAGGTGGAATCCAAAGCCAAGGGCGGGCTCGTCGACAACAAAGCCGCCATCTTCGACCCTCGTCCCATCGCCCCGATGAACGTCTTCTACAGGATTCCCACCCAGGCCGCCCGCGTGCTCTGATTCTCGCTGTAACATCACTTTTACCGCCAACCGCCAACCGCCGCGTCGCGTCGCCGTCGAGTGGCTGCGAAAGCCCTCCGCGCGCCCTCGCGCCATTCGCGCCCTCGCGCGCGCCATCCCCCGTTCGAGCGGTCCGAGACGCGTCAACGCGCGAGAGAACGCGCGAGAGCGTCGATCGCGCGCGAGCGTTCGTCGTCGAGTCGTCGCGCGCGCGCGCCCGGGCGCGGAGGATCGGCGGTGGGCCAGACGAACGGCGGCGGCGGCTGGGGGGATTGGGGGTGCGCGAGACGCGCGTCGAGTCGTGAGACGCGCGTGAGAGCGACGAGTGGGTCGGAAACGTGATCGTGGACGACGCGCGCGCGCTCGGTGCGGCGACGATGACGGCGGCGACGCAGTTGGGATGGGATTTCTCCCAGGTTTTCGGCGAGCGCGCGCCGGGCGAGGAGGTGCAAGACGCCGATATCATCTCCGCGGTGGAATTCGACGCTGACGGGGAGAAATTGGCGACGGGTGATCGAGGAGGGCGCGTGGTGTTGTTTGAGCGGATTCATCAGAGTAAGAGCGCGGTGGAGGAACTCAGGTCGAGGTTCGACGAGAGCGGAATGGCGTGCGACGCGGACGACGCCGAATTCGAAGGTAAAGGCGCGGCGTTTAGTGGACGGAAAGAGCCCGTGGAGTACCGATATCTTACGGAATTCCAATCGCACGAACCGGAGTTTGATTATCTCAAGTCGTTGGAGATTGAAGAAAAGATAAACACGCTCAAATGGTGCCACCAAGGCGCGAACGACGCAAACTTTTTGTTGTCCACCAACGATAAGACAGTCAAGCTCTGGAAGGTGTACGAGAAACACTTGGAGTGCGTGAGTGGTTTCAACACCGATAGAGATGACGATAGAATTGGATTTAGGCGAATGAACGGAGGGTCATCGCACGCGAACGGGGCGAGCGCATCGCTCCCGGCGGGGTCTTTGAAGATTCCATCCGTCGTTCGGGGAGAGAGCGTCTTCTCGGCGCGCAATCGGCGCACGTACGCCAACGCGCACGCGTATCACATCAACTCTCTGAGCGTGAACAGCGACGGGGAAACCTTCATCAGTGCGGATGATTTGCGAATCAACATGTGGCATCTCGAGAGCAATCAACAGAGTTTCAACATTGTGGACATAAAGCCGACCAACATGGAAGACTTGAGCGAAGTCATCACGTGCGCCGAATTTCATCCGAAATGTTGCAACTATTTGGCGTACTCGTCGAGTAAGGGGACGATTCGTTTGACAGATTTGCGCCAAAACGCCGTGTGCGACGCGCACTGCAAGTTGTTTCAGCTTCCAGAGCCAGCGGAGAAGAAAAGTTTCTTCTCCGAAATCATAGCCAGCATCAGCGATATCAAATTTAGTCGAGACGGTCGGTACCTCCTCGCGAGAGACTACCTCACCCTGAAGTTGTGGGATTTGAACATGGAAAAGGCACCCGTGGCAATCATCAACGTTCGAGAGAGTCTCCGTCCCAAATTGTGCGATTTGTACGAGAATGACTCCATTTTCGACAAATTCCAATGTTGCATCAACCACGACGGCTCTCATGTCGCCACCGGCTCGTACGGAAACGTTTTCAAGAGCTTCAACACCGCGATCGACGACGAGGGCGAATCGGGAGGACAGTTTGAAGTCAGCAAGGATCCGCGCGGTAGGCTCGGACCGAAGACTCGAGGAAACGGATACTACGTCGGCGCCGCCGGCGCCGGCAATGTCAACGAACTCTTCAGCCTTCCTCCGGCTGATTTCCGAGCGAGCAAAATCCTTCACATGGCGTGGCATCCGAAGGAGGACATCATCGCCACGGCCGCCGCGAACTCCCTCTACTTCTTCTCGGGAAGCTCGTAACGCGCGTTCAACACGAGCGCGACGCACACGCACGACATCATTTTTTAAAAATAAGTCTAGTCATCATAGAAGGTCGCGTTCCCTCCCCCGCCTCGTCCTCGCGTCGACGCTCGAACGAACGCGCCCGTCGACGCGTCCCGACGTCGTCTTCGCGACGCCACCAACACCCGCGGCGTCTTCACTCGGCGTCGCGTCGAGTCGCGACACCGCGCGCGTCGCCGCCGCCGCCGCCGAGGTATCGGCACCGATGGCGTCCGCGCCCGGCGATCTCGAGCGCGCGCCGCCCGCGTCGACGTCCGCGCCCGGTGACTATCCAATCGGCACTCGCGCGTGCGCGCTCGGCTCGATGACGATCCACTGGCGTCCATCGCACACGACCACCGCGCTCAAGGTGACGGTCTCTCTCGCTCTCGGCGGTCTCTCCCTCGCGTTGTTTCTCTGCGTTAGCGAGGTATCGGCGGCGCTCGTCTTCGGCGGCGCGCTGTTTCTCAAGGCGAGCGCGGACATGGTGGTCGCCATTCGCGCCGACGCCGCGGATCTGTACCGCGAAACCGCCGACGATGAGAAATCACCGGACGGTTCTTTCGTGACCTACGACGGTCCTTTCGTGACCTACGACGCCGTGGACGCTCGTCCGTCCTCGTGACGCGACGACGCACGCGCGCGTCCTCGCCTCGCCTCGGTCGGCGGTTCGCCGCCGAAACAATGTATCAACGATAGAAATCACATCGACGTCTCGTCCCGTCCTCCTCCCTCGAGCGTTCGTCGTCGAACGCACCGCGTTTCGTCCTCGCACTTTCCCGATTTTCACGCTCGACGACGCTCGACGTCGTCGCGAATCCCTTCCTCGCGCGTTCGAGCTCGAGCTCGGGACAAAAATCCACTTTGGGGACGCTCGATCGATCGCGGTCCTCCACCGTCACAACGCGCGCGCGCGTCTCGTGAGAGTCGCCATGCTCAGAGAGATCGCGAAACAAGTCATCCCTCGCTCGCAGTGGGCGGCGACGTACGTGGACACGATGCCGACGATGCGACACGCGCGAGGCGCCGCGCGGTGGGGCGGGGTGGCCGTGTTCGGGCTGTTTTGGATGATCGGTGATCCCGCGTTTGAGTGGGTCGCGAGCCTCGGATCGTCGGCGGAGGAGGAGGCGTGAGTGCGCGCGTCGAGGGCGCGCGCGCGAGGCGACGCGTGAGACCGCGGTGGGGGGGGGGCCGCCGGGTGATCTCGGGACGCGAGGTCGAGGTCGGAGCCGACGCGCGGAGAACGGATGGACGCGTCTCGACGCGATCGAGGACGATTGAGGAAAATTAAAAGATAGAACATGTGAAATATGACACGCATACGTACCCTTGGAACGCGCGACGCGACGCGAGGCGAGGCGATGTGAACGCAGAGGGGGGTCTACGGCGAGACGGGTCGGCGGAGGCGTCATCGCGCGTCGGCGGTGGTTCGCTGACGCACGCCGTCAGCGGTGATATCTGCGTTCTGACGCGGCTCGTTGGGATCCCTGCCGGCGTGAAACACCGTTCCCGGCGTCGGTGCCGGCGCCGCGGGCACGGGCGTGGGGTCAGGGGACCACGACGCCGCGCCCTCGTCGGCGAGCTTTTTCAATATGCTCAAACCGATGGGAACGATTTTCGTGCCGAGGACGGTGAGTCCCGGGACTAATCCGAGCTGCATGGCGGACGCGACGTCCAGCTGATTGTAAATGGCGCGCGCGTAGAGACCGACGGCGACGAGGATGAACAAGGTGAGCGGATGCGTGAGAAGCCACCTGATTTCGTTCATGCCCAACACGATGAGCAAAACAATCATCCAGATTGGTGCACCACCCGTGAGCGCGCGTCGAGCGGCTTCCTTCGCCGCCATCGCTTGTGAGACGGCGTACACAGTGTCCGACTCGAACTGAAGCCACACGGTGCGGCACTCAGCCGGGCTCAACATGACGTCGTCGTCGTTGGCGTCTTCCCACTCCGTGGGGAGCGACGCGGAAACGTCCTCCTTCGCCTTGGGCTCCTCGTCCGCGCCTGTCGTCGGTTGCACTACCGCGGGGATCAATCCGTAAAGGGCAGTTTCGATCGCCTTGATGTGTGCGTCATCAGTCTTCTCATCTACGTTGTCGTCCAAGCGCGAGACGGCGAGGAGCGCTAGCACGCGCAACGCCTCGCGTTGCGCCTTTCTATTGATGTCGGCCACGTCATCCAACGGACGCCAACTTCTAGGCAAACCTTTCGAATCTTTGGAGAAGACGCGAGCGAAAGCCTGCTTCATGTGCGCCAACGCGGCCGCCGAGGCGTCGCGCGACTTGGCCTCCACCACCTCTGTGATTCTATTACGCATATTGTCGTGGAAGTGCTCGAGCTCTTCCGCGTTCGGATCAAACTCATCAACAGTCTCGGCGACTTCATTGTCCCACTTTTCAACCGCAGCCGTCCGCATCTGGCGAATCCTGTGCCACATGTCGCGCGGAGCCTCTTCCAACAACCCAATGGCTTGAGAACCGACGGCGCGTTCCATGGCGCGTTCGCACGCGTGAATCGTGAGGTTCATTCGCTCCTTTCGAAGAGCGTCGATCGCTTGATCGGTTTCTTTTTGGAACTCCTTCGTTTGAGCGATGACGAACTCGGCCCAAGAGAGATCGTCCGTCGGAAGCGCATCGTCGAGTCTGCTCTCCCACTCCGCGTCGAGTGTCGAGAATTTGCCCTTGACAAACTCCGTGAATCCAACCTTGTCTCCGCTCTTCTTCTTAGCCTGCGCGTACGCCACCGACGCGTCGCCCAGGGTTGAATTCACTTCGTGCACGAGCGACGAGACGATCTCGCCGCGGACGTGATCCAGGTGTAACGCCGTGACTTCGCCGAGAGTCTTGACGACGCGCGCCTTCAAATCCGCGCGTTTCGCCTCGCGAACATCCTTGACAAAGTATTTTGCCTCGTCATCGTACGGCGTCACCGCGGTGTTCGTCAACTTTTCGAGTCTCGACGAAAGGTGCGACACCTTTCCTTGCTTCGCCTCGGCGAGCAGGCTCGTCAATTCCTCGTCCTCGGCGAGTCGCGCGTGCGCGGCGTCGGCGATTTCTTCGCATCGCACGGTGGCCACCATGATCTTGTGTGCGGGTAAATCCAAATCCTTATTCGCCTTGACCGTGGACCAAACCTCTCGAAGGGACACGCCCAAACCCGTGATCGGCACCGCCGCTTGCTCGGCGCGTAAACTATCCTCGTTTGATCGAGGCGCGTCGAAACGGTTGCGCAAAGCCTTCGCCTCGGCGACGAACGATTCGTGTTCGTGTTCGTAGTGCGGCAGGGACGTGAACTTCAACTCAAACAAATCCGTGATCTCACTGTTCGCGTACCTCTCCGGTTTCGTGATGCCTCGCCAGATGGCTTCCACGTCCGCTCGTAAATTTTCCACCAGTCGCTCGAACGGCGTCTTCGACCTGTCGCGAATGACAAACAACAAGACAATCTTCTTCTCCGGCGAAAAAACCTTCAAATTCACCTCAAAAATCGTCCTCAACAGCGGTTTCCCGCTCGCTTGCTCGCGTCCGATGTCGTTACACCATATGTTCACCAACAACACGTCCGCGCTCGCCATGGCGAAGAGCGCCGTCTGCTTCTCAAACGCCGTGTCCTCCTCCCCGCGTTCTCTTCCATCCGTTCCCTCCAGGTCCATCACCAGCGTCGGCGTCTCACACGTCTCACCTTGAGACATCCACACCCCTTGCGTCGTCTGAGACCGTCCGAGACTGTCGTCCATCTCCACGAAGGTCGTTCCGAAGGCGTGGTTGAGCAGCGTCGACTTCCCCGAGCTCTGCGGCCCCATGATGGCGACGATTTGGTACCTCGACTCCCACGACGCGCTGTTCGAGGGCAAGCACGCGAGGACATTATCCTCCGCGTACTCCCCGTCGAAGGTGACGATCTGCATCGCCGGCGACGGCATGATTTCGCGTCCTCACGCGCGCGGTGGAATCTCAACGGCAATCTCTCCTCGCGCGCGCGCGCCGGTTCGGTCGCGCGTCGCGCGCGCGAGGGCGTTCGCGAGCGCGCGCGAAAACACGAATTCGAGACGAGCGTTCGAGCGACGCCGCGAGCGCGCGCGTCGGTCGGCGTCGCGATGGCGCGGTGATGGAATGAGGCCACGGGCGCGAGACGTCGTCGCGCGCACTCGCGGCGACCCGTCGACCAGCGCCGAGCGCGCCGAGCGCGGACGAGCGCGGACGCACCGCGCGCGGCGGTCGAGGCGTTCGCGCGCGGGAGAGGATGGCGTCGCGCGTCGCGAGCGTTCGTTTTGTGCGCGTGACGTCGACCGCCGGTCTCGGTCGCGTCTCGGTCGCGTCTCGGTCGCGCGCGGTCGCGCGCGCGGGGGTCTCGGCGCGCGGTGCGCGTCTCGCCGCGTTCGACGCGGTCGTCGCGTCGACGGCGGCGCGCGGGAGAGGGCGCGCGCGCCGAGACGCGTCGACGCGCGCGGCGGCGACGGAGGACGCCGCCGACGCCGCCGCCGAGGAACCCTTCGCGTGGTACAAGGATCCCGCGAGACTCGCCATCGCGGGGGCATGGGTGTCGCTCGGATCGTTTGCGACGTTCGGTGCGCCCGCGGGGACGTCGGCGTTCGATTTGGAGTTGGTGAAGACCATCGTCGGCGCGCCGTTTAGCGGCGCGGCGAATCCGTTGTTTGAGGCGTTATTTAACGCGTTAGGCGTCGTGCCGGCGACGTACGCGTGCTTGCTCATGCCCGGCGCGAAGGATCAAAAGATTCCGGCGGCACTGTGCGTGGGCGCGAGCTTTGCGCTCGGATTCTTTGCTCTCGGACCGTATTTGGTCTTGCGAGAGCCGCGAACGGCGCCGACAAAGCGTTCGGAATTGGGCTTCGTCACTCGAAACGTCTGGGAGAGCAAGATCAACGCCGTGTTCCTCGCCGGATTCGCCGCCTATCTCGCGTTTTACGGGTTCTCTCACCTCAACGCCGATACCCTGGCCGCATTCGCGTCCCTGTTCAAGGAACAGAGCATGCTCGCGTGCGTCTCCACGTGCGATTTGGTCGTCTTGAGTCTGTGCGTCGGCACCGCCATCGCCGAGGACATGACCCGAAGAAACGTCGATCCTACGAACGCCTTCGCCTTCGCGTCGCTTCCCGTCATCGGTCCGACGCTCTGGCTCTTGACCCGACCACCGCTCGAGGAATGAATGCACGCGTTCGCCGTCGTCCCGTCCCGTCCCGTCCCGCGTCGACGAAAAAGCGCAATTCCAACCAGTCCCTCACTTCATGGCTCTCCTTCGAAGCCTCCTTCGCTCGCGCGCCTCGACCGTTCGCTCGCGCGCGCGCGACATCACCCGCGTCGTGTCCTCCGACGCGTCGTCCGCGACGTTCGAATTCGGCGACGCGCAGGCGCGATATTACGATGACGTCTTGGTCGACGGCATCTTCAAGCCTTGGACCGAATCCATGTTCGAGACGTCTCGACCGGTCGCGGGGGACCGCGTGTTGGACGTGGCGACGGGGACCGGCGTCGTGGCGCGCGAGATCGCGCGCGCGGTCGGTTCGACGGTGCGTAGGCGCGTGTTTCGAGAGCGGGGAGGAGGGGACGCGTCGGCGAGTCGGCGCGAGGGGACGCGCGCGCGGCGGTCGGTCGTCGTGAGGCGTCGGCCGATGCGACGCGCTCGTTCGCGCGACGTTCGCGCGGTGGTTGATCGATCGACTGACGACCGACGACGGTGCGCTCCGTCGAACGCAGGGGAAGGTGACGGCGCTCGATAACTCGCCCGGTATGTTGAACCGCGCGAGATCGAAACCCGCGGATGCGGACGCGGCGACCATCTCGTACGTCGAAGAAGACGCGTGCGCGTCGACGACGCTTCCGTCTCGCGAGTTTCATCGAGCGTACTGTCAACAAGGATTACAATTCATGCCGGATCCCGCGGCGGCGATGCGCGCGGTGCTCGCGTCGCTCCAACCCGGCGGTCACTTCACCGCCGCCGTGTGGTCTCCCGCGAGCGCGGAATCCAACCAAACCATTTATCATCTCTGCGAAGCCCTTCGAGACGTCGGTAAAGACGATTGGGTCGACGTCGCCGACAAGCCCATGAGCTGGTCCACCACCGACGCCGCCGGCGTCTCGAAATTAGAAAATTGTCTCGTCGACGCCGGATTCATCAATCCCGACGCCCACGTCGAGGACGGCGAATTTCGTTTCAAGGACATGACCACCGCCGTCGACATCGCCAAGGTGGGTCCGTTCGGCGAGGCCCTCGCCGCGGACGAGGCGTTATGGAACGCTTTTAGAGAAAATTACGCCGCGCGTCTCGCCCGCTTCGAGCGTCCCGACGGCGCCGTCATCGTCCCGGCGCGCTCCTTCATCGCCCACGGCGTCGCCCCGTGGAATTAACCATTCTTTTTCATTTATTTATGCGCGCATCTCACCCCACTATTCACCCCTTTCAGCGCGTTCGGCGTCTCGCCCGCGCGGCGTCTCGCGCGCGCGGCGCCGACGCGAAAAAAATCCGTTATTTACCCGTGTCATCCATCGCGTCACACCGCGTCACCCCCGCGCGGTGGTCGACGACCCCGCCATGCACATCGAAGAAGTATGCATAGATGGCTTTAAATCCTACGCCAAACGCACCGTCGTCCCCGGATTCGATCCGTTATTCAACGCAATCACCGGACTCAACGGGTCGGGCAAGTCAAACATTTTGGATTCCATCTGTTTCGTGCTCGGCATCTCAAACCTCACGCACGTGCGTCCGAACGATCGTCGCTCGCGTCGCTCGCGTCGGTTTTCGTTTCGTTCGCGTTCGCGTCGAGTGGATTTCTCCGCGCGCTGGACGCCGGGAACGCGAGAAAGATGAGACGCGCGCGCGCGAGAGGGGAACGAGTCGCGGCGAGGCGCGCGGGACGCGCGGGACGCGCGAGGGCGATGTCCATCGTGAACGATGCGGTGGGTGTCGATGACTGACGCGCGTGATGCGCGCTTTTGACGCGCGTTCGTCTCCTTCGTAGGTTCGCGCGGCGAGTTTGCAAGAGCTCGTGTATAAACAAGGACAGGCGGGCGTCACCAAGGCGAGCGTGAGCGTCACGTTTAACAACGAGGATCGAAGTCGTTCGCCGGTCGGGTACGAACACTGCGATCGAATCACGGTGACGAGACAGATCGTGATCGGTGGGAAGAATAAGTACATGATCAACGGTGCGACGGCGCAGCCGACGAGAGTGCAGAATTTGTTTCACTCGGTGCAGTTAAACGTCAACAATCCGCACTTTTTAATCATGCAGGGACGCATCACCAAGGTGCTGAATATGAAGCCTCCGGAGATTTTGGGCATGCTCGAGGAAGCGGCGGGGACGCGAATGTACGAGAATAAAAAGGAGGGCGCGCTGAAGACGCTGGATAAGAAGCAGACCAAGGTTGATGAGATTGATAGGTTGCTCGAGGAGGAAATATTGCCGACGATTGAAAAGCTTCGCAAGGAGCGAGGCGATTACATGAAATGGGCGGCGGCGAACGATAATCTCGAGCGATTGCGTCGATTTTGCATCGCGTATGATTTTGTCAAGGCGCAAGAGGCGGTGGAGGAGGCGAACGCGGGGACGTCGAGCATCGAGGAACAAATCGCGGATTGTCGAAGCGCCGTCGACGACGCCAACCGCGAGGCGACGGAGCTCGAACTTCACACGCAGCGTTTGCAAGCGGAGAAGGAGGAGCGCATGGGCGGTGAGATGAAGGAGTTGGTCACTCGCACCGACGCGTTGTCCAAGGAGTTGGTCAAGGAAAACACGGCGTGGACGAATAAGAAGAACGAAGTCAAGGGCGAACAAAAGGCCAAGGACAAATTACTCAAGGTGGCGGACGAGATGGAAGCCGCCGAGGCCAAGCGGGCGGAAAAGGTGGCCACGCTCGAGGCGGAGGCGGCGGACGAAGCCGCGTCTCTGGCTGAAAAGGTGGCCGCCGCGGACATGGCGGAGCGCACGTTGCAAGGCGTGCAATCCGGCAAGGGCACGGGCGCCGACAAATCGTTGCAGGCGCAACTCGCCGACGCCGTCGCCGCGCAGTCCACGTGCGATGCCGAGGTGAAATCCGCCGCGTTGAAGATTAAGCACGTCGAGAAGGAACTCACCACTGCAAAGAAGACGCTGAGCACGAAACAAAAGGAGGGCGATAAGCTCACCAAGGAGCTTCAAACGGCTGAGTCCGCCGTGGACGCCGCTCGCGCCAACCTCGCCAATTTCGGAGGTTGCACCAGCGAAAAGGCGAAGGAACTCGAAGGCGCCGCGGATAAGGCGAGCGCCGAAGTGCAAGATTTACAGCAAGAGGTCGATGTTCTGAACGCCACGCTAAGCGCGTGTGATTTCCAGTTCCGCGATCCGGAGGCGAAGTTTGATCGCAGCCGCGTCAAGGGCGTCGTCGCCAAGCTCATGCACGTGAAGGATCCGGCCAGCACGACCGCGCTCGAGGTCATCGCCGGCGGCAAGCTTCACCAAGTCGTGGTTGATACGGAAGTCACCGGTAAGGCGCTTTTGGCCAAGGGTCAACTGAAGAAGCGCGTCACCATCATTCCGTTGAACAAGATTAAGAGCCAAACCGCGTCGGATCACCAAATCGCCGCGGCGAAGAACGTGAGCAACGGCGAGGCCTCCATCGCGCTCAGTCTCGTCACGTACGACGAAGACGTTCAAAACGTGATGAAGTACGTTTTCGGTAAGGCGTTTGTGTGCAAGAACCAATCCACCGCGAAATCTGTGGCGTACAACCGCGACGTCATGCTCAAGTGCGTCACCGTCGAAGGCGACTTGTTCAACCCGGACGGCGTCATCAGCGGTGGTTCGAGATCTCAGGGTGGATCGGTTCTCACGAAACTCAACGCTCTGTATAAGGCTGAGGACTCGCTCGCCCAGGCCAAGTCTCGCGCCAAGGCGGCGATGGAGACCGCCAAGGCGGCGATGAAGGAGGCAAAGGAGGCGCAGAAATTGGAGGATGACTTGGATCGACACGAACACGCGCTCGGGCTCTTGAAGGAGCGGGTGAGCGGGTCCGAAGTGCACCAACTCGCCGAAAAGGTGACCAAGTTCGAGCAAGAGCTCGCCGACGCGAAGAAGACGACCGAAGACGCAAAGGTGAAGAAGGTTGAGGCTGAAAAGACGGCCAAGGCGCTCGCACAAGAGATTAAAAACTTTGAAAAGGAACGAGATTCGCGGTTGAAGGAAGCCGAGAAGGCCTTGAAACAGGCGAAAGAGGCTGTCACCAAGGCTCGCGCGCAAATCAAAGAGAAGGAGGAATTCGTCACGAACGCTCGCGTCGAGAAGGAAGCAGCCATGGCGGAGCGCGCCGCGCTCGACGAGCAAATCTCCGCTGCGGACGTCTCCATCGCCGAATTGCAAACCGAGGCTGATTCGATGGAGAAGGACGTCGCCGAGAAGCAAAATGCGTACGACGTCGTCGCGGCAGAACTCGATGAACGACGCGCGCGCGTCGCCGAGTGCGACAAGGAAATTTCCAACCTCTTGAAGCGCAAGTCGAAACTCGAAAACGTCGCGATGGACCAAGGCGTCGAGATGAAAAAGCTCGAGCATAAAATCACTCGTCTCGAAAAGGAGGCGGAGGATGCGAAAACGCACGTCGAACATCTTCACAAGGAGCATCAGTGGATCTCCAGCGAGATGGCTCTGTTCGGTCAAGCGGGAGGCGATTACGATTTCAAGAAGCGGTCTCCGACGCAAGCGCAAGCTGAACTCGCCGACTGCGAGGAGGCGCAAGCGACGCTCGGTAAGCGCGTCAACAAGAAGGTCATCGCGATGTTCGACAAGGCTGAGTCTGAATTCAAGGACTTGCAAGAGAAGCGACGCATCGTGTTGAACGATAGAACGAAGATTCAAAAAGTGATCACCGAGTTGGATGAAAAGAAGCGCGAGGCGTTGCAGTTGACGTGGGAAAAGGTCACCAAAGACTTTGGTTCCATCTTCTCCACCTTGCTTCCGGGTACGTCGGCCAAGCTCGAGCCCCCGGAGGGCGGCACCGTCATGGACGGTTTGGAGGTGAAGGTTGCGTTCGGTGAAGTGTGGAAGGAGTCGCTCTCCGAGCTCTCGGGCGGTCAACGCTCGCTCTTGGCGCTGTCGTTGATTCTCGCCCTTTTGCTCTTCAAACCGGCGCCGATTTACATTTTGGACGAAGTCGACGCCGCGCTCGATCTTTCGCACACGCAGAACATCGGCAGAATGATCAAGCAACACTTCCCATTCTCCCAGTTCCTCGTCGTGTCGTTGAAGGAGGGCATGTTCAACAACGCCAACGTCATTTTCCGCACCAAGTTTGTTGACGGTAATTCCACCGTCACCCGCACCGTGCCGGCGCTGAAGGATAAACAGGACAACACCCGTCCCGACGAACCAAACGCGCTCGCGGAGGCGGCGTCAAAACGTCGCGGTGCGGCGACGTCGGGCAAGGGTAAGGAAAATTAATCCGAGCCGAATCTCCCATTGGTTGTAAGATATCTCAAAGCCATGACTAAAAATAGGACGCCGGCGCACGACGAGCTCGTGGCGCGCGCGATGCGTCGCATTCCGAATAAATTTCTTCCGCTCTTTGAGCGGGCGTCGACGTCGGACGACTCGCTCGACGACGACGACGACGATGAGTCGCGCGCGAGACGAACCGTGTTCATCACCGAGAGCGCCGAGGACCGAGCGACGGAGACGCCAGAGTACGATTTTGAATACGAACAGTTTTATCCGAACGGACGCGCGGCGCTCACCGCGTTGAAATGTGCGCTGCGAAACCCGCTGTGCGCGCCACACGCCGACAGACTCATCTCGGAATTACGTTATTTGAGACTCACCGCGTCGGCGGAGCACAGACGCGCCGCCGCGGCGGACGCGCGCGAGTCCACGCGAGCGTCTCGGCGCGCCGAGTCGAACGCGATATCCGCGAGCGACGATGAAAAACTCGAAATGTTAGAAGACACGCTGATTGCGCTCAAGACGCGAGTCGCGGCGCTGGCGTGCTTGAACGAAGACGCGGCGCGCGAGACGACGAATGCCGGTAGCGAATGATGATTGCATCTTTACAACATTCAAGGCGCGGCGCCGGAAAGATCCTGAACTAATTGACCTGCGTTTGCGAGGGTATTGCGCATTCCCTCGAGACCCTCGGCGCGTTTGTGCAGCGCGCTCTCTTGGCACGCGCGTATGAGAACGGCAAACGTAATCTCGGTGGGCATGAGTCCGTCGATGCGTTGCATGTCGTCGAGCACGCCGAGCGCTCTCGTCACTTCGCCGCTTCGAATGTGTGCACCGATGAGCGCGTTGTAGACGGCGGCGTTGCGTGGGACATCCCAAAAGTCACGCATCTTCTCCATCACCGCCTCGGCTTCGAGATCTCGACCTTGGCAACCGAGGCAATGAATGTACGCGCCGCACATGACGGTGTGCGGAATGATGCGCGCTCGGAGCATCTCCGCCCACACGCCATCGGCGGCGACGTACTCTCCGCTTCGCTCGGCCGCGGAGATCAGCTGTGTGAACGTGTACGAGTCCGGTTGAATTCTCGACCGTTTCATCTCGTCGTACACCTCCGTGCATCCCTCCCAATCTCCGTAACGCGCGTACCCGCCCAACAACGCGTTAAACGTGTACGTCGTGACGATCATGGTCGAGTTGCGCATATCCGTGAAGACGTCGTTCGCGTGCGCCATGTCACCCGCGCGTCCCGCCATGGTGATCACCGCGTGCATGAGCGTCGTGTCCGGTCTCACGTCGTACTTTTTGACGCGCTTGGCGAGGGCGTTTCCTTCGATCCATCTTCGAGCGTTGTCGAACGCCGTCAACGTGAGCGCAAATGCGAGACTCGTCGGTTGCACGCCCGGTTCGCGCGCCATCTCGTCGAGCACGAGCATAGCCTCGTCCGGCTTGGCCTCGTCTCGCAGCGCCGTCAGCACGGCTGTGTACGTGTACAAATTTCTCTCCTTGCCCGCCTTGCCCATATCTACAAACACCTCGTACGCGCCGCTCCAATCGCTCACGCGATTGAGCGCGGCGATGACGGCCGACGCCACCTCGTTACAAATCAATTCGTCTTTTCCTTCCTCGACGAAGCTTCGCCACAATTTTTGCACCGTGCGCGTCGCCGAGAGCGTTCTCGCCGCGCCCGCGAGCGAGACGTACGTAAACTCGTTCGGCGCGTACCGACCGCGTTTCCGCGCCATCCACAGGTACAACGCGTGCGCGCGATCAAAACTCCCGCGCTCACCGAGCTCTTTAATCGCGAAATTCAGCGTCGACGTGCTAAACTTAAACTTGGCCCCCGGAGGATTCACCGCGCTCGCGACGACGTCCCACTCCAGCGTCTCGCCCCTCACCGGCGTCTCGATCGATTCCATCGCGCGCACGATCCGCTCACCCGGCCGAAGCGTCGGTTTCCCACCTCCACCGCTCGTCTGTCCGTGACCTCCGCGATTGTTCGACCCCCCGCGTCCGCCGCCGTCCCGTCGCCGTCCTCCGCGCGCGTCCACGTGTCTCTGCAGCGCCCCGTGCGAGGACTTACTCACCCTCAGATCCACCTCCGCCCTCGCGCGCTCCCCTCGTCCACCCCCTCGTCCTCCACCGCCCCCACCCGCGCGCCCCCCTCGCGCGAGCGCGTACTTTTGCCTTCGACTCGCCCGCGGTCCCGCGCCGTCCCGCCCGTCCCGCCGTCCCTCCCTCCCCGCGCCCGCGATCGACCCCCCATCACCACCGCGGTCGCGCGTCTCCTCCGCGCGCGCCTCCGTTCCCTCCCGATCTCGAATCCCTCGCGTCACCACCGACAAGTCGCCTCGTCCCACGACCGTCGACGCTCGACGGTCGCGTCTCTCTCTTTCGCGCGACGTCCCGACGCCGAATCCTCGTCGACGCGCGTCTCTCTCTCTCGCGCGCGCCGACGCCGACGCCGACGTCGACGTCGACGACGCCACCATCGCGCGCGTCGTCGTCGCCATCGTCCCGCGCGCGCGTCGTCCGCGTCTGACGCGTCGCGCGGGGCACGAGACGAGGGCGCCGCCGCAGACGCGACAGCAGATGCGCGTGT
>MDTE01030747.1_pt1 | contig 28937 bp, 45 predicted proteins | sample 811231 | NCBI WGS metagenome assembly MDTE01 (sample SAMN05326651, study PRJNA326480) | marine metagenome | isolation source: seawater | place: Indian Ocean: Red Sea | collected 2010 | reverse complement strand
GTATTAAATCTGAAGGTGGTAAACTTAGAAATGAAAGAATTGGACTAGAACCTTCTGATGAATTAAAGAAAAAACACAGTGAAGGTTTAAAAGGAATGAAAAAATCCAAAGATCACAAAGATAATATCAGTAAAACCCTTTCAAAAACTACTAAGTCCAAAGAGCATGCTGAGGCTATCAGTGCTGCAATGAAAGGGAATAAAAACGCCAAAAAATAGCAGGGGTTATAGGGACCTACCTACTAATTGTTAAATTTAACAATCAATTAGAAAAATATGGTGTTAAAGATGAAGTTTTTGAATGCCACATTGTCATATTTTTGGGCACATGTGTCATATTTTTCACTTTGGCACACTTTTTATAGTATAATACTATATGTAGCAATAAAGTTACTATTTAAATTAATTAAAATTTTAAAATTATGCATTTTACACACAACAATTTACACAGAGTATTCGAAGACGCTTTCGATATTTTTAACAAAGTAAACTTCTATGGAGAGAATATCATGAACCAAGATGATATTACAAATTTAGAAATACCTTTACCTGGGTTTTCTAAAAAAGATATTAACATAGATATCGAAGGAAGAACTTTAACTATTTCTGCAGAGGTATCTGAAGAAAATGAAACAAGGTATTATAAATCTTTTAAAAAGGTGTTTGTTTTACCTAACAATGCAGATGCTGAAAATATAAATGCTAAAATGGTTAATGGTTTATTGACTATTGATTTTGGAAGTAAGTCTGAAAAGAAAACAGTAAATATTAAATAATTTTTCGCTGGGGGCAATTGTTAATAACTTTTTTGAAAATAGTTGCCTCCAGATTTTTTTATGTCAAGAATTTTGTTTATATTTATATTATAATTAAAAAATAAACAAATGGCATTTAGCGAAAAATACGATTTAATTTATAAAGGAGAAATAATCGATTCCTTTACTTCTCACGAAGAGGCAAAAAAGATGAAGACCGAATACGAGATGGCTTTTAAATCTCCAATACAAATGAAATATTGGTTTGATGAAGAGGCCGCTTTAAGAGAAGAAACAGAATATATTGAAAATTGGGCGATGAATGTCAATAAAAATTTACTGTAACATGAGAGAATTCAAAGATTATAGAATAGCAGAAGATCACAATGATTTATTATTTTTAGCAAATGAATTAACCAATAATGGGTTTAGATTTGATAGAGGCTGGAAAAACGAAAAGCTGCCTTGTTTAAGAGAGTCAAGTTCAGCCTTTAAAGATGGAGATAAAACTATTCGAGTTGAGGCAAATTATATCAGAGTTAGTAATCTTCGTTATTGGACTGATGAAGATATTCTTAAAATTAAAAAAGTTTTAGAGAACACTAGCAAAAAAACTAATACTTATTCTTTTGAATTAGGAAGTGTTTGCGATTTTGAAGAGGATCCAGGAGAAAGAACTTGGGATGCTTCATTTACCCTTCATTCTCATAAAAAATAGATAAATAATAAAAGATTAAGATATGGACTATTTTGATAATTATGAATCAGACGATCTTTTTGGAGATAATGATGATGAATTCTTTAACGAAATTTTAAAAAAATTAGCTGAAGAAACAAATATGGATAATTTTATAAAAAATGAAAAAGAGGAGGCCATAAGATGGAATTATAGCTTAATTAAAGAAAAAGGCATAGATGTTTTAGAGATGATGTCGTATGGCGAAGAAAACTTTAATAAGTTAAAAAACACCATTAATGAAATGCTTATTTTCTTTGAAAAGACTGAAGAATTTGAAAAATGTGCCGATCTTGCAGATTTACAAAAAGAATTAGATAAAGTAAAATTTTAGTATGCAAAATAATAAATTGACACAAGAACTTTTGAAAAGTTTAAAAAGAATTGCAGATGGTATTGAGCAATCTAATAAATTAGAGGAGGCTGCACAAAAAAGAACTGCTAAACTCCAAAAGTTACAAGAGAAAAAGGCTCTATTAGAATTAAAAGAAATCCAAGAAAAAAGAAAGGTTGGTGAAGTTACTAACATAATAGCTAAGAATTTGGAATCTGATGAACTACTATGATATATTAGGAGTAAATAAATCTGCATCAGATTCTGAAATAAAAAAGGCCTATCGAAAATTGGCAATGAAGCACCATCCTGATAAAAATGGTGACGAAGAAAAATTCAAACAAATTTCTGAAGCCTACGAGGTGTTAGGTGATAAAAAGAAGAGGCAAAATTACGATCAATTCGGAAGCGCTGGCGGAAATCCTTTTGGAGGAGGTGGTAATCCATTCGGTAGAGGAGGTAATCCCTTCAGTGGCGATTTTGGTGACATATTTGATCAATTTTTTGGTGGAAGACACAGAGATCCTAGAAACGCAAGAGGACAGGATTATAGAATATCTTTAAGAGTTACTTTTGATGAAGCCTATTTTGGTTGTAGAAAAGAATTTAATATAGATGGCCAAAGAATTGCAATGAATTTTAAACCTGGCCTAAGAAATGGTCAGAATTTTAGAATTACTGGAAAAGGTGCCTTTAATCCATATAATCCAGATGCCCCAAGAGGAGATGCTATAATTATAATAACAACGTTACACGATCCAAATTATATTGTTCAAGGAAATGATATATGGGTGGAAAAATGGTTAGATTGGTACGATTTACAATTAGGATGTAAAACAGAAATACAAACTCCTGATGGTAAATTATCAATAAAAATACCAAAAAATTCTAAGCCTGAAAAGATATTAAGACTAGTTGACAAAGGTTTTCCAATATATAATACTAAAAATAAGGGTAGTTTACTTGTGAAATTAAAGGCTAATTGGCCGGAAATGAGTGACGAACAACTTAAAATCTTAAAAAAAATTAAGGAAAGTGGAAGATAATTTGCATAGTGAATTTAGCAAATTTGATGATTTTTTGAATAAAGTTTTAAATAATTCAATAAATCCAGGACATGTGTATGACACAGTGTATGAGGCCTTGATAAATAATACTAGCTATGCTGTTTATGGGGGATATCCAAAAAACATTAAATTGAAAGCGCTAGATTCCCTTATTAAATGGTATGAATTAACGGAAGAATACGAAAAGTGTAATAAGATCAAGAAAATAAAAAGTCAATTATAATATGTTACATATTAAAAATTTTAAAAATATCGAACATGCTCTTAAATTGTTAAAATCTAAGGTCATTAGAACTAAACAAAAAAGAGAGCTTAATAATAGAAGATATTTTAAAAAGCCATCTGCTGTCAAAAGAGAACAATTTTTAAAAGCAAAATTTGTTCAGAAAAAGAAATAATAATATAATCTATTTTTCTTTTTAAAATATACAGATCTAACACCCACTACAAAATATATAAAAAAAGCAAAAAATAACGGGCTTTAATTTATGGCAGATAACGATAAGTTGATGCAAACTTCATACGAATTACTTGTGAAGAACTTCACTAAAACAGTTAATAGGTTTGTTGTATATAAGGAAGGATCTCAAACGATTGAGATTCCTCATGGTATTGGGCAAAGGTCTAAATATATTGATTTGTTAATAGAACATTTTGCAGATAGAGAAGAGTACGAAAAGTGCAATAATTTAAAAGAACTTAAAGATCTTGTCATAATGGCAGGTGATTAATAAAAAACACAATGAATGGAAAGAAAAAACGGTAGCTTAAAAAACCACATATTTCAATGTATAAAAAGAGTACAACTTAGACAATCACAACAAAATTATGTGAGAACTGTAGAAGAAAATCAAATTGTATTCTGCCATGGACCTGCCGGAACTTCAAAAACATTCACAGCATGTTATTTAGCCCTAAAAATGCTTGCTGAAAAAGAAATTGAAAGAATAGTCTTATGTAAACCACTTGAAGACAGTGGTAGAAGTTTAGGATTTATTCCTGGAGATATTGATGAAAAAATAGCTCCATACCTAAAATCATATAAGTCAAATATTGAAAAGATAATTGGAGTTGAAAGAACTCAACAAATGTTTGATAAAAAACTTATAACTTTTGAACCTCTTGCCTATATGAGAGGAGATACTTACGATGATGCCCTTATGATTCTAGATGAGGCTCAAAATGCAGAAATGAAATCACTTATGTTATTTGTAACAAGAATGGGAAAGAATAGTAAGTGTATAGTTGCTGGTGATATCAATCAATATGATATACAAAAAAGCAAAGTTAGTCTACCTAAATTTATTGAAATAATCAGAGATGTTAGAGGGGTTGGAATACACCTATTTACAGAGGCTGATATTGTTAGGGCTAAGATCCTTATAGATATTGTTAAGAAATACGATGCTTGGAAGCATAACGGTGGAAGATAAACTTTTTCTATTTTTTTTATATAAGATTTAGTTTTATTATTTTTTTACGAAACCAAATCAAAATGAGTACAACTGTAAAAGAAAACTCGCTGAGTCTTATAGATAAAAAAATCACAGACCAGATTAAAAAAGCTGAAAAAACTCTTAAGTATTTAAAGAACCAATTAAAAGATCCAAATGCAAGAGTAGGTGTTAAGTTAGAGGATCCTGAATTCATTTATATGAGAACTTGGTCAGAAATAGATGTTGAGATGATTGACCAAGGGGAAGAATATCCTTTTATTCAAACATGCCAAGATCTAATTGAATATGTTGCAGCATCAGGAGGTACATTTGAAGTAAATAGTGCTACTCCTGTAAGAGATGGCGTAATCAATCCGGAAGACGATATTTCTTATGAAGAAGGAAATCCAGATGCTTTGGAATTTTGGTACTTCTTTGATACTAAGATGGATGGAGACGATTCAAAAGACAAGTATGTTTCTATCGATTGGTTTTTTAGTGTTCCAAAAAGTAATTATGAGGGCTTAATGGATTTGTTAAGTAATATCGATAATTGCGGTTCAGCGAAACTTTTCTAAAAAAATGAAATATTTAAAACTTATATTGAAAATATTTATAGTTTTAATTATTATAGGTATTATAGCGGCAGGGGTCGAATTTATTTTAGATCCCTATCCTATAATCCCTGACATACCAGACATAGACAATCCAGAAGGAGATTAAAATTTGTAAAAATGAATATTGATAATTTAGATAACTTAGTTAAACACTTAGTAAAAAAAGTAAAATCACAACAAGAATATCTTGATGAAATCTATCCTACTCATTGGGAAGATGGAGATGAAGAGGAAAGAGGTTGGTATAGCGAGAGCTGTGGCAAATGTGATGGGTTTGAAGAGGTATTAAGAGATTTAGGATATTATCCTGAAGGTGATAAAATAGAGGATTAGACAGCGTGGTGGAGGATATACACGGGCCAATTAGCGATTGGTCTGCCCCTATTAATAAGTCCACTTGATCAATGGAGAACAAGGGAATCGGAGGGTGCAAGTCCCTCCCGCTGTTAAACAATTTAGAATATTTTAATATAATATTATATGAAAAAAACTAGCAAATATATTAGATTAAAGACATCATTAAATAGTGAATTAGTTGAGGTTGGATTAGATGAGGCAGGAAGAGGTGCTCTTGCAGGGCCAGTAGTTACATCTGCTGTTATAATGCCAAAAGATTTTAATAATCCTTTAATAAAAGATTCTAAGTTATTAACAGATGGTCAAAGATCTGAGGCTAGGCAATTAATATTAGATAATGCCATTGCACATTATACTATCGCAATTGGTGTGGAAGATATAGAAAGGCTAAATATTTTAAGAGCAACAATGGAGGGTATGAAACAATGCCTAGATAATATTTGGCGAATTAGTAAAGAAAATAAGATAAAAGATTTTGAATTTATTCTTGTAGATGGAGATCAATTTAAAGGATGGAGAGGAATTCCATTTAAAACCATAACAGGAGGGGATAATAAATATACTTCTATTGCTGCAGCATCTATTCTCGCAAAAACAAAAAGAGATGAGATTATGCGCAAATTAAATGAAGGCAAAGAAAGATATGGGTGGAATAGTAATAAAGGCTATGGAACTGCTGCCCATATTAAAGCGATTAAAGAACTTGGACCAACTGAACATCATAGGTCTAGTTTTATTAGCCACATGTTAACAACAACATCAAGTTTATTTTGAAAGGATTAATAATAGGAACTTTTTTATTCTTTGTTGCACAACTTTTAGTTTGGTTTACAAATAATGGACAGTTTTTATGGCCTTGGTTTAAAAAGAACCCTATAATTATAGCAGTAGTTTCTGGAACTGTTTGTGGTTATATGTTTATTATAGGAACCAGATATATTGCAGAGTATTATGGTGGTTTAGTATGGCCTGGAAGATTTATAGGTTTTTCAGCAGGTATATTAAGTTTTGCCTTTCTTACCTGGTATTTTTTAGGAGAGGGTATTAATCTTAAAACTGCAGTAAGTTTAGTATTGGCAATATTATTAATTGTAATTCAATTATTTTGGAAATAAATCACTCCAGATTTTTTTATGTCATGGAAATTGTTTATATTTATATTATAAATAAAACATATGAACGAAGAAAATAACACAGAAATAGAAGAAGAATTTGAATTAGATTTTTGTCCTAACTGTATGGCTATGAAAAACCATTTAGATGGTATTTGCCAAAATTGTAAAGAAGAGTAACATGTTAAAGTGTTTTAAAAAGGCATTATCTAAAAGAAGATTGATGAAGATCTCAAAAACTGAAAATGGGATGGTTAGAAAATATTGTGGAAGAAGAGATTGGGATAATGCTAAAATATGGTTAGAAAGAAACAAAATAACTTTTAAAACCTACAGAAAAATAGAAAAATTATGAATTTAGTATTAGCAATAGTTTGCTTTATCTTAGGAGGCTTAATGGTATTACATGGCGAAAGTACATTTGCTGTGGTAATAGGTTACCTTCAATTTGGATTAGCAGGATTTAATTTAAGAAATTATATTGAAGAAAAACGAAATGGAAAATAAAAAACCAGAAGTTGTAGTTGTTTATAGAAAATCAGCTAGAGCAAAGAAAAGATATATGACAGTTTTTACTAATCATCATGTTGATGATATAATCGGAGTGAAAAGAAAGCCCCTTATCGATAATTCTTATATATTAGATGAGGTTGGCGTTGGAGAGAGCTTTATAAAAAACTACAAATACTTTTATGGTATTGAGAAACATTCAACCGTTAATTAATATAATATATAAATTATGAAAGAATCAGACATCAAATATTTGACCCAAGAATACAGACTTCTTGGTGAAATAGAAACTAGAATTGAAAAATTAAAGCAAGATAAAGTAGACTACATTAAATTGTTAGAAAAAAGATTTAGAAAAGGTAGTTCTTTAAAAGATGCTCAAAATAGATTAAAAGACTTTTTAGAAAGAAATCCTAAAAGTGCAGAAAATACAAGACTAAAACAATTAGAATCTAATTTAAGACATGTATTAAAACAGTTAGAATCTAAAAAGTCACATATTAAATCTATTGAAAATGGTGAAGTCAAAAGAGGTACTCATTAGAGTTTTAACAGAACTTAAATACATAGAAGATGTGATTTTAAGTTGTGAAACTTTAGATCAATATTCAAATGCGATTAATTGGTTTAAAAGATGGTCTGATTCTAGAAAAAAGATTTTATTAAATTTAGGACTTGATAATGTTGAGGTTGAGAAACTTTTTAAAATGAAACATATCGAGTCCTTTGAATATAATTTGAATTAATGCATCCTTTTTTAATTTACATAGGATTAGGGGTTTTATTAAATTTATTAGTTGATTTGTTAGTCAACTTTTTAATAAAACACAATTACACAACAGAAGAAGAATCAAGATGGAATTTTTGGCTTAAATGCATAGTAACTCTTGTTTGGCCTGTTGTGTTTGTTACATTAATAATTTTGTTTGTTATTGAGATGTTAAAATTGAAAAGATGATAAATTACGGATATTGTTGCATAAATTTAACTCTTGCTGAAAAAGATATTAAAATAGGCAGGAGTATGATAAAAAAGACTTTTAATACAAAGGGTCTTAAATATGCATCAGAATTAGCGCTGCTTAATATTAGAGATCTTGCAGAAATTATTAAATGGAATAATACTCAAGGTATAAAATTGTACAGATTGTCTTCTAATATGTTTCCTTGGATGAGTGAGTATGAACTTAAAGATCTTCCAGATTATAATAAAATTAAAATATTATTAGCTGGAATTGGACATCTTGCTAAAATAAACAATCAAAGGATTACATTCCACCCTGGTCATTTTTGTGTGATTGCAAGTTCTAATTCTAATGTTGTTAAAAAATCTATAAAAGAATTAAATCAACATGGTGAAATAATGGATCTTATGGGATTGCCTAGAAATCAAAGTGCTCCTATTAATATCCATGTTAATACTGCGGCAGATGGTAAAAAAGAAAGTCTAGAAAGATTTTGTAAAAGATTTGAATTATTAAATGATTCTGTAAAATCCAGACTTGTTATTGAAAATGATGATAAAAAATCATTATATTCTGTAAAAGATTTAAAAGAAGGCATTAGTGATAAAATAGGATGCCCTGTAATGTTTGACTACCATCATCATTCATGTTATGAAGATCCAATGCCTATAAAAGAGGCCTTTGAACTTGCCAGATCTACTTGGCCAGAAGGAATACAACAATGTACTCATTATAGTTCTTCTAAAAAACTATATGAAGATTCCTCTTCTGTGAATCGTGCACATGCAGATTATATTTATGAAAAGATTCCTACATTTGGATATGATGTCGATATCGAATTAGAGGCTAAGGCTAAAGAATTAGCTCTATTAAATTATTTAAAACATAAGATAAATAACCCTGGTGGTGCAGAATCACCTTTGTAAAATATTATAATATTATAATGATATATATTAAAACTGATAAAAACAACAAAAATTATGGAAACTAATAAAATATTAAGTTTTGAAGAATTTTCTTCTAGAGGTACTGATACAGCTACCGCAACCGTTGATACTGATACAGTAGATACAACAGGCACTGATACAGTGGACACAACAAATACTGAAACTACTACAGATACTGACACTGTAGACACAGACGCTGAAACTACTACAGATACTGAAACAACAGATACTGAGGAGACAGAAGAAACTGAAGACGACGTTGAAGAGTCTAATGATGCTGAAGCTAAAAATGTTACAGATCTTTTAACAGAATTAAAAGATTGTATGATTACTGAGGCTAAAGCTTGGGAGGCTGATGAGTACGATGAACATACAATTGAATCTTATTTAAAAGAGAATACTTCTTTATATGCTTCAATTATTACAAATACTCTTGAAGAAATTAAAAATGCAGACGAATCATATACAAAAGAGTCTTATGAATCTACTTGTAATGAGTTAAAAGCGGCCTACGCTAAAAGATGCGATGAGGCTTATGAAGCATACGGTGCTCATAATGACGTTAATGCTGAAAACGAAGTTGAATCTCAGGAAGACGCTGTAGTAGCTAATCCTGCTAAATAAACAATTATGGATAAAATAAAGAAAATAGTAAATACGTCTTGGTTTAAGGCTGCTCTAGCAGGTGTAGTGGCTACCTTATTATTATTAGATGGAGATGTGTTCTATGCTGGTATAGCCTATGGAATAGGAATACGAGAGTTTTTCTTAGCATTTAAAAACTAAGTTAAATAAAAACTAAACAAAAGAGGGTCTATACATATAATAATATGATAGACCTTTTTTAGTATAAAACCTAAGACATGCCTAAAATACCTATTAAGAATGTATATATGAAAGTTGCGTATGAATTCGCAAAATGTAGTTATGCAGTACGAAGACAAGTTGGAGCTGTTATAGTTAAGAATAAAAGAATAATAAGCTTTGGTTATAATGGTACACCTAATAAATTTGATAATTGTTGCGAACACTCTAATGAGGATGGAACCCTATCTACAATAAAAGAGGTTCTACATGCAGAATCCAATGCAATTACTAAAGTCGCCAAATCTACAATGTCCTGCGAGGGGGCAAAACTATTTACCACTACCGCTCCCTGTTTCGATTGTTCGAAACTCATAATCCAATCAGGAATTAAAAAAGTATACTATTCAGAAATCTATAGAGACATGTCAGGTATAGAACTATTAAAGAAAGCAAATATACAAGTAGAACATATAGACCCAAAGAACTTAAACCTAAATGAATAAAATAAAAGAATTAATAGATAAGGCTTTAAAAGAAAACCTATTTGGTAAAAACTTTCAATTTAGACCTAATCAAAGAGAAACTATAGAATTTATTTGTAATGAGTATATACAAGACAATAACGCTACTATAATACTAGATGCACCTACAGGAACAGGTAAGTCAATAATTGCTATGTGGTCTAGTTATATTCTCAAAGAACTTGGTAACCAAGGCTATATCATTGCCTCTGACAAATCTTTACAAAACCAGTACGAAAGAGACTTCAGTCACTATGGACTTAATTGGCCTTCTATCAAAGGAGTTGACAACTACGATTGTGATGTTAATGGTCTACCCTTTTCTCTTGGGGAATGCAAAATGCGTGGTTTTACCTATGATCAGGCCGAGAGACTTCATTGTTCTCAAACCTGCAATTATATTCAATTTAGGAAAAAGGCCATCAAAAGCCCCGTTACCCTGCTTAATTATAGTTTTTGGTTGATACAACAAAATTACGTTAACCCTAAACTTGCGTTACGTCAATACCTGTTACAGGGTGGAAGTGTTGAAGGGTTTGGCGGCCCTCCAGGCCTTGATGCTAGTGTTGAAGTGGACGATTTTGATAATTTTTTCCCATTTAAAAAACGGGACTTTTGTTTCTTTGATGAGGCTCATAAAGTAGATGAAATCGTTCAGCAACATTTTTCTCCTATTTTAAAAAAATTTCCTCTTTTAAAAACGGCAACATTGATTAAATTTTTAGGTTCAGAGGGAATAAAGGCTCCAAGAGTTAGCAAGGCATATGTTGAAGATCTAATGGATCAAATTCTAAAAGAAGAATCAAATGAGAAGCTGGCCTTCTATCTAAATAAGTTGAAGGTCTTTTTAGCTGGAATAACTAAATGCAGAGAAGGACTTTCAAAAAGGGCAAGGTTTAAATTTGGAGCAAGTGTAGATTCTAATCTTCCTAAAAAATGGAAAAACGTTTTTAGCCAAATGGACAGTTTAAAAGACGTTCATTGTAAATTAGAAGACTATCTAGAAATAATAGAAAATGAAGGTTTGCAAACTATGTTGTTTAGTAAGAATCTTCAAGATGGTGAAATTAAATTAATGTGTCTTAGCGAATCAACTATGATTAAAAAGCATCTTCATAAAAGAGCAGGCTTTAAAGTGTTTATGTCTGCAACAATTGGAGATCCTAGGACTTATTCTAAGATCATGGGAATAGAAAATGCTAAATTTATTAGACTCTCAAATGGTTTCACGTATGACAAATCTCCAATTGTTTTCGTTGATAGATTAAAGATGTCTATGCAACACAAAAAAGAGAACTTGCCAAAGGCAATTGTTTTATTAGATCAAATATTAGCAAAACACAAAAATCAAAGAGGTCTTATTCATACAGGCAGTTATGAATTTAGCCAATATATTACTCAACACTCTAAACATGTTAGAAGAATTATAGAATATAATAAATCTTCAGAAAAAGAGGAGGCTATAATTAAATTTAAAAATGGAGTAAATGGAGTAATAATGGGGCCATCTATTTTAGAAGGACTTGATTTTGCAGACGAAGTTTGTAGATTTCAAATCTTTTTTAAAGTACCATATCCTTCATTAGGAGATCCTTTAACTCTTGCGAAAATAAAGAAATCTCCAGGTTGGTATGATTGGAAAACTGGCATAACTATACAACAGGGAGCTGGAAGATCCATTAGAAATAAAGGAGACTGGGCAGTAACTTATATTTTAGATGCATGTTTTGGAAACTTGATAAATAAAACAGAGTTCTTTCCAGATAATTTTAAACAAAGAATAAAAAAAATAAAATAAAAATGAGCATAAGAAAGAAATACCTATTACCGCTAGATCAATTGCAAAAAGAGTTTGCACTAAATGGACATAATAAATTTTATGATAAGTATATTAAAGAAGAAGTTTTTTTAGGTTCAGAAGAGTCTGTTAATTTTGTTAATTCTATTTTAGAAAAAGGCAAAATAAAGGCTAAAATACAAAAATAATATTATAATATAATACTATAATAATATAAAGTTGAAATTATTTAATAAACTTTTTAAGAAGTTCTTATATAAAGATAAAATTAAAAATATGTCAGAAGTTAAAGATGTCATTTATGTATGGCAAAAAAGCGAAAGACTAGGTAGAATAGTTATTGGAGAAAAGATTGATGGTCAGTGGTTATATTTTACAGATGGTAGCAGAATTAATAAAACATTAGTTAATGAATTTTTAAGTATCGCCAGCTCAGCAGAAGAGGCTGAGCAAATTTCTAAGATACTAATTCCAGCAGCGCCTGATTCTATAAATAAAGCCGAATCTAAACCACAGCCTGTCCAAGTTGTACAACCTCCTAAAAAAGAAGAAACCTCTACTAGTTCTAAAGTACTTGATACTGATGATTTAATGGTTGGAATATTAGAAAAGATAAGCAAAAAGAATAAAACTAATTTAGAAATTAGTGTTGGTGTATATTTACCAAGCAAGATTATTTTTAAGGCTCTTTCACAAGATGTCGAAGAAGACGAATTGAAACGTGGCCTGGAGAAGCTTATTAAAAAACAGATAAATAATATAGAAGATCAATTAAATAATCAAATAGAATCATTTATTCAAAATTATTACTATGAACAGAAGAGATCGAAGAAGAGCGCTTAAATCTATGGGTGTTCTTAAAAAGAAGAATTCGCTAAACCCTTTATCACCTGAAGCCTCTGAATGGAGAAGACAAAATAGAAAAGAAGGTGAAAATACACATGCAGAATTATTAGATTCTTTAGAAAAAGAAAGATATGAAAAAATGGAGCATGGTATGGCAGCATATGAAAAAAGATTAAAAGAAGAAGGACATACTGATAAAGAAATAGAACTACTTTTAGAAATAAGAGCGATTGAAGCGATAAAGCACAAAGATACTTATAGAGAAGATAAAAAGAGGGTTAAGGAACTTAGAAGAGAGGTCAGAAAATTAATTGAAAATAGATGATAAGTGTTTTATTAGATATTGCAGATAATGGTGTCGTTAAAATATTAGAAGATGATAACGTTAATGGAGGCGGAGAACAGTTTGTTTCTAAAACGTTATATACTTTTGATGAAGATCCGGATTTTAAACATAGGATTAGATTTTTAAAAGATTTATGTTTAGATATAAGTTTAGAAACTGGAAATGATTTAGATGCAAAAAAACTTATATTTTCAGTAGGTGCTGGATCTAAGCATAAACCAAATTTAACAATACCTCAACTTAAACTTAAAATAAAGGCTTTGCAAAATCTTATAGAAAAATACAATAAAGAATTACAACAAAAGGAAAATGAAATTAAAGGTTGAATGTATATGGTGTAATACTAAAAAAGAATTTAACAAATTTACTAGAGAGAATAAAAAGTTAAAAGGGTTTGATAAATTAAAGAATCAAATAATATCTTATAATGATATTTCTGATAAGTTATCAAAGAGTGATCCTTATGGAATCCAACCTTCTGATACTATCGTTGCTCTGCAAATTCAAAAAATAATTAAGAATGTAATTTATAAAAATAAGCAGCAAGAAGATTATGAAGAAAATACAACTGCTAATATTACATACTTACTTAAAAATCTTGAAAAAGAAAATATTCTTAATTTTAAGAGTTTTTTAAATGATATTTCAGGTGGAGTAGAATTTGATCTAATTGTAATTAACAGAGAAGACAATTTAGATCCTAGTGTTCTTAGTAAATTTGATAATGTTAAATTCTTAGATAATGATAAGGCATAGGCTCTTTTCAAAAGGCGAATCAATCCATGCCTTAATATCTACAACAACATATCCCAATATTTTATTTGGTGTTAGAGGTATAATTTATGATATTAAGTTCGATGAGTACAATCCTCAATATCAAATTAAAATCGATAAAATGTATGATGAGATATCTTTTATTAAAAGGTATTTGATTAAAGGAAGAACAATTAGAGATTTCGAAGGAGGAGATTCTAGATATAAATTTAATAGAAGTCAGTTTAAAACTACAGATGATTTTGTGGAAAAGGTATTTAATGGAGATAATTGGGAAAAATACCTTGTAGTTGTTGATAGTGTTTATTGCTGTAAATCACATCCTCAGTTAATTTCTTTTTTTAATGATATACAAACATTTTTAATAGAAAAGCACCTGAAGGAGATCTATGAAATGTCTAATAGAAACCTCTACACTAAAGGACCTTTTTATTATAGAACAAAAGGTGAATATCAACAGGCTCTTAAAAAGTTCTTAGGAGAAAGGGCCCCTACTGAACAATCTTGGTATGACGATCTACTTTTAGCACCAAGAGCAACTGAATTAGACAAACACGTTTAATTTAACCTTGATATATAAATAAAAATTCACGTATTAATGCCTGTAAAAGATTTAATTTTTAAAGAAATAAATGCTGCTGGAGATTTTGTTTATGAAAATATAAAATCTGGTATGGATGAATCTAGAAAGAGTAAAGTAGCTGGTGCTAAAGGAAATCTAGAAGACTCTTCTGCTGAAAATTTAATAACTAATCAACCTGGCGTTATACAATCTGATTTTAATAAAATTTCTAATAAAGGTGTTTATTCAGAAATGCACCAAACTGCAAAATATGAGGTTAAGGAAGGTGATTTTGTTGGAGATAATAAAGCTCCAAGAAGTGCTGTAAATAAATGGAGTTTAATAAAATATAGAGGTGGTCCTGCAAGTCTAGAAGATGGAACTAAAGGAAACACTGCTAAAGTTTATAAAGGAAAAGGGAAGGTGCCTATTAATCCAACTGCTAAAGTTATAATACATGAATGTAGTAATATAACAAATTCTCCAGGTTATCAATATAGTCTAGCTGATTTTATATTTTGTGAATATTATGGGAAAGTACCTAACAATCAACTTCTAACACTTCGAAGATTTCCTTTTCCAGTTGAAGATAATATAATAAGTCCTAAAGGTTTTGATGGGGCAACAGGAAAAGAAGTTAATAAAGTACAGCCTGCTCTTGCAACTGCCCTTACATGGATGAGTCCTCATATTGGAAATGAGCTTAAAAATATACTTAAATTTTCAGTAGGTTTTAATTGGGAAGATAATGTTTCACAATTACAAGAAATTAAAACTCAATCTAGAGATAGAGGATTTATTGGAGGTTTTATGGATGGAATTGTTCCAGATAATATACAAGGTGTTAAGGTGCAGGGCAGATTCCAAGGTGGAGCTGCTGGAGAAAGTTATGAAACAACAAAAAGAAGACTGGCGCAAGGAGAGAATTGGGATCCTTTAAAACAAACATATCCTAATCATTCTTTATACCCTTTAAATATAATAGATAGAGTATACGCAAGAAAGCATGGATTGAAATTTGATCAAAGTTTTGAATTAGTTTTTAATTATGATTTAAAAGGAATTCCAGGAACTAGCCCTAAGGTTGCATTTTTAGATGTTCTAGCTAATTTATTAGTATTAACATATAATAACGCGCCATTTTGGGGAGGTAATGTTAGATACACTGGTGGTGGCAAAATAAGAAAACCTCTTGGTGATCTTCAAAAATTAAGAAAAGGAGATTATAAAGGCTTTTTAGGTAGTATAATTAATGATCTTTCTTCTAGTGTTACTTCTGGCATTGATGATATATTAAAAGGCGGAGATAGTAAAATATTAAATAATATAGGCGGTGGTGCTTTAATGGATCTTGTTGGTGGACCACAGGGTGGAGAAATTGTACAAGCATTTTTAACTGGAGACGCAACAGGACAATGGCACTTAACAGTTGGTAATCCATTAAACCCAATGGCTGTAATTGGAAACCTTTGTTTAGAAAAGGCTGACTTTGAATTTGATGGTCCTTTGGGGTATGAAGATTTTCCTACAAAATTAACAGTTAAAATAGAATTAAAACCTGGAAGGCCTAGAGATAAAGCGGACATTGAATCTATGTTCAATGCAGGAAAAGGAAGGTTATATGTTGCTGAAGAAGGAGTCATGGATGCTAGTAAAACATATGATGTTGATCCTTATGGAAAAGTATATGGTGATAAATCTGGTGGTATGCAAAGAAAGGCTGCAAAATTTACAAATGGATAATGGAATTAAAGAGTTTATTAAATAAAATTGCAGAAAAAGGAAGACTTATACTTACTCAACCAACAATGTTGTTTGTAAATAAAAAAGACATTGGGGTAATGCGAGAACATGAAGTTGATGCCACTCAAGTTGGTAGACCAGATCTTATATGTTTAGAATATTATAACAGTGCAGAAGATGTAGATTACTTATTAAAATTTAATGGAATATCTGATCCTTTTTCTATTAACGAAGGAGATATTATTAAAATACCAGTTTTAGGTGATAGTAACTATAAAAAATTAGAAAGACCTTCTGATGTAGATGAAAACGTTGTAAGGCAAGAATTTTTAGATAAGAAGAGATTGACTCCTAAAGATAAAAAGAGAATTGATTTCTTAAAAAAGAAATATGGCGTTAAAGAAGTACTTCCACCAAACGTTCTTAAAAAAGGGTTTAAGACTTTTAAGTTTACAAAAGATGAAAACGGAGAAAGGACTGTTATGGGAATGGATGCAATGACGCCAGATTCTAAATTTATTAAAACAAAGAAGAAGTCTAAAGAGGCAAAAGTTGAATCTAAAAAAGTATATGATACTTTGGATCAAGATGTAAAAGACTTATTTAATAAAAATTCAAAAGATTTAACAATCACTGAGGTTAATATATTGACAAGTAAAGGAATTGATATTGAAAAATTCGAGGATATTAAAGAGAGTATAAATCAAGGTGGCGAAAATAAAAGAAGTTCGGAAACTAAAAAAGTATATGATGATAATGGAAACTTTGTAGGAACCGAATCTACTGTAAAATCAGAAGTATATCAATTTAATAAAAAGACTACAACAATTACAAAAACTATAATCAAGCCAGATGGAAGTAGTGAAACTACACAAACTACTCAAACTTCTGCAGCTGGAGATAATAGCAACACTATTCAAATGTTTGATACGTCAACTAGCACTTATGTACCAAATGAATCTAAAGACTCTAATTTAGATGAAGATTCTGCAAGAGATGTTAGTATAAATAGAGGAGACGATTAATTTCATGGCAACTTTAGATAATAACATATTAGCCTTAATAGAACCGACTATTAGACCTACTTCTATAGAATTTGATACACTTGATGAAGATAAAGGTCAAAATAAATCTACAAAACAAGTAGGTAGCGATCAACCTTATATTTTTATTAATAATTATCTTTTTTACTCATATGATGTATTATCTTTTAAACTTTCTATAGTTGGATTTATTCCAAGATTAACAGTTACTTTAAAAGATACTAAAGGGTTTTTTGATGTTGGTCAATATCCTAGAGATGGTGATGTAATAACTGTTTATATTAATTCAAAAAACCAGGATACTTATAAAAGTATCCATATGGATTTTGATATTACTTCAGTAAGTTCCCCTTCAGCTGGTTTACCAGCAAGTACTAGAATATATTCATTTCAAGGAATTTGTAAAATACCTGGAATTTATACAGAAGAATGTAGGTCATTTGAAGAGGGAACAAGTTTAGACCATATTGAAGAAATAGTTACAGATCTTAAACTTGGTTTAGCATCTAATATTGATGCAACAAAAGATTCTCAAAAAAGAGTTCAACCTTTTACTACAACTATGGATTTTTTAAAAGATGTTACTAATTATTCTTATGTTGGTGAGGAGGCATTTCAAACATTTTATATTGATCAATATTATTATCTTAATTTTGTTGAAATGAACAAGGTTTTCAATTCTAAAAATCCAAAAGGAATGGATATGCAAGATAGCATAGCATCATTCGACAGATCTTTTAGTGTTGAAGACGGTTCTCCAGACTTTGATAATGTAAAAACTAAGTTATTTTTAACAAATCACCCTGCAATAAATAGAGCAACAAATAAAATTGTAGAATGGTCGCTTAAAAATAATTCTAGTAAAATATCTTTAGCTAATGGATATAAAAGAATCTTGCAAACTTGGGATGGTTTAGAAGAATCTGATCCTTTTGAATGGCCACAAGAAAAATTAGTGGAATTTGACATTGAGTCTTTTACTAGTACTAATTTAAGAGATATGGAAGAACCTCTTAAAGGAAATAAGAAAGAGGACTTTTATAATAAACATTTAAAACATAAATATATTGGAAGATATCAAGATTATGGATTAGAAGGAAATGTCCATCTTAATCATAAGTATTCTCTTTTAAATAATTTTCAAAATTTACAAGAGCTTGAAAAAATGAAGTTGGTTGTTGAATTAACCTCTTTTAATCCCAGCCTTTATCGATCTCAAAAAATACCAGTGATACTTTATAATTTTGAAAAAAGTAAAGTTGAAGCATCTAGAAAAAATTCTGAAGTTTTAAAGAAGAAAGGTGTAAAAACAAATGATAATATGACGGGTTTTGAAGATGACGGAGAAAGTCAAATAATGCTAGATGATTTTGCATCTGGTTATTATATTATTGGAGGAATTGAATATATATACGAAGAAGGAAGTCCTTCAATAAGACAAAGGTTAACTCTATTAAGAAGAGAATGGCCTATAAAAGCATTTGATATATAATGGCAGGCAAAAATAAATTTAAGGCAGTAAAAGGTAGATCCTCTCATCCGTATGGAGACCCAACTTATTTAAGTTTCTTCTTCACTTTTGATTGGGGTTATGGTATTGGAAACGATTCTAAAGATTATGACAAGGCTCACTCACCTTTATTTTTACCAAGAGGAAAAGGAGGAGCTGAAGACTATTTAAGAGATTTTTGTGGAGATGAAGATAGAGCAGATGATCTTGTTAAGTTCAAAGAATATTTACAGAAAATAAATAAAAACATGCCTTGGTTCTTTCAATCAATAAGTGGTTTGGAATCAGCACATGATTATGGTAAATTTGATGAGCCCTATAGAGGGGTTGATAAGAAGATGACAGTTAAATGTTTAGAGACTGTTGATTTTACAATGAATGGTTTAATAGATTTATATAAGAATATATGTTATGATTTTGATAGACATGTCGAAGTCCTTCCTCATAATTTAAGAGAATTTAGAATGTTAGTATGGGTTCAAGAAATTAGGAATATAGTTCCTTTTGTTGGTGGAAGTAATGCTGAAAAACTTGCTAAGTTTAAATCTATGAGCCCTAAAGAAAGAAGAGATAGTATAGGTTCTTTTGATGATAATCTTCAAAGTATGGTAGAAAGATTAAATCAAGATCCTCTTGCCTGGAAGAATTTTGAAATTGCTCCAAGATTTGTAACTTGTTTAGATAAATGTTATATTGATATTAATAGTGGATTGGAAATGTTTACTGATTTAACAAACTCTTTAGATGCTCCAACAGATTATTCTTTTAATATAAAATGGAAGAAAAGTCATGTTTGGGAGAAGGCTTATTTAATGGGATTTAATTATGATAGCGGTGCTAAAGTTTTTAATAATGATGTTTTGAATTCTATGGCAAATGATCTTTTAAGTCAAGCTGTTAATAGAGCAACTGGAGAAGTTCAAGGCAAACTTGAAGATTTTAAAAATAACATTTTATTAGGTAATGTTTACGGTGCAGATGTTTTATCAAATATGGCAGATGCTATAAAATTTGGATCAATTAATGCATTAGGACCTTTATTAGATAAAAACACAAATACAAATTCTGACACTAATGTTTTCTTAGGGAATATGGATTTTAACCCACCTTCAGATAGCCAACCTTTACAATCAACTAATATGTTTGAAGTTTCAGATCCTGAAAAATCAATGGGATCAGATAACATATATCCACCACCTAGTGTTGAAGAAGATTCTAAACTTGGAAATATTAACGATTAAATCCCCAATATATTATAATATTATTAGAATATATAAAATATGAAAGCAGACGAATTATACGTTGATAATTTGAGGGACACTCATTGGCTGGGCGAGGTTGTTGAAAACAAAGATCCTTTAAAAGAGGGTAGATGTAGAGTAAAAGTATTTGGCAAGTTTGATAAAATACCAACTGAGGCTATTCCATGGGCAACTCAAGGAAATGAGAATATTACAGGATCTTATAATGTTCCTAAAATAGGTGATATTGTTTCTATACGATTTGACAATGGAGACATATATCATCCAGAGTATTTCTTTACGATAAATTCTTTAGATAGAAGAAGCTACAAAGACGAAGTTTTATCTGAATTAGATGATGAACTAGCAACCAAGTCACACTCTATCTTATATGATTCTGAAAATAATGTTCGAGTATACTATCACCCAGAGGATGGTTTAATGATTAATTTAGGGGTTGAAAATACTAGAAAGAAAGAACCTTATATTCAAATAAAAAATAACGGTGAGATTAATATATTTACAGAAAGCAATAATATAACCGTTAACACAGATCAACAAGTCGAAATTAAATGCGATAAGGCATATGTTAATAGTTCTAATATAGAATTAGGGGAAACTGCAATGGAGCAAGTAATTAAAGGGAATACTTTTCAAGCTCTATTTAATGCTCATACTCATGTTGGAAATATGGGAGCCCCAACAACACCTCCAGTTGTACCCTTAACTGGAACAGAATTAAGTCAAGTAACTAAAACACAATAAGATGGCATTAAGTAATACGGTATTTTCTACAATTCTACAAGGTATTATAACTTCAAAAACACCTGCTTTAAAATTAAAATTAGAAGGTGGACTTTCACCTATTAGAAAAGACTTTTTTTCAAGCGATGATTATAAGAATGAAGATCTTATTGAACCAGCAGATGGGATATATTTAGTTCAAAAAAATATGGATGAATGGATTAAAAGCGAGGCATTTCCACCAGGAGAGGATCAAGATAAAATTAAAAAATTAATGTGGAAAAAGTTCTCTGATGAATTAGCAGGCCAATTGACATCTCAAATTACAAATTGGTTGAGAGACGATGTAATGCCAGAATTTGCTACTGCAATAAATTCACAAATAAAAATGGCAGATATTACAATCACAGTACCTCCAACTTCTGTTTTGGTACCAGTTCCTCCTCCTGCATTAACTGCTCCAACTATTACTGGAACACCTATTCCTCCCACAAATATCGTTATCACATAATTAAAAGATATATAAATTATATTTAAACCCTTAAAAAAAATAAAATGAGTACACAAAAAGAATGGATTCTCCCTAATGGAGAATTTGATTGGGAAGGATATGAATCTACATGTCCAAAAGTATTACGAACTCCAAACCCTCATATTAAAGTAAAAGATAGAAGCCATAGAGTATTTTGCAGAGAGGCATATGCTCAAGAAATGTACAATGCGTATATAGGTCATATCGAAGACAATGATATTATTACAAAAATAGAATGGGGAGTTACCTATCCTGGTAAAGTATATTCTGTTAAAGAAGACATTGCAACTGTTGATATTGGTTATAGACAGTTAATTTTCATAAACTTAGAAAAAGAAGATGAAGACTTCAAAAATATTGAAGTTGGAGAAAGTGTTGAAGTAACTATCAACTCAGATTTAGAAAATGATAAAAGACATATCACTGGATCTATTTCTGAAGGAATGCGAAAGAAAACTTTCCAAGAATTACATGAAACCATAGAAACTCAAGATACTGCATGGATTGGAAGTGTTGTAACTATGATGGAAGAGGCTGGATATATTGTTAATATTAAAGGTATAAATTGTTTCATGCCAGGAAGTTTAGCTGGAATTAATAAACTTCATGATTTTTCTACAGTGTTAAATAAAGAAATGTATGTCGTTCCTGTTAGTTATTCAAAAGAAAGAGGAACGATTGTTGTTTCACATAGAGCGTATTTAAAGACTTTAATTCCAGATGCTATAGAAGATTTAAAGCAGAATATGGGCCAAGAAATTACAGGTTCAGTTACAGGAACTGCAAAATATGGAGTATTTTGTGAATTCAACCAATGTTTAACTGGAATGATCCATGTGAATGATTTAGATGATGAAACTTCTACTAAATTTAAATCTAGGGAAATTAAACCTGGTGATGAAATTAGTTTTAGAGTTAAGGATATTATTTCTGAAACTAAAATTACTTTAACACAGCTTGATAATATACCAGAGAATCCATGGTTAAATATTAATGAAAAGTATAAAGTTCCTTCTACCGTTAAGGCTAAAATCAAAACATGCAAAGATTACGGACTATTTGTTGAATTAGAAAGAAATGTCGTAGGACTTTTACATGTAAGTGAAATTGGTGAGGAAAACATTAAAGATTATAAGCCAAAAGATAATATTAATGTTATGATAACTAGAATAGAAGAAGAAACTAAAAAGATCTTTTTGAAGTTACCATAGCATTCTTTATTTTTATATAAATGGTGCAAATATGCGTATGATATATAAATAAATAATAGATATCGTATGCTGACTTACCAGATTACAAAAAATAAATCTAAGAAAGATATTCTTTCAATGTCTCTTGTTGGAGTAGAATTTGAATTCTATTCCAATTTGAGTATTGAAGATACTGCAGATTCTTTAGCTAAATTATTAAATAAAAAGATAAGAGTTGAAGATAAGGCACATAGTGATTTTATTCCTACTGAAAGGGAATTTAAATTAGAGCCTGATATGAGCGGTGGTAAAGGACTAGTTGAACTAGTAACTGCTGCAATTGATTATGATAGTGCAAGATTGATGATAATAAGAGTTTTAGATTGGATATCAACAAATGGATATACTACAAAAAAATCATCAATTCATTTAAATATTAGTTTTGATCCTAAAAAGACTGGAATAAATGGTTTAGTTTCTAAAATGGATCCTCTTAAATTTGTTTTAGAATTTGGCGAAAGAGAGGTTTATAAAATGTTTCCTAATAGAAAGGATAGTGTTTATGCTAAATCCATTAAGTGGATAATGCCTAGATTAGATGCTAATTATTTCGATGGTCAATATATTAATCCACATGTATTTGATTTTGCTAAAGAAAAATACTATGGTGTTAATTTTAAAAAATTACAAAAAGGTTATTTAGAATTTAGATATATTGGAGGAGAGGATTATGAGAAGAAATCTTCTAATATATTATATTTGCTAGATAAATTTGTCTTACAATTATGGCATTGTGCAAATAATGGTAAATATACTGACCTTAATTTAATAGAACTTAAAAGAATATTAAATAAAAACAATCATCTTGTTGAGATTTTAAATGACCATACTAAGTTATCAGATCATTATGATATTACATTGTTAGTTGATCTTATGGATAATAAAAAGATTATTGATTTACATTGGCCTAAAATTAGAAAAAAGGTTATAAAATTAATTAGTCATGCAGGATTAACAAAAGGTTTTATTAATTATGATAGTGATATTGGTAGAATACAGGTAAAAAATGCAGAGTTAACTCTTTGTTTTGGTATTACAGAATATGATTTTGTAGATTGTAAAATATCAGGTACTCTTGAATTTTGTGATTTCTTTAGATGTCAAATGGAATCTGCTAATATATTAAGATGTAATCTTTATCAAGGAACTGACATAATAGATTCAAAACTAGAATCATGTTATGTTAATCAATCTTGCGAAGTTAAAAATAGTTTTGTTTTTAAATGGGACAGTGTTTTTAAAGGTAGAATGATTGGTGGAATATTTAGACATGGTAAAATTGGTAAAGAGGCTGAATTTGATGGAACTGAAATAATACAAAGTAAAAAAATAATATAATAATATGAGCGACATAAGAAGTGGTGATAATGTAAATTTGAATAATGAGAGAAGTTATTCATCACAGTGCTTAGAAAACTTTCTTGCTGAAATTGGTTCAGAAATAACAGGAGCATGCATGGTTCCTCTTAATTTACCAGAGGCAGAAGTAAAAAACATAATTAAAAGAGCGATTAAGTGGTTTAGAAAAAACTATGAATATAGTTTAAGAGAAAACTATTTCCATATTCCTAATTCTGTTTTTAGTACTGCAGCTTTTAAAAGTACTAGAGCTCTTAATTTTCCAAGAGAGAATTCAATAACAGGTGGTGGTGAAATATTTTCAATATATGGTGTTTATGATATGGGTTCTGGGTGGAATCAAAGCGGTGGTGGATTAGATCTTAGATTTCAAAGCGGTGCAGATTTTGCAATAGATAAAATGTTATTTAGAAATATGTACAATGGAATAGGTTCTGCAGAATCTGCTGAAGAGCTTCAATATTATGTTATTAATCAAAGTTTCTTTGATATGGCCCGTCAGATTATGGAAAACCCTTTAAGTTTCAATTATTCACAGTTAACTGGTCAACTTAAATTTATGGGAGATACTCCAAAGGGAGATGTAATAATTGAATGTTATGAAAGTATTGAAAATTGTGCTCTTTATGATGATGAGATATTTTTTAGATATGTTGCTGCTAAAGTTAAGCAATCAATTGGTGCTAAATTAGGAGTGTTTAAGTTTTCTCTTCCAGGCGGAGTTGAAATTGATTATGATGGTATTAAAGATATGGGAGATAGTGAACTTGAGCAAGTATTAGAAGAAATAAAAGGAGATGAAGGTGTCGATTGGATGATGCACTCATAAAAAATATGATAAATAATTAATGGAACTGTATATTAAAACCATAGGAGACCCTAATTATAATCCTAAAAATGTTCATAGTGAAAATGAAATAGCTCAGCTATTGACACAAATAGAAACTATTTTATTCACTAATAAACAAGAAGTGTTAGGTACTCCAAATTTTGGTGCTAATTTAGAAGATTTGATATATAGTTTTCATTTTAATGAATATGAAATAATAAGAGTAGTGCAAGATCAAATAGAATCTTTTTGTCCACTTGCTGAAAAATATAATGTTGAAGTTGATGTTATATTTTCAAGAGGAGAGGTTAGAGATATTGCACAACTAAATATAACCGTTGATACTAAATATTTAGTTGGTGTCAAAATAGAATAAAAAATAAAAAGGAATGGCTGAATTAAAATTTTTAGATAAGGCTAGAGTAACAGCTAGCCAAATTTATGAAGACAGTAGAACTTATATTTCTAGAGTCTATTCAAGAGCTGGTGACTTTTTTACTACAGCATCTCCATTTGCTCAGATCTTACAAGTGATGGCTGAAATGAATGAGATGTTGATGTATTATATAGAAGATTCTACAGTTGAGCAAAATATTTATACAGCCCAACAGAGCGAATCTATTTACGGCCTTGCTAGACTTACAGGACACGATCCAACTAGAGGGTTTGCTGCAACTGGGGAAATCCGTTTTAGATGGAAACCTGGTGCAACTGATGATGTTGCTGGGAATAATTTAATAATAGAACCAAATACTCAAATACAATATGATAATAATGGTTTGATGTATTTTTTAAGAACTCAAAAAGATGAATTTTTATTACCTAAAAGTTCTAATGGTTGGATTCAAGCTAATATTATACAAGGTGAATTAGAAAGTCAAACTGTTACAGGATCTGGTGAAAAGTTACAAAGTTTTAATATTAAGACTGGAGGAATGGTTGATCACAATTTAATAAAAGTTAGTGTCAATGGAGAAAGATGGACTAAATTTGATTCATTATATGAAATGCGTGCAACTGATAAAGGCTGTTTAATTAAAACAGGTATTAGTGGAGGAATTGATATTTATTTTGGAACTGGTAATTTTGGAGTAATTCCACCAACTGGTTCAACTATTGAAATAGAATATATTAAATGTCAAGGTGCTTCAGGAAATCTTAATCAATCTGGCGATCTTACATTTAAATGGATTGGAGAGGGAAAGGACAGTACTGGAGAAACTTATGACCTTAATGAATTATTAGATGTAGAAACTGTTTCAGCACCTTTTATGGGAGCAGACAGTGAATCTCTTGAATTTACAAAGACTATTGCTCCATTTGCAAGTAAAAGTTTTGTATTGGCAAATCCAGATAATTATGAATACTTTTTATCTAGATATGCGCAATTCAGTTATTTAGATGCCTATAATACTACAAATGATGGGTATTTAGATGATGATAATGTTATTTATATTTTTGCTATTCCAGATTTGGAAAAGAGATTATTGAAAGGCACTGATTATTTTAGTGTTCCAGAAGAAGAATTCTTTTTTAGCAAAGAGGAGGTAAATAGATTTATTGGAGTTATCGAAGATAGCGGCCAACAAATGGTTACAAGTGAAGTTGTTTTTGTTGAACCTGAAAGCGTAAAATATAGTATGGAAATATCTATTAGATGGTTTGAAGGATATAAGCAGGAAGACATCTTTAATGATATCAGGGCTGCTATAAGTAATTATCTAATAAAAATAGTTAGAAGAGATAAGCTTCCAAAGAGCGACATCGTAGCACTTATCGAGGGTGTTGAAGGAGTAGACGCTGTAAATGTTCAATTTATATCAAGTGTTGAAGAAGAGGCAAGAAAAAATGGTTATTATACTTATAAGCAAGTAACTGTAACCCCTACTACTCCAGAATTACAAGGCGCAGATGGTGATCAAAAAAGACTTGTATTCTTTAAAAGAACTGAAGAAATTAAAAAAGTAGCTCTTGACCAGAAAGACATGTTGATACCTGTTAGTGGTGGAGAAACTGCTATAAAAAATTGGTATGATAAAATTGGTTTAGATAAATATGGAGATATTATTTTAGATAAACAGGAGGTTGCCTTATTTAGAGGAGGCTGGGAAGATAGAGATGGAAATTTAGTTAAAGATGAACCTAGTATTGGTGAAATGGCTTCATTGACTGTTTATTTTGATAATCCACCTGTTCCTAGAACAATATATAGTAAAATTCAAGCCGGAAATAGAAGAGCATTATAATGGGCCTTTATAGCGATTTATATAGATATAAAAGAGAGAAGTTGTATTCAGCTAAAAAATCTAGAAAGGATTCTAGAAAATATTTAGGGTTTGATTATAGCGATAATTTATTACAAAACTCTCTTTCAAGTCATATATTAAGAAATCAAACAATAAGTGATTTTGTTGAGTTTTTAACTGATTACTATTATAATACAATTAAACAAATTCGTGTAATGAAGAATTGGAAAAATTACACGTCTAAAAAAGATGATAAAAACATAAGATAATGTCTAGATATTCAGGTTTAAGGTTTTTTAATGGTGTAGAAAATGAGTTAAATTTAAAATATGACTCAACTAATGAAAAATGGAGCGGGACAGCGTTTTTACCAGAGGTTTCAACAGGTTTATATGAGACTTTTAATCTTTTCATTATTGAAGAATTTATAGGTTCAAATGGAAGTATTGTATATGGTAGCCCAATTTCAAGCAATGCTGCAGGTTCTAATTTTAAATTTGAATGGGTTGATACTAGATATATTAGTAAAGATATATTCTTTTATGGAACTCAATTAGAAGATAAAGTTGTTAAGATACAACAATTAGATGAGGTTACTATTCAAGTGTTGGACCATAGTAATGTTGTTAGTGTTATTAATGGTATTAAAGAAGTTTCAAATTATACAAATGACGCTCTTCAAATTAACATTGGTTTATCGTCTAAAGAAGAAAAAAGACACGATAGATTCTTAAGAATTGTAGATACTATAGATAATCATGTTGTTGCTGAAATAAGTGTTTATGGAGAAACTGTTGGTGAAGATGAAAGATTAAATGATCTTTTGCAGAATTTTGGAGCGACTCTAGATGAAGGCGATTTTATTCTATTTAAAGAACATGATGTAAACGAATATAGTCCTGATTGGACCCTATTAAATCAAAAAAGAAGAGAACTTTTATTAGAACTCCATAATATAAAACCATTTATTGGTACTTATAAGGCAGTTTTAAATGCAATAGACTTTTTTGGCTATAATAATATTACATTAAAAGAATATTGGTTAAATATAAATCAAAGCAGCGATAGTTTTGGTAAATTAAAGGCAGTTCCAGTCCCTGATACAAATACTGGATTTACTTGGAAGAAACGTAAGAAATTTAATGTTCCTTCTTCAACAATGAAAAAAACAAGCAGATTTTCTCTTGTTTATAAGTTAAATACAACTAATGGTCAATTTGATTATTGGGACATCCCTAAGGTTGATGAGGTGTTTGATTTTACACCAGAAGAGATTTTAATTAAATTATATGGCTTAAAATCTAAGTTGCAGAGAGAATATCTACCGTTACAGGCAAAGATAGTTGATATTACTGGAGAGGGAAGTTATTTTGATCAAAAGAATATAAATGTTTGGAATAACCAACAACCTATTTCAGTATTCAATGAGGGAAAGGATGTTGATTTTAAAATATTGCCAGAAGGAAAACAACTCTATATTGAAGATTATTCACTTGTTTCAGATAGTAACATATTGATTGATTCTTCACATAATATAATTTCTTTAGATGATTTTGGTAATTTAAATAATGTTAATCATGATAATGAAACTTTGTTGTTAGATTTTGAAACATTTTATAAAAACTACTATATAAATAATAAGGAGGTTTTTAACAATAATCTCACGAACTACCATAAAATCCCAGTTGGTTGTCCATTAACTTTAGAATGTACTTCACTTCCACAAGATTGGGATAGCGCAGAATTTTCATGGAATGATGCGATTGATCCGCAAATAAATTGGAATAATTGGTGGAAGCAACATGTTTACGAATTAGAATGGGTAATCACTGGACCAAATAATTACAGCAAAAGTTATAGAGGACAAATTGGCTATTGGGAATCTGATGGAGTAGCAACTCCAAATGAAACCTTAACATGGCATCCTGAATTTGGCAAACTTGCTATAATAG
>MDTE01169633.1_pt1 | contig 28948 bp, 30 predicted proteins | sample 811231 | NCBI WGS metagenome assembly MDTE01 (sample SAMN05326651, study PRJNA326480) | marine metagenome | isolation source: seawater | place: Indian Ocean: Red Sea | collected 2010 | reverse complement strand
CGGGTGGTGGAATTGGTAGACACAAGGGACTTAAAATCCCTCGAAGGAAACTTCGTGCCGGTTCGAGTCCGGCCCCGGGCACCATGCTATGTTCCATTTAATAGAAGATAACAAGAATTTAGAAGAACTTGATCAAGAGCTTTTGTCTCTAGATTTTGTTGCTGTAGATACAGAATTTAGGAGACAGGGCAAAGAGGATATAAGACTTTCTTTAATCCAAGTAAGTAGTGGAGAGGAAATCTTTATAATAGATTGTATTCTGATAGGAGAATACAATAAATACTGCAATTTCCTATCTTCTAAAAAAGTAAAGAAGATATTTCATTCGTGCAGAGAAGATTTAGATGCTTTACATTCTTGGACTAATGAGAAAGTTTATAATATTTTTGATACTCAATTAGCAAATGAATTTTTAGGAGGTATTTATTCTATTGGATACCAAGATTTAGTTCATAAATTATTTGGGGTTTCAATTGAGAAGAAGGAAACAAGGTCTAATTGGATGAAAAGGCCTTTAAAAGAATCACAATTGAATTATGCTGCTACTGATGTTCAGTACCTAATAAAAATTTATCAATCTCAATTATCAGAATTGAAAGTAACATCTAAAATACCTTGGATTGAACAAGAATTAGAGAACTATCAATTTAACGATACTTTATCTAATAATTACGAAGACATTAACAAGAAGGTAAGTATAGGAAGAGATGAAGAAGAAGATTTACTTAAGGATTTATCAAAAAGGGTAAATAGGATTGCTATAGATCATCAAATAAACTCTACAATGCTATTATCTAAAAAATCACAAAGACTTTTTTTAAAGAAGATATTTAAAAATGGACTTGATCCTGCCCTGAATGACCTGAATGGTTGGAGAAAAGAATTGTTAAAACCTCTTTTTGTTGAGTTACTAGCTAGAGTCTCTTAACTCAAGATATGTTTTGGATTATCTATTCTCTTTCTTGCTTAATAGTCATCTATTTGATATCTAATGTTTTACCCGAAAAAGCTAAGCTAGTTTTAGTTGTTATTTTCTTAACGATATTTCTTAGTCCTGCTGCAATAGAGTTAGGGTCAGAAAACTATGCTCCTGCAACCTCAATCTTTATTTATGATTTAATTTTTGAAAGAAGTCTTTCTTTTAGAAGTCTAAGAGTTCTAGTTTTAACTATCCCAATAAATTTAATAATTACTTTTATTTTTATACAAATTAAAAAAAGATTCTTTTAATTTCCAAATCTTCTAAATCAACTATACCTACTGCGTTTTTTCCATTAAGAGAACCAGCACATTCACCTGGATTAAAAATTTTTACTTCATTTATTTCTTCCAGTCTATATCTATGTGTATGGCCGTGCAGAATAAGATCTAAGTTATCTTCCTTATCCAAGAAATTTTCAATAGCTTCAGGTTCATGGAATATGGCAATCTTCTTTTTATCTAAATTAATAACTAAAGGTGGTAATTGAAATTCAAATCCATGTTTAATACAAACTTCTTCGAGCCCTTCTTCTTCAAGATCATTGTTGCCGAAGACTCCTAATAATTTAGCTTTCAAATGGGAAAATTGCTCTAGACTTTTCGCTTGAGTTATATCCCCAGTATGTATGACATAATCAACTTTATTGGAATTAAAGATATCTACTATTTTTTTTATATGATCGACACGGTTGTGAGTGTCACTGACCACACCTAAAATCATGAAAGATATTTAGTTATTTATACTTTTTCTAATATATGTATTCCGCAAGCGCTACCTAGACCTATTACATGAGTAAGCCCTAATTTAGCTCCTTCTACTTGTCTGTCCCCAGCTTCTTCTCTTAGATGAGTACAAACTTCGTAGATATTTGCTATTCCAGTAGCACCTAAAGGATGGCCTTTTGAAAGTAGTCCGCCAGAAACATTTACTGGAACTTTTCCTCCTAAGGCTACTTCTCCCTCGTCAATCATTCTTCCTGCTTCACCATCTTTGCAAAGGCCAAGATTTTCATAATGAAGCATTTCAGCCGTAGCAAAACAATCATGCAACTCAACTAAATCTATATCTTCTGGACCAACTCCTGCCATTTCGTATGCTTCTTTTGCAGCTTTTCTTGTACAAGTATTCACATCAGGCATAACTAAATCTCTTTCTTGGTATGGGTCACTAGTTATGACAGATGCTTTTATTTTTACTGCTCTTTCCATCCCTAGTTCCTTAGCCTTTTTTTCTGAAACAAGCACGGCAGCTGCTGAGCCATCTACATTAACAGAACACATCAATTTAGTATTAGGATAAGAAATCATTTCAGCGTTCATCACATCTTCTAAGGGTGTTTCGATTTGATACATCGCTTTTGGATTCATGGTCGAGTGATGATGGTTTTTTACTGAAATTTTTGCAAATTGTTCGAAGGTAGTCCCATGATTTCTTGCATGTTCCATTCCGGCTTCTGCAAATACTGCTGGCATAGTACCTGAACCTAAAAGGCCTTCTTTTGGAATCCCTTTTCCTCCACCTGTACCACCTAGTAAACCTTTACCCATCTGTTCAACTCCTACAGCTAAAACTACATCATAAAGACCTGCCTTAATCGAAGTCCATGCTTCCCTAAAAGCAGTTGCTCCTGTAGCACATGCATTTGAGCAATTCACTACTGGAATACCTGTTTGCCCTATTTCTTGAAGGATTCTTTGTCCTACCATGGCACTAGCTTGTCCTAGGTTTCCGCAATACATAGCTTGCATATCCTCTATAGTCAAACCTGCGTCATCAAGAGCCATTAAAGCTGCTTCAGAGCCAATATTTGGAACACTTCTTTCAGGAAATCTACCAAACTTAATCATATCCACACCTAAAACATAAACATCACTCATTTTTTTCTCCTTTATCAAATATCAAGAAATAGGTTTAAAGAAATAGCTAAGATAAGAATTACCATCAGAATCTTTTCTTCCTAGTGCGTCATCAAAAACTACTTCAACAGGCATATCGAATTCAATCTTATCAGGGTCTGGATCACACTCGATTAAATTTCCTTTTACCGTACCCCCACCATCCAAATCTACTATTGCAGAAATATATGGTACATCTATACCAGGAAAGGACCTAAAAGTTATTGAGTAGGAGTATAGCTTCCCTTTATTGCTTAGTGTTATAGGCTCCATAGTGTCTCTAGCAGTACAATTCGAGCATACAGTCCTTTCTCCCAAAAAAATTGAACCACAAGACGAACATTTGTGTCCTTCTAAATATGGGTCTCCATTTTCTGGAATTTTTAAATAGTCTACAACTGGAAGTGGCATAAGTTTCCCTTTATTCCTTTAACAATTTAAATATTACAGTAACATACTATCAGTCTATTTAAGTAATTTTTAATAAAATATTTAGGAAAATGTCTTTTTGGAATTCCGCAATTGGAGCAATGATTGGGTTTACATTGGGAGGTCCATTAGGAGCTCTAATAGGAGGTGTTTTAGGTTCTCGATTTGGTAAGAGTAATTCAACTTTTAACATCAATAAGAACCAGCAACATCAAGTTGCTTTCTTTACGGCTTTATTTGCATGCTTCGCCAAGTTGGCTAAGGCTGATGGCGTAGTGACAAAGGAGGAAATCAGATCTATAGACTTCGTTATTAAAAACAAGCTTAAGTTTAACTCTGAGCAAAGAGCTATTGCTATAAGGGTCTTTAATCAAGCAAAGGAAGATAAAAATAGTTTTGAAGATTATGCATCACAACTCTCCTCTTTACTAAAAGAGAACCCTAATGCACTGCTATTTTTTTATGAATTACTATTTGAATTAGCGATATCAGATAAATTACTTCATAAGAATGAAGAAAAATTATTATTGAGAGCCTTAACTATTTTTAATCTAGATCAAAATATTTTTGAAAACCTAAAGTCACAATTTTTACTAAAAGATACTAATAATGCCTATGCAGTTCTTGGGGTTTCTGAAGATATGAGTCTAGAGGAAATCAAAAAGATATATCGAAAGAAGAGAAAAGAATTTCACCCTGATTCTTTAAGTTCAAAAGGACTACCTGAAGAATTGATTGATAAAGCAAAAGAAAAATTTATTGAAATACAAGAAGCCTATGAATCGATCAAAAATAAGAAAAGTGATTAGCGCTTGTTTTTGCTTTGTTTTTACTTTAGTTTGATAGACCTTAAGAATTTAATGTTATGGATGTAGTAATAAGCGGTACAGGTATCTTTATACCTGAAGAAAAAATTAGTAATAGAGAGTTAGTGGAAAGCTATAATGCTTTTGTAGATGTTTTCAATAAAGAAAACTCCAATCAGATAGAAGCAGGGAAATTAGATCCGCTGGAGTATTCAACAGAAGAATTTGTAAAAAAGGCTTCTGGTATAGAGAATCGCTATGTTCTAGATAAACAGGGTATCCTGGATCCTCATAGAATGAGACCTTCATTAGAAGAAAGGACAAATGAAGAGCCATCCATTCAAGCTGATATCGCTGTCAGTGCGTGTAAGAAGGCTTTAAAGAATGCCGGAAAATCAATTGAAGAAGTAGATTCTATTATTTGTGCCTGTTCAAATTTACAGAGAGCTTATCCTGCAATCGCTATTGAAATTCAAGAATTATTAGGCGTATCAGGTTTTGCCTATGATATGAATGTAGCTTGTTCTTCTTCAACTTTTGCAATTCAGAATGCAGTTAGTGATATTAAATCAGGCTTATCAGACTGTGTTTTAGTCGTTAATCCAGAAATTTGTAGTGGACATCTAAACTTTAAAGACCGAGATGGTCATTTTATTTTTGGTGATGTTTGTACCGCAGTAGTCTTGGAAAAAAAAGATAAGTCTTCTCAGGGTTTTCAGATCTTGAGTACAAAGCTTAAGACCGTATTTTCAAATAATATAAGAAATAATTTTGGCTTTCTTAACAAAGCTGAAAATACAGATTCTGATGCTCCTGATAAACTGTTTATTCAAGAAGGAAGAAGGGTGTTTAAGCAAGTTATTCCAATGGTATCTTCATTAATTGAAGAGCAGATTTCAGATAACAACCTTTCAATAGATAGCATTTCAAGGCTGTGGCTACATCAAGCAAATTTAAGTATGAATATGCACATAGCTAAGAAATTACTAGGTAGAGAACCTAATAAAATTGAACTTCCTATAGTTCTCAATGAATTTGCTAACACTAGTTCTGCTGGTTCTATAATTGCTTTTCATAGATACAATCAAGATTTACAGAAAGGCGATATGGGAGTCATTTGTTCCTTTGGAGCAGGTTACTCTGCTGGGAGTGTACTTGTTAAGAAATTATAATTCTTATTATGAAACTAATTTTGAACTTAGATAAATTTCTTAAAAGCTTAAATAAATTAGAATTTCTAGGTCTAGCATCTCTTAGACTGTACCTTTTTTATGTATTCTGGTCTTCAGGTACATATAGAATTGATTCTTTTGATAAACTTAGCTCTTGGGTAGAGTCTCTAAATCTTCCTTTTCCTGATATTTTTACTTGGACCATAATAGCAACAGAAATGGGCGGTTCTTTGTTATTGATAATAGGACTTTTTACTAGATGGGCTTGCGTTCCACTTATTTTTCTTAATATTTTATTTATTTATCTTATTCACTTAGAAAATGGTTGGGCACAAGAATCTAATGGAGTAGAGATGCCTGTCACTTATATCGTAATGTTGGTAGTACTGCTTTTTATCGGAGGAGGTAAGTTTCTTAGCTTAGATTACTGGATTGCAGAAAAATAATTTATGGAAATATTTTCATCTAACAATATATCCCAAGAACCAATTGTCAAAATAAATAATTGGTTAAAGGAGGCTCTTGACCAGCATGTGTCTCTACCTCATGCAATGTGCCTTTCAACTTCTGACTTAAGTGGAAAGCCTTCTTCAAGAATGGTTTTGCTTAAATCTTTATCTGATGAAGGTCTAATTTTTTATACAGATTATGAAAGTAAAAAAGGAGACTTATTAAATTTAAATCCTTTTGCTGCTTTAAATTTTTGGTGGCCTGCTACAGACAAACAAATCAGAATTCAAGGAATATGTAAGAAAACTTCAAAAAAGCAATCTGATGAATATTTTTATTCACGCCCAAGAGCATCACAGATCTCAGCAACAGTATCTTTACAAAGCAAAGAAATTTCTAGTTATCAAGAATTATTAAAAAAAGCAGAAAAATTAGAGGTTTCCTTAAAAGAAAAATCAGTTACTAGGCCTAAAAGGTGGGGAGGATTTCTATTAATTCCAAAAGAAATTGAATTTTGGACTAACGAGGATAACAGATTACATAAAAGAGAGCTCTACAGCCTGCCAGAAGAAGAGCTTGGAGAAAAAGAGCAAGCCATATGGACAAAAACCTTTCTTTCCCCCTAGAAACCTTGCATGCTTAATAAAACAAAAATAAAATTGATTAATACAAGTGACCTTTAGTAGGGGTCACCACTGATTATGCCTAAAATAACTCTCCCAGATAACTCTACAAGAACCTTTCAAGAACCTATAACAATTGATCAATTGGCTTCAGATATAGGCCCAGGATTAGCTAAATCTGCAGTAGCCGGAAGAGTCAATGGAAACAAGGTAGATGCTTCAGAAATTATTAAAGAGGACAGCTCAATTGAAATTTTAACTAATGATACTGACGAAGGTTTAGAAATTATTAGGCATTCTTGTGCACATCTATTGGCACATGCTTTAAAGCAGTTATATCCAAGAGTAAAGTTAGCAATAGGGCCTACTATTGATGATGGTTTCTATTATGACATTCTTCTTGATCAAACAATCTCCGATGATGATTTGCTAAAGATAGAGAAAAGGATGAAAGATCTAGCACAAGAAAATTATGAAGTGGTTAGAGAAGTGGTATCAAGAACTAAGGCAAAAAAGACTTTTAAAGATCGAAAAGAAGATTATAAATTACAAATAATAGATGAGATTCCTGATGATGAGGAAATTGCTTTATATCACCATAAGGAATATATAGATATGTGTAGAGGTCCACATGTTACAAATACGAGACATTTAAGAGCTTTTAGGCTTACAAAAGTGGCTGGAGCCTATTGGAGGGGCGATTCAACTAATGAAATGCTTCAAAGAATTTATGGTACCGCTTGGAAAGACAAGAAAGATTTAAATAAATATTTAGAAAACTTAAAAGAGGCAGAAAAAAGAGATCATAGAAAACTGGGAAGACAATTAAATCTTTTTCATTTTCAAGAAGAAGCTCCAGGTATGGTTTTTTGGCACCCTAATGGTTGGACTATATACAGAATATTAGAAGACTACATAAGAGCAAGACAGAAAGAAGCTGCTTATCAAGAAATAAACACTCCTCAAATAGTGGATAGGAAGTTATGGGAAGATTCGGGTCACTGGGATAAGTATAGAGAAAATATGTTTATTACAGAAATTGATGAGGAGCATGCAAATGAAAAAAGAGTCAATGCTTTAAAGCCTATGAACTGTCCTTGTCATGTGCAAATATACAATAAGGGTTTGAAGTCATATAGAGACCTGCCTATACGTTTAGCTGAGTTTGGTTCTTGCCATCGATATGAGGCTTCTGGAACTTTACATGGCTTGATGAGAGTAAGGGCATTCACACAAGATGACGGACATATTTTTTGCACTGAAGAACAAATAGAATCAGAAACAAAGAGCTTTATTGAAGTTTTATCTAGAATCTACAAAGATTTCGGGTTTAATGATTTTGAAATTAAGCTTTCTACAAGGCCAAAAGTTAGAGTAGGATCCAACAGTATTTGGGATAAGGCAGAGGCGTCTTTAGAAAATGCCATAAAAAAATTAGGGTTACCTTATGAAATCGCAGAAGGAGATGGAGCTTTTTATGGTCCAAAATTAGATTTTGTTTTAACAGATGCTTTAGATAGAGAATGGCAATGCGGAACTTTGCAGGCCGACTTTAATCTACCTGAAAGACTAGATACAAATTTCGTAGGAGAAGATGGAGAGAAGCATAGACCTGTAATGATGCATAGAGCCATATTAGGTTCATTCGAAAGATTTATAGGAATTTTGATTGAACACCATTCTGGATCTTTACCAATTTGGTTAAGTCCGTTGCAAGCAGTTGTAGTTAACATAACAGATAAACATAGTAAATATGCTCAAAAAGTAGCAGAAAAATTAAGAAAAAGTGGAATTAGAGTCGAAAGTGACTTGAGGAATGAGAAGATCACTTATAAAATTCGCGACCACTCCATGCAAAGAGTGCCTTATTTGCTTGTAGTTGGAGACGAAGAAGTTAAAAATGAGACCATTTCAGTTAGAGGCAGAGGTTCAAAAGACTTGGGTGTAATGAAAAATAAAGATTTTTTAACTATGTTAAGAGAAGATATTAAAAGAAAAAAATAAAATAAGGAGTTTCCTATAAGTATAAAGAATAATTTTAATAATCGATCAAGATCAAAAAGATTGCCTATTAATGATGAGATTAAATCTAATAAAGTTAGACTTATTGGAGCTCAAGGAGAGCAGTTAGGTATAGTTCCATTAAAAGAGGCGCTAATTAAAGCAAAAGAATCATCATTAGATTTAGTTCAAATGGCCAAAGAAGGCGACCCATTAGTTTGTAAGTTAATGGACCATGGAAAACATATCTTTGATAGAAAAAAGCAGAAATCAGCATCCAAGAAGAAACAAAAAAAGATTCAAATCAAGGAAATTAAATTTAGACCAGTAACAGAAGAGAATGATTATCAGATTAAGGTTAATAAAATTAGGAGTTTTTTAGAAGATGGGAATAAAGCAAAAGTTACTTTAAGGTTTAGAGGAAGAGAAATGGCTCATCAAAATATTGGAATGCAGCTTCTGAAGAGAGTTGAAGAAGATCTAGAGGGGATGGCAAATGTAGAACAGTTTCCTACTTTAGAGGGAAGACAACTTGTAATGATGATGGCGCCAAGTAAAAAGTGAAAGTAATGGGAAAATTAAAGACACATAGTGGAGCTACCAAAAGATTTAAAAAAACAGGTAGTGGTTTAAAAAGGAAAAGATCTAATAAAAATCATATTCTTACTAAAAGAACTACAAAAAATAAAAGACAACTTAGAGGAACTGTGGAAATATCAAAAGGAGATCAAAAAAAAGTTGATCGAATGTTAAAGAAAAGTAATTAATTAAAATGGCAAGAGTAAAAAGAGGCGTTACGGCAAAAAAACGTCATAAGAAAGTTCTAAAACAAGCAAAAGGTTTTAGGGGAGCTAGGAGCAGAACTTATAAGGTTGCAAAACAGGCAGTTATGCGATCTGGACAGTATGCTTATAGAGATAGAAGACAAAAGAAAAGAGTTTTTAGATCCTTATGGATAGTTAGAATTAATGCTGCTGCGAGAGAAAACGGAATAACCTATAGCAAGCTTATATCAGGGCTGAAGAAGGCAAAAATTGAATTAGATAGGAAAACCCTTGCTGACATTGCTGTCAATGACAAAGAAGGGTTTTCTATTCTTGTTGAAAAAGCTAAATCAAATATAGCTGCATAACAATTTTTTTCCACATAGTCTCCTACATATAAATATATTCTCTATAATAAAGTTTATTCGAGGAGAATTCTTTTATGGATATAGTTTCTTTATCTAAAAAATCTATAGCTAAACTTGAGAATGCAAGAGAGATTGAGTCTTTAAATAAAAGCTATATAGATCTTTTAGGGAAAAATGGAGAAATAAACTTACTTTTGAGAAGTTTGGGAAAGTTGCCAAAAAATGAGAGGAAAGAACAAGGAAAGTCTCTCAATCAATTGAAAAATAAATTAGAAAATATTTTTCAATTAAAGAAAGAATCGTTATTAGAGAAGAAGTATTTAGAAGGTCTAGCAGAAGAAAGTATTGATGTTACCTTGCCTGGAAGGCAAGGTAAAACTGGAACCCTTCATCCAGTCACTTCTACTATTAACGAAATATCTAATTTTTTTAGATCTTTTGGTTTTGATGTTCAGTCTGGCCCAGAAGCAGAAAGTGATTATTACAACTTTGAAGCTCTCAACATTCCTAAAGATCATCCTGCAAAAGATATGCATGATACTTTCTATCTAGATAATGGTATTTTATTAAGAACTCATACTTCTCCAGTTCAAGTTAGAACTATGGAAAAGCAATCTCCCCCTTTAAGAATAATATGTCCTGGAAAAGTTTACAGAAAAGATTCGGATTTAACACACACTCCCATGTTCCATCAAATAGAAGGGTTAGTGGTTGAAAAGGATGCTAACTTTTCTTCATTAAAAGGTTTATTAAATAATTTCATTAAAGACTTTTTTGGAGAAGAGATGGATCTTAGGTTCCGTCCTTCTTATTTCCCTTTTACTGAGCCCTCTGCAGAAGTAGACATTAGATGGAAGAAAGGCTGGTTAGAAATTCTAGGATGTGGAATGGTACACCCTAAAGTATTAGATATGTCAGGAATAGACTCAAAAAAATTCTTTGGATTTGCCTTCGGACTGGGAATAGAAAGATTAGCTGTTTTAAAATATGACATTCCTGACCTAAGGCTATTCTTTGAAAATGACTTAAGGTTTTTAAAACAATTCCCATAACATTATGCATATTAGTAGGAACTGGCTTGAAGAGTTTGTTGAAATAAAATTTTCTGATGATGAGCTCTGTAATCAATTAACTATGCTGGGCCTAGAAGTTGAAGGTTTTTCAAAATTCAAATCTAAAATAACTGGTACAGATACTGTTATTAAACTAGATTTAACCCCAAATAGAGGAGATTGTTTTAGTGTCTTGGGGGTAGCAAGGGAAGTTGCTGCTTTAAATAACTTAAAGCTTAGATTGCCAGAAATAAGAAAAATAAAAATTACTGCAGAAAGCCCAATAGAGGTTAAAGTTTCAGATGAAGCTCCTATTTATTCAGGAAGGTACATTTCTGGTCTAAACTTAAAAGATAAAGTACCGCCTCTTATTCAAGAACGACTTAAGAGAAGTAATTTCAAATCTATTGATCCAATCGTAGATATTACTAATTACGTATTATTAGAGTTAGGGCAGCCTTTACATGCTTTTGATAGCCAGAAACTTAAGGGTAATTTAAATGTAAGATTTGCCAAAGAAAAAGAAAAAATCAAATTGTTGGACGAAAGTTCTATAAAGTTAAGTAACGATTGTCTTGTTATATCAGATGAAACTAAGGCAGTGGCATTGGCAGGCATTATGGGAGGTTCTGATTCTGGTATTTCTCAGGCCACTTCTAGTGTTTATTTAGAAAGTGCTTTTTTTAAGCCTGAATACATAAGAGGTAGGGCTAGAAGGTTTTCTTTACAAACTGAAGCTTCTACTAGATTTGAAAGGGGAGTAGATTTTAAACTACAAAGATTTGCTATCGAAAGAGCTAGCAGCTTAATTTTTGATTTCCTAGGAGGAGAGTTTGCACCAGTTCAAGAATTTAAAAAGAATTCCTCTATACCAAAAGATAAGAAAGTTAAATTTAATGTAGATAATATTAATAGATCACTTGGCTATTCTTTTAATACCTCCTTTGTTAAAAAAGCTTTAGAAAATTTAGGCATGAAGATAGATTCATCTAAAACAAACAAAAAAACTATGAAAGCAAAGATCCCTTCTTGGCGATTTGACCTAAGTATTGAAGAAGATCTAACAGAAGAAGTTGCTAGGATAAAGGGGTATAACAATATTGAAGAAACCTCTTTAAAACCTTCCTTTAGCAAAAGCAAAGATCCTTTAAATTATTCTTTAAGAGAATCCTTTAAAACTATGGGCTTTAATGAAGTTATAACATACTCCTTCATTGATAAAGAGGCTGCGCTTATTACTGAGAGAGAAGAAAATCTTGTCTTTATTCAAAATCCTATTTCTCAAAACATGACAACCTTGAGGCCTAGTTTACTACCTGGTCTTCTAAATACTTTATTTTACAACTGTAATCGAGGATATGAAGATTTAGCAATTTTTGAACTTGGATCAGTTTTTAAAAAAGAGAAAAATAATAAGATTTCTCAAAAAGAAATAATTGGTGCTTTAATTACTGGATTAAACAATAGAAATTACTGGTCTAGTTCTAAGGAGCCCATTAATTTCTATGATCTAAAAGGTAATTTAGAGCAGATATTAAGAGGGACTAGTAACTATGATTTTATAAAAACTGATTTACCATTTATGCACCCAGGAAAAACTTCTTTAATACTTAAAGATGGTAAAGAAATTGGTTATTTGGGGGCCGTCAATTCTAAAAACCTCGAAGAATTAAATATAAAACAAGAAGTAATTTTATTTGAAGTACTAGCCAATAGTCTGCCAAAGAAAATTACTTCTAACTTCCAGAAGTTTTCACGTTTTCCTGTAGCGATGAGAGATCTATCTTTTATAGTAAGTAATGATATTCCTAATAGTGAGGTTATAAAATTAATTGAGTCTAAATGTGGTAAAAATATAGTTAAGATAAACCTTTTTGATATTTATGAAGGAGACAGGATTCCAAAGAACAAAAGAAGCTTAACTTACAATTTAAGCTGGCAGTCAGAAACAAAGACACTTACTGATAAAGAAATTGATAAAATAGTTGAAAATATTGTTGTATTTCTCTCAAAAAAGATTGATGCTAAATTAAGATCTTAATGGTTAAAACAATTACAAAAAGAGATATCTCAAACTACTTAAATAGCGCCTTAGGTTTTACTAAACAAGAATCTAAACAGTTAGTCGAACACTTTTTGAAGGAAATCAAGATCGCTCTAAAGAAGGGAGAGGAAGTTAAACTTTCAGGCTTTGGGAACTTTGTAATACATCATAAGAACCAAAGACCTGGAAGAAATCCTAAAACAGGTGAAGATGTGGTTATTAGTGCCAGAAGTGTTGTCAGTTTCAAAGCTGGACCTAAATTAAAAGAGAAAATAGAGTTAAGTCAAGGTGAGTAATTTACCTAACTTTCCTAATAAGAAATATTTCACTATAAGTGAGGTCTCAGAGCTATATGAAGTAAAACCTCATACATTAAGGTTTTGGGAGAAAGAATTTGATCATTTAAAGCCAACAACACGAAAAGGAAGGCGTTTTTATCAAAAGGAAGATTTATTAAAAATTAAAAAGATTAGACATCTCTTATATGAAGAAGGTATGACCATCTCAGGAGCAAAGAAAAAATTAATTGCTAAAGATGAAACTAATAAACCGCAGTCATTAGATTTAATTCAAGATCTAGAAGATATTTTAAAGGAAATAAAAGAAATCATTTAAAGTTTAACGGGGCGTGGCGCAGTCTGGTAGCGCACTTGACTGGGGGTCAAGTGGTCGCTGGTTCAAATCCAGCCGTCCCGACCATTTTTGTACTATACATTATATTTATAATCATATATAATTAAAATCAATAGTTAATCGTGGTGGTTTCTCCCCCTACTAATTCCTCTCAAAGGAGCCACATTAACTAGTTGGCAGGGCGCAGAATCACCCTAAATTAGCTTCTTAAGCTCTTTTTTTAACTGTGCCCTGCTCACCTTGGTGGGTGGACTCTAAATTTTTGGTTGGGCGTTGCAGAAGTCCATCTGCCACCATTTTTAAAATCTAACTTCTATTAAAGATGGTCCTTTTTCCTTTATTGAAAAAGAAAATGCTTTTCTAAATTGTTCTATAGTTAAAGCTGTGTAAGAGTCTGCTCCAAGAGATTTTCCTAGAGAAACCCAATCAATATCAGGGTTTTCAAGAGAAAATAATGATTGAGCTCTATCACCTGTTTGTAAGGCACCGACTCTTTCTAGCTCTATTTTTAAGATGGCGTAAGCTCTATTAGAAAATATGATATTAGTTACATTGAGGTTTTCTCTAGCTTGAGTCCAAATAGATTGCACTGTGTACATAGCTCCCCCATCTCCGTGGAGACAGATAACTGGCCTTTCAGGACAAGCTATAGCAGCTCCGGTTGCCAATGGCAGACCTTGACCAATAGAGCCTCCAGTTAGAGACAACCAATCGTGTGGTTTAGAGTTCCATGTATTTGGGTATACAGCAAATCCTGAAGTAGCTGCTTCATCAGACACTATGGCTTCTTCAGGGAGAAGTTCTCCAATTATTGAACCTACGTGAGAAGGGTCTAATTCTCCAGTTAAAGGTGCAGAAGGTAGATTCTTAGGAAAAAATTCTTCTCTAATATCACTTGCTCCAATCATCTCACATAATTCTTCTAATGCTTTTTTCCCATCCTGCTCAAAAGTAGCTAATTGAACAAGTCTTGAATTTTCTGGGGACAGAAAACTTCTTCTTCCTGGATAAGCAAAGAATGAAACAGGAGGTTTTGAACCAATAAAAACAATATTTTCAATGCCCTTAAGGAACTCTTCAGCTTGTTCAGCGAAGTAGGGTAAAGGCTCTGCCATAGGCACTCCTTGTCCTCTTCTTTGTCTTTTTCTAAATGTTTCAGTTCCTAATCTAGCACCTGTTTTTGAAGCTATCCTAGCTGCTAAAGATAAGGATTCTTCGTCAAGAAAATCACCGCCTAGAAATATTAACGAGTTACTTTTGCTCGTTAACACTTTATGTGCTTCTTTTAAAACCTCCTCATCAATTTTTTTTGGTTCATTACTCTTTAGTATTCCTCCTTCTTTTTTAGTTTCACTCCAAGCACAATCTGCTGGAACTATTAAGGTAGCAATTTTTCCTGGGTAATTGTGAGCAGCTTGCCATGCTCTTGCTCCTCCTGCAGACAGTTCATCAGGACTATTAACTCGTTCAACCCAATCAGAGCTTGAATTAGCCAAACCGTCAAGATCTGATGTTAATGGAGCATCGTATTTAAGATGGTATGTGGCATGGTCTCCTACTATATTAATCATAGGTGATCTAGCCTTTTTAGCATTATGGATATTTGCAAATCCATTTCCTAAACCAGGTCCTAGATGAAGAAGATTTGCTGCAGCTTTTCCTGACATTCTTGCATAACCATCTGCAGCTCCTGTTACAACTCCTTCAAATAAACCCAATACTGGTCGAATTTCAGGGTAATGATCAACTGCAGCAACTAGATGCATCTCTGAGGTGCCAGGATTTGCAAAAACTACTTCTAGGCCATTCTTAACCAATGTTTTGAGGAGGGCATCAGCTGCATTCATTCATTTATCCTTTTTTATTTATAGTTTAGACTTATTTTATTAAAACTTAAAAGGACAGTTTACATGAGTGACAAAGATAAATTAGAAATGCTCCTTTCTCATATAGCTCCTTGTATTGAAACATTAGGTGGCAAGGCAATTAGTTTCCAATCTGAGCCTCCAGAATTAAAAATGGAATTTGAAGCGATACCAGAATTTTGCCACTCTGATAATCAAATAGTCCAAGGAGGTTTTGTAACAGGAATGCTGGATGCACCTATGGCTCACCTCCTGATTGCCCTACTAGAAGGAGAGTTTTACCCTATGACACTTGATATAAACGTGAGTTTTCTTGGCCCATCGCACCCCGGAAAACTTATTTGTAATGCTAGAATTTTAAAGCAGGGCAGGAGTATTGTTTATTTAGCTAGCGAGCTTTATCAAAAAGAAAAGCTCGTAGCTTCTGCAACTTCAACAGTTAAGCTAGTTTCTAAGTCCAGCTAGTTTTAAACACCAAAGTCCCAAGAGAGACCATCATGGTATTTCTTTAGTATCTCTTTAGCTATAAGTATTCTATGCACTTCATCTGGTCCATCTGCCAATCTTAATGTTCTAAACCCTTGGAACATTCCAGCTAATGGCAGATCGCTAGAAACTCCCCTCCAGCCATGCATTTGAATTGCTCGATCTACTACTCTGCCACCTGCTTCAGGTACAAACACTTTAATAGCTGAAATATCGACTCTAGCATTGCCTTCTTTATCCATCACTTCCGCGCAATGAATAGTCATCAATCTAGCCGCTTGTATGTCTATATATGAATCGGCAATAAAACCTTGGATAAATTGTTTTGTTTCTAACTTACCCCCATGAACCTCTCTTTCAGTTGAGTATCTAACCATGATGTCAAAAGCTCTCCACATTTGACCAATTGTATTCATGCAATGATAGACTCTTCCAGCTCCTAACCTATCTTGAGCAGCTTGATGGCCTGACCCTCTTGCTCCTAAGGCATTTTCAATCGGAACTCTTACGTCCTTATATTTTATTTCCATATGATCCCCACCTGTGTGTCCCCAGATAGGCACTGACCTTACTCTTTCAACTCCCGGGGTATCTGTGGGCACTATAATTTGCGTCATTTTCATATTAGCGTTCCCAGAATCATTATCATCTTCTTCTGTTTTACACATAACCACTAAGAAATCTGCTCTTTGACCATTTGAGGTCATAATTTTGTGACCATTTATAACCCACTCATCTCCTTCTTTCACAGCAGTAGTTTTAAGAGATCTAGGATCAGAACCAGGTGAATCAGGTTCTGTCATAGAAAACCCTGATTCCATTTCTTGATTTATTAAAGGAATTAGCCATTTTTTCTTTTGTTCTTCTGTTCCATATTTAACTAAAATTTTTTGATTGCCGGAATTAGGTGCAATTACACCAAATAATCTATTTCCTAATGGGGACCAAGCTAGAATTTCATTCATATAAGCATGGGTCAAAAAACCATTTCCCATACCTCCATATTCTTCAGGTAAATGTGGAGCCCAAAGACCTTGTTTTTTTACTTCATTCCTTATTTCTTTTCTCAATTTTGCTGACTTCTCTCCTCCAGAGTAAATAGTTCTTTCGTTAGGAATAATTTTATTACCTACGATGTCAGCTGTTCTTAACCTAATATCGTTTATCTCTTCTGATAGTGTTGGTATGGGTGCTATTTGCATAGTCTTTCTCCTTTCATCTCAGCTCTAATGTACGAAACAAATGCAATGCTTGCAAGCTTTTAAAAGTATGAGAATATAGAGACCTTGTAGAGGTTAAATGTGAGCTGGGAAAAAGATTTAGATGAATTAAAGAAACGCGCTGAACTTGCAAAGGAGATGGGTGGAATAGAACGAATAGCTAAACACTATGCGAGAGGAAGGCTTACTGTTAGAGAAAGAATAGATTTACTTTTAGATAAAGACTCATTTCATGAGACTGGTGAAATTACAGGTAAGGTTACTTATGATGATAATGGGGATATTAAGGAGTTTATCCCAGCAAATTTTATCTTTGGGAGAGGACAAATTGGAGGCAGAGAAATTGTTGTGGCTGGAGATGATTTTACTGTTAGGGGAGGAGCAGCTGATGCAAGAATTGGAAATAAATCTTTATATAGTTTAAAACTTGCTGAGCACTTGAGATTGCCCTTAGTAAATCTTGTGGATGGAAGTGGTGGAGGAGGAAGTGTTAAGACTCTAGAGACAATGGGCGCCACATATGTACCTGGACTACCTAGCTGGCAAAATATAGTTAAGCTTTTAAGCATGGTACCTGTGGTTGGCGCATGTATGGGCTCAGTAGCAGGATTAGGTTCAGCAAGAGTGGTCGCATCCCATTTTTCGATAATGGTAAAAGGAAGTGCGCAAATGTTTGTTGCTGGCCCTCCTGTAGTAGAAAGAGCATTTGGTTTGAAGATGGAAAGAGAGGAGCTTGGAGGAAGTGAAATTCATACAAAAACAGCTGGGGTAGTTGATAATGAAGCTTCAAGTGAAGAAGATGCCTTTAAACAGATTCAAACTTTTCTTTCTTTTATGCCTTCGAATGTTTGGGAGGTCCCTCCAAGAGAAAAAAATGATGACCCAGAAGACAGAAAAGAAGAAGAATTAATATCCATAATACCTAAGGATCGAAAGGCTCCTTATGAAATAAGAAAAATAATTGATTTAGTTTTAGACAAGGACAGTTTCTTTGAGATTGGATCTGGTTATGGCAAATCTCTTGTTACAGGTTTAGCAAGAATATCAGGACATCCTGTTGGTATTTTAGGAAATGATTGTAATCATGATGGAGGCGCTGTAACAGCAAAAGCCTCAGAGAAGATGACTAGATTTGTAGATATTTGCGACACCTTTAACATCCCCATAATTAATTTTGTTGATAACCCTGGCTTTTTGATTGGTCTTCAAGCAGAGGAATCAGGAGTTATAAGATATGGAGTTAGAGCTTTATACAGTGTATGGCAGGCTTCAGTTCCTTGGGTTTCTATAATAATTAGAAGGGTTTTTGGGGTTGCAGGAGGTGGTCATGGTAACTCAGATCAACTAAATTTACGTTATGCTTGGCCTTCTGGCGATTGGGGCTCTCTTCCAATTGAAGGTGGAGTAATGGCAGCCTATAAAAGAGATATTGAAGCAAGTCCAGACCCTATTGCGAGACAGAAAGAAATTGAAGACTCATTAGATCAAGTTAGATCTCCATATAGAACAGCAGAGATGTTTGGTATAGAAGAAATTATTGACCCTAGGGACACAAGGCCTCTACTTTGTGATTGGGTAAAAACTGCTTATAAGAATTTACCTCAAAAAGTTGGAATAAAAAAGAGGACTATGAGGCCTTAAAATTTAAATAAAGGAGTATTATGAAAAAAATAAATATTTTATTAATTATAGGAGTTTTACTTTCCTATGGTTGTAGTAAGGAGTTAGATGAGAACTCTATAAGAAATACAGCTCAAGGCGAAGTGATAGGTTACAAAGAAGGAAAGATTTTCGCTTGGCGAGGAATTCCTTTCGCAGAACCTCCAGTTAATGAATTAAGATGGAAAGCCCCTCAATTACCCTCTTCATTTAAATCTATATTTGAAGCCAAAGAATTTGGACCAGAATGCTTTCAGCCTCAAGATATTTTAGGAAGGCAAGAAGAGGAAGGAGAGTGGACTGGTTCAGAAGATTGCCTCTATCTGAACATTTGGTCCCCTGCCTGGTCTTTAGAAGAACTTTCTAATAAAAGGGTACCGGTCATGATGTGGATTCATGGTGGAGCTAATATTATTGGCTCATCTAATATGTACTATCCTTCAGATTTGGTTTCAGACCACAAGGTTATAGTTGTGACGGTAAATTATAGAATGTCTAACTTAGGCTGGTTTAGACATCCTTCATTAAGAACAAAAGGTTCAAGCCTAGAAGACGCCTCAGGTAGCTTCGGAACTTTAGATAACATTATGGCCCTAAGGTGGATTAGAGAGAATATTTCTGCCTTTGGTGGAGATCCTGAAAATGTAACTATTTTTGGAGAATCTGCAGGAGGACACAACGTAGCAGCTCTATATGCATCCCCTTTGGCAAGAGGCTTATTTCACAAGGCTATAGTCCAAAGCGGAGTTATTTCTCATTCTGATATTGAAGATGCAGAATCGTATTATCCTGAAAATGGAACTTCTGGCATACAGAGCTCTAAAGAAGTTATAAACCAACTCTTGATAAGTAAAAATAAAGCCGAAAATATTTTAGAAGCAAAAAAATTGCAAAATGGCATGTCTTTAGAAGAATTAGAAAATCTATTAAGAAGCTCAACTCCTGAGGAGTTATTAACAGCATATTCTGAAGCTGCACCTGAAAGAGGAGGAATGACAAGGGTTTTTAATGATGGACATGTATTGGGTAAAAGCGGTATTTTTGAACCCTTCATTAACAATCAACTAACTCGCGTTCCCATAATCTTAGGAACAAATAGATATGAATCTAAGCTCTTTAACATGATGAATCCAAGATTTGTTAAATGGGGAGAAGGAGAAGGTATATTTTCTTGGATAGGAGTTGATGAATTACCTTTAGAAATTATGAGACCTGACTATTACAATGCTGTAAATCAGTATGCTTCCGATTCTTGGAAAGAAAGAGCAGCTGACTCTCCAGCAAGAGAATTAGTTCGATCTGGACATAAGAGTACTTTTGTTTATAGGTTTGATTGGGATGATTTACCTATTATTCAGGGAGTTGATTATGGTGTCTTGGCTGGTGCTGCACATGCCTTAGAAATTCTATTTCTTTTTCCAGCTGCTTTTGACAGTTTTATAATTAAGAATTTTGTTATAAAAGATTCCTATGATGGAGCTAAGAAGTTATCTGACCAGATGATGTCTTACTGGGCTCAATTTGCATATTCTGGGGATCCAGGAAAGGGTAGATCTAATGACCTTCCGCAATGGAAAGCTTGGTCAGATAAAGAAAAATATATGATTTTAGATTCGGAAGAAGACCAAGGTCTATTGATGGTTAATGATGAAGTGACAGTTAATTCTATATTTAATGACCTATCTAGTGACCAGAGATTATCAGAAGATGAAAAATGCCAAACTCTGTTTGTTATGTCACAAAATGAAGATGAATTTCCTATTAAACTTTTTAATTCATACTCAGAAGGTTATTGCTTAACACTTGATTATTCAGATATATTAGAATCAATTAACCCCATGAGAGGAGAAGATGATGAGCAAGACAGTTGATTTCTATTTTGATTTCGCAAGTCCCAATGCCTACTTAAGCCATAAAGTAGTATCCGGTATTCAAGAACGAACAGGAACAAAATTTAATTATATTCCTGTCTTATTAGGAGGAATTTTTAAGGCTACTAACAATAAACCTCCTATGGAAGCTTTCTTCGGGATACTTAACAAAAACGAGTATCAGTCTATTGAGATGCAGCGCTTTCAAGAACGACATGGGATTGATAAATTCAAGATGAATCCACATTTCCCAGTTATGACATTACAGATAATACGAGGAGCTATAGGTGCTCAGAAGGATGGGTATTTAGATAAGTATATTGATGAAGTACTTAAGCACATGTGGGAAGAACCAAAGAAGATGGATGACCCAGAAGTAATTAAGGAAGCCTTTACCGAGTCAGGGTTTGATGCAGAAAGGTTAATGGAACAAATGCAAGATCCTGAAGTAAAAACTCAACTTATAACGAATACTGAGGAAGCAGTTAAAAGAGGAACTTTTGGTATACCCACTTTCTTCGTTGGAGACGAGATTTTTTTTGGAAAAGATACTCTTTGGCAAGTAGAAGAAGCTTTATCTAAATAAATTTATTAATTTAAAAAGCTATCATCCTTTTCAAGCATAAGATCGTATAAAGGCTGAAAACTAGCCCACATACCAGGTTCTGATCCAACCTGAGCTCTGGTGCTTTCTGCTACTTTGTCAGAAATTCTTTCCATTTGACCAACAGATTCTGCTATAAGTTGGGATTGACAACATCTATCCATTGATAGAAAACCCCACACAGCAGCATCAACAGTTTCGCCTGTGGTTAAGAGACCATGATTCTTGAGAATGGCAGCCCTCTTATCTCCCAAAGCTGAAGCAATTCTGTCTCCTTCATCAGTGTCTAAAACAACGCCAGTAAAGTCATCGAACAGCACATGATTATCATAAAAAGCGCATGAATCTTGAGTAATTGGTTCTAATAATCTACCCATCGTAGAAAACGATTTTCCATACATAGAATGTGAGTGAGCTGCTGCATTTACATCAGGTCTTGCTTCGTGAAGACGAGAATGTATAGCAAAGGCTGCGGTATTAAGAGGCCGATCGCCTTGAACAACTTCACCTTCTCTATTAACCAATAAAAGATCTGAAACACACATTTGATTAAAGTGGACGCCAAAAGGATTAACCCAAAAATAATGTTCGTGCTCTGGATCTCTCAATGTAATGTGTCCAGCTAAGCCCTCATCAAATCCAAAATGAGCGAAAACTCTAAATCCACTAGCGAGTCTTTCAAGTTGATGTCTTCTTTGCTCTTCAATAGTTTTGCATTCAATTTGCTGCAAAGACCCTCTTTCTTTCTGTGGCAACTTACCTAAAGAAGTATCTATATTAACTTTTTCAGCTTTTGATTCGCTACTCATGATTTCATCTAATTCTTTACTCATAATTATTACACCCCATTAAAATTATACCTTGCTAATCCTTTGTCGTTAAATTTTTAGCTTAAATGTTAATATATAGCTTCAAGGGGTAGTAGTATGGCAAAGAAACGCTATAGAAAAGAAAAAGATAGCCTTGGTGAAGTAAAGATTCCTTTTAATGCTCTATGGGGAGCTCAGACCCAACGAGCAGTTAATAACTTCCCTATTAGTGGAATTAAAATGGATTTTCCTTTCACCAACTCTTTTGTAGATTCTTTAGGAATAATTAAAGATGCCGCTGCAAAAGCGAATAAGACCCTCGGGCTCCTTCCTGTAAGAAAAGCCAATGCAATATCTAGAGCAGCTAAAGAAGTTTCGCAGAGTAAGCATAATGACCATTTTCCTTTAGATGTATTTCAAACTGGGTCTGGAACTAGTTCAAACATGAATGCCAATGAGGTCATAGCTAACTTAGCTAGTAAATATAGTGGGATAGACATTGATCCAAACGATGATGTCAATATGAGTCAAAGCAGCAATGATGTTATTCCAACAGCTATAAAAATAAGTGCAAGTATGGATTTAACTAAGAAACTTTATCCAGCTTTAGACAAATTAATTCTCACAATAGATAAAAAAGCTCAAAGTTTAGAAGGTTTAATAAAAACAGGAAGGACTCATTTAATGGATGCTATGCCTATAGATTTCAGCCAAGAACTTTCTGGGTGGTCCTCTCAGTTAAAAAACTCTAAAGAGACATTGGTCTTTTTAGAAAAAAGGTTGGATGAAATGCCTTTGGGAGGAACTGCTATAGGAACAGGAGTAAATGCCCATCCGAGGTTTCCTAAATTATTTGCTAAGGAACTTTCTAAATTAAGTGGAGGAACTTGCAAAGTTGTCCCTAGTAATAATTTCTTTCATGAATTAAGCGCTCAAGACAATGCAGTTCAAGTTTCAGGAGAATTAAAAAATCTGGCAATCATACTAATGAAGATTTCAAATGATTTAAGGTGGATGAACAGCGGTCCTTTATCAGGTCTATCTGAAATAGAATTAAAAGCTCTTCAGCCTGGAAGCAGCATAATGCCAGGTAAAATTAACCCAGTTATTCCAGAAGCAGTAACTATGGTAGCTGCAGATGTAATCGGTAATGACACTACCATAACAGTGGCAGCTCAATCTGGTAATTTCCAATTGAATGTTATGCTCCCAGTGATTGCTTACAATTTACTTAAGAGCATAGCTATATTAACCGGCGGCATGAATGTATTAGCAGACAAGGCAATTAAGTCCTTTAAGGTGAACAAGAAATCTATTCAGGCCTCACTAGACAGAAATCCAATTCTTGTCACTTCCTTAAACCCTCTAATTGGATACGCTAAAGCTGCTGAGATAGCTAAGAAAGCTTATATAGAAGGGAGGTCGGTTATTGACGTAGCTGCCGAAGAGACTGATATTCCATTGGCTAAACTAAAGAAACTTTTAGATCCTACAAAGCTCACTAAAGGAGGAATACAAAAATAATGGAAAATTTAACTTCGCAAAAATGCGAAGCTTGCCAAGCAGATGCCCCTAAAGTCACAGATGATGAATTGGTTGAATTTATTAAAGAGATTCCTGATTGGGAGCCTATTACTGAGGATTCGATATCAAAACTTAGAAGAAATTTTTCTTTTGAAGACTATATTCAGGCAGTAGAGTTCAGCAATAAAGTTGCTGAGTTAGCTGAAGAAGAGGATCATCATCCTGCCATTCTACTTGAATGGGGAAAAGTACAAGTTACTTGGTGGACTCATAAGATTTTAGGTTTACACAAGAATGATTTTATTGCGGCAGCAAAGACTGACAGACTTTTAGAAGACTAAATACAGTCAAGCCTTTACCATATTCTTTCTTTTAATCTTTAGTTGATTTAGTATTGCTCACTCAAAAAAAGTAAGGACACTTAATCATCCGTTATGGAAATAATCAAAGAACAACCTCAGTGGTTTAAAGACGCTTTAGCAAAAGAGCACAAAAACGATTTTGCAGATGTTGCGGGTGCAAAAATCCATTTTATGGAATGGGGTAGCCCTGAAAACCCTTCAGTTATTATGCTTCACGGAAATCATGCTCACGCCCATTGGTTTCAGTTCATTGGAGGTCTTCTGGCAGAGAAATATCATTTTGTGGTTATGAGTTTTAGTGGGATGGGTGAGAGCGAATGGCGTTCACGCTACGATAAAGATACTTTTGTTGAAGATGTTTGGGGCGTTGTTAAAGAAACAGAATTAGTTAAGCCTGTTGTGGTAGGTCATAGCTTTGGAGGTATGATCTCTTTAGCTACAGCACATAAATACGGAAATCTGATGTCCGGTTTAGTTTTGGTTGATTTTGTTGTCAGGCGACCGGAAAACCACATTGAATGGTATAAGGATATGCCACCTTCTAAGCCTCCTAAAATCCGAGCTTCCAAAGAAGAACTGATCCAAAGATTTAGGTTAATGCCTCCTCAAGATTGTCAAAATCAATTTTTATTAGATTTTATTGCAGAAAGATCAGTAAGAGAGACAGATGGGGGGTGGAGTTGGACTTTTGATCCTTCTACTTACGATCACTTAGAGGTAGGAAATAATCAACACGAAATCATTAAAAAATTAAACTGTCCGGTTTCTTTTATCTATGGTGAGAATACCATGGAATTTGATACAGGAAACTCTATTGAAGAGATGAAAGAACTACTTCCTGAAGGCTCTTCGGTAGTTCCTTTAGCTGATGCGCAGCACCATTTAATGCTGGATAAGCCTTTAGAGTTTGTAGAAGAATTAGATAATCTTATTAAGGAGTTTATTTAATACTTGGTAATCTAAAAAGCCATATTAGAGCTGTAGCTACTAACAATAAGAAACTTAAGAACAAGATAGCAAAATCGTAATTCCCGTAAGCATCAAACATTAGTGCAACTATCGGAGTACCACTAACTTGGAATAAAGAAATAAATGGTTGAGCTGTGCCTCTTGATATTCCGAAGCTTTTTTGAGTATAAGTTTGATTAAAAAGTATATTGCTGAGGGGCAATGCTGCGCCCCCGCCAAATCCAAACAATGCAATAATTATAGATAGTTGTAAAGGTGACTCAGAAAAGAGAATAAGAACAGTGCCTGCTAATTGGATTATAAGTGATAAAGAAACAGCAGCTCTTGCATCCATTTTGTTCTCTACAAGCCACCCAAAAACAAGTTTACTTATCATCGCTGGAATAGCGTACATGCTAAAAATAAATGCCGCTTGTTCTATCCAGCCTCTTTCTGAAGCATAAAATGTTATATGAGATAGAACAGCCATCATTGAGCAAAACTGTAAAGCAAAAACAATTGATAGGATCCAGAAGTTACGGTCATTAAGTAGCTGACTTACAGACCAATCTAGGCCTTGTTCTTGCATAGAACTTCCATCATTGGATTCTTCTTGTTTACCATCAACCAGCTGATCAACATCGCTAGGATGATCAATAACCCAAAACTTAAATAACGGTGCATTAATAATTAGAGTAAAGAGACCATAATATAAATAAGCATCGCGCCAACTCATACCTAATTCATTAATAATATAGTTTGTTAAGTTGGGCATTATTAAACCGGAGAATGAAACTCCTAACGCTGCAATTCCAAGAGCTCTACCTGTATATTGAAAGAACCATCTTGATACTAGTTTCGATACTGATAGATTTCCCATTAAAGAGGCACCGAGGGCAATTGGAAGAACAAAAATTATGATGAATGCTGTATAAGTGTTTACGAAATATAAAGAGATTAAAGATAACCCATAGACAAAAGAGCCTATGATTAGAACTAATCTAATTGAATAAGTGTCTAGTAATTTTCCAACTATGGGCATAAAAATTGCAGAAAGGAGCATAAAACCAGGTATCGTCAAAGTAGCTAGGAATCTAGATAGTTCCATCTCTTCAGCTAAGATTAATTGAACTACTGGGTAAGATTGGAAGGCAAAACCAACCACACAAAAGTCTGCAAATAAGGCGATTGAAACCATACGCCATCCGAAGAAGGGTTTTCTTGGGGTATCTTCCATATTTAGGATTGCAGTTTATATTAATTATATTTTAATTATTCATTTTCTTTTGATTCTGTATAATTTGAAGATGTTGCGCATAGGTGACCAAGCTCTTACTTTTGATGACGTTCTTCTTGTCCCTGAACATTCCGATGTTTTACCAAAAGATGTTAATCTATCTACAAGTCTTACTTCAGAGATAAAACTTAATATACCTATAGTTTCAGCAGCTATGGATACTGTAACTGAATCTAGGATGTCTATTGCTCTTAGTGAATTAGGAGGGATAGGTATAGTGCATAAAAACCTCTCTATAGAAGATCAGTCTAACGAAGTAAAAAAAGTTAAGAAGTATGAAAGTGGAGTTGTTAGAGATCCCATCACAATAAGGCCAGATAATAAAGTTGGAGAACTTGTCCAGTTAACAAAAGAACTTAATATATCTGGAATGCCAGTGGTAGACGATGGAGACCTTGTTGGCATAGTAACTAGTAGAGATTTTAGAAATGAGCAAGACTTGGGAGCTAATGTTTCTCAAATAATGACACCTAAAGACAAGCTTATAACTGCTATAGAAGGAGAAAATTTAGAAGTAATAAAGAAATTATTACACTCAAATCGTATAGAAAAAATTCTTTTAGTAGATAAAAGTTTTTCTTTAACTGGACTTGTAACACTTAAGGATATCAATAAATCATTAGATTTTCCCAATGCAACAAGAGATACAGAGGGCAGATTACTTGTAGGCGCAGCTATTGGTACAAGCAGTGAAACTGCTGAAAGGGCTGCTGCATTAATTGAATCAGGAGTTGATATTTTAGTTGTAGATAGTGCTCATGGTCACTCTGAGAATGTTCTACAACAAGTAACAACAATCAAAAAAGAATATCCTGATATTCAAGTTATAGGAGGGAATGTCGCTACAGAAGAAGGTGCTTTAGCTCTAGCTAAAGCTGGAGCTGATGCTGTAAAGGTTGGAATAGGTCCTGGTTCAATTTGTACTACTAGAATAGTAACAGGAGTTGGTGTTCCTCAAATAACAGCAATAGCGAATGCAGTAAAAGCTCTAAAAGGAAAGAATGTACCAGTAATTGCAGATGGCGGTATTAGGTTTTCAGGTGATGTTGCTAAGGCAATAGCAACTGGTGCTCATACTGTAATGTTAGGTAGTGTATTGGCAGGAACTGAGGAAGCTCCGGGAGAAGTGGAGCTATTTCAAGGCAGAAGCTATAAATCTTATAGAGGTATGGGTTCAATAGGGGCTATGAGTGGAGACCAAGGCTCAGGAGATAGGTATTTCCAAGAAAGCTCTGAAGCCACTGAAAAATTAGTTCCTGAAGGTATCGAAGGTCGAGTTCCTTATAAAGGTTGGATGGAAGCAGTTGTGCATCAAATGATGGGAGGCCTTAGACAAAGCATGGGTTATACAGGTTCAAAAGATATAGAAACTATGAGAACAAAACCTAAATTTATTCAAATTACACATGCCGGAGTTAGCGAGAGTCATGTTCATGATGTTAATGTTACTAAGGAAGCTCCTAACTACAGGATGTCCTAAAAAATAGGAGTTTGAGATGTCAAAAGACATCATTAAAGACAGAATTCTCATTCTAGATTTTGGTTCTCAATATACCCAATTAATAGCTAGAAGGGTTCGCGAGATGGGGGTTTATTGTGAGATCTATCACCATAAAAGTTCTTTTTCTGCTATTAAAAAGTTTAATCCCCAAGGAGTAATCCTCTCAGGAGGTCCTGAGACCGTCAAACAAAAAGGGTCTCCAAAAGTACCAGATAAACTTTTTAACTTAGACATTCCGTTGTTGGGTATTTGTTATGGAATGCAAGCCATCGCTAAGCAGTTAGGTGGAAAAGTTGAGCTTGCCCAAAAGAGAGAATTTGGACATGCCGATTTAAAATTGAAGAATCAAGCATCAGGTTTATTTAAAGGTATTAAAAACAAATCCATCAACGTGTGGATGAGTCATGGGGATCATGTTTCTTCTTTACCTAAGGATTTTAAAAGTTGTGCAAGTTCCAACAATAGCCCAATAGCTGCTCTGTTCCATCCTTCAAGGAAAATATTTGGACTTCAATTTCATCCTGAAGTGACACATACACCGCAAGGTAGGAAGATTCTAAAGAACTTCGTAAGGGACATATGTAAGTGCCAAGGTTTATGGAATTCTAAAAATATCATTACAAAAAATATAGAGGAAATTAAAGAAAAAGTAGGAACGGATGAAGTTTTATTAGGTTTATCTGGTGGAGTTGATTCAGCGGTTGTTGCAGCACTTTTATCTAAGGCCATTGGTGATCAATTGACCTGTGTTTTCGTTGATAATGGCTTATTGAGGCTTAATGAAGGTGATCAAGTTATGCGTACCTTTAAAGATAATTTTGGAATTAGAGTAAAGAGAGCTAATTCAGGGCCACAATTTCTTAAGGATTTAAAAGGTAAAAAAGATCCTGAACTCAAAAGAAAGGCCATAGGTAAAACTTTTATAGATGTTTTTCTTAAGGAGGCCAAGAAAAGTAAAAAAATAAAATGGTTAGCTCAAGGAACTATTTATCCAGATGTGATTGAATCGGCAGGAACCCAGGGGGGCACTGCTCATGTCATTAAATCCCATCACAATGTAGGAGGTCTACCAGACTATTTAAATTTACCTGTTATTGAACCATTAAAAGATTTATTTAAAGATGAAGTCAGAAAAATAGGATTGGAGTTAGGTTTACCGCGGGAGATATTGTTTAGACACCCCTTTCCAGGACCAGGTTTAGGTGTTCGCATCTTAGGTGAAATAAAAAAAGAATACATCAAAATATTACAGCTTGCAGATGACATTTATATTAAAGAATTAGTTGATGCAGGTTATTACGACAAAGTAAGCCAAGCTTTTGCAGTGTTTCTTCCTGTTAAGTCGGTTGGAGTGGTAGGAGATTCAAGGCGTTATGAATATGTTATAGCTTTAAGAGCAGTAGAAACGGTTGACTTTATGACAGCTAAATCAGCTACTTTACCCCATAGTTTTCTAGAGAAAGTCTCTAATAGAATAATGAATGAGATACCTGAAGTTTCTAGAGTAACATATGATATTTCTAGCAAACCTCCTTCTACTATTGAGTGGGAATAAAAAAGTCAATAAAATCAATAATATACGT
>MDTE01191337.1_pt1 | contig 28953 bp, 24 predicted proteins | sample 811231 | NCBI WGS metagenome assembly MDTE01 (sample SAMN05326651, study PRJNA326480) | marine metagenome | isolation source: seawater | place: Indian Ocean: Red Sea | collected 2010 | reverse complement strand
CCAAGGGTTTGGCTGTTCGCCAATTAAAGTGGTACGTGAGCTGGGTTTAGAACGTCGTGAGACAGTTCGGTCCCTATCTGCTGTGGGCGTAGGAAACTTGAGGAGAGCTGTTCTTAGTACGAGAGGACCGGAATGGACGAACCTCTAGTGTACCAGTTGTCTCGCCAGAGGCACCGCTGGGTAGCTATGTTCGGAAGGGATAAGCGCTGAAAGCATCTAAGTGCGAAGCCCACTCCAAGATAAGGTTTCCCGGGGCATTAGCCCCCTAAAGGCTCCTTGAAGACCACGAGGTCGATAGGTCGCAGGTGTAAGCACAGCAATGTGTTCAGCCGAGCGATACTAATCAGCCGTGCGGCTTGATCATTTAATCAAACATCTTCAGCAGATCGCTCCTACGATCTGCGCGGTCCAAGCGTCAGAGTGACCGGTTAGTGTAGATTACAACACCTGTATTCAGGCAACTCGCTTGCGCGAGTTGCTTACGAGTTCGGCAACCCTTCGGGGTGCCAAACTTGATGAGCATTTTTCCTGGTGGCTTTAGCGGAGGGGTCACACCTCTTCCCATTCCGAACAGAGAAGTTAAGTCCTCCTGCGCCGATGGTACTGCTTGGGTGACCTTGTGGGAGAGTAGGTCGCTGCCGGGATTATACATATAGAGGCCCGATTCTCGTTATGAGAGTCGGGCCTTTTCTGTTACCGCCTTGATAAGATCAGTGCTTGACCTTCCCATATGATCGCACTTAATTACGCGCCTTCCTGCAGGAATAATTGCCCATAAATCAAGACCTTCGGGACCTCACGATGGAGGAGAATGACCGTGAGCAGTCACTCCCCTGACAATATCAGAAACATCGCGTTGGTCGGTCACAGCGGTACGGGTAAAACGTCGATCGCGGAGGCCATGTGCTTCTCCGCCGGCATTACCAACCGGCTCGGGACCATAGACGACGGTACGACTCAGTCCGATTTCACAGACGCCGAGAAGGAGCGGAAGATTTCGATTTCCGCCTCCCTGCTGAATTGTGACTGGAAGGGCACCAAGGTAAACGCAGTCGACGCTCCCGGATATGCCGACTTCATCGGTGATGCCAAGGCCGCTCTGTGGGCGGCTGACAATGCCGTCATCGCCGTGCACGCCCAGAGTGGTGTCGAGGTGGGGACGGACAAGGCCTGGGCATTCAGTGAAGAGTATGGTCGCTCTGTCCTGTTCGTGATCAACCATATGGACAAGGAGCAGGCCGATTTCGACGGAACGCTTGAGACGATCAAGTCCCATTTCGGGAACGGCGCGGCCCCCTTGCAGATTCCCGTGAACCCCGGGCAGGGATTCAACCAGATCGTCGACGTTCTGCACAACAAGCTCTACACCTACCCGGTCGACGGAAGCGGCAAGGCGGACGTCGGGGACGTGCCGGCAGACCTCCAGGACCAGGTCGCGAGTATTCGCGAGCAACTGGTCGAGACGGTGGCAGAGGGCAGCGACGAACTGCTCGAGAAATACCTCGAAGAAGGCGAGCTGACCGAAGAGGAAGTCGCTCAGGGGCTGAAGTCCGGTATCGTGGCACGGTCAGTCTTCCCGGTCCTGGTGGCAGATGCCTCAAAGAACATCGGGATCGACCTGCTGCTGGATTTCATCAGCGCGGAAATGCCATCGCCTCTCGAGGTGGAGCCGCACGAGTCGACGGAAGGCGCGAGCCTCGCCCCGGAAGCTTCCGGGCAGCTGGCTGCGGTCGTCTTCAAGACGATCTCGGAATCGGTTGGCGATCTCTCCTTTGTGCGCGTGTTCTCCGGTGACTTGAAAGCCGGTGTGGACGCAGTCAACTCGACGCTCGATACCTCCGAGCGGATCGGGCAGACCTACTCCCTGTGTGGCGGCGCCCGGTCGGACGCAGACTCGATCGGCCCCGGAGACATGGGCGCCCTGATGAAGCTCAAGAATACGCATACGGGGAACACGTTGACCGCCAAGTCAGACGCGATCCAGGTGGCCCCGATTGTGTTCCCTCATCCGCTGATCCGGATCGCGGTCGAGCCGAAGGCTCGGGGAGACGAGGAGAAGATCAGCACAGGACTCCAGCGGATCCACGAAGAGGATCCGAGCTTCCTGTCGGGTTATGATCCGGAGCTGCGACAGATCATTGTGCAGGGACAGGGCGAGCTGCACCTGACGGTGGTGCTCGATAAACTGAAGGACAAGTTCGGCGTCGAGGTCGATACGATCGAGCCCCGAATCCCGTATCGCGAGACGATCGTCGGCAAGGCAGAGGGTCACCATCGTCACAAGAAGCAGTCCGGTGGACGTGGACAGTTTGGCGAGGTGTATCTGCGGATCGAGGCGAAGATGCGGGGCGATGGCTACGAGTTCGAGGACGCTGTCGTCGGCGGAAACATCCCGCGCAACTTCATCCCCGCCGTGGAGAAGGGGATCGCGGAGTCGCTCGATGTCGGGCCACTCGCCGGGTATCAGGTGGTGGACACGAAGGTAACCGTGTATGACGGCTCTCACCATCCCGTCGACTCGTCTGAAATGGCGTTCAAGATGGCCGGGTCGCAGGCGTTCAAGGAAGCGTTCCTGGGAGCCAAGCCGGTGCTGCTCGAACCGATCTACTCGGTCGAGGTCAAGGTGCCGGAACAGTATATGGGTGAGGTCATGGGAGACCTCAACTCGAGGCGGGGGCGCATCCAGGGGATGGACCCGGAAGGGAATTTCCAGATCGTCCGGGCCGAGGTTCCGCTGGCCGAACTCTATAAGTATTCGACGTCTCTCCGGTCGATGACCCAAGGAACTGGCGACTACACGATGGCGATCTCACACTACGAGCAGGTCCCCCACGAGGTGACCAACAAGATCGTGGCCGAGTCCAAGCAGGAAGAAGAGGCCGTCGAGGCTTAGCGCCGATCAAGAGGGAGGGAAACGGCGGTGCTCACGCGTGGGCACCGCCGTTCTTGTTTACGGATGTCGAAGCGAAGCCGGGACAGAAGCGGGCGGTATGTGAGCCGCGGTGGGGACAAGCTGGAGCGTTCGCTGGATGCGTTCGAAATCGACGCAACCGGCCGGGTGGCAGCCGATCTGGGCGCCAACGTCGGCGGCTTCACCGACTGCCTCCTCCAGCGTGGGGCCGCCCGCATCTACGCCGTGGAGACGGGATACGGCGTGCTGGACTGGAAACTTCGGCAGGACGAGCGTGTCGAGGTGATGGAGCGGACGAACGCGATACACGCGACGCTTCCAGAGTCGGTCGACCTGGTGGTGGCAGACGTCGGCTGGACCCCGCTCCATCGCTACGTCCCGACTGCCATTCGGTTGTTGAAGCCTGGGGGACGGTGCGTCGTCCTCCTCAAGCCCCAGTATGAGGTCGCGAAGTCGGAACTGGTCGATGGTCACGTGGACCCGGACCGGACGGAGATGATCGTTTTCACCGTGATCGAGGGGCTCAAAGCTGACGGTGTTCAGGTGTCCGGACAGATGGATCCTGACCTCGAGTCACGGGGTCGGAATCCGGAGCGTTTCCTGCTCCTGGAGGGGCCGTCAGAGGGCCTTTGATATTGCCCGGCCATGGGCTTCTTGCTACATTATCAACCAGTTAGGACGGAACTTTCAGGCTGATTTTCTGGGGATTCGAGCGGTATGGCTGGCCACTCTAAATGGGCGAACATCAAGCATCGCAAGGGGCGTCAGGACGCCAAGCGGGCCAAGATCTTTACGAAGCTGATTCGGGAGATCACGGTTGCCGCGCGTGAAGGCGGCGGCGACGAAAACTCTAACCCGAGGCTCAGGGCCGCCGTCCAGGGCGCCAAGAGCGAGAATATGCCTGCCAACACGATCGAGCGCGCCATCCAGAAGGGCACGGGCGAGCTCGAGGGCGAGAGCTACGAGAGCGCAATCTACGAGGGCTACGGTCCCGGTGGTGTGGCCTTGTTCGTCGAGACGCTGACCGACAACCGGAACCGGACCGTGTCCGAGGTGCGTCACCTTTTCGGCAAGTATAACGGCAGCATGGCCGAGACGGGTTCGGTGGACTGGATCTTCGACCAGAAGGGCCTGGTCGTGGTCGAGAAGTCAGAATCGGATGAAGAGACGCTGATGATGGTGGCCCTGGAGGCCGGAGCGGACGATCTGGTCGAGGGCGACGAAGAGTTCGAGATTTACACGCCCCTGCAGGAGTTCGACGTCGTCCGCAAAGCGCTCGAAGAGAACGAGATCACGTTTACCCGGGCTTCCCTGACCCGGATCCCCCAGAACAGCGTGCCGATCGAAGGCAAGACGGCGGAACAGCTGATCCGCCTGCTCGAGGCGCTGGAAGATCAGGACGACGTGCAGAACGTCTATGCCAACTTCGAGATGGACGATTCGGAGCTGGCGGAACTGACTGCATAGCACCTCTCCCTCCCTGTAGCACATTTCTCCCTGACCAGGCGATTGTCGCCTCGGAAAGGAACCTCACTTGACGATTCTCGGGATCGATCCCGGCAGTGTCGTAACGGGCCTTGGTGTCGTGGTGCGTGAGCGCCAGCGTATACGGCTGGTTCACGCCGATTGTCTGCGCGCACCCGTCGGCGAAGCGTTCGAGAAGCGGTTGCTCTACCTCCACGATGCACTCGATGCCTTCCTTGGACAGTACGCGTTCGACGAAGTCGCGGTGGAGTCGCCGTTCTATGGGGCGAACGTGCAGACGCTCATGAAGATGTGTCACGCCAGGGGAAGCCTGCTGACCGCCGTCGCCAGACGAGGGATTCCATTGTTCGAGTATGCGCCCCGTGAGATCAAGAAGGCCGTGGTGGGGAACGGGAATGCGTCGAAGGATCAGGTCGCGTTCATGGTGAAGCAGGAGCTGCAGTCAGAGGCCTTCGACGAGTCTTGGCCGCTCGATGTGACAGATGCGATCGCGACTGCGATGTGTCGGGCCCATCGCGGGACGGACCTTCCAGAGGGTGCAGGTGCTGCCACCACGCTTGCGGATCGGCTGGTCGCGGCGGGTGCATCGCCTGAAGCTGCGCGTCGAGCCACACGAGGCGGCCGATGATCGACTTCGTGGAAGGTCGTCTGGCCGTATGCTCACCGACGCATCTCGTGGTCGAAGTAGGAGGCGTTGGCCTTCACCTGAATATCCCCCTGTCCAGCTTTGACACGTCGAAGAAGCCCGGTGACACGGCCCGTTACCTGACGCATCTGCACGTTCGTGAAGATGTGCTGGCCCTGTATGGGTTCGCGACTGACACGGAGCGCGAGGTTTTCCGACTGCTGATAGGAGTGTCTGGGATCGGGCCCCCGATGGCTCAGAAAATCCTGTCCGGAATCGCGCTCAACGATTTCGTCGGGCTTGTCCAGGCGGAGGATGCGAAGGGACTGACGCGGATCAAGGGAATCGGGCCCAAGATGGCCCAGCGATTGGTCCTGGAGTTAAAGGACCGTGTGGGAGATATTGGAGTCGATGGCAGCGCGCCGGCGGCAGAAGACGGAGATTCATCCCTAGTGGCCGAAGCGACGGCAGCCCTGATCGGACTGGGAGCGAACGCCGCACAGGCACGCAAGATCGTCGAGCAGGTTGCTGAATCCGGCGACCTGACCGTCGAAGAGATCATCAAGGAAGCGCTACGGAAGATCTGATGGGCGAACGAGATATTCACGAGCACGACGCGGGTACCGAGCGGCTTGTCGACCCTCAGCCGTGGGATGACGACGCACGGGAGTCGGACGACACCCGGCCGAAGTATTTTTCCGACATGGTCGGGCAGACCAAGCTGCAGGAGAAGCTGAAGATCGCGATCGAGGCAGCCTGTAAGCGCGGCTCGGCCATGGATCACGCTCTCGTCTATGGCCCGCCCGGTTTAGGCAAGACGACGCTGGCCTACGTGATCGCGAACGAACTCGGGGTCGACGTCAAGGTGACCTCAGGCCCCGTACTCGAACGCCCGGCCGACCTGGGGGGGCTGTTGACGAACCTTGGTGAACGGGACGTCCTGTTTATAGACGAGATTCACCGGATGAACCGCGTCGTTGAAGAGCATCTATATTCGGCGATGGAAGACTACGTGCTCGACATCATGATCGACAGCGGGCCGAGCGCGAGGTCCTACCGGATCTCGCTGGAGAAGTTCACCCTGCTCGGGGCGACGACACGACTCGGTCTTCTGTCGGAGCCGATGCGGTCCCGATTCGGCATGATCGACCGGCTGGACCTGTATTCGTCGGACGATCTGACTGCGATCGTCGAAAGAGCGGGCGGCATCCTGGGCGTCCAGATCGAGACGGAGGGGGCAAAGGAGATCGCCACCAGATCGAGGGGGACCCCGAGAATCGCGCTACGATTGCTCAAACGGGCACGAGACTATGCCGAGACCCGTGCGGAGGGTGTGGTGACGAGAGACGTGGCCGCAGCGGCGCTCCAGCTGCACGAGATCGATGCGTTGGGTCTCGACGAGATGGATCGACGATTCCTTTCGATACTGATCGAGAAGTTCGGCGGTCGTCCTGTGGGACTGAACAATATCGCGGCCGCGCTAGGTGAGGAGACAGACACGATCGAGGATGTGTATGAGCCCTTCCTGATCCAGGAAGGCTTCTTGATGCGTACGTCGACCGGGCGTCAGGTCACCCCACGCGCCTACGAGCACCTGGGCATGACGGTCCCTCAGGATCAGATGCGGTTGCTCTGACCGACGATGATCATCGGGATCGAAACAGCTACACCCGTGTGTTCCGTTGGCCTCGTCGATGGCCAAACGGACATCGGCGTGCTGTCCGAGGAGGCGGGTAGAAGACATTCAGTCGTGGTCGCCGAGATGGTAGACCGGGTGATCGCCGACGCCGGTCGTGATAAATCCTCGCTCGAGGGGGTTGCCATTTCGGCCGGCCCTGGATCGTTCACGGGACTACGGATTGGCATGGGCCTCGCCAAAGGGATCAGCATGGCGATGGACCTTCCTCTCGCCGTGGTGTCCACACTCCACGCGCTCGCACACGCATCCTCATCTACCTCCAATACGGTCTGCGCCTGCCTGGATGCCAGGCACGGCGAACTTTACGCCGGGGTCTATGAGCGGATAGACGGCGAGCTTGCAGAGTCGGTCGGCGATGCTGGGCGACCTGTTGAGTACCTGATCAACGCGCTGGCCCCTGATACGGACGTAGTGGGCTACGATATCGAGCCTTACGAGTGCCAGCTTCTAGACGCAGGCTTTCGGGTGGCGCCGAACGTGGTGCCTACGGGCCTGGCAGTTGCCCGTGTTGGCGATCAGAAGCTCCGGGCCGGTCGTTCAACCCCATTGGACCTCGCGGAGCCCAATTACTGCAAGAAATCACAGGCCGAGCGGATCCAGGCGGGGGAGAAAATGTGAGGATTGCGGACGAGCTCGATGTTGCGGTAGACCTGACCTCGATGCGGGCCGACGATCTGTCCGAGGTTCTGGAGATCGAGCGGGTTTCGTTCTCCAATCCCTGGCGGGAACGAGACTTCGCATACGCCCTGGAAGCGGACCACGGGGTCGCTCACGTCGTTCGGATGGACGGTCGCCTGGTCGGATACTCGGTCGGATTCCAGAAAGGCGGGGAGTTTCACCTGGCCGATTTTGCGATCCAGCCGGGTCTGCAGCGCCGAGGATACGGCCGAGCCCTCCTGGAGCGGCTGACAGGCGAGGTTTCAGCCTTAGGACTGGAGGCGATCACCCTTGAAGTTCGCCAATCCAACCAGGCTGCTGTGCACCTCTACACCAAGGCTGGATTCCAGACCGTTGCGATCCGGAGGGGCTACTATCGTCACCCTGCAGAGGATGCCCTGGTTATGGTGAAGGCCCTTTCCGGCCAGCTCTCGGACTGGGTTCTCCGGTCCGCTTCCCGCATGACCGAAATCGGCGAAAGTGATTGACTTATATAGGGTTTAGGGTTACGTTCACCACCGGTTGTCACGTCTCAGCAGCCACCTTTTCTCCGAGCATTTTAGCCTCAGATCGCTCTCTCGATGGTGGGTTTCACGACACAGATTCCGCTCAGTGCCCTCCGGAGTTCACGCCCACTCTCCGCAAGTCTTCCATCTAGTCCTTATCTAGCTGTTTTTACAGGAGTTCCTGCATGACCTTCGGTAATCTGGTCGGTCAGGAACCGGTTTCCGGCCTCCTGCGCCGTATGGTGGTGAGCGAGCGGATCCCTCCAGCAGTCCTCATCGTTGGGCCCGAAGGGTCCGGGAAGACCGCTGCCGCCGTTGCGCTCGGGCGTGCATTCCTTTGTACAGGCGATGCTTCGGTGGCGCCCTGCGAGGCGTGCGACAACTGTAGCCGTACGAGGATGATGTCGCATCCTGACCTGCACGTAAAGATTCCCATGAAGCGGGTAAAGGACCAGGATCCGCACCTGGAGGATCAACAGGCCCGTGCGCTCGAGGCTGTCCAGGATCCGTATGGCTACGCATTGCCGGCTCGGAATGACAACGTCAGCATCGACAGAGTAAGGCAGCTGATCAGCGAGTTTGGGCGGGCAAGCTTCCAGGGCGGGCGACGGGTCGCCATCATCCTGCACGCCATCCAGATGCGGCCGGAGGGTGCCAACGCCCTGCTCAAGACGCTCGAGGAGCCGCCCGAGAATGCCACGATGATTTTGACTGCCCCCTCGCTCGAGTCGCTCCTTCCGACGATCATCTCGAGGTGTCAACTCTTCCGGCTTGGGCCCGCGTCTACAGACGCGCTCGCCAACTATCTCACGGATCAGAAGGGAACCTCCAAGGAGAACGCCGATTTCGTGGCGCGCCTTTCCGGAGGAAATGTCCGTGAGGCGCTGAATCTGGCCTCCGACGAAGCCCATACGACTCAGGATCGGGCATTCCGGTTCGTGTCCGCTCTCGTCGGCGGGCGGGAATCGCAGACGTTCGTAGCACTCGAGCAGCTGGCGGCAGAGAAGGAGGACGTGTTCGGCGTCCTCAAGGGGGCGGAGGTCTGGCTGCGAGACGCGCTCCAGTGTCGGTGCGGCCGTCACGAGGGGATCGTCAACCAGCATCGTATGCAGGATGTGGAGCAGCTGGCCAGCCAGATGACCGAGGACATGATTCTGACCCTAGCTCAGGAGATCGAGCGGGTCAGGGAGATGAACATCAGAAACATCAACCTTCAGTTGAGTTTGACGGAGCTCTGGCGTCGCACGCGCGAGAAGGCTCCGGCGGGGAGCTTCTAGTTGGGATCCTTCTACATCACGACCCCGATCTACTACGTGAACGACGAGCCGCACCTGGGGCACGCCTACACCACCGTCATGGCCGATGTCCTATCCCGGTATCACCGGGTGATGGGGGACGACGTCTTCTTCCTGACCGGGACGGACGAGCACGGTCAGAAAGTGGAGCAGGCGGCCCGTGATCGTGGGCTGGATCCGCAGGCCCACGCCGACGAGATGGTGGTACGTTTCCAGGACCTATGGAAGCGACTGAGCATCTCGAACGATGACTTCATTCGGACGACGGACCCACGTCACACGAAGGTGGTTCAGGACATCCTGCAGCGGATTTACGATGCGGGCGAGATCTACGAGGATGAATACGAGGGCTGGTATTCGGTCCACGACGAGCGGTTCTGGACCGAAAAGGATCTCGTCGATGGAAAGGATCCGCTGAGCGGTCGTGAGGTCGTCCAGATCGTCGAGCGCAACTATTTCTTCCGGATGGGGAAGTATCAGGAGTGGTTGATCGACCACATCGAGAAGCATCCCGAGTTCATCCGACCGGAAACGCGACGGAACGAGATTCTTGGGTTCCTGAAGCAGCCGCTGGGCGATCTCTGCATCTCGAGACCGAAAAGCCGCCTGAGGTGGGGTGTGGAGCTGCCGTTCGACACCGATTACGTGACGTATGTCTGGTTCGACGCGCTAATCAACTACATCTCCGTTCCGGGATTTCTGACGGACGATGAGACGTTCGATCGCTGGTGGCCGGCGTCCTGTCACCTGATCGGGAAGGACATCCTGACCACCCACTGCGTCTACTGGCCGACGATGCTGAAGGTGATGGGCATTCCAATGCCGGAGACGGTGATGGGGCACGGTTGGTGGATGGTCGACGAGCAGAAGATGAGCAAGTCGCTCGGGAATGTGATCAAGCCGCTGGAGCTTGCCGACAAGTATGGCGTCGACCCGTTCCGCTATTTCCTGGCCAGAGACATGGTGCTCGGTCAAGACAGCAGCTTCAGCGAGACAGGGTTTGTCGGGCGCTACAACTCGGAGTTGGCCAACGACCTGGGCAACCTGCTGAATCGAACCGTGGTGATGGCTGATCGTTATCTGGACGGTGTCGTTCCTGATGTGGATAGCAGTTCGTCCACGATCGATACACTCCGCGGCACAGCCGACGAGACCCGGAAGGCCGTAGAAGATTTGCTCCCGAAGCTGGACACATCCCGGATCCTGGAAGCGATCTGGAGGCTGGTGCGCGAGGCCAACCGGTTTGTGGAAACGCAGGCTCCGTGGGCGCTCGCCAAGGATGAGTCGAAGCGGCAGGAGTTGGAAGAAACGATCTACGGGCTGCTCGAGGTGATGCGGCACGTCGCGGTGTGGACCTATCCCGTGATGCCCGAGCGGTCGCAGCGAATGTGGGAACAGTTGGGTCAGCCAGGCGACATCTCGGATAGCCAGATCACGGATCTGACGTGGGGTGCTCTGAAGGCCGGGATTCGCGTGCAGCCGGGAGACCCCGTATTCCCAAGGATCGACGAAGTGGATGTGGAAGCGGAAAGCGAGCCAACAACGGAGGAACCAGAGGTGCCGGAAGAACCGAAAGATGAAGATCAGACTGAAGAGCCGGACAACCTGATCACGTTCAACGAGTTCGGGAAGCTCGAGCTGAGAGTTGCAACGGTTAAGGAAGCGGAGAAAGTAGAAGGGGCTGACCGGTTGCTGAAGCTCCAGATCACGCTCGGTGACGAGGACCGCCAGATCGTCGCGGGTGTGGCGCAGCACTACACCCCGGAGGATCTGGTCGGCCGACAGATCGTGATCGTGGCCAACCTGGCCCCGGCGAAGATTCGCGGTGTCGAGTCTCAGGGCATGCTGCTCGCGGCATCCGACGGCGATGTGGTCTCGCTTCTCCTTCCGGATCAGGAGTTGCCACCCGGCTCAGGCGTCCGCTAGCCTCATCCATGCTGGTCGACACACACGCCCACCTGTCGTATCCGCAACTCGCGTCCGAGCGGGAGGCGCTGGTCGAACGGGCAACGGACGCCGGGGTAACCCGGATCGTGGACGTGGGGACCAACGACAAAACCAGCAAGGCCGCAATCGAGGCAGCTCACACGCACGACGGTGTGTATGCGAGCGCGGGGTATCATCCGCACGACTCGGAATCAGCGGACGAGGACGGGCTTACGGCGATCTCGGGATGGCTGGATGACAGTCGTGTCGTCGCGGTCGGGGAGACCGGGCTCGACTTCTTCCGGGATTATGCGCCTCACGATCTTCAGGAGATCCTGTTGCGACGCCACATCGGCTTTGCGAGGGAATCCGGGCTCCCCCTGATCCTCCACAGCAGAGGCGCGGAGGATCGGGTGATGGACCTGCTCGACGAAGAAGGGGCCAGAGAAGTTGGCGGTGTCCTTCACTGCTTTGGTGGGTCGGTTGAGCAGGCAGGTCGGGCGGTCGACATGGGTTTCCATCTCGGGTTTGGCGGGACTGTGACGTTCAAGAAATCGGACAGCTTGGAAGTCGCACTGTCCGTTCCAGGCGATCGGTTGCTTCTGGAGACCGATTGCCCGTATCTGGCGCCGGTTCCGCATCGCGGGAAGCGGAACGAGCCCGCGTATGTCCGACCGATCGCAGAGTTTCTGGCCGAGCGAAAAGGCGTGTCCCTGTCAACCTTGGCCGAACAGACGACAGACAACGCCGTTCGCCTATTCAGTTTGGCAAGCTGATGTCCCGGCGGCGACTGGGTCAGCATTTTCTGACCGATCTGGGCACGATTAGCCGGATCGTTGGAGCCGCCGAGCTGTCGGATAACGATCACGTGTTCGAGATCGGGCCAGGCAGAGGGGCGATTACGTTTCCGCTGGTCCGTGCGGCGTCACGCGTCACGAGTCTCGAACTGGACCCTGAGTTGGCGGACGCTCTTGAAATGGACCCTTCAGAGGGCTTTCAACTGGTCCGGGGAGACGCGCTGACGGCAGATTTCGCCGCCTTGCAGACGACGTCGGATCGAGCGCGCTCTGTGCTTGTCGCGAATCTGCCGTACCGGATCACGGGTGCCTTGCTTGAGCGGATTCTGGAAGCGGGTTGCTGGGATCGAGCGGTGCTGATGGTGCAGCGAGAGGTAGGCCGACGGTTGGCCGCGTCCGTCGGGGACAAGGACTACGGAATCCTGACGATCGCTGCGAACCTGCGGAGCGAAGTCGAGTATCTGTTCAGCGTCGACGCCGACTGTTTCTACCCGTCCCCCAAGGTCGTATCTTCTGTTGTGCGTCTCCGGTTCCGGCCACATCCGACCGGCGTGGAGGACGAGGCGCTGTTCTTCCGGGTCGTCCGAACGGCTTTTCAGCAGCGCCGGAAGATGCTCCGGAACTCACTCGCTGGCGTCCTTCACGAGCGTGTGGAGGAGGTGCTGGCATCTGCCGGGGTTGATCCTGCCGCGCGCCCAGAGTCCGTGTCCGTCGAGGGTTTCGAACGCGTCTGCCGTGCATACGCCTTATGAGTCGAGGTTATGAGTAGCGAACCGATTTTCGAACGCCGTGTTGAGCCGAAGTGGGTCGTGGCCAACCGTCCAAAGCCGGAGGTGCTGGACAAGATTCGTTCCGAGCTCGAGATCCCGAACGTTATGGCGAAAATCCTCGTCAATCGCGGGATCGAGAACGTGGAAACCGCGCGCGAGTTCCTCTACCCGTCGCTCGACCATCTCATCGATCCGTTTCAGATGGCGGACATGGATCGGGCCGCGGACCGGATCTGGAAGGCTGTCGACGCTGGCGAGAAGATCATGGTCCACGGTGACTATGATGTCGACGGGGTCACGGGAACGTCTCTGCTCGTCCGGTCGATCGGGCATCTGGGGGCCGATGTGTCGTTCTACATCCCGAATCGCTTGAACGAAGGCTACGGCATCTCCAAGGAGGCGATCGACACCTGCGGCGAGCGGGGGGTGACGCTACTCATCTCCGTGGACTGCGGAATCACGGCTGTGGCCGAGACGGAATACGCCCGGTCGTGCGGGGTGGACGTGATCATCACGGACCACCATCAGCCGGGCGAACTGCCCCAGGCGGTGGCGGTCGTCAACCCGAAACGTTCTGATTGCGGCTATCCGTTCAAGGAACTGCCAGGTGTCGCCCTTGCGTTCAAGCTGGCCGACGCCGTCTACCGACATCGTGATCGAGACCCCGCGCCCGTGTATGCGAATCTCGACCTAGTGGCGTTGGGGTGCGCGGCGGACATCGTCCCCCTGGTCGACGAGAACCGGATTCTCGTGGCGCACGGCCTGAGGGAGATCGAGGAGACGAAGAACCCAGGGCTTCGAGCGTTGCTCCGGAAGCTGAATCTTGAAGGGAAGAACTTGGGCACCGGACAGTTGATTTTCGTGCTGGCGCCCAGAATCAATGCACTCGGGCGTCTGGGAAGCGCGCTGGAAGCCGTCACGATGCTGACGACCGATAACGAGGATCGTGCGATGGAGATCGCCGATATTCTCGAGGAACAGAACCAGCGCCGTCGCCAGGTCGACGAGCGGATGTATCGGGAAGCCATCGACCTTGTCGATCAGGAGGTCGATCTCAAGCAGGACAAGGCGGTCGTTCTGGCTTCGGATGACTGGCATCCTGGCGTGATCGGGATCGTCGCGTCACGGATCGCTGAGCGGGTGCATCTACCCACCGTGCTGATCTCGCTTGAAGGGGACGGCGGGAAAGGGTCAGCGCGGAGTATCCCCGGGTTCGATCTGTTCGGGGCCCTATCCCGATGCCGATCTCACCTGACCAGCTTTGGCGGTCACAAGTATGCGGCGGGGTTATCAGTGCAGAAGTCAGAACTGCCCGCTTTTCGAGACGCGCTGCTTGAGGCCGCGGACGACATGCTGGAGAACGACGACCTGATCCCATTGCTCGAGATTGACGACGAGATCACACTCAACCAGATCGACACCAAGCTGATCGACATTCTTAAGCGCTTCGGGCCGTTTGGGCCGCAGAATACGCGCCCCATGATGATGTCGAGGGGAGTGGAGGTCGTCGGCAATTCGTCGGTGGTCGGCCGGAATCACATCCGGTTCAAGGCTCGCCAGAAGGGGAGCGTGTTCGACTGCATCGGCTACAACCTCGGGCACCTCACGTATCGTCTGACACCGGGTGAAGCCAATCTCGACATGGCCTACGTGATCGAGGAAAACGAGTGGCGGGGGCGGAAGGACATCCAGCTTCGTCTGAGGGATCTGCGCTAAGCGAAACGGCGCCTCTGCTTGAATAGTCCATGACATACTCCACAGCAACGATTTAGAACCACACGAACCGCCCGACACCCGAGCACATAAGGAAATCTGATATGCCTCCAATGCCGAAAGCGGACAAGATCTGGTTCAACGGTGAGCTGGTCGACTGGGACGACGCCCAGATTCACGTGCTCTCTCACGTGGTTCACTACGGGTCGAGCGTCTTCGAGGGCGTGCGATGCTACAACACCACAAAGGGTCCTGCGTGCTTCCGGCTCGACAACCACGTGCTCCGCATCTTCGATTCGGCCAAGATCTACCGGATGCCGATCCCTTACACGAGTGAGGAAATCACTGATGCGATCCTTGAGACCATCCGCGCCAACAAGCTCGAGTCCTGCTACGTTCGTCCGATCGCGTTTCGCGGGTATGGCAGTCTTGGCGTCGATCCCAACACGTGTCCTGTCGATGTTGTCGTGGCCGTCTGGGAGTGGGGTGCCTACCTCGGGGCGGATGCGCTGGAGAAGGGCGCTGATGTCCGGACCGCATCGTGGAACCGGCTCGCCCCGAATACGATGCCGTCACTGGCAAAGGTCGGTGCGAACTACATGAATTCGCAACTGATCAAGATGGAGGCCATGGCGGACGGCTACTCCGAGGGGATCGCGCTGGATTCTCAGGGCTATGTGAGCGAGGCGAGCGGGGAGAACATCTTCATGGTGAAGAACGGCTCGATCTATACGCCGTCTTCCGGCTCTTCGATCCTGCCGGGTATCACGCGTCACTCGGTGATCACGTTGGCCAGGGACTTGGGCTACACGGTCACGCAGCGTCCGATACCGAGAGAATCGCTCTATATCGCAGACGAGGTGTTCTTCACGGGGAGCGCGGCCGAAGTGACGCCGATCGCCTCGATCGATCACATCCCGATCGGAGAAGGATCGCGGGGACCGATCACGAAGGAACTCCAGGACGCCTACTTTGGGATCACGACGGGCGAGCGTGAAGACAAGCATGGGTGGTTGGCTTATGTTTAGACACAACCCACAGCGACTTCGTAAACAGGGCCCAGAATGTCCTTCATCGGGCGGCCTCCGGTCGCCAGGACTTGGTGTGGTACGATAGATGTCTGACATAGAAAAAAAGAAAATCGCAGTCGTCGGCGCCGGAAACATGGGCGGCGCGCTGATCCGCGGGCTCGTTTCGACCGTGGACGCATCTCAGGTGACGGCAGTGGATATCGACACGGCTCTTCTCGAGCGGTTGAATCGTGAGGTAGGGGTGCAGACGTCCGAGGATGCGCTCTCTGCCGTGAAGGCTTCAGACGTCGTGGTGATTGCGATCAAACCGCAGCACCTGTCCCACGTTTCGGGACTCAAGGAAGCGATGACGGCCGACCACCTAGTGGTGTCTATCGCTGCCGGCGTGTCAACAGAGACACTCGAGTCTGTTTTTGGCGATATTCCGGTGGTCAGGACGATGCCGAACATTCTGGCCCAAGTCGGGGCTTCGGTAGCCGGGTTGTGTGCTGGCCGGTTTGCGGATGACGCTCATCTCGAGATGGCAGGCGCAGTGCTGGGTTCGGTTGGCGAGACGGTGGTCGTGGATGAATCGCAGATGGACGCTGTGACGGGACTGTCCGGATCAGGCCCAGCCTACGTGTTTGCCCTGATCGACGCGCTGGCGGATGGTGGCGTGAAGTGCGGTCTGCCTAAAGCGACCGCGACAAAGCTGGCCACTCAGACCGTGTTGGGTGCAGCCAAGATGTTGGCCGAATCCGGCGAGCACCCGATGGCGCTCAAGGATATGGTGACCTCCGCGGGGGGGACGACCATCGCAGGCCTGAAAGCACTCGAGGATGGTGGGTTTCGCGCGACGCTCATGGACGCGGTCGAGGCAGCGACTCGCCGGTCGGCGGAGTTGAGGGACGGATGATCGCGATTATCGACTATGGGATGGGGAACCTCCGGAGCGTGCAAAAAGGCCTCGAGCGCGTGGGGACCGAGGCCCGCATCGTGTCTACGCCTGAAGCGATCGGTGAGGCGACAGGACTCGTCCTCCCTGGGGTTGGGGCGTTTGGCGACGCGATGGAGAACCTCGAGAACGCGGGGCTCGTCGACGCGATCGTGAAGTCGGTCTCAGATGGCGTGCCGTTCCTTGGCATCTGCCTCGGCCTGCAGCTCCTGTTCTCGCAAAGTGAAGAGCTCGGTTCGCACCGGGGGCTAGACATTCTGCCAGGCCAGGTGATCCGGTTTCCGGATGGGCAGCTCGTGCCCCAAATCGGGTGGAATCAGATTCACGTGCGCCAGGAGAGTCCGCTTCTCGAGGGTGTGCCTGATGGGGCGTTCTTCTACTTCGTGCACTCGTTCTATGTGTCGGCCGACCGGGATTCGGACGTGATCGCCGAAACGAACTACGAGATCGACCACTGCTCGATCGCCGGGAACGATCGCTGCTTTGGCGTGCAGTTTCACCCAGAGAAGAGCCAGGACGCCGGACTGCGTTTGCTCAAGAACTTCGCCGGGATGGTGGCCTAATGCTCGCCAAACGGATCATTCCCTGTCTGGACGTGAAGAACGGCCGGAACGTACGGGGGGTGAAGTTCTCCGCCGACATGGATGCGGGCGACCCGATCGAACTGGCCAGGCGCTACGACGAGGAGGGGGCTGACGAGTTGGTGTTCTACGACATCACTGCCTCATCCGAGAAGCGGGACATCGTCGGTGAACTGGTGCGTCGGGTTTCAGAGGAAGTGTTTATCCCGTTCACGGTCGGTGGGGGTGTTCGGACGTTTGAGGACATTCGCACGATTATCGAGGCGGGAGCGGAAAAGGCCTCGATCAACTCGGCGGCGATCCGGAATCCCGAGGTCGTGACGCAAGGGGCGGAGAGCTTCGGCGCGCAGGCCATCGTCGGTTCGCTGGATGCGGTTCGGCGACAGGAAGACGACCGGACCTGGTGGGAGGTCGTGATTGATGGGGGTCGGAAACCGACGGGTAAAGACGCGGTCGCGTGGGCTGAGGAACTGGTCGATCTGGGGGCGGGTGAGCTCGTACTCAACAGCATCGACGCCGATGGGACGAAGGACGGGTATGACGTTGACCTGACCCGGACCGTCGCCGATCGCGTAGACGTCCCGATCGTGGCGTCAGGCGGGGCGGGAGGGCCCGAGCACGTGCTCGAGGTGTTGAAGGAAGGTCAGGCGAGCGCGGCCTTGGCGGCGTCGATATTTCACTACCAACAGTACAGCATTCCCGAAGTGAAGACCTACCTGGCCGACAACGGGGTTCTGATGCGGCCCAAATTGGATCTGGGAGTGTAAACCTGGCTACCTTGCTACAGACAGTAGAACGCCAATCGATCCTGAAGGATGTCCGACGCCTGGTCCTCAAGCTGGGGACCAGGGTGGTGACGATAGACGACAACGAGCTGAACCGGGATTACATCGATCAAATCGCCGAAGAAGTATCCGGCCTGATGAAGGACGGGTATCAGGTTGCGATCGTGTCCTCGGGGGCCGTTGCAGCGGGTATGGGTCGGTTGGGGCTCAAGGATCGGCCGATGCGGATCCCCGATTTGCAGGCGACCGCAGCCGTCGGTCAGGGCTTGCTCATGAACGCCTACAAGTTGGCCTTCCGAGAGTTTGGGGTGCCGATCGGGCAGGTGCTCCTGACGGATGACGGGCTCGAGGATCGGTGGCGGTATGTCAACGCGAAGAACACACTCGATGCGTTGTTCAAGTATGGCGCCGTTCCGATCATCAACGAGAACGACAGTGTGGCGGTCGAGGAGAACAAGGTCGGTGACAACGATCGTCTGTCTGCTTTGGTGTGCGATCTGGTGGAGTCCCAACTGCTGGTGACCTACACTACGGTCGACGGTCTGTATACGGAGGATCCGGCCAAGGTTCCGGATGCAGAGCACATCGCGGTGGTGCAAGCCATCACCGACGAGATGGTGGCCTCGGCGGGGAAGGCCGGGAGCGCGGTGAGTCTCGGTGGCATGCGGACAAAGCTGCAGGCAGCGGGGAGCGCGACACGAGGCGGTACGCACGTGGTGATCGCTGACGGCCGGAAGGCATCCCTGCGGGGGATCCTGGACGGCGACGAGGTTGGGACGCTCTTCGTGGCCAAGTCATCACAAATCCAGAGCCGGAAGCGCTGGCTGGCCAACACGAAGAAGAAAGGGAGTGTGATCGTCGATGATGGTGCTGCGGCCGCGGTGGTCTCCGGCGGGAAGAGCCTGCTGGCGAGCGGGATCACGCGCGTGGAAGGTGATTTTGACGCGGGTGAACTGATCGTGATCACGGACGCAAGCGGCAGCGAGATCGCCCGGGGGCTGGTGCGGTATACGGCAGAAGATGTGACACGGATTCAGGGGAAGCGATCAGACGAAATCAGCGATCTGCTTGGCGGCGGCAGTGTTGAAGCTGTTATTCATCGCGACGATATGGTGGTGCTCTGATGCCGATTCGGCAGCACAACGGAAGCTTGATCGCCAATGCGTCGACGCGCAGGATCTATGCCCTTCTGCTGGTCCTGCCGTTTCTCGTGACCGGCTACCTATTGAGCGCGGGAGACAGCGGATTGAGCAAGCTTTGGGAGCAGTCGGAGCGCATCGGCGTGCTCGAAGGAGACATCGCTCGCGTGGAGCGCGAGAACAAGGCGCTCGCCGAAGAGGCGCGATTGCTCAAGGATGATCTGAAGACCATCGAGCGGATCGCGCGGGAGCGATACGGGATGGTGAAGGAAAACGAATCCGTATATATGCTGTATCCCCACCCACCCGAGAAGACGCGCTGATGATCGTCCGAACCGACGGCTTGGTGCTGCGAACGCACAAGATGACGGAGACCAGTCTGGTCGTCGTCGTGTTTACACGCTCCTGGGGCAAGGTTCGTTTGGCAGCCAAGGGCGCGCGTCGACCGAAATCGCGATTCGGGGCCGCTTTCCAACCGTTGACGATGGGCGCGTTCGTGTATTACCGGAAGGAGGGGCGCGACCTCCAGACGGCGAGCGAGGGCGACATTCACTACGCCTTCGACGGGATCAAGAGTGATTACGTCCGGCTGGGATACGGGAGCGCCGTGTGCGACCTCCTCGATCACACGACGGCCGAGGAAGACGCGAACGCGTTTCTGTTGAGTATCACGCTCGACACCTTGCGGTGGATGGAGACGATCGAGTCCGAACGCCTTCCGCTGCCACTGTGGTATTTCCAGGTCAAGTCCGCGGGTTGTCTCGGGTATCGACCGCACATGAGCGGATGCACCGTAACGGGTGAGCGAATCGACGGGCGGGCATGGTTCAGCCCAGAACACGGAGGCACTGTCCGGGAGCGCACGGATGGACCTGGTCTGTGGCTCGATCCTGAAACGCGTGGGTTCCTCGAGCACCTGCAGACGCATACACCGGACAGAATCGAAGCAGATCTGTTCGACCGAATTGACCAGGGGCAGTGCGAGCAGGCCATTCGCCTGTTTCTCGACTATCATCTCGGCGATCGGCGCCCCAAATCTTTCACGTATCTGGAGAAACTGAAGCGCAGTCGGCTGGGTACGGCTTCAATCGCAGCTGACAAGTCACCGACCGGAGGTATGGTGTCGTGAGACTTCCCTGGAAGAAACGGGTGAATGACGAACGGTGGGCGAACATCCTCCTGTTCGAGGAACTCAATTCCCGAGAGCTTCAGGAAGTAGGTCGCCTGCTGCAGCACAAGACCTACAAGCCGGGCGAGCAGATCTTCAAGCAGGACAACCCGGGTGTCGGGATGTTCGTCGTGATGACGGGGAGTGTGGAGGTGCGCCAGGAGGAGGACGATGGTACCGTGCTCGACCTGGCCTCGGCGAAACCCGGTGAGTTTTTTGGTGAACTCGCCCTGCTGGATGACACTCCCCGAACGGCGTCGGCCGTGGCGGTGGACGATACATCGGTTGTGGCCCTGTTCCGGACCGATCTCCTCGCCCTTGCCGAGACCAAGCCTCGTTTAGGAGTGAAGGTCCTGATGCAGCTCTCTCAGGTCGTGGCCGAGCGTCTTCGACGGACCAACCGGGCCCTGAAGGAAGTGCGGCTCATGGCTGATACGGAGGGATCCTAGCCGTGGAAGAGACCAGAGGTCTATCCGTTTCCCAGTTTCTGCGTGGTTTGCTGGTGGCGGTCACGCTTGTCGTCGCCGCATGGATTCTCTGGACGATTCGCGGAACCCTGATGCCCTTCGGTATCGCGTTCGTCCTTTCCTATCTGCTGGTCCCGGTGGTGGATTACCTGGAGTCACACCGGGTCAACCGGATGGCTGGAACGGTTCTCGTTCTGGTATCGATCATCGCCATCTTTGTGATCTCGATCGTCACGTTCATACCTGTACTCGTGACAGGCATGGGAGACATGAAGGACAGCATTCTAGGGCGTCGGCCGGTATGGTCGTGCGTGATCGCGAACCGCGGATGGGACGTGATCAAGTTCCAGGACGCCGAAACCAGTCACCCCGATTTCGTGCTGAATCGGGAGAATCTGCCGATCGAGTTGGCTCCGGGTGAGCAGGATACGATCTCCATCGAGTATGTGCCCAGCTCGCTGGCTCCCGTGGTGGCGACGACCGTGCTCTATCAAGATGCCGAAGGGGCGCAACCGCTTGTACTCGCTCTTAGCGGGAACCTGAGTTTCGAGGCCGATCCGCTCAACCTGATACCGGGCAAGATGAAGAGTCTCGGTCCCAAGCTGGTGGCTGTTTCGGATTCTGCCTATGCCTTCGGCCGTGTGGAGCCCGGCTACCTGATACACTTGAAGATGCACATCGCTGCGCTTCAGCCTGAGATGGAGAAGGCGATGCCGATGGATGTAGATATTGCGACCGAGATCAGTCAGCGCGTACAGGACGCGGCCACGAATGTTCTGAAGGAGACCCCGGCCCTTCTTGGTGGGGTTCTGTCCGGGATCACGTTCCTCGTGATCGTCCCCCTCGTTCTGTTCTTCCTGCTAGCCGAAGGGCGAACGATCAAGCGGGGTCTGATCGAGATCATTCCGAATCAATATTTCGAGATGGTGCTGAACCTATTGCATCGGATCGACCTGCAGCTGGGCGGGTATATTCGCGGGATGGTACTGTCGGTCGTGATCGTGTCTCTGCTGTCGATGCTTGGTCTCCGTATCATCGGTTTGAGGGATTACCTCGTGGTGGGGACGATCGCCGGCGTGTCGAACATCATCCCGTATCTGGGGCCCCTGATCGGTATCCTGGCGGGGACGATTGCGGCGATTCTGCAGTATTCAACGCTTGGATGGGCCACGGTGCTACCGGTTGTGATCGTGTTCCTGGTGGTGCAGGTGATGGACAACGTGTTCATTCAGCCGGTCGTCGTGGCTCGGAGCGTAAACCTGCACCCGTTGATCGTGATTTTCGTCGTGCTGGTGGGGAGCAACATGTTCGGAGCGGTCGGCATGCTGCTGGCCGTGCCCTTGACGGCTGTGATCAAGGTATCGGTGCAGACGGTGTATGAGAGTTTGAGGAGTTATTCGCTGACGTAGCCCAGGGAAACCACCCTTCGATACGCGCGCTAGGCGCGCTCCCAAGACAGGCTCCGGACACGGAGTGGCTCTATTGGGAACGATCCGTGCGGGTCCTGGGCCTAGCGTTGGAACCACAGATGAACACCAATGAACACGGATGATGTGGGCATGTTTAGGTTCCCAGGCTGAGACTGGGAACGAGAGATGGGAAGAGGGATGGCAGAGCAGGAGCAACTGGAAAAGACATACGATCCGCGGCAGTTGGAGGAGCGCTGGTATGCCGCCTGGGAAGAAGCCGGGCACTTCCAGCCGGATTCTGAAACGGAGAAGGGGACGTTTACGATAACGATTCCGCCGCCGAACGTCACCGGCGAGCTGCACATGGGGCACGCGCTGCAGCACGCGATCCACGATACGGTGATCCGGTGGAAGCGGATGCAGGGATTCGGAACCCTGTGCCTGCCGGGAACGGATCACGCGGGAATCGGTACGCAGGCGAAGGTGGAGGAAGCGCTACACGCGGAGACCGGGCAGACGCGACACGACATTTCCCGTGAAGAAATGCTGGAGCGGATCTGGGAATGGCGCGAGAAGTATGGCGACACTATCCTCCAGCAGCTGAAAGAGCTCGGATGCAGCTATGACTGGTCCCGGACCCGGTTCACGATGGACGAAGGGTATCACCGGGCGGTGATCGAGACGTTTGTGCGGTTCTACGAGAAGGGGTGGATCTATCGGGGCCGCCGGATCGTGAACTGGTGTCCCCAGTGCGAGTCGGTGATCTCGGACCTCGAGGTGGACGAGATCGAGAAGGATGGTCACCTGTGGCACATCCGGTATTCTGGCGTAGACGGAGGGCCCGACGTGGTCGTGGCAACAACGCGGCCGGAAACGATGCTGGGTGATACGGGTGTGGCCGTTCACCCGAACGACGAGCGCTTCAAGGACGCCGTCAGCAAGCACGTGACGCTGCCCTTGGTCGGGAGAGAGATTCCGATCGTGGCGGATGAGGCGGCCGATCCGGAGATTGGGAGCGGGGCGGTGAAGGTGACGCCCTCGCACGACCCGAACGACTACGAGATCGGGCGGCGTCAGTCGCTTCCCGAGATCCAGGTGATTGGTCTGGACGGTACGATGACCGAGGACGCCGGGAGCGACTTTTCCGGGATGGACAGATACGCCTGCCGGAAAGCCGTGGTGGCTGCGCTTGAAGAAGGCGGCTTCCTGGTGAAGATCGACGATCACGCGCACGCCGTGCCGCACCACGATCGCTGTGGGACGGTGATCGAGCCGCTCGCGATGGAGCAGTGGTTCGTGAGCATGCGGGATCTCGCGGATCAGGCGCTCCCGTTTCTGCAGGACGACGGAATTAAGTATGTGCCCGACCGTTTCCGGGGCTACACAGTGGACTGGCTCGAGAATATCCGGGACTGGTGTATCTCCCGGCAGATCTGGTGGGGGCATCGGATTCCGGCCTGGACGCACAAAGAGACTGGCGAGGTGGTGGTCTCAGAGGATCCGCCAGAGAACGCTGATCAGTATGAGCAAGATCCGGACGTGCTCGACACGTGGTTCAGTTCCGCGCTCTGGCCGTTCGCCACGCTCGGATGGCCCGATAGTATGGAGGATCTCAGACGCCACCATCCGACGGACCTCATGATCACGGGCCGGGACATTCTCTATCTGTGGGTGGTCCGGATGGTGATGACGGCCATCGAGTTCGTTGATGAGATCCCGTTTGGCACCGTGCTCGTCCATCCGACGGTGCAGACCCGCGACGGCAAACGAATGAGTAAGTCGCTGGGAACAGGTGTGGATCCCCGCGAGTTGATAGAGCAATACGGCGCGGACGCGACGCGGCTGTCCCTGCTGTATCAGTGTGGGAGTTCACAGGACATCCGGTTCGACGCTGAGGTTAAGGACAACCACGTCGAGTCGTCGCCCGTGACGGAGTCGTGTCGGAATTTCTGCAACAAAATCTGGAACGCCTCTCGCTTCGTGCTGATGAACCTCGGGGATCGAGATCTGCCGGATGCATCGCTGTCGGCGAGCCCGGGTGAGGTGACGGACCTTCCTGATCGGTGGATCCTCAGCCGTTACAACCGGACCGTGACCACGGTGACAGAAGCGCTGGAATCCTACCGGTTTGACGAGGCGTCACGGTCACTCTACGAGTTCGTATGGGACGACTACTGCGACTGGTATGTCGAGCTGGCGAAGGTCAAGCTGAACGGGGGCGATGCGGAGGCCCGCGCCAAAACGCAAGAGATTTTATGTCACGTGATAGAGGGGACGCTTCGGATGCTTCATCCGATGATCCCGTTCATCTCGGAGGAGCTCTGGCAGCAGTTCCCTCACAAGGGTGACTTGCTGATCGCCGCGGACTGGCCCGAGGCAGATCCGTCGCGGCTCGACGAGGCTGCCGAACGTGAAGTCGATATGATTCAGGAAGTGATCGGTGCGGTGCGGAACATCCGCGGGATGATGCGGATTCCGCCGGCCAAGAAGGCGGACCTGGTGATCAAGGTCACGGACGACAATCGGCGGGCGCTGATCGATGCGACGTCGGCCTATATTCGGGAGTTGGGTCGCGTGGAGTCGATCACGGCCGGACCTGAAGTGGAGCGGCCCTCGGCTTCGGGGACCGCTGTGCTCGCTGATCTCGAAGTGTACGTGCCGCTCGAGGGGCTGATCGACCTGGATGTCGAGCGCCAGCGTCAGCAGAAGGAGGTCGACAAGCTGGAGAAACTGCTCGGTGGACTGGACAAGAAGCTTCAGAATGCGAAGTTTCTGGAGAACGCGCCGGCTGAAGTCGTCGAAAACGAGAAGCAGAAGCAGGCTGAGTATGCGGCGACCGTCGATCGGTTAAAGGATACGCTGGCGTCGCTGGCTTGATTGTTTTTGGTCGCGAAGCAATCGTTGCTCCGAGTGCCCGATCCATTTTGAAAAAATAATCTCCTACGGCTCGGGCTGGACTTTTCGTTGCACATCACTTGGGTTTCTCTGCTTCTTTTCGATTGGCAGCGAGCCCGCGGCCGTAATACGCGACCCTCCCTCGACAAGCTCGGGACAAGCTGTAAGGGTCGCAAAACAAGCACACTAAATTTCCTACTAGATGTTCAAATACTACGCTGTTCGCATCCTTGCCTATTGTTCGATCTGCGCGGTCCTCATGGCTGCCGTGGCAGGCGGTGTGATCTGGCAGTTCAAGGATACGCTTCCTTCCTTCGACGAGCTCGAGAACGTCGATCCCGCACGTACGACCAACATCTATTCCGCTGACGGCAAGGTTCTCAAGAAGTTCTGGATTCAACGTCGAGAGCCGATCACCTACGATCAGTTGCCGCAGGCAGCCATCGACGGGTTGATCGCGACGGAGGATCAGCATTTCTGGCGTCACTGGGGTGTGAGTATCCCGGACATCTTCCGTGTCGTCGTTCGCAATATCTGGGTCGAAGGCACCCTGAAGGGGCACGGCGCGAGCACGATCACTCAGCAGCTGGCACGGAACATCTTCCTGACGAGAGATCAGACCTGGTCGCGGAAGATCGCCGAGCAACTGACAGCCGTGCTTCTCGAACGGACCTACACCAAGCGGGAAATTATCGAGAAATACTTCAACCGGATGCTGTTCGGGCGCGGCGCTCACGGCATCGAAGCGGCAGCTCAGCGGTTCTTTGGCAAACGCGCCAAGGAAATGACCATCGACGAGTGTGCCCTGCTTGTTGGCGTCCTGAAGGGGCCGTATTACTATTCTCCGGTGAACCACCGCACGCGCGCCAAAGACCGTCGGAACATCGTGCTGCGTCAGATGTATCGGGCCGGGCGGATTACTAGTGAGGAATATCGATCTGCTCGGATCAAGCCGATCGTGCTGAAGCCCCTGGACGAGGAGACCGGGGACGCACCCTACTTCACCGAGCACGTCCGCCAGTATATCGAAAACACATACGGGCTTCGTCACCTCTACAAGGATGGTGTATCCGTACACACGACGCTTGACTCGCGTGTGCAGCGGATCGCCGAGGAGGTCTTGGACAAGCAGCTTGAAGAGATCCAGCGGATGGTCGACGATCGTCGGCGCCGGAATCCACCAGACTCGACGTTTTGGGAGGGGATCGACACAGCGGCCGACACGCTCGCCGCAACGGTCGTTCAGGGCGCGCTTGTGGCGATGGACCCGAATACGGGTCACATCCTGGCGATGGTGGGGGGGCGGGACTTCAACGAGAGCAAGTTTAACCGGGCGATCCAGGCGCTGCGCCAGCCGGGCTCCTCCTTCAAGCCGTTCGTCTACACCTCCGCGATCGACAAGGGGCTCCGGCCGACACTCCGCATCCCTGATACTGCTGTATCCATCCCGATGGCGGACGGGACGCCATGGCGACCCGAGAACTACGATCGGAAGTTTCTGGGCTGGATGACAATGCGGCAGGGACTCTACATGTCCCGGAACGTGGTCACGACCCAGGTGCTCCAAAAGGTCGGACCACGGACGGCGGTTTCCTATGCGAAGAAAATGGGGATCAAGACGCGGCTGAGGCCGTATCTGTCCCTGGCAATGGGCACGAGCGAAGTAACCCTAATGGATATGGTCGCCGCTTACGCGACGTTCCCGAACAAGGGGATTCGTGTCGACCCGCTCGCGATCACTCGGATAATCGACAAGGAAGGTGAGGTCCTGGAGGAGAGTCCGCAAGGGAAGGAGAGTGTTGCCCTGAGCGCAGAGACGGCTGCCGTCATGGTGAACATGATGCAGTCCGTGATGGACGAACCGAAGGGGACCGGATACCACGGTGCGCGCCGGGTTCACCGATTCCGGAGGCCGGCGGCTGGGAAGACGGGAACGACCCAGAACTTCGCTGATACGTGGTTCCTGGGTTTCACACCACAGATCGTGGCCGGGGTGTGGGTCGGGTTCGATGCGAAGGTTTCCCTGGGCGACCGGATGTCAGGCGCCGTCGTGGCCGTGCCGGTCTGGGCACGGTTCATGAAGCGTGTGCACGAGGCACTGGATCTGCCGGTCGAGGACTTCGAGATTCCGTCGACGGTTCCCCAGCTTGAGGTCTGCGATCAGACCTACGAGATCGCCACGATCTACTGTCCGGGGCCGTTCAACGAAGTATTCCTGCCCGGGAACGAGCCGACGAAGACGTGTCCCAAGCACGCATCCCGGACGACTTCACAGCCGACGCAACGCCGAGGGACGGACAAGAAGAAGCGCGGAAGTTTTCAGTTTTAGGCAACGTGGCAACACGTCGCGTTGCTTGCGAATTGATTCGCAACTCTCTCATCTGGCCAAATTAAAAGGGCGCCCCGCAGAACATCTGCAGGGCGCCTTTCTAATGTCTGTCGACTGGCTTGCTATGCTGCGTTTTGTGCGCCGGTCTGGGCTGATGTGGGTTCCTTCTCTCCACGCCCCAGCCAGAAGTAAACAACGGGGCTGGCGACGAAGCTCGAGGAGTAGGTACCGATGATTACGCCGACGAGCAATGCCAGCGCGAAGTCGTGGATGACCTCGCCTCCCAAGGTCAGCAGTGACGTGACCACGAAGAGTGTTGTGCCTGAAGTGAGCACCGTACGGTTCAGGCACTCGTTGATGCTTCGGTTGAGGATCTGGCCGAAGGTTTCCCGGCGATACAGTCTCAGGTCTTCTCGGACGCGGTCGAACACGACGATTGTATCGTTGAGTGAGTATCCCACGATCGTGAGCAACGAAGCCACAATGGCCAAGGATATCTCTAGATCGAACAGCGAGAAGACCCCTAACGTGATCAGCACATCGTGGACAAGCGCGACTACGGCCGCGATGCCGTACTGAATTCGTTTGAACCGGAACCAGACGTAGATGATGATCAGCACGATCGACACGAAGATCGCACTGATCGCGTCGCTCTTGAGCTCCTCTCCGATTTTTGGACCGACAGCTTCCTGCCTGCGTAGCCACTCACTTTCGACCGGAATATTCGACCCGAACCTGGATTGGAGGGTGTTTCGGATTCCGTCAGCGACCGCTGTTCCTTCCGCCTCTTCCTCAACGCGGATCAGGATGTCGTTTGGTGTTCCGAACTCCTTGATCTCGCTCTGCCGGAGGTCAAGGGCGCGCGTCCCTACGTCGACGCTGGCGAGTGCATCGCGAATGTCACCAACCGGGACTGCAGGGCTGAAGTGGAGTTCCAGCAGCGTTCCGCCCTTGAAGTCGATTCCTAGATTGTAGCCACCCTTGGTCACCGTCGAGCCGACGCCGACTAGGATCAGGATGAGGGACAGACCGGCAGCCACTTTGCGGGCGCTGAGGATCGGGAAGGCCGGTTCCCGGAAGATGCGGATCTTCCCGATGCTGATCGACGATGTTTCCGGACGGCTGAGGATCAGGTTGTAGATCGTGCGCGTCACGAAGAGCGCCGTATACATACTCGAGAGGATACCGATCATCAGCGTGAGCGCGAAGCCTTTGATCGGGCCCGTTCCAAACTGGTAGAGCACGATTGCTGTGATGATGGTCGTCAGGTTTGCGTCGACAATGGTCAGGAAGGCACGTCCATAGCCCGTTTCGACTGAGGCCCGGACTGTTTTTCCGGAATCGAGTTCTTCCCGGATACGCTCGAAGATCAGCACGTTCGCGTCAACGGCCATACCGATCGTCAGGATGATACCGGCGATACCCGGCAGCGTCAGGGTGCCACCGAATCCGGCCAGAATGGCCATCACGAACACGATGTTCAGGGTCAGTGCGATGTCGGCGATGATGCCGGACAGGCCGTAGTAGAGGATCATGAAAAGCATGACGACGGCGAGTCCGATCAGCGCCGCCTTGCGTCCCTGGTCGATCGAGTCGCGTCCTAGCGAAGGACCGACCGTGCGATCCTCGACGATGTTCACGTCAACGGGGAGCGATCCCGAACGCAGGACGATTGCAAGGTCCTTCGCCTCGTCGATGTCCGCGCTGCCCGTGATGATCGAGCGACCGTCGCGGATCTTGACCTGAATCGTGGGGGCGGAATAGACGCGATCGTCGAGGATGATCGCCATCCGCTCGTCCACGTAAGCGCCGGTGACGCGCTGGAAAATCT
>MDTE01196981.1_pt1 | contig 28964 bp, 32 predicted proteins | sample 811231 | NCBI WGS metagenome assembly MDTE01 (sample SAMN05326651, study PRJNA326480) | marine metagenome | isolation source: seawater | place: Indian Ocean: Red Sea | collected 2010 | reverse complement strand
CGTCCAGCATAATTTCTTCAAGAGTCTTGGTCCTCCAAATCACTACGTTAGCTGCAATCATTTGGAATCTATCTGAGCCACCTATTTGAGTTGTATCGTCTGTTACCCCGCCTTTTTTGTTGCCATAAGACTCTCCAGACCTATTTGATTGACAGCAGGTCACGAGAGGAGCGTTAACTTCAACAGCTATATCTTTAAGTATTGATATTTTTTCTCCTAAATGCTGGTACTCTTGCTGATTGCCCCATTTTTCTCCAAAGTCTGAGCTTAACCAATCGTACCCAAGGATGCATGGATTACCTCTTCCAACCTCACTATAATACCATTCAAGAACTATAGACCTAACTTCTAGCGCGGAAGTTCCAGAGCCGATAAACATGTGGTAATAATCAACATCATCATTTTCTATGCCGTCTAGCGCACCTCTGACTTTTGAAATTAGAGAATCATTTCTTCTCCATTTACCAGTTTCAACGTGGTGAAATCCTGCTTGAGACTTGCTTGCTAGGAACCGAGTCCGTATAGACTCAAAATCCATTTCCGTGTCTAATATTAGCACTGGGCATTTGTTTATTTTTCCTGTTCCGTAGCAAATTTCGTTAATCAACGTGCTTTTACCTTTGCCCCCTCGCGCTGAGAATAGAGTTATCTCTTTGGGTCTTAATCCTCCTGTATAATCATTAAATTTCGGGTATGGAGTAAGTAGCCCCTTGCTTTCTATCGGGTTGTTCCCTCGTTCTTCAGCCCATTCCCGCAGTCCGCTTGAAACTTTTTGAGGTTTTGTTTTATGATTGAAAGAGGATGATATTTTTTCAGAGCTAATGCCATCAACCTCTTTACGTATCTCATCGTCAGAAATCTTATTACTATTCGCTGCCTTTATTAAACTTTGCCCCTTTGCCTCAACATCTCGTCGGTATCTGAACCACGTTAGGTCTTTTATGAAAGTCCTAGTTCCGTCCATTGTGATGCTATTGTCTGGAAGCGCGGAAACATAAGCTTCAATTGGTATATTATCTTTATCGTATATACCGATGTCTTTTAGGTGTTCTATTACAACAATATGGTCTACTTCTTTTTGTTCATTATATTGATGTTTTATTGCTGAAAATATTTTTCTATGAGTTGGATGGAAGAAGCTTTCTTCCTCTAGAAACCTCTGGCTTTCGTGATAAACTTTGGGAAATTTTATGATTCCCGCCAATACAACCTTTTCTTTATCTAATGAATATATATCTGACATATCTCTCCTTAATCTTAGTGGGACTTTGAGAGGCGGTCAAGGATAAACTTTATAAAATAATATTAAACTTTTTCTCGAAGAATTCTTTTGAGAGTTTATCTATTTCATACTGAAAAATTTCAACTAAATCGAAGTCATTTTTTTCTAACCATGCCGCTTTTTCGTGATCCCTTTTTATCGCTCTTAAATAATGTAACCTTGAGTTATTGTGGAAAAACTTATTAAAAGTATTATGCTGCGCTCCTTGCACTTCTATGGCTATTTTGCGCGTAGCATTTAAGATGTCTACCTTCATTCTAGATCCGTAGACAGGAAATTCTTCATATACAATTTGAGCCTTCCAGAACGGTTTCAAAAATTGCTTAACTTTATATTGTATTTTAGATCGAGAGGGTTTTTCCCAGTCGATAGCAAATTTGGAAACGTTTCTTTTCTGAAGTCTTCCATGTATGTTGTATAATCTCATTAAGATTTTTTAAGAACTTCTCTAAACTTGTTAAATAAATATTTTCCGATATTAGGGTTTTCTTCGAAGTATTTTCTTAGGTTATCCATGCCTTGATGTTGTTTTTTAAACTCAAGCTTGGTTTCCTTTTCTACTTCGTCGACTAGTTCGTCGGAAATTGTAACCCATGCGCCAGCCTTTTTTGCCATATCAAAGGCTAGTAGCATGTCAACAACTTCATATTCTACCCAAATGCTTTTACCGTTTTTTCTGTGATACCTAATTGGATACCTTACTAGTGAACCAGTCTTTTCGTTGGGAGTTTTCTTAAACACTACTTTACACCAGTGTCCCAATAGGTCTCCTTTACCGTTTGCTTCTGTAGAAATTATATCTTTGAGGTGACGTTCTTGAAACTCTAATATCCAGTCACTATAATGTAATAATGCATTTCCTCCTGAGGCATTAGTAACTCGGGCGTCTGTTTTTTCATAAGGATTTATGGATACTTTGCTTCTGACTTGAGAAACCATATAACATATATGACCTCTAACTGTTAAGCCTAGAGCCATCTTCCTTAAAAAATCCGCGCTTAATAGTGCGCCTCCTGCAACTTTATTTGCTTCTTCAGGGGGCTTATCTAAATCATTTTTGGGTACAAGTGAGTCCATTGAATCAATAATGAACATGTATTTTGTATTAGAAGGGTTGTTTTTAACAAGTTCCCTCATCAAATTAATTACAGATTCGTAAACGTTACTTTTATATACAAACCATTTATCTTTTTCGGTGCTTACTCCGGACCTTTCTATCATATCTTCAGATAGCCTGCCCTCAGATTTTACATACACAACCATTGCGTTGTCCATTTTTTGGAAATTTTTAGCAAAAGCTAACGCGCAGGATGTTTTTCCTCCTTCTGTAATTCCTGAAGCGCGGATGACACCCGGACCAATTCCTCCACCCATTTCGATATCCAAAAGTAAGGAGCCGCTAGACACAACGTAAGTGCGTTCTTCCTCAAAATTAAAATGGTCTGCCTTGTTATCGTTTAAATATACTTGTATTTGCTCCAACGGAGAAGGAGCTTCGCTTGCTGGTTTTTTTCTCATCTTTTATTAAATGCCTAATGTCTCTAAATTTTTATTGAAGTCTTCAAAGGGTACATCTGAGTAGTTTAAGACTACAGGTAGTTTTTGGTCTCCACCACGATTTTGAATTACCCTATTGTCAAAATAGCCCTCTGCCATGATTTTTGCAATAGAAGAAATTGAAAAGGCTGTAGATCTTTGCATAGCACTAAACCCTGCAATTGGGTCGCAGGCAATAATTTTTTCTTTCTTCCAAGTAACCGGACCAGATTTAACCAAAGCCCTAATAAGGACGATATCTCCACCCGAATCAGCGCACCCCTTGGTAAAAACATCCATTAGACAATCTTCTGAGAGGTCACACGTTTTAATTAAAAACTTAATTGCTTCGCAGTGTCCCGGCCACCTTATGGTTTTGTAAAAACAATTTTCGACTCCCCGTTCTTTCATGCTTCTAATTGTATGGCTTGCGCCGCCGCTGGTGAAAAAGGCTTCCATCTCTTCATCAATTATATCTATGTGAACCTTTTCTAAGCCACCCATTCCGGGAACAGATTTAATTTCTCCCTTATAGAGAACTTCGCAATCGTCAACATATTCGTTTATTAAGCCGTCAGTGGACCAAGTTACCCCGTAGTTTAATGGGGGGTTAGATGGCACGCCGGGAATGCCTCCCACCATCATTTCTACTTCTTCTGGTTTTCTGTAAATTTCTTTGCAGCCTTGTTCAGCCAAAATGTTTACCCAACCCGGAGCTAAACCTAGGTCTGTGAAGATGGGCTTTGTTGCGTTATCTTTAGCGTAAGAGTTTATATTTTCTGAAACGTCTACTCTGCCGCCTAAGTCACAGTAACGAACTCCATGATCTACGCACCATTTGCCCACAATCTCAGTTTGGTGGTAGGGCAGACTACTAATAACTATGTCGGGTTTTTCTTGCCCCTCTATTCCTTTGCAAATATCTTGAGCGTCTTGCACGATAAAGAACTCATTTCGAGCGGGTCCCATCGCACTGTTGCCCTCTTCGTTTTGCGTTTGTTCGTGATTAATTTTTTGGGGAATATTGTTTGCCGCGTCTGGGTTAGTGTCCATTCCAACAACGTGAAACCCAAACTTGTCCATCGCGTAAGCAATGGCAGTCCCCATCCTTCCTACTCCTAATACTAAAGCTTTCATTTTATTCTCTCCAAGCTAAATCAATTAAGTTTTCTCCAAAAAATTCTTTGCTATAATTAATTGCGTGTTGGGGGTCAAATGCCCTACATGTATATATGTCTATAGAAAAGAAAGGTGGCTTACGGTCATCCCACCCATAAATATGCATACCACTTTCTTTCCAGTGCGTATAAGCGCACCATCCGTAATCTGGGTCATAATTACATACTGGCGCAGTGACGGCTGTCATTTTTAATACTTCCGTTATTTCATTACAGTATCTCGTCATATCTTCCGCTAAAAAGGGTTTATGCAAGGTGCCTTCTATAATTATCCTTTGCCTAAATATGTCTGGAGCTAAGTCTTTCCAATTCATTTTCTTTTTGTCTCCCTTACTAAATATCACGTCATAGTTATTGCTATATTGCTTGTAATTCGTGGGTCTTGGTTTGCTGCCTTTCCCGTTCATTATTTCATACCCTGTGGGAACGTTAATCTGTCTGCATGGTTAACTGTCCAGCTTATCTCGTGGGTTACTGCCCTAAATGTCCTTGCTGCACTTGGAAAGCCATTGCCAGATTTTTTAACTCCCCCAAAGGCTAGATGGGACTCAGCAGCAATAGACCCACCGTTCCAGTAAATCATTCCCGCATCGCACTCGTCTCTCATTACTCTGGCTTTTCTGAAGTCATTTGTTAAAATGCCTACGGCTAACCCGTAGTCTGTATCGTTGTAAATGTGTATAGCGTCTTCCATGGTGTCAAACGGAATAATTGCTACATGAGGACCAAAGACTTCATTTCTTAGGTATGGTGCATCGTGCCCTCTCCATTCCGTTTTATAAACCATGGGCGTAGAATAAAAAGCTCTGTCATTTATGATGTTGTATTCCGGCTTTAGTAGAACTTCCGCTTGCGGGTCCGCGAGAACCATCTCGTTGTAGTCTTTTATTTTTTCAAATCCTTGTTTGTTTATAATTGGACCATAATAAACATCATTATTTGGAGTAAGTTCTTCCCAAACCATGCCGTCTGGGCATCCAGAAGTACCTAGGTTAGAATTGAGTGGGTTGCCCGTTTTAAGTTTGCTTGCTTCTTCGGCAAAGCGCCTAGCAAAATCATTATATATAGTTCTTTGAACTAAAATTCTTCCCGAAGACACGCAGCGCTGTCCAGATAACTTGAAGGCACTAGCAATAGAAGCTTCTAAAGCAAGCGGTACCTCAACGTCATCGAAGACAATGCAAGCAGATTTACTACCTAACTCACAGGAGGTTGTTTTGTGCCAAGATTCAGCAGCCACTTTACGAATGTGTTGTCCGACGTCTGCAGAACCAGTAAAGCAAATATGGTCAACATCATCATGAACCAAAAGATTACCAGTAGTGCCGTCGCCGTGAACCAAATTAATGACCCCACGTGGGATACCAGCGTCCGCATAAATTTGGACAGCCATCTGAGTTGACATTGGAGCATCTTCACTTGGTTTAATTACAATCGTGTTACCCTCTACTAACGCTGGCGCTGCATTCCAAAACATGCCAATAGCCAAAGGAAAGTTAAATGGTGTTACAATAGCTATTACACCTTTAGGCTTCCTAAGCATGTAAGAATCTTTGTCTTGAATCTCTGAAGATACAGCTTCGCCATGGCTATAGCGGCCAGAACCAAAAGCAAACTGAGCCATATGTAGGGCTTCATTAACTTCTGCGACGCTTTCGTTGTAGTTTTTTCCGGTTTCAAGTGAAATTACTTTGGCTAGATTTTCTTTTCTTTCTTCTATTAATTGAGCGACTTTGTTCATGTAGTCTGAGCGAACAAATCGACTAACCTTTTTCCATTTTTTAAACGCTTTTCTCGCAGAAAGCACGGCTTTAGTAACTTCGCTTGGACCGCTGGAAGGAAAGGCTCCTTGGGCTTTGCCCGTGGCAGGATTAAGTTTGGTATACATTCCAGAAGTGGCTCTCCACTCTCCATTTATGTAATTTCTTCCTTCGAAATCTCTCATTTGCTATTCTCCTTAGTGCTTTCCATTAGCCCCTTAACATTTACTTCACAAAAACCTTTGTCTTTTCTGTTTATGAGCTCGTAGATTACCCCGGTTAATTCTGAGGGTTTAGAAAAAACTTGCGTAAGACCGGGGCACTTCAGTGGCTCGTCAGAATAAAACTCTGCATAACCTTTTTCTTTCCAGTCGTCCATTACGGCTTTAACATCTTTCACTTGGTAAGCCATGTGGTGAATGCCACCCACTCCCCCTCGTTCAGAAACCCAATCCCCAACAATTGAACCCTTTGATCCATCGCTTATAAAAATTTCTGGAGGAGCATGAAACTCGCAATCCATTTGGTAAATTGGGTCACCGGGACCTGCGTAATGGCTTGGCAGGATTTTTTTATGTATCCACTCTTTGGTGTCTGGGTGGCGAATCTCTGGGGGCGTTAGAGCTAGGCAGTCAGCTTTGCTTCCGTCGTCAAATTCAATTTGAAACTCTACGCCAATGCTGTATTTAAATGCTTTTTTAAAAAATGTGGCAGTTTTGTATCTATCTTTTACTCTATAAGCTATGTGATCAAGCCTCATTTTTTGTTTCCTCCGCGAATCCACTGATGTATTACAGCTATACCTATGGCTATTATTACAAGCCTTATGGATTGTAGCAAATCTATTTGTTGTTCTAGTAACTCTAAAACTAATTTATCTTCAGCCACCTGTCAAATTCTCCTCTAAAAAACTATTAAAAAATCCCCTATAATCAACAAGAGTTTCTCTAGCTTCTCCTTTGACGTCTTTTCTTTTTAATAGTTGTTGAACTATTTGGTCTGCCATTTTAACTGGACCCTTATTTTTGGTTTCCATTCCGTACTTATGTAGACTTTTTGAAACAAGCTCTCCAACCCACCAGCCCGTATCGTGGTATTTATTATACTCAACAAAATAGGTATCTTCTGGGTATGGGCATTTAATATGTAGCAGTTTTTCTCCTAGCCTTGCGGCTTCAGAGTATTCGCCTATTTCAAATAGCGTTCTAACTGCTTCGAAGAGAGATTCTGACCTTGAGTTATTCAATTCGTAAGATTTAATCCAGTCTTCTATGGCTAACTGTTTCATTCCTGCAAATTTATATAAGTAGCCTCTCTCTTTAAGAATGTACCAATCCTCCCCAAATGTTTCCATGTACTTTGTCCAATAAAAAACACCTCGCTTGTTAAATTCTATGGCATTTTCTTTTCCATAGGGGAATAAGCTGCAGTGATACTCTGAGTTTGAGTCCATTCCAGCATAATTAAACGACTGACAAAGATAATATAAATGATAGGCTTCTTTTTCTAAGGTGCTGCCGTCGCGCAACCTCTCAAATATTTGGTTTTCTAACTTTAATACATCTTGAATATACTTAATTGGATTTTCGTAGCTCTTACCTCCCCCTATGGGTATGTGGACAAAACCCTGAGGCATCATGCCGACGTCTGGGCTTCTTAATTGTTCTTCTCCTGCGTCAAAATGCTGCTTTAGGTGGATAGTTTCATGCGCAACATCTTTAGCCCAAAACCAAGGAAGACCCCATTTCCACATCCACATTCTTGATATGCAGTGGTTGGCTGACTTCATGGTAATGTGCCAAGCTTCTTTTTGTTTTATAATTGACCAATCAAAATCTTCTTCAACTGCGATTCCTTCGTCGGCATCTACTCTTAAAATGTAATCGCACCCGTGGTCAGTCTTGGTTAATAGATCCCATGAATGTTGCCTGTTTATTCCGTGTCCTTTCCAGCCAATTTCACTGTCGTAAAGTATTCCGGGTATACCCTCTTTATCAAAAAAGTTTTGTATAATTTCTTTGGTATTGTCTTTTGAGCCGTTGTCAACAAGCACCCAGTAGTCAATATAGGGAGCGCAGCTTTTGATCATTTTTTCTATGATCGCTGATTCATCTTGAACGTGAGTCCAGAGACAAACTTTTACTTCATTTTGTTTCTTTGCCATAGCTATCTAAAAAATCAAATACGTCCTTATATTGTTTTTTACTTCTTTGTATTACAGTGTCGTTTCCTATCTTATTATTTTCTAATTTAATTTTTTCTTTTGGCTGAGTCTTCATACTTAAAAACCCAACGTATTTTGTTCTCGCTTCTTGTAAAATTTCTGAGCCTTCTTTCCTTTTAAAAAAGGCTAAAGAATTTAGATGGAACCCTATGTCTAGTTGACTCCAAAATTCTTCATCCGGATACTTTTCAAATAATTCTTTGCCTATTTTAACTTCCCTCATCCACTCACCTCTAGACAGGTCGTCTGGAATTTTTAAAAGCTGCCAAACCATCAACTGGTATTTATTTTTTACAACCGGCTGTTTGCCGTTCTTGTCAAAAACCAATCTTTTAGGTTGAATCTGCTTTTTTTTCCGCTTCATTTATGTCCCATGCTACCATTTTTTTAACTAATTTGTCAAAGGAAATTTTAGGCTTCCAGCCTAGCTTTGTTATCGCCTCGGTTGGGTCTCCTAATAGCAGGTTAACCTCTGCTGGTCTAAAAAATTTAGGATCGATCTCTACTAGGGGTTTGTTGGTTTCTTTATGTATAAATTTTGCCGATTGGGGAATCGGAACATATTGACCATGTATATCTTCCCCAGCCTCTATCCATTCTCCTTTTATTCCTGCATGTGCAAATGCAGAGTTGACAAAATCTGCGATAGTGTGCGTTTGGCCGCTTGCCAATACAAAGTCTTTTGGCTTGTCTTGATTTAGCATCAGCCAGACTCCTTCAACAAAATCTTCGGAATCACTCCAGTCTCTTTTTGCGTTTAGGTTGCCCAACTTAATTGATTCAAAACTTTTTTTATTTCTAATTGCGTGGTAAATTCTCGCAACTCCTTTTGTGATTTTTCTAGTTACAAATTCCTCTCCCCTTTTCGTTCCTTCATGATTAAAAAGAATACCGTGAACAGCATACATTTCATAAGACTCTCTATAAACTTTGACAATGTGTCTCGCTGCGGCTTTTGCTGCGCCATATGGGCTGCGAGGTTTAATCGGATGCTTCATGTCTTGAGGAAAATAGTCTACGTCTCCAAATTCCTCGCTGCTGCCAGCGCTATAAAATCTACATTTAGGTTGAAATTTTTTAATAGCTTCGAGACAGTTAATGACGCCTAGCGCGTTAGTGTTAAATACTTGCTGAGGCATATCCCAAGAGCACCCGACAAAAGAGTTGGCCGCGAAGTTGATAAAGTAGTCGGGCTGTATTTCTCTAACTAGGTTATCTAAGCTAGTTGAGTCGGTTAGGTCTCCGTAGACTAACTGGAATCTGTCATTGTTTATAAAGGCTTCACAGTTTTTAAAATTTGGATTTGATGACCTTCTCACCATACCGTAAATTTTATAGCCGGGAATCCTTAAAAGATACTCGCACATATTTGCGCCGTCTTGACCGGTAATTCCGGTAACTAACACTTTCTGAGAGTTAATCATACGCTTCTTACTTCTTTCGTGTTTTTAAACCAATCGTACGTTGAGGCTAGTCCTTCTTTTAGTGATATTTTGGGTTCCCACCCAAACTTTTTAAGTCTAGAAATATCCATAACTTTTCTTAATGTGCCTTCTGGTTTATCTATTTCAAATTCTATCTCTCCGTCATACTTTGTGGTTTCTTTTATTGATTGAGCTAGTTCAGCTATGGATATGTCTTCTCCATAGCCTGCGTTAAAATGAGAAATGCCCTCCTCGTACATTTGCTCTGCTTCAACCTTGTTTAATACGGTTAAGCATGCGCTGGCCAAGTCGTCTACATGTAAAAATTCTCTCTTTGCCCTTCCTGTGCCCCAAATTTTAACCGATTTATAGTTGTGTGTATAAGCCTCGTGAAACCTTCTCAGTAACGCTGGTAACACGTGAGAGTTCTCTGGGTGAAAATTATCGTTTGGACCGTACTGATTGCAGGGCATTAAAGATAAAAAATTACATCCATATTGTTTATAATACGATTCACACATTTTAATTCCAGCAATCTTAGCAACGGCATAAGGCTCGTTTGTGTATTCTAATGGGGCTCTTAGCAGGTACTCTTCTTTAATTGGCTGGTCGGTAAATTTTGGATATATGCAAGAGCTACCTAAAAATAGTAATTTCTTTATGTCGTTCTTATAGGAAGAATGAATAACGTTATTTTGAATTTGTAAATTGCTATATATGAAGTCCGCTCTGTAGAGATTGTTGGAGTGTATGCCTCCTACTTTCGCGGCGCAGTCGATTACTATTTCTATATTGTTGGATTTAAAAAAGTCTTCTACTTCAAGCTGCCTTGTTAGGTCTAGCTCGTCTCTGTTCGGTGTAAGAAGGTTTTTGTGTCCAGACTTTTGTAAAGCCCTCACGATAGCAGAGCCAACCATTCCTCTTGCTCCAGCGATAAAGATAGTAGAATCTTTTGTCATATTTTTTTAAGTTTAGTTAAGGTCTGAGCAATTACTTGATCCATATCTAAGTACTTATACGTTGCTAATCTTCCGATAAAAATCGTATCTTTTTGTTGATTAGCAAGATCTTTGTACCTTTTGTATCTGGAGGTATTTTCGCCAAAAGGCTTAGGGTAAAAGGGTGTGTTTGATTCATCGTGTTCTTGTGGGTACTCTTTAGATATGATCGTGTCTTTGACGTCTTGTTCGTGCCAGTGAGAATGGTCTATGCTTCTGGTAAATTTTTTTTTATTACATTCATTCAGCTGAAAAATATCTTTTCTCTTGGGTGCAGTTTCAAACTGTATTGATAGCGAGCGATATTCTAGCCAGCCATAACAATAGTTAAAATACTCATCTATTTTGCCAGTATAAATTAAAAGATCACAACGCTGCCTCCTCCACTCGTCTTTGTTAACGCCGAGGTTAACTTTTATACCGTCAAGCATATTTTGAAACATATTAGTGTACCCCAAGTGGGGTATGCCTTGGTACTTATCAAGGTGAAAGCAGTGACTATTGTCGTCTCTTAACTTTGGTACTCTAGAGGTGATAGATTTTGGAAGGTTTTCCCAAGGTACTCCCCACATTTTTTCACTGTAGTCTTTAAAGATTAGGTCTATTATTTCTTCGGGACTTTTTTTGCCTATTATTTTTTCAGACTCTCTATTGAAGGGTAGAGGTATTATGCCTTCTTTTGTGTTAGCTTTTACCCTGAGACAAACGTTGTTGAATTTTGTGTATCTATTTAGAAAGTTCCAAACTTGATCGCTATTAGTGTGAAATCCGTGCGGTCCATATTTGTGCACGGTAATTCCTTTTATCTTTTGGTCATAGCAGTTGCCGCCGATGTGGCTACGAGATTCAAAAATTTCTACATCATAGCCTTTTTCTTTTAATAAGATCGCAGCGGTTACTCCAGCTAGCCCGCATCCTATTATGTTGGCTTTCATCTACGTTGCATGAAGGTGGGTATTTTATCATAGTATTGACCAAGGATAAACTTTGTATCACTTGTTACGCTTCCCCCCTTATCTTTTCGGTTATTGTAATCTGATTTAGTAATCACCCTGAAGTCAAAGCTAATTCTCGTTTCGTCAGTCTCGTTCAGTTTGTTGCCGTGTTCTAGATTATTTCCGTCCCACACATAGAATTCTCCATAATCCGCGTTCATGGGTGCGTGGTCGCCTTTATCCTCTTCGCTTTCTGCCCATATGGTGTTTGAATCGTAAGCGTTTGTTATTGGTAGATATATGTTCACCTCCTCCTCTGGGTGGTTGTAAGTTTTATCTTTATGAAACTCAAATACAGCTATATTGTCTGGCTGGTGAATTCTGAACGTGGGATATTTTTGAAAATAAACTTCTTCCTCAAACAGCGGAGCTACAATTTCTTTTATAAAATGATCATACCTTTCTTTTAGGAGAGTGTCCTGATCCATTCTGTCGTAAAACCTCCTGTGTAGTTGTTGTTTTTGGTCTGCGTATTCTCCTGCTGCGGACGTTAGCACCCCCTCAAATTCGTTATCTTTATGTAGGGCTTCTAGGTTAGAAATTTTTAGGTATTCTTCAGTTATCGCTCTGAAAGGGTATTTATTAGTGTCATAAGAATACTTTTGCATGTCTTATTTTAAATTAAAATTAATAAATGTCAACCTTGGTTAATAGTCCAAAGCCGTTGTAGAGGTTAATTGGTGAATAGTTATAGTTGTTTTCTTTGGCGAAATCTTCGCAGACTTTTCCTAGGTTGGGAAGAAACATAACATCATCAACAATTATATATTTACATTTTATATACTTTAAATTATCTAGGTCTCTTCTCAACCCTTCTGTACTGTGGTCTCCATCAACCACTGATAGCACGTGTTTACCTACGTATTGATCTCTGTTTTCTTTAAAAAAATCATCACTTGTTTGATTGTGAAACTCAAAGCTATCTCCGTATTTTTTTCTTAAGTATTCTATTCCCTTTTGCCATCGAGGGGGAGTGTGTCTCTCTGGGCTTTTAAACGGGTCTACGCTAATTAATTTTGCCCCTGTTTGCACTTTTGGTTTATGGCCGTCAACGAAGTCTGTGTAATTCTTATCAGATTTTTGCGCGTCTTCAAGCGTTATCGTGTTTAATAGCTCGTCATTTAGGGCTTCCAGTATAAAGCATGAGGACTTGCCCCATAAGTGACCTGTTTGTATAACGATTTCTGGTTTAACATATTTTACCAGCGAGTAAATTAGTAGCCCTTGCTCGTCGTACATCCATCCGGTGCATTTTGGTGTGCCCGTTGTGCGCTTGAGTGTTTCAATCGTGTCTTTCAGGTCGTGCATATTATTGATTTTCAGTCGGTGTGTCATTTACCTGTTTAAAGATCTGAGAGAATTGCTTGTCCGTAGCTTCTACAATTTCTTTGCTTGGCTCGCAGTCACTTAGCAGTTCTTGGCTTTTCCAGTATCCATCTTTTGTAAAATTAGATAACCATTTGCTCGAGTCTATTAACTCATCAGCGAAGCCGTTGATAACTCTCAGTCTCCACTCGTCTTTTCTGTCGTCTGTGTGATGGTGCTGTTCTTCTATGGCGTTAATGCTAAAAATTTTAGGCACAAACATAAATTTGTTTGGGTAATATTCTGACGCAAGCCATTGTTGATATGCTGAGCACAAGTCTGATCCGTCATGCTTGATAGGGAAAACTCTCTCAGCGAAACTTTTTCTCAACACGCTCATGCATGCGTCGTGTTTCTTTATGCACTTAGGTTTTCCGCTTTCGGCCATTTCCTTTGATAGTGATTCTCCTCCATTTACTCCATATACGTTTACTGTATGTGCAACTGCGGCAATCGGGTTCCATTCTTCTAGGAAGTCATAAATTGTATTTAAAATTTTTTCTTTGTCGTGCTTTTTCTCTGGGTAAGTTTTTACTTCTACATCCTCATCCATGAATATAAAGTATTCGTAATCTTTTTTTACTTTTTCAAAAAGAAAGTTTCTGCCCTGCGCCCATCTTAGAGTGTTTTCTCCGGCGTCTTTTTTCGTCAGGTCTGCGAGAGGGTCTTCATCCGTAAACCAATTAAACCGATAATAGTCAGAGATATCGCTCGTGTATAAATCTTTTTTTCTTACAGTAATTTCGTGCTCAACATACTTACCTTGTTCTAGTACGCAAAATTTTTTCATACTTCATAGCCGTTCTTGGTTAACCATTGACAAATCTTTTCGTCTTGGTTTATTTGCTTAAGCTGTTCCTCGGTAAAAGCCTCTTTGTATTTGTCTGGCTTCCCGTCTTTAAGGTGATTTGGGTGAAGTTGAGTTTGTTGGTCGTGTTGTAGTAAAGTGTCGCTTATTTTCTTTGAGTTTTTAAAAGAGAGTTTCTCCGCGATGGGCTGACTGCACCTGTCGTCTAATATCAGAAGAAAGTTGCGAATAGATTCCACTACTTGAAAATTTTTCCCAATGATATCATCCTCATATTTAAAAATGATTATATTACCGGGTCTTTCTTGTTCATATTTTTTTATGAAATCGTCGTAATCAATCATCCATTTCATAAATTGTATAACATTTCTTCCTGCGCCTGTGTGGTCCCTAAACGTATTAAAGTCAACCTTGTCCCTATAGAAGAAAGAAGCCATAACGTCCCTTACGTCTCTATAGCTATATACAGAGAGATCTTCTTCGTTAAATTTCTCCATCCAATCTTGATGGACTTTAGTTGTCTTATAAAAAGACTCGGATCCTGTTTCTTTTATTAGGTTTGTAATGATCCTGTAAATTAGTGTGGAACCACTTCTGTAGTTACCGCAGCACCAAACCATTTTTTTCTCTTGTTTCATTTTACATTAATCTTTGATGGTTAAACTTGCACCAGTTCCAGTCTTTTCGTTTATAAATTTCCTTATATTCAGAAAAATCGTCTTGGAGGTTTCTGCTGAACATGTTATATATATTAGCTTTGGTGTGTATCTTCTCTATTAAATACGTTATTGATGTTTCTAGCACGTGAAACTCGCTAGCATTTTCTAAAACCTTGCACCAATCAAAAACTGTAAACCCTTCTTCAAAGCTATTCTCTATCTCTTTTTCTATCTTAGACTCAATCGGTATATTCCAGCGGCTAAAATCATTGGGGAGCGTCCCTATGTTTCTGTTTACAAAAATATACTCTTCGTCATCTTTGAGTCCTAATACGTCATAGTATAGGGCGTTCTCTTTCTCTTTATTTCTTTTGAAGTTAAACCATTCAATCCAGTTTTCGTAGGATAGATTAACTAGGGCATACTTTCTAAACATTACTGGCGTTTCTTCTGGCTCAGACAAGTGGTTGGTTGGTATGACTATAACTTCTCCACCTTCTTTTTCGTTCTTGAAAATTTTATTTCTTCCGGCAGACATATATAGATCTTTGTAATCGAAGTCGTCTTCTATGCACGGGTACTCGAAGTTATTAATGTATTTAGATATGTCTTTATATACTGGTACTACTGGCCAAATAATTCGATAACCCAATAGGGAAAAATGGTAGGCTATTTTTTGAGTAAAAAATATATCTCCTATGCCCTGTGGCTGCTTTATTAGGCATGTTTTCATTTAAGGAAAACGTTTTTAAACTGTTCCATAACGATTTCAGGACAAAATCCTTCGTAGGCATTCCAGTCTTTGTCTTCGAAGTCTCCCTTTTTCATTGACCTTAAAATTTCTAGGATAGATTCGTAGTTATTGTAATAAACGCCCTTTTGTTTCAGCATATGAAGGTGGGCTTGGTCGTTGCCTCCCCAGCCGGTAATAACTGGTTTATTTTTAAGGGAAAACTCTGCAATAGCTAAGCCGAAAGACTCCCCCATGAATCTAGCGTGTATCATTGCGTCGCAGGTATTTATAAACTCTGTTTTCAGTTCTTCGTCTGCGGTTGGGGGAAGGTATTTTATTCTCTCGTCATTTAAAAATTTATTAGTATTTAAAAACATGAAGTAAACATCATCTCTTTCTTGTAAGATGTTTTTAATCGCTTCATGAACAAACGGTATATCGAATTGGTCTGGTCCTCCCGTTCTGCCGAAAACAGTGGCGTCTTCAGGAATCCCTAGTTTTTCTCTCAGGTCTGTTTTAACATCTGGAACCTCAACTATATAGGGTACAAATTTTTCTTTACCTTCTGTAACCTTCAGGCTTAACCATTCGGAAATATATGCGTATACATCTCCGTGTGGCTCGTAATTTTGAAAAACTGCGTGAACACAGGTTTTGGTTTTCTTAGAAACTTTTCCGTCGAACTCACCCCCTTTCTGCATGTAGAGAACATCTACTTTCTCTTGGTCTAAAATGTCTTGAACTTCTTCCCATTTATTATAACGAAAAACATTGAACCGATTTTCAAATTTTTTTGCCGCAAGCGGGTGTTCAAATTTTGACGTAGTTGGTCCGGCGATATATATAGATTCGTTACCGAGTAATTTTTCGTTATAGTGTGCGTATTTATACGCTGCAAGTTCAGTACCTCTTACATTGATTTCGTTCGTGTGGAATGCTACTTTCATGTTAATGTGGAATTGCTGATTTATAAAAGCCGTTTTGACTGCCCTGAATTGTTATTCCCGGTTCCCACCAGTATGTTTTAATATCTAACTTCTTAAAAACGTAAGCTAACTCAAAGTCTATTGGTAAGTCTATTGGCAAAAAATCTTCCATCTCCATTATTCTTTTTACTACGCTTTTTCTAATCAGGTAAGAGTCTAAACATTTGGTTGCTGGATGACTCTTGAGATGAGCAACTTGATCTGGATCTTTAACTGGGATGTGCAGGTTTGCACCTGTGCCTATCATTATGCATTCCCAGTCGTTAGGGGTTCGTTTTAGATTGGAGTTAAAAAGACTTACGAAGTCTGTAGCAAAAAAGACATCATCTTCTAGTACTAGAAAATTTTCTCCATCTTCTTTTAGAATTTTTTGGAATATGCTATAGTGTTTCAGCGCAACAGATTTTTCTTGTGGGGACAGCCTCCTTGCTCTGTCGAACACTTGAGGGTATGCGTAGCTTATTTTTTCAGTCCATTTTTCAGCATTAGTCCTCCAGAAGTTGTCGGGATATTCTTCGTTTTCCACCCATTCAACAATGTCTATTCCGTTGCGGTCAAGATACTTTGATAAAAATTCTTTTCTAGGTTTGAGCGGCGAGTAGTGAGCCACAAAAACTTTTTCTACATCCAGCTTCATATTAGTTTTTCCCTTAAAAAATTAAATAAATTATGTTCGGTATAGTATTGCTTTTTAGATTCTAGCACATATTTGTGATACGGCTCCGCAGGAAAGCTAATTTGCTTTTTTAACTGCTCGATAACGTCGTCTCTTTCTGGGGAAAAGACGACAAAAGCCCTTGAATCATAGGCTTCGTGAGCCGTAGTACATCCGTAGTAAATTGGAACACAGTTGTTTAAAAAGCAATCAAATAATTTCTCAGATAAATAGTATTTTTCGCAAGCGTTATCTATCGCTATGCTATATTTGTAGTCTCTTAGTCCGTCCACTTTAAGCGGTGGAGCTCCCTTGTATCTTGAGTCTTCTATATTCCACCCTCTTCCATAAATGTCACAATTAAGGTCTGACTTTAATATCTTAAATAAAAGATTTTCTTTAAGGTAGTAGTTAGATTCGGGGTGCTGCCGTACTCCTGCTAAGGCAAAGTGGTTCGCCACGAAAAACGATAACTTTTTTTTGTAAAATTTATGATCTACTTTGGGGTGGAAGTTTATATTGCTAAGGTAGTCATATGGGGATGGTCCTTTAACGAAGTGTGACTGCTGGTCGGTTCTAGAGTCTTCGTTGAACATAAACGGGTGCCTGTGTATGACGTTATCTCCCTTTACCGTTTCGTCAGGCGTAACAACGAGTTTGCATAATTTAGCTAGGTCGCCTCTAGAATTTGGGCTCCAGCTTGCTTCCATTCCAATTAAAATATTTTTATTTTTTGGCGTAGAAAGCATTTCTTCACCATGGCAAAGGGTCACTAAATAGTCGAAGTCGCTTCCCGTAGTCAACTCAAAACATTCTGGTGGTACTCCCCAATTGTGAACCATTCTTTCGTTAGTGGCTTCAGGGGTTGACCAGAAGCATGTAAATTTTAATTTTATCTTGCCGCTCATGCCTTTATCTCTTCTAGGTTTCGGAAGTGGAGGTCTTGAAGCTCTTCTAGATCCTTTAAGGTTTTTAAGCCTGTTTCTTTTGTAGTTATTTTTTCATAAAGATCTAAATCGCTGGACCATTCTCTGCCCGTCCAAAATTCAAAGCCGTGTATATCTTTCTTGTACAGTGAACACTCTCCATAGCTTAACCCCATGTATACGTATTCGTCTCCCTCTTGCTTAGCTTTTTCAGTTTCAACATGTAACGAGTAGATTCCTAGTCCCAATCTTGGCTCAGCGTAGTCCCAACAAAACTGGCTAATCACCTTGGCTTTCTCGTAAACATGATGACAGCTAAAGGCTATAATTTTTTCGTCTTTTAAATAGTAGATTATTTCCCTGTTTTGAGCTTCTTTGAATACATAATCGTAAAAGTACTCTTTATCTTTTTCTGATAGCTCTCTGTTGAATTTATATTTTATATAAGCTTTGCAGATGTCCTCCATCTTGCGTATTTCTTCAGGTGTTGCGTCTTGTATTAATTTACTATAATAGGTTACCTTGTTTTTGCTTTTAGATTTTCTCCTTACTGATCTTCTCCATTTAAATTTTTTTAAATTAACTCTAGTTTGTCTTCCTTGAAACCATATGTTTTTATGTTGGCTCCAGTATTGTGATAATTCTACTGAGTCAAAGACAGGTATAAACCCTTGCTCTAGCGCCTGTTTCTCTTCCCCTCTTTCTATTTCTGCGTAGCTTAGGCTGTAATACAGGTCATGATGATCTGCAAAATCTCCAAAAACATGAGAGTAAAAATGTTTCATTAAGATTTTGGTCCAAGTCCTTTGGGTTTGTTCTCTTTAAATTCGTAGTTGTGACTAGAGTCCGTATCTTCGGTTACCCATTTTTCGTTACTTTCTGCGGTCCATATGTGGGTGTTGAATTGTCTGTCTGTAATTATTTGTCCTTGCTTAACTGAAAATGCTGATTCGTGAAGAATGACTCTATTGTTTGGTTGTATTGCGTAGTTTCCGTTTTCTAGTTCTATAACGTGTCCGCATTTATGGTGCCCGGGATCTTCTGATATACCTGAGTTGGTGTATTGTTCGTCGGCTTCTGCCCAGTCAAGAGTAAATAAGTATCTACCTGAGTATTTGTTTTTTCTTCTGCTAGTGAAGGACATTTTTTTATTTTTAAGCCACGGAAATTGGGTTACGCTTACGTGGTAGCTATAGCTGTCCCATAAAACTAGTTCATCTAATTCTTGTTCTTCGGCGTCTTCCTTCCAGCAAAACGCATGTATAGGCATGCGCCACCAAAGTCCACCGTCTTCATTCACAAAATGGAATAACGGCGCGTATCCGGGTATGCTCGACACGCCAAAAATTAACGCTGGATACTTTTTGTCATGAGAATCCTCTTGGTTTCTTAAGAAGTTGCCCCTTACATAGGCTGTAGTTACTGGTACGGGAGTATTAAGGTAAGCCATTTTATTCTGTCCAATCTTTTATTTTTTCTCTAGCTTTCTTAAAGTCTTTTCTATAATTAAAGCATAACTCTTCGTCTTTATCAATATCCCTAGTCGTGTAGTATAGTCCTTCTGGGTATGTAAATTTTACATTGGGGAAACATGAGTGATTTAATAAGTAAATGCATCCACCGTCTATATCTCTGGGCATGTTTGAGGAGATGGCTATTTCTCCTTCTGTGTTTTCGCAGTAGTCGTAAATTAATTTTTTTACTCCATCTTCAAGCTCGTCAATCTCTCCTGTTGTGTAGCAATACCATTTTTCACTGTATAGTCCCTCGCCAGTATTAGAGAAATAAGTTTCAAATAATTTTGTACCCTTGGGAATATTCTTGATTGCAAATACTCCTACCCCTTCAATATTGGAAGGTTTAACTCTACAAAAGAGCTTTGTTTTTAGAGATTCAAATAGATGGCGCTTGGTCATTGGAGAGCCCTGTCCTTAGTACAAAATTATCAAATAAAAGCTGTTCTGGATTGAAGTTGTTCCATGTTTTTTCATACAGTTCTGGGGTTAACTCTAAATTTTTAAAGTCTTTCCAGTCATCTATTACGAGAAATGGGTAGCCTTTATAATGTTTTAAATTTATACTCCGCGTGACTATTGGGATTGTTTTCATGTAAAAACATTCCCAGTGCTTGTGGCAATCTATCCCGTTGCCATTTGGGGATAGCGCGAAGAAACTTTCTCCCATACTGCGTAAATAGTCTGGGAAGCTTGTTCTTCCCGCCATCTCAAGTCCTGTTTCTTGTAGGCATTTTTGTCTTTCTAAAGGATTGGTACCTATATCAAAGTTAACATATACTTTCTTACATTTATTTCTCCAGTGCTCCGCTTCTATTGCTAGCTCTATAGCCTCTTGGTTGCCGTGCGCCCATTTTGGGTTAGCTAACCCAATTGGTATAGAGCGAAGCTTTTCGTGTTCTATGTTTATATTTTGTCCGTACCACTCCTGAACCAGAGGGTTATCTAAATATTTTAAGAATCTGTGATCAATCGCTTCATCAGAGTTGTGCGTAATTATCTTGAACGGAAAATCCAAATGTATATACTCAAAAAAGGTGGGAATGTATTCTGTTTTTACAAAAACGTAATTATTATCTAAGTCTTTTCTAACCTTAAAATTAAAATGGTGCTCTCTGGCGGATGAATAGTGTCCACTAGAGTACTTACAAATATTTTTAAACGCATTGCCGCTTAGATATTTATACTTCATAACTGTTGTTTACGAAAACTACGTCCTGCTGCCCTTTTCCTCCGGCCGGTTTCCAGAACCAGCCTCCGTCTTTATTGTTTGCAACGTCGTTGTCCATTGGGCTAAAGTTTAAGTCTTCTAAGAAGTTTATAACTTCTGTTGATCTCGGAGCACCTATGTTGCACTCTTCAAAAGAAATTTCCATTATTAAAATTTTAGCCTTCTTTATCAAGTCTACACCGCCGTTTATTATATCTAATTCTGATCCTTGAGTGTCCATTTTTATTAGATCAAAGGTCGTTTCTTCTGTTACAAAAATTGAATCAAGTCTTTGCATGTCTCTTTCTTCGGACTCGTACTCCTCTCCCGTGTATTGTTCTGAGTTTTCTTTGTATATGGAGTGCCCCGTGTTGTTTGAGCATTTCGAGATTTTATCTTTACGAACTTTGTAGAAAGTGACTTTCTTTTCTGAGTCTCCTAAAAGGGCTATTACGTATTCGTTTTTGCTTCCTACTTTTTCTCTCGGGTATCCTGTGGGTATGTATTTATCTAAATTGTTGAGAGCTTTTAGTTCGGGCGCGAATTCTCTAGTCGCTTCAATCATTGTAACTTCTGCGTCTGGCCAGATAATATTGCACTCTTTGGTAAAGGATCCGTAGTGTGCTCCGATGTCTAGTATTGTCTCTGGGTGAAAATTATAGACGTTTTTTAGTCCAGAAAGCATTGGGCATGGATCAGGGTTATCAACCCCCACCCTTCTTCCCGGATTGGTAACTTTTTTCATTACTTATTTTTCCAGAAGTCATATATTTTTTCTTCAACCTCGTACTGGTCCCAAGATTGTCTTGGTCTGTCTGGTTGTTTTTGCGCCCATTTCCACATGTCGCTTAAACCTTTTTCTAGGGTAGTGTGGTTTTTGTAGTTTAATAGGTCTATTGATTTCTGGTAAGAAGCCCAAGCGTTTTTTACCTCATGTCTTTCTTCGTGATATTTTACGTCACCGCCGTCAATTACCTTCATTAATATCTGAGATGCGTGATTTATAGAATACTCTTTTGTGCCACCTAGATTGATAATCTCTGAAGAGCACCCCGGAGAAACTGCCGCCATCCATAGGCAGGGTAATGAATCATCTATATAGCTAAAGGCTCTCTTTTGTTCTCCATCTCCAAAGATACTAAAGGGTTGCCCGTGTAGATGCTGGTACATCCAAATTCCAAGCACGTTTCTATACCTGTCCCATATGTTTTGTTTTTTTCCGTAAACATTGTGGGGTCTAATTATACAGTAGTCTAGTCCGTGCTGTTTGTTTGCCACCTTTATGTCCATTTCACACGCGTATTTTGCTATGCCGTATGGGTCAATTGGTTCAGGAATTTGGTGTTCGGAAAAGGAAATTTTAAGATCGTCGTTTCTGGAGTCCATGCCAGTATGTCCATATACAGCCATGGTTGAAGTGAAGATAAGTCTTTCTGTTTTGTAGTTTATACAATTGTTTATTACATTAGCTGTAGCAACCGTGTTGTTTAGATAATTGTATTTTCTCATGAAGGGGCTTAACCCCTCTGCTGCATAGGCTGCAAAATGAAATACGTAAGTGATTTTATGCTTTTCAAAAATGTCTGAGATGGGATCATAGATTAAATTACGTTTGTAGAAGATAACTCTTTCGTCTATGTTGCTTTCGTATCCGCCGCTTAAATCGTCTACCCCTATAACATTAACGTCTGGCTTGTTTTTTAAAATCCAGTCCGCAAAGTTGGCTCCTATCAACCCTGCTACTCCTGTAATTAATACGTTTTGCTTCATATGTTTTGCTTGTTGTCCCAGTAAAACTCTTCATAGGGGTATTGCTGTTCGCAAGGCTCCTTTTCTTCAACGTGGGGTCCGTATTTAGAAAGACTAAGTATTCCTCTTTGTGGAGAGTCGGGGCTTGGTTTGTATTTTATCTGGTGCATCACCTCTTTGTTTATGTGGAAGTATTTGTGGTTTATAAGTCTGGCTTTTTTTTGGGCTAACGTAGAGTCTGCCGTCTGTTTGGTTCGGTTTATGATGCCTTTCATTATTAGGTGGTCTGGAAACTGATCTAACCCCTTGTTCTTTAAGGCTCTCCATTCATAATCTCCGTCTTCTGACCCAACACCTAAAAGCCTTTCGTCGAACCAGTGGTTTTCAAAAACTTCTCTTCTATCTAGGTAAACGTGACTCCAGCTTCCATTTATTTTAAAAGATTTTATTTTTTCTTTTTTCTGCATCTTAATGGACTTTTCTAAAATCGGCCAAAAGTCTTCAGTTAGGTAAACATCATCATTTAATAGTAAAAGGTTTTCTGTGGGGCAATTCAATACAGTATTGTTCCACATCTTTGCTAAAGATCTATGCTCTGTAAAAAACATGGGGAATATTTTTGAGTGTTCAGAGCAGAAGGATAGCATTTTTTTTCTATACGATTCATCAAATTCTTTGCTGCAATCGCCGTTGACCGCGACAATTATATCAACATCTGGCTTACTTTCTTTTATAGAGTTAACTAGTGGCTCAAAAAAAGCATGAAAACGTTTGCTGTATGTGACTATGCCTATTGAATATTTCATCGTATTAACTCGCTGAAAGTTTAATTCTGGAGTAAACGTAGTTTCTCCGTTCTTTCATGTAATCTATTAGTTCTTTTCCTTTTATTTCATCAAACCATTTCTCGTGGGTTGCTCCAACCATATTGCTAGTAATTACTTTTACGTTCATCATTCTAGCTTCTACGACAGCCCTACATAGAGTTTCTGGAGTTAGCGGGTAAAACATTAGCGCTGCGTTAGCGCCTAGTTTACGTAAAAAATTGTGATAATTATCGTCATGTATTAGGTCGTAGTTGAATTTTTTTTCTATACAAATTTTTATAGCTTCTGGTACGCCCTTTTGCCAGTAGTGGGATTTTATTACGGAGCACATTTGTTTTTTATTTTTTATTTTCTCAACTTCCTCCAGCACTTCAAAGTCTTCATCTGACCATAGGTTTCCTGAAACGTTTATAGTTGAATCTTTTACATCTAAATTGAGATTATATATATTTTGCTGCAAAGAGCTTTGACACATGATTGCTATGGCTTTTTCATGAAAATCTTTATTAATTATATCAGTCTCAGGAACCTTGAAGTCGTCGTATGCGGCGGGGTTAGTGTGTTGAACAAATTTGTAATCGTGAGCGTAAATTATATACTTAAGGTCCATTAGCTTTTCCCTAAGCTCTGGATCCAAGTGAAAGAAGTTAGAAACTATAAAGAAAGATTCCTTTTCTTTATCTAAGAAGTCTTCGGTAATCTCCGAAGTTTTAATTTTTTCTATATCTTCGCCGTTTTTCTTAAATACTTTATAGATTTCTTCATCATTTAAGGCTGCTCCCCCAATAAAATCATCTATAAAAAAGTCGCTCGTAAGTATATAACGCATCAATTAGATGCTATCAGCGGTAAACCATCAAGTCAATTTACTTTTTTAGGTTGTCCAGCTTTTCTTCTATCCTATCAAACCTGTCGTTCATGCGTTCTGAAAACATTTTAAAGTCTTCTTTGCTGACGTATTCTTTAGGTAAAGAAAGGGCTAGCTTGTTATGTTTTTCCCTTAGCTTGTCGATGTCGTCATGGTGCCTTACCATTAACTCGTGGTGTTCTGATTTAATCTCATTTACAGCGCTCATCATCATTTTGAAGACCCAACCCCCCATGAGGGTTACCACACCTACCGCAATATTAACTAAAATTTGGTAATCCATGTCTCTTTTATATACACTTTCTTTTCTTTAATAAGTGTAATTATTTGTATGCATTTTTACTCATGTCCATATTGTTGGGATAAAACCACGGGACAAAGGGATGTCCATTTAGGCAGGCTGATTGTTATAAAGTCTGCAGAAATTGCGTGTCACCACAAGGGTGGGCTTTTTACTAGCGCGGAAGACCAATGTAAAAAGGAAAACTATAAATGCAAAGAGGTTTTAATGTGTCCCGTCTGTGATGCCTATTTTAAAATAACCGAAGAGTTTCTAAAAGAGCAGAAGAAAAAAGATAAGGACGGATAATTATTAATATTTATTTTTAATTAAAAAGAAGAAACCCCAGAGCCGAAGCTCTGAGGTCTCTGTTTGGGTGGAGGTTAAATCTTGTTAATCCTCGTCTTTGTCAACCTTAACTCCCGCCTTCACGAATGGTACGGTCACGCCTACGTGGTCCCATCCTGCGGAAACATTAAGGTTGCTGTCTTTGTTGGCTTTAGGACCAACTGTCATTGTACTTGTACATCCCGACGCAACAATAAGAAGCGTCCCTACGGTTAGTGTTACTAGTGTTTTCATTTTTTTATCTCTAAAAATCATCTACCAATGAGCCAGACTGTTGATAATCTTTAACTTTTCTTTCAAAAAAGTTAGTCATAACTCCAGTATCTACAACTTCAGATAGCCAAGGGAATGGATTCTCGTCGCTTTCAAAACGAAAGTCAATGCCTATTCCTTCGAGCCTTCTGTTTCCAATGTATTGCATATAATTAACAAACATGTCTGCGTTTAGCCCTAGGATTCCCCTAGGTAAAACATCATGGGCGTATGCGACTTCTAATTCTACAGCTTTTTTGATGTGTTTTACAGTCTCGTCTTCAAATTTTTTAGTCCAGATTGAGGGGTATTGTTTTCTTATGGTGTTAATTAAGTAAGTTCCGAACTGTATGTGCAGACTTTCGTCTCTTAATGTGTATCTAATTTGGTCTGATAACCCCGGTAGTTTGTTCTGTCTACCTAGGGCGAGCAGCATAGCAAAGCCGCTAAAGAAAAACGTTCCTTCACATACAATATAATAGCTAACTAAATTTCTAAGGAATTCTTTTTTACCTTCCGCTGTTTTTGTTGTGAAGTCCTGCCTGTTAACGTCAGAAGTAATTTCCATTAGGAAGTCGTCTTTAGCTTTAATTGACGGGATATTAATATAGGCTTCATAAACGTCATTAACCTTTAATGAGTAAGAGTCGCAGCAGGTTACAACGGTCCAATTATGTAGGGACTCCTCGTAGGCTTGTCTAAGTATGTACTGTCTGCACTCTGGGTCTGTGACCCACTTTGCTACCGTTAGTAGTAGATTATTTCCAACAAGAGATTCGCTTCCAGCAAAAAACCCAAGACATCTTTTTACTAGTAATTTTTCGTCTGGCGTTAGGGAGTCGTTCTTCCATTGGTCCACGTCATCATTCATGTTTATTTCTGAGGGGGACCAGTTGTTAGCAACGCCTTTAAGGAATAAATCCCACACGAAAGCATGTTTGTGTGGCAGGATTTGATTAACTGCCGCAATCTCTTCTCCAAGTATAAGTCCATCTTTCATATTATTGGCAACTTTCGCATGTTGGGTCTATGATAGAGCAAGCTTTAACACCAGATAAGTCATTATTGTCAGTATTCTGACTAGTATTATCAGTGTTATCCACGTTCGTAGACTTTTCAATTTGGCTTGCACTTTTATTTCTTAAGTAATAGGTACTTTTAAGTCCTCTGTTTTTAGCATGAATGTATATATCATTCAAGTATTTTAATGAGCTTGTATTATTAAATAGGTTTAGCGATTGTCCCATATCAATCCATTTCTGTCGTACTGCGGCGCAATCTATTAGTCTGAACTGGTCTTGGTCGAACGCTGTCCTGTATCTATCTTTTAGTTCTTGAGGTAGTTCTAGTTTTCTTACGTCGCCGTCTACAGACTTTAAAGCTTCAATTAGGTTATTGTTCCAAAGACCAAGTCCCCTGCACTCATTAACAAACCATTCGTTGGTTATGAAGAGGTTTCCCGATTTGTTTTCGTAGACGAAAAAAGTAGAAAAATCGGGCTCAATAGAAGGAGAGCAGCCTTGAATGTAAGATATAGTAGCAGTAGGAGCGATAGCCATAGTGTTACTATTGCGCATCCCATGCTGCCGTATAGAGCTTCTAACGTCTTTCCAATCCAACTCTGGCGCATATTTTTTACCTCTATGAACGATAGGTTTAGAATCTAGATAGTCCATGAGATATTTATATGAATCTACTGGAAGTATGTTTTCTGACCAAAGCGACCCCTCGTAAGTGGAGTATTTGCCTCGTTCTCTGGCAAGTTTACTGGAGTTTAATATGCAATGGTACGATATGAATTCGTATAATTCATCAGAGAATTTAACAGCCTCATCTGAGGAATAATCTATTTTATAAGAATGAAAAACGTCAGCCCACCCCATTGAGCCTGCGCCAACGGGTCTGTGTAGCATGTTGGCTTTTTTTGCTTCCTTTGTGGGGTAGAAATTTAAATCAATTACATTGTCTAGCATCCGCATCTGAGTAGCGATAGTTTTTGCTAGCTGCTTGAAGTCTAGTTTACCGTTTGGCTTAATGTGTTCTTTTAGGTTCACAGAGCTTAGGTTACAGACTGCGGTTTCTCCTACTTCACTTTTTTCTCCTCCTTCAAACAGTGAAGGCTTTGTGTGTAAAAATATTTCAGTACACAGGTTTGAGCTATGTATTACTCCTTTGTGGTTGTTGGAGTACCTGATGTTGCTGTTGTCTTTGAAGGTCATCCAAGGATGACCCGTTTCAAACAGAACTCGAAGCATTTTCTTCCAAAGTTCTTTTGCTTTTACAACTCTAAAATTTGTAATTTCCCCATTGTCCGCTTTAGAACAGTACTCTTTGTATCTTTTTTCAAAATCCTTTCCGTATAGTTCGTGAAGGTCTTTTACGTCCGATGGAGAAAATAGGTACCAGTCTTCATCTCTTTCTGCGCAAACTAGAAAATAATTGGGAATCCAATTTGCAGTGTTTAGGTCGTGGCACCTGCGGCGTTCGTCACCCGTGTTTTTCTTTAGGTCAAGAAAGTCTTCAATGTCTAAGTGCCAAGTTTCTATATAGGCGCATCCAGCGCCGGGTCTTTTACCTCCTTGGTTAACCGCGACGAGTAAATCGTTGTATATCTTAAGCCAAGGAACCAACCCGCTAGAAGTACCGTTAGTTCCTTTGATGTGAGAGCCGGATGACCTGAAGTTAGTAACGTCAAAGCCAAGACCTCCGGCGTATTTGGATTTTCTAGCTTCTTGCCATGCACCCTCAAAGATACCATCAATACTATCGTCAAAAGTGTTGAGGTAACAGGAGCTAAGTTGGCTGCGGTTGCTGCCACTATTAAAAAGGGTGGGAGAAGAACAGCATAGTCTAAATGAAGACAGAGCCTCATAAAACTCTATGACTTTTTTTTCTTTGTCTTTTTCGTCTAGAGCTAGCCCCATAGCTACCCTCATCCAAAAGCACTGGGGAGACTCTAGTCGTCTATCATTAATCTTGTGCAAATATCTGTCGTATAAAACCTGTAAGCCTAAGTATTTGAATTTATAATCTCTATCTATTTTAAGTGCGCCAGCTAATTTTTTTAAATCATAACTTAATAGTTTCTCAGAGAGGATTCCCTCGTTTACTAATAGTTTAATGTTCTTTATGAAGGATAGTCGGTATTGGTGGGCGAATGCGTCTTTGTCTACACTACTTCCGAACACTTCTTTGTGAATGTTACCCATCAAAAGTCTTGCTGCGACCCTTGAGTAGTTTGGTTCTTTATCCATCTTAGTCCTTGCGGACATAATTAGAGCTTTGTCTATCTCTTTGGTGGATATTTTGTCGTATAGCTGGACGTTTGCGTCTATGACTACTTCGCTGGCTGAGACGTTTTCTAAATCACTACAAGCGCGTTGCACGCATAGGTTAATTTTGTTAATGTCTAGCTTGGCTATTCTGCCGTTTCTCTTTTTTACTGTTAGTTTCGCGTAATCCATTTTACTTAAATTTCCCTTCCCCCCGGAGGGATAATGTTTTTATCGTCTTCAAGTTTCATTAAATGAGCTTTGGTATAAAGTATGTTGTGCTGCTGGTGAAAATCTGATGGGTAATAGTCTAGTATTCTGTTAAGTTGAAATTTGACTGGGGTGTTTATAAATTGAGCCTGCTGTTCCCTTGTATAGTACCAGAAACTATTACTATTCCAAAATGATACATGTGTTGGGTCTTGGAACGCTCCCCTTCCATCTGTGCTAGGAACTTCGATTAAAGCCCAGCCATACGGCGCTAGACATCTGTAAATCTCTTTCATTGTTTGAATGGGATTTTTTAGGTGTTCTATTGCATCTTGCATTCTTATAACCCCAACGCTGTTGTCTTCGAATGGCCAAGGGGCTTCATCTAGATTGCATACGACGTCTACTTCTGGGTAGTTATGTCCGTCCACGCCTAGCCATCCCTCTTTCTTGTATCTGTGACAACACAGGTCTAGCTTTTTTAAATTGTTTATATCACTCCATTTGGCCGCGATGTCTTCGATATATTTGTCGTGTAGCGAACGAGTTAGGTCTTGGATTTTGGCGTTCTTTTCTCCATAGCAGGTATTTTGCCCCTCGTTCACGTGGTACCTGTATAGAGCCTTATCTATTAGAGCGCATTTGCCGTGAATGTAGGTTCTGCATAATATGTCGTGGTCATCGCACACGTCTAAATTTTCATCGTGTCCACCTATTTTATCGTAAAAACTTTTCCTCCAAGCCCTTATGTGATTTGGCGCATACCATATATATCCAAAGCTTGCTGGCTGCGGTTCAAAGCATAAGGTTATGTCTCTTCCGGTCTCTTCGTCTTTTCTGTATTTCCAGCCCCAACAAGGGTTATACGGAGTCTCTGTTTTGTCTCCTCTGTATTGATAGCAATG